>Ga0111538_10010865_pt1 | contig 12096 bp, 12 predicted proteins | sample SoiMethybrSBSTD1_FD_79669 | JGI IMG/M metagenome (GOLD analysis project Ga0111538, IMG submission 79669) | Bulk soil microbial communities from a Populus tree surrounding site in Tennessee, USA - Soil MetaG P. TD hybrid SBSTD1 (version 2)... | ecosystem: Environmental > Terrestrial > Soil >...
CGTCTCCTTTTCGAAATTCTGGAAATATTCTAGCGTTTGCTGTCTGCATTGTCATTGTTGTTGCTGTTGTTAATGCACCAATACCAACCGCTATAACAGCGATTAGCATAATGGCTGTACTGAATTGTTTCTTAAGATTTGAATTCGAATCCAAATTATGGTTTATACTGTAGCGTAATCCTTAAGGATTAACTAGGGTAGGCATTTCCGTTCCCATTTCCGTTTCTCTGTTCTAAACTGGATTCTATACGTTCGTTATTGATGGCTACCTGCTTATCTAGGGCGTGGAGTTTTTCGTTCAGTTGGTCTATTTGTTGAAATTGTAACGAGTCAATATGTGTGGTTACTCCGATAAGGGAGCCTAGGACGGCAAAGATGACAATGAGTATCAGCCAAATCGGTTTTGGAATAGTTAGTATACTGGACAATTACGATTGGACACCTTGTTTAGTATCCCTTTTAGGAAAAAAAATCTTAACAACTAACTTTGATGGGCAGCCAAGCCATTAGTAGTTTAAAAACTCTCTGGCTGTCCTATTCTTATCATGGTATATAACGAAAATCAAGAAGGTATCAACGACGTAAGGATAGAGACAGGGAACATCCTTCCGGAGGACTATCCTGATACTCAGATAGCAAAGAAACTGAGTTCTGCTTATTCTGTCATTCATTTAGCGGCAAGGAGGAAGTTAGACGATCCGTTTCTTATTACGGATACCGAGTATGAATATAGCCGTGAACTCGAGTTAAAGATAGCCGCACGGGACTCGTTAAAGGCCTACGGTGAGGCATATGATACCAAGATTAAGGAACTGGATGCAGAGATAAAAGAAGGTTTGCAATTCTTACAGAATAACCTGCAAACGCTCGGCGGTTCAGAAGGGGGTACTGGTATTGGTGGAGGAATGGTCTACACACCTCCTGCTCAAACCTATCCCAAGAATCTTGATGCACCTATCTACCGTTCAATAAAGGGTGGTGCTGCTTCTACTGTGCATCCCTGGACGCTAGAGTAGTCTAGTACAAAAGAAAATAAAAAAGAGAAAAGTTACTTTACTTCTTGGTGTTTGTTGAAGTTGTTGTTCCTGCAGCAGGCTTCGCTTCCGCTGCTTCTTTCTCAGGAATATCATAGACCGAAACTTTGCCCTGTGTTACGTTGATGGTGTATCTTTTCTTATCACTACCGTCGGCTGTAAGAACGCCGTCCTTATCCTCTTTGAAGTTCAGTTTTACTCCTTTGCTGTCCTCGCCGGCTGTTAAGTTATTTATGCTGTCTACGTTACCGTCATTTAAAATTGCCATCTTTCTCTACCAAATCTTTAAGGAGAACATTTGTATTAACTATTTGTCTTTTTTCGTTGCTGTTGTTGGTGTTGGCGCTGCTGCTATTTCTTTTTGTTTTCTAATACTGTCTAAAGACTTGCCTGTCTTGCCAATTTCTACCAGTTCTTGATATGTAGCGTCTCTAAAGTCCTGGATGTCTGGAATGGTGTATATACGGCCGGGACTGATGACGTTAAGTTTAAGGTCGTCTTCTGTACTCTTTAGAAGGAGGTCGTCTAAAAGTTCTGGCGTGTATTCGTATTCATAAACTGTATCCCAGTTAAGGATTTCATGTGAAATTATCTTATCTGTTCTATCGTCTATCTGCTTTCTGAACGTAGGCTTCTGGTAAACGCCCAGTCTGAAATCCATGGGCGATTTGTTCCCTTTCCTGTCGGTCCCGTATAACATCGCATCGTAAAAGATAAAGTCCTTTGATTTGTTTTCAATGAGTCTTCTTAAGCGGTACATTTGATAGATCATTATCGTTATCTTGCTCTTTTTTACTTCGGCATACCAGTTCTCATAATTAATATCCTGGATTTTTTTATCATATCTAAACTCATTGTCTTTGAATAACTCGGTTACCTTTGGGTGAGGGAGGAGAGGATGGTTTGTTTTTAAGTCGTAGGGTGCTTCTGGCATCTTTATATTCTACAAAGAAAGAGAGAAGGAAGAGTATAAAAAAGTACGGAGGTCTGTTTTGTTGTTAGGTTGTAAGGGCAGTCAGTTTCCTTGATTTTCCGCTCTGAATTAGTTTCTCTTTATTCCAGTCAAAGGTTATGTAGCCGTCGGCCATGTGCGGGACATCTCTGTATTGGGCTGTACCTGTTGGTCCCTGAACCCATACGAAAGCGTCAGGATCGTAGACTACCGCTACCGTTGAAGTCATAAGATTGTCAATATAGGCATCAAACCCTGGAGGTAATATTCCGCCGCTAACTGTTTTAGCAGTGCCTGGACTCTGGGTAGAGTTTGGACCTTGACCTCCCAGTCCTTTAACATTGGTATTTGCTGCCATTGTCCTGAATACTTTATCATGCATTGCTATTCTGCTTGGATTACCGTCATTAGCGACTATCTCGTCTGATGCCAGCCCTATTTGTGCATACGGGTTTGTTGTAGAATGGTCGGTTGTATATGCTCCCCAGTCTGCACCTCCTGTTGTCACAGTACTTGTTTCTAGTAACGTACCTATTTTTCTAGCATGTGAGCGTATCATCCTCCTTCCGATATTTTCTAGGTTAGTACGCCAGATATCGTGATAGTGTGGCTTGTAGTTAAGAGCGTCATACATTGCTATATGGGCAGCGTCGAATGTCATCAGTATGTTCGTGCGGGCGAATGTTCCAGAATTGGTGAAGATATCATCACCTATGGTTAGGTTTTCTTGCACGTCCCATCCGGTCCATGTGTCTATGTTGGTCTCTATTGTAGGACTGTTTATCACTCTGATAGCATCCTGTAGGACAAAGCCCCGTTCTTCAGTCCCTAACATTGTTGAGAGAACGCTAGTAACTTCTATCCCTGTATAATCAGGCAGGTTCATTATTCCGGCTGTTCTTGGTTTCATGACCTCGTCATGGTATTTTACTGCATAGTCCTGCCATCCGTCCTTTGTATTATAGAGGCCGAACATCTCTTTATCGTAGAGAGCGGAATCAGTTAACTTGCCCTCCCTTCTAGCGGTCCTTACCTTTCTATACTCTTTCATGTTCAGGACTGCGTTACCTTCGGGGAATGTTGGACGTTTATCGTTGTTTGAAACATAAATCCATTCGGTTGTTGGATCTATCCATGCGACCTTTGATGTTCTTCTTGCACGTTCTATTAACGAGGCGTCTAAGTTCGTTGTTTCCGGTGGCGGTGGCGGATTTGTTTCAGAAAGTGTTAAAGACATTTTAACTGACTCCTACTCCTCCGGCTGTGCCTAGTTTGACCCATATGACCTCACCGGCTGCTGCTGCCGTTTGTACTGTTTTTCCGTCTACCTGGTTTGGTTTTCCTAAATAACGTCCTATGATTGCATTGGGTAATGTTCCGGCCCATTCCATTATACGGCCTGGTGTGGTCGTATCGGACTGGACATATTTGCCAACTCCAATCGCTGCTCCGGCTGTCATGGTGACAACGCCATCTGTTACTACCGGCCCTTTTGCATCGCCTGATGCTCTGGTATCTGCTGCCATTGCGAAAGGTGAAGTAGTTGCAGTAGTTGGGCATTTTACCCACGCATTAGAAACCTGATAAAGCGCATCTCCTATCGTCCAGGCGGCAGCCGACTTATTTTCTTCTGTTTGAAGATATGGCTGGCCTCCCAGTTTCTGACCTGCTGTAACTCCCATTTTGGATTAGAGCACCCCCGCTACCGTTGCCAATTTGCGGCCCTGTGTTATTCTTTCTTCGTTGTCATCACTATTATTACTGCCTATGGTAACGTGTGCTTTTGGTTTTGAATTTGAATCAATAGAGGCCTTTCTGACTATAAACGCGTCTTTGTACAGGTCTTCTATCTCCTTAACAGGGATAGACGATGCGACCATCGTGTTAATTTTCTCGGTGCGTTTGTTATCGTCTTTAATCAGTTCGGCTGTGATTATCCTTTCTATCTTCTCCCTTCTCCTTTCAAGTTGAATTTCTGCAACCTGTGCAGAGATGGATTTGTTTGTCTCACTTAGTTCCCTTGCTTTTAATTCGGCATCTGCCAACTTCTTTACCAGTTCATCGTACTGTGTTTTTGGTACTGTTTCTGGAGGTGGAGGAGGTGGATTTGTCTCTGCCGCTCTGGAAGTGTCAGGATTGTTATTAACGGTATTATTATCTTCCAATTTAACTAAATTGAAATTGTCCCTCAAACTAGTATGAGAAGTAAGGGCTAGAAGGGCTTTGTAATTGCAAAAGCCGCAGCCATGTCTTATACCAGTCTTCTCTATTTTTGCTTTTCTGAGTTGGAGAAGGCATTGTTCTGAGTCGCCGCCACATGAAGCCGTTATTGTAGCCTTCTTGACGGTGAAGGCGGGATCGTCTACTATGGCGAGATGAACGCCTGTCCAGTTGTTTATTCTGGTTGATGCCTCAAGACCGTAGTCGAGTTGGGCTATTGCAGGACTAACGTAGTTGGGGATTGCTCCCTGTTCTATCGCTTTCTTTGCGTCGGGGTCCGTTACCTCGATAAGAGCATAGTAAGCAGAATCCTTTGGTACGACGTCGACGATTGTCCCTATTCTATAATCTTCCTGGAAGGTCAGCCAGTGGTCTAGTGAATCCTCGTTTGTTGGTACAGGATGCGAATAGTCTTCTGTAAGGACAAGGGGTTTACCTATGAAGGTGTTGATGTTCTTTTTTAAAGAGGCAGGGGTTACGCCCCATTCGTTTATGTTTACTGAAGCATCAAGCAGGAAGGCCTTCAGGTATAAGCGACCGTTATCTGTAAACGTTGCGAGTTGGCCGGTTTTTGATACTGATTGAACGGAGCCAACGGCCTCATTACAAATGGCATAAGCAGCGGATTCGTCGAGATCGGGGTTTTTTTCAAGGACTTGCTGTACACAACTATCGAGATTTGCTGGCAATATGGTTACAGAGAGAAACGGCGAAAGATTTAACGAATGAACTAACCGCTTAAGATATCATTGCCCATCTTGACCAGAAGCCGACAATGGCAGTTGGGATGTGAATCTTGAATCGGTATTGGGATATCACTGTCACCCTCATCCCATTCCTGACCGTTTAGCGACTCGCAGATATTGCATACATTTGGACCACCATCCGTTACCCAGACCAGTGCTCTCTTTATGTTTTCTTCTGCAGGTAGTTGGTCCAGTTTTGCAAGTGTTGATAAAGCGAGGGTCATGGTAGCCAATATAGTAGCGAGTGATAACGCTTCTGACTCCGGATCTGGTAGTGCTGGTTCTTCGTCGTCTATTGAGGATACTGATGATGAAGCAGCGGCCATATGTACCTTAGGAATAATTGTAAATTCTTTCTTATGGATGGCATTAAAAATCCTGCGCCAGAATGCATCAGTTCCTGACTTGACCTGCTTCTTAATATTGTCTAAATCTTTGGTTGTGATGAAAGCGGTTGTCTCCATTGCTTTCGTGGCATAGTCTGAACCGATAAGGTAAAGTTTTTGTACACTACCCCTGATTATCTTTTCAACTTCCGTACCGTAGCGGCGTTGTAAAACGCCGAAGTCTTTGGTATCGTCGTTCATTATCTTTCTGTATTCCCTCTTTAAATCGGTAGCGAGTTGGTCTTCAATTTTCCGTGCTTCTTGAGAGGTCTTGGTCCTGTTCAGGTTGATGTCGTTGGCGCTCTGCTTCTTCGTTATGGCCGTTCTAACTTTAACGATAAGGGGTGGATCAGGAAAGAGAATATCAACCATTTCCGTCAGTGTTAATAATTTCCAGATTTTATTATTAGAGGTCGTCAATCTTGCTCGCTATCTTTTTGAATAAGTCGACTTTGGCCTGTCTTACTGAAGTGGTTGGCGGCGATGGCTGTTGTTGTCCTGCTACTGGATTACGATTAAGAAAGGGTGGTCCCTGCTCCTCTCCGGGACCGGGAGAGGGTCGTTGCTTTAATGCCTCTATTTTTAATTGAAATTGTCGTTCTGCATTCATATCCTTTTCTAGTTTGAGGGACTGGAATTCTTCGACTACGTCCTCCATGTCTACGTACTTTAGTACCTTCTCGCCGGAGATAAGATGATGGTCAAATAGAGGTAGGACGGTATTAACCTTGTCGAGTGTTGTCTCAAAGGTGATATCCTCGAATTCGTAGTTTAATTTTACCTCTGGTGGTTCTGTGTCTGTGGCATCCTCCGAATCGTCTATACTTGTAAGATCGTAGAAGAGGGGGTTCAACCATTGTGGCTGTATGATATCTTTAAGCCATGTCCGGCCGGTGTTTACCTCTACCTCCTTGTATGCCAATAAGACCTGCTGGCTGTTGGCGTAGTTGGCTATCTGCTCGTATCCTCCGATGAAACTTGGGACGCCGATATCCCGAAGTTCTTCCCTGTTGCAAAAGTCGCAGATATCGACCATCTGCTGCAGGTTATCGGCTATCTTCTGAAGGGTGACTTCGATATCGTATTTATGACTGGTCCAGCCGCCTGGAGTGATTTGATTGGCAAAGTTCTGCATCTCGGCCGCTGTTATAGATTCGTTCATGAAACGGATAAGGGCAACTCCTGCATAGAGCGTCTTTGCTGCTTCCTTCAAGTCTTCTTGCTTTATTATCCTCTTTGTCTCGCTGCTGTCTATTACTGGCTCTAGAACCGAGAGGCCGTAATGGATACTCCTAGGAGTAACGTGGTCATCGTTTATAGTGAAATAGATGAGATCCTCTGAACTCAGGAGGTCGGCGTTGGTAGGCATATCGGCATAGTGAACACCCTGAAACTCCCAGGTGTCGGGATCTACCTCTACTTTTCCCAACCGCTTTGAATTGAGGACGTGTAAGGCTGTTGGGTAGTTATCACCGTCTTTTACTATTTCGATAGCCGCCCTTCCATAAATAAAAGTCTGCTTGGTTGCAGAGATTAGTTTATCGTGGAACCTTATCGCCTTCTTTGATTGAAGGTTATCAATCTGTTTTTTGGCGTCAAGATAGAGTTGGTTACTATTAATCGCTTCAAGTGCTGCTCTCTTGTCCTGATAGTTGGTGAACTCCTGGGTTGAGTCAAGGACTGTTTTGCCATGTTTACCCAATAGCATCTCTGTACGTTTATCGATTGCCCTCTTGACGTTACCATCCGAGCGATATGTGTCCTCAAAGCGGTCCTTTAAGTCGGGAGTGTACGGGTCTTTGAGGGACGTTGCAGCGGCCGCCCCAATTGCTGACCTTCCATATCTGGGAATGTAGGACCTGGGTTTTCTGTTCCTGCCTCCGCTGGTGAATACTAGGACCTTCTTGCCGTCTAACTCGGGAAAACTGACGATCTCGGGTACTGACTTGTTAACCAAATAAATTCAAGGAAATTGAAGGAAATTGTTCGAAAGTGAACTAATATTAGAGAGAATTCAATACTATCATTGTGTGTATAGGCAGTCCAATCGTTATGAGAAGGCGCTAATTATGACGCTGGGTAACGACAGAGGTCATAAGCCTATACATACATGATTATACTGCTAATCTTTCTCGGGTTTGATCTCGATGTAGTCTTGAACAGTAAGGCCTTTCTTTTCTAACTGCTGTTCTAATTGGGCTTTCTTTCTTCCCTGTTTCCGTCTTGGTGACTGTGCAATAAACGTCTCCTTTTCTGCTACAGATGGTAGTACAATTAATTCGTGTTTGGCTTCGTTAATAGGTACGGTGTTGGCACAGTTGCCGCAGAAATATAACGATGGGTCTAGTTTGTAGACGTGTAGAGTAGATTGTCCACACTCCTGACATTTCATCCTCCTTTCTGGTGAAGTTGGGTCAATGACCCTTATCCGGCGGTTGCTATTCTGTAGGTTAAAGTTTAGATTGAAGTTCAACCTTGCTGAGGCTCTCCTTGTTTATACGCCAATAGAGCCATTCTCAAGGCATCGAATGCATTATCATATGAAGTCTCTTCTTTGTCTAGTACGCCATTTTCCTCCCAGGCAGTCTTTAACGCAATGTTGAGTTTATTCTGAGTTGGGTGAATCCGGATAAAGTCGTTTTCAAGAAGCGACTTGGCGTGACTTAGCATCTCTCTATGTCTTGTACCAAAATTGACAGGTTCTACTTTCATAAAGCGGTAATGTTCCTTTGGAACGGTATCGTAGTTGGCCCGTTCGCCTTTTAATATCTTTAAAGATTTGATAAAGGCCGGGTTGCTGCCGTCTACATATACCTTTTTGATTTTATATTTTTGTATAAACGACCAGCACTTTTCCCGCATCTCTTCGTAACTAGGACGTTCAAACTCATCTGCAAGCAGGATATGAATTTTGCCGTCCCTGTATGTAGTTATCACGATGCCAAAGGCACTGCCGCCAAAGCCGGGATCTATGCCCATGCTCTGTGCTTCTTCGTTGACCAGAAGGGAGAGGTCAAAGCCTTGTGGTGGAGTTGATTTCTCAATATCCTGGTAGTTGAATACATTCCCGACCTTACCCAGATATTTGAGGTTGTATTCCCGCTCAAAGTATTCCTCCTTTTTCTCCTGTTCTAGAAAGACGGGGTCGTACAGTTTACCAAGGCCATAGGTATAATCTAACTTCATCCGGTGGTATTTGCTCTCGGCTTCCCTCTCCATCTGCTCGAATAGTCCGCCTGGTGCGTTAGGGGTTGATACCATTACTATAAAGGGATTCGACTTTATTCTATAGCGTTCGACATTGGGCCTAACCTGTCTTTGTTGTGCCTTTGGGAAAAAGTCGCCTTCATCTACGAATACAAAACAGACGTCCTTATACGACCGCATCGTGTCGAGCGTTGCCGATGGGAAGGCTTGAATCTTTACGCTGTTCAGGATAACGGTTACCATGTTTGTCTCAAAGTAAAGGCCGGGATAACTGTCGACGAATAAGGTTTTGATACGGTCTATTAACTCGATTGCCTGCTGGATGCGGGGACCTGTTACGATATCCATCCTCTGGCCTTTGTAATAATTAGAAGAGAGGCAGAGCCATGCCATCACTCTTAAGATCAGTTCGGTGATACCTAAGCCTGTAGCCTTCAGGATCCAGAGATTCCGGTGTTCTCTCAGTTTATTTACTATGTCTATTTCGTAATCAAAGATGGGTAACGGTCTACCCTCCTTTTTAGGTAGTCCTATTATGTCGTTAAACTGTAGGAATGATTTCTTTCTACAGTCTTTTATAAGGCGTAATTCCTCATTCGACTGGCGGGATTGTATCCCTCTCGCTGTCGATATGTTCTGATAAATTTGTATTATTTTGTCCTCCATCTGCTGGCTTTATGACCTCCTTGGTCGCTTCATAATATGTTGAGATATAGGGCTGGAGTTCCTTAATTTCTTTTAGGATTATTACCTTGTCTTTTGGGTTTTTGCAAAGATGATAGTTTTCCCACATTAGTTTATGGATTAATTCGCAGGTGTCTATTCTGTCTAGGTGCTGGCTTTCGAATCCCATCATGGCTATGAAGTGGAGCCGTTCTAACTTTTTAGATTCTAGTTGTTGCTTGTGGTTGTAATAGGTAGAACGTTTCATTGGGTGGCCTGTTCCTTCTAGATAGGCGAGGGCTTGTCTTTCGCTTAATCGCATCCTTATTGTCTCTAATACTGCCCGTTTGGTCTGAGTTAGGTCGCGTCTCATTGGACTTTCTGTCCACTCTTACCTGTAAAGGCTTCCCATCTCTTGACTACGACATCGCAGTAGTGAGGATCTATCTCGCAGCCAAAACAGATGCGGTTGGTTTGTTCACATGCTATTAGGGTGCTGCCGGAGCCTAGGAATGGATCGAAGATGGTGTTGTTTTCTTGACTAGAGTTATGAATAGCATAAGCGATTAATGATATTGGTTTTTCCGTTGGATGTTGCGTCTTTCCTATTTGTCGGTCATACTCCCACACATCGGTTTGTCCTCTATCAGAATACCATGGATGTTTCTCTCCTTTCTTCCATCCGTAGGTTATAATCTCATGTTTTGGATGATAATCGAAACGGCTGATATTGAAGTGTTCCTTTGCCCACACGATCCAACTCTGAATATGAAAGCCTAAATCCTCGAGAACGTTGTTGAATATCATTGTGCTTTCACGTCTTCCTGTTAGGTAGTAAGGACATCCATCATTCATCTGTAGATACATAAGTTTGAATGCGTTAGTAATCATGTCTTCGAAATCCTTGTCTTCCATTGCGTCGTTTTCTATCTTATCGAATCGTGCTTTTCTTTGTCCTGTTTGAACCATGCCGTTATCATGGAAGTCATAATTCAGGTTGTAAGGTGGATCGGTGAATACCATATCGGCTTTCTTATCTTCCATTAACCTTTTGATACTGCGTTCGTCTGAACAATCAGCACAGATAATCCTATGTTGTCCTAGTTGCCAGATGTCTCCTAGTTTGGTTTCTGGGACTAGGTCTTCGAGTGCTTTATCAACGTCGAAATTGTCCTCATGCTGGAACTGGATACCTTTGTGTTTGGTGAGTATGTTCTCTAAGGATTCACGTTCCGTTGCTATTAACTCGGCTAGGTTGTCCAGTTTATCGCTTTGGAAAATAAGGGCTATTTCGTCAGCGTCTAGTTTTATTTCATGTTCTCCCCTTAACTTGTTCATTGTCTGTCTCAAGAGGCGGCGTTCGATATCGTCGTTAATCCTTGGGACTATGTAGGCAGGGATCTCTTTTATTCCTAGTTCTTTGTAGATTAGCGCTCTATGTTCTCCATCTCCTATTTGATAGGATTCGTTTACTACAATAGGGACTAGATAGCCGAAGCGATGAAATGATTTCTTGATTGCTGCTATCTGTTCTTTAGTAGGGCGGTTGGGATTAGTTTCATCAAAAACGAGTTTATCGATAGGAATCTTTTGGATTGGGTATTCTTCTATCTCTTCTTGCGTTTATTATTTCGCTTCCTCTTCTTTCTTTTGTACTAGAAATTCATACGTTGGTCTTGTTCTTTGTAATTCTTCTATGCCTTCCTGGATTAATTCGCCATAAGTTATGATTTCCATCGTCTTCCTGCTCAAGTCTACGATAGCGCTCTGGAGATACTCGCATCTTTTCATCAGTTGTGTTTCATTGGTAACCCATTCACGGGATAGGTTGAAACGGACTTCTGGTTGCTGTCCTTCCTCTTCTTCAGTTGGTTCTTCTTCCTGTTCTAGTGTTACCATTTCTTAGTCACTCTACTCTAAGCCTTGCTTGAAAGTTCAACTCCTAGGTCGGTTTTTCTAGCATAGCCATATGGCATATAGGAATCGGTATACTGTTCTATCATCTCTACAAAATAGGGGAAGGATGCCAGAAAGGCCTCGCACTGTGTTATTACGGGTTCTTTGTTGTCGCCTACCTGTTCTCTTGTAAGACCGCGCATATGACCCTGTATACCATAACATGAACTGCAACGCCAGCCAGTCGGACTTTTGAAGTCTCTTATCATCTCGGCGTTGGTTCCAGGCTTTTCTCTTCCTGTTTTCATATCATAACAGTTCTCACAAAGCATGGTCATTATTTCATCCTTTACTGCGGCGCCATGCTTGGATTGATGGGTCATGTACTTTATTCGGGACCACCACTGGATTGTTATCAATGAAAACTTTTCATTGTATATAGATGGGAATAGTCTGGCTAACTGGACGATGCCTGCTGCCCATAGCGGGTTTTTGTCGGGCCTTGGTGGAAACTTTATGAAAAACCTGCGGGTATTATACAGTTTATCGATAAAATATAGGATTGCTTCGGCACAGTCTGTGATTTCTGGCTCCGGTGTCGGAGTTTTATGGCTGTCTTTCTTTTCAAAGCCTGAGAATATTAATCCAAGTTCCATGGCGCGGCTGGCACTGGCCTTTTTCATCTCATCGCCTATCTCGTGGATTGTTTCGAGGTCCTCATGGTCGGTTATTTTTCCTATCTTTTCGTTTAAAAGGCGAATATCCCTCCCAAGTTCCTTTATTATTTCAATATCGTCCGCGAGGATGCCATCGCCATCGACTAGAACAATCCTCTGTTGACTCGGGTCTTTGTATTTGGAAGGTAGACATTCGCGAACATAACTGATACCGGCTATTTGCTTCTCCCTGAAGATCCGACTTATCTCTGTTGAGATCATGTTAGTTGTTAGATATGGAGGTAGTTCGGGGTCTGCCCGTTCCATCCTTTCCTC
>Ga0111538_10010867_pt1 | contig 12095 bp, 10 predicted proteins | sample SoiMethybrSBSTD1_FD_79669 | JGI IMG/M metagenome (GOLD analysis project Ga0111538, IMG submission 79669) | Bulk soil microbial communities from a Populus tree surrounding site in Tennessee, USA - Soil MetaG P. TD hybrid SBSTD1 (version 2)... | ecosystem: Environmental > Terrestrial > Soil >...
CATGGAGTTCCTGTACGGGACCTCCTTCCTCTCCCAGTCGCCGGAGGCCTACGAGCGGCTGATCATGGACGCCATGCGCGGCGACCCCACGCTCTTCACCCGCAACGACGAGGTGGAGGCGCAGTGGCGGATCATCGACCCGATCCTCGAGTCGTGGGAGAAGGGGGAGAACCCCATCACGGAGTACGCGGCTGGGACGCAGGGCCCGGAGGAAGCCGACAGCATCCTGATGCCCGGCCATCGGTGGCGGGCGATCTAGGTGTCGAAGACGGCGCCAGAGGTGCCGGACACGGCCGCCACCTGGTCCGGCGAGGACGTGGCGCCGGGGGACGTCGAGGAGGCCCTTCGCCACCTGCTTCAAGAGCAGTACGCGCGCGACGGCGCCCACTCGCCCGCGCGGGTGCTCAACCTGGTGGTGGTGATCGACCGCGAGTGGCGCGGCGAGATCATGAACCGGCTCGAGCAGGTGGGCCGCTACCACGCGTCGCGCACCATCCTGTGCACGGTCGAGCCTCGGCGCCAGACGATCGACGCCTCGGTGCTGATGACCGTCGACGGCGGCGGGGCACACGACGGCGTGGCCCTCATGCGTGAGCGCGTCGTGCTCGAGGTGGGGGAGAAGCATCTGAAGAACCTCGACACGATCGTCGATCCCCTTGTGGTGACCGATCTGCAGACGCTCGTGTGGTCGCCGCACGGTCACGCTGAGGCGGTGGACGCGCTGCTGCATCTCGCCCAGGTCGTGCTCGTGGACTCGGTGAACGAGCCCGATGCCGCCTCGGCGCTGCGACGCGCGAAGGAGCTGTCGGCCGACGCCTACGTGGTGGATCTGGCGTGGCTGCGCAGCACCCCGTGGCGCGAGCGGGTGGCGGCCACGTTCGACCCGCCGCGCCTGCGTGACGATCTGGGCAGGATCGACTCGGTAACGATCCGCCACCACCCGACGTCGCGCGCCGCCGGGGTCCTCTTCTTCGGCTGGCTGAGCTCTCGGCTTGGATGGCGCCCGGGCACCCTGATGGAGGCGAACGGCGCGTCGCGCGGTACCGCCCACGGATCGCGCGACGACATCGCGCTGGCGCTCGAGCCCGAGTCCGACCAGGCCGTGCCCGGCCTGGCGGGCGTGGAGATCCACACCTCGTCCGGCACGTCGATCTCGCTCGACCGCGGGCCGGGCGGCCTCGAGGCATGCCGGCGGGACAAGAAGGGCAAGGAGCAGCGCTGGACCGTCCTCGGCGCCTCGCGCGGCGAGGGCGGGATCCTCGGCGAGGGGATCCGCCAGGCGCTCCTTCGAGACCCGACCTACGCCGGGGCGCTCGCCTGCGGCGAGGCACTGCTGCGGTGAACGCCGACATCAGGGTTTTGGACGACCCCGCGCGGGAGGCGGCCGACCTTCTGGTCGCGGCCGGCGGCCACGTGGTGCTCACCGGCGGGTCGACGCCGCGGGCGGCCTACGAGCGCGCGGCCGCCGCGCGCGAGGACTGGTCCGGAGTGGACTTCTGGTTCACGGACGAGCGGTGCGTGCCGCCCGACCACGAGCACTCGAACTTCGGGATGGCGGACCGCGCGCTGCTCTCGCGCGCCACGGGGGCGACCGTGCACCGCATGCGCGGGGAGCTCGGCCCCGAGGACGGCGCGACCGCCTACGAGAACGAGCTGGACGAGTTCGGCCCCGACGTGTTCGACCTCATGCTGGTCGGCGTCGGGCCGGACGCGCACATCCTGTCGCTCTTCCCGGGCGACGAGGCGCTGGGCGAGCGCGAGCGACGCGTGGTGGGTGTCGAGACCCCCGGCATGGCGCCGCTGGTGTCGCGCATCACGCTTACGCTTCCCGTGGTGAACGCAAGCACGAAGATCGTCTTCCTGGTGGCCGGCGAGGACAAGGCCGAGGCGGCGCGGCGGGTGTTCGCCGGCCCACCGGACCCAAGCGCGCCGGGCTCGCTCGTGGAGGGCAACGTGGTGGCGCTGCTGGACCCGGCCGCGGCGGCCCGCCTGTGACCGAGTGGGCGCCCGACCGGGGCGTCACGGCAAGCCCGTTCCCGCCGATCGCCGAATACGCCTTCCTCTCCGACTGCGAGACGTGCGCGCTCGTGGCGCCGAACGGGAACGTCGAGTGGCTGTGCCTGCCGCGGTTCGACTCTCCGAGCGTGTTCGGCGCGATGCTGGACCGCGACGGCGGCGGCTTCCGGCTCGGCCCGGCCGATCTCGAGGTGCCGGCGGCGCGCCGCTACCTGCCGGGCACGAACGTCCTCGAGACGAGCTGGGGCACCTCGGGCGGCTGGATCATCGTGCGCGACGTGCTCCTGATCGGGCCGTGGCACCACGAGAACGACCGCTCGCACACCCACACGCGGGCTCCCACGGACTACGACGCCGACCACGTGCTGCTCCGGATGATCCGGTGCGTGAACGGCGAGATCCAGGTGACGATGGACTGCGACCCGCGCTTCGACTACGCGGCCAAGCCGGGGCGGTGGGAGTTCACCGGGCCGGGCTACCACGAGGCGGTCTGCCGCGCCGAGGACTGCGACGTGGAGCTGCGTCTCACGAGCGACATGAACATGGGCTTCGAGGGCCCGAACGCGACCGCTCGGACGCTCATGCACGAGGGCGACAAGGTGTTCGTGGCTCTCTCGTGGTCCGAGCACCCCGCCCCGCAGACGAACGAGGAGGCGTACGAGCGGCTCGTCTGGACCGCGCACCACTGGCAGCACTGGCTCGACCACGGGGCCTTCCCCGACCACCCGTGGCGCACCCACCTCCAGCGGGCCGCGCTGACGCTCAAGGGGCTGTCCTACGCGCCCACCGGGGCGCTCGTGGCGGCCGCGACCACGTCGCTGCCCGAGTCACCCGGCGGGGAGCGCAACTGGGACTACCGCTACTCCTGGATCCGCGACTCCACGTTCATGCTGTGGGGCCTGTACACGCTCGGCTTCGACTGGGAGGCGAACGACTTCTTCTACTTCATCGCCGACATCGCGGAGAAGCACAGGGACCTCCAGATCATGTACGGGATCGACGGCGAGGGGGAGATCCCGGAGTTCACGCTCGACCACCTCTCGGGCTACGAGGGCGCCCGGCCGGTGCGGGTGGGGAACGGCGCGTACCGCCAGGACCAGCACGACGTGTGGGGCGCGCTGCTCGACTCGATGTACCTGCACACGAGGTCGCGCAACCACCTCGACGACCGCGTCTGGCCGATCGTGAAGCACCAGGTCGAGACGATGCTGAAGAAGTGGCGCGAGCCCGACCGCGGCATCTGGGAGATCCGCGGGGAGCCGAAGCACTTCACCTCCTCGAAGATGATGTGCTGGGTGGCGGCCGACCGCGGCGCGCGCCTGGCGGAGATGCGCGGTGAGATGGAGCACGCCGCGCGCTGGCAATCGGCCGCGGACGAGATCCAGGCGGACATCCTCGAGCACGGCGTGGACGAGCGCGGCGTGTTCGTGCAGCACTACGACACGGACGCGCTGGACGCATCGCTGCTGTTGATCGTCCTCACCCGGTTCCTGCCGCCGGACGACGAGCGGGTCAGGAGCACGGTGCTGGCGATCGCCGACGAGCTCACCGAGGAGGGGCTGGTCCTCCGATACCGCGTGGACGAGACCGACGACGGCCTGTCCGGGGAGGAGGGCAGCTTCGCGATCTGCTCGTTCTGGCTCGTGTCCGCCCTGGTCGAGATCGGCGAGGTCCGGCGCGCCCGCGACCTGTGCGACAAGCTCCTCTCCTACGCGAGCCCCCTGGGCCTGTACGCCGAGGAGATCGACCCCCGCTCAGGCCGCCACCTCGGCAACTTCCCGCAGGCCTTCACGCACCTGGCCCTGATCAACGCGGTGATGCACGTGATCCAGGCCGACCAGGGCCTCGCCGTGGGCCACCTGCCGCTGGGCCGCGCGCTCAGCCGCGGACGTTCTGCGAGCGACTGAGCACGAGCAAGCCCACCAGGCGCGAGACCAGCATCGCGATGTAGGCGAGTCCGGCCAGCTGCTCGAGCATCACCAGGCTGCGGGCGAAGGGCTTGATCGGAACCACGTCGCTGAGGCCCGTGCTGGACAGGTTCGTGAAGCTCAGGAAGAGCAGCTCGATCCAGGTGCGGTCCTGCTTTGGATCGACCGCGGCGGTGAAGCTCCCCGGCTCGATCGCCTGCCACACGACGTAGACGTACGCGAACGCCCACGCGACCAGGGTGAACGCGGCTCCGACCGCCCAGACCTCGTCGCGGGTGATCACGTGGTCGGCCAGCAGGTAGCGGATCAGGGCGTACGCGGCATAGAAGTAGAGGACGGCCTCGAACGCCGACGAGTACGGGAGGAGGGAGTCGTTGCGCGTGACGGCCTGGATCAGCAGCAGGACCGTGGCCGGCGCGGCCAGCGCGACCGCGACCCACGTGAACCCGGGCAGGCTGCGCACCGCCATCACGACGAGCCCGAGGATGAGGATGCCGAACACGCTGAACAGCGAGCGGCCCACGTCGTTCCCCTCCATCGCCGGATAGAGGAGCACCCCCAACAGCTGGGCCGCCAGGAGGACGGCGGACGGCTCGCGGCGTACAAATCTGACCACGCCAGCAAGCTAGCCGCGGCCCCGGTCGTCAGGCGTCGCGGAGCTCGCGCGTCTCTACGTCGTAGACGGTGGCGCGGGCGTCGCCGCCGATCTCCGCCGCTGCCTCCCGCGCCAGCGCGTCCAGGTCGCCGCTGCGGGCGCCGCAATCGGTGTGGAGCATCAGGATCACCTGTTCGGTGCCGAGCTTGCGGGAGGTCTCGAGCGACCGCTTGACGTCGTCGGTCACGAGCGCGCCCGCGTTCCGGATGATGTGCGCGTCGCCGTCCTCGAGTCCGAGGATCTTCTCCACGTTCACACGCGCGTCCATGCAGGCCACTACGGCGAGCTTCTTGTTGGGCGGGGGCGGTGGCATCGCTCAGAGGCGCACGTCCGCCACCATCGCCGCGAACAGCGCCGCGAGGTAGGCGAGTGAGAACAGGTAGAGGCGCAGCGCCGTGCGGCGCTCCGGCCGCTTGACGAGCCGCGCCGAGCCGTAGATGAAGGCGGCGCCGAGCACCACGGACGCGACCAGGTAGGTGGCCCCGAACGCGCCGGCGCAGAACGGCAGCTGGCTCACCGCGTACAGCAGGACCGTGTAGAGCAGGATCTGACGGCGCGTCTCGCGCTCGCCGCGCACGACCGGAAGCATCGGCACGCCCGCGCGCGCGTATTCGTCCTTCATGAGCAGCGACAGCGCCCAGAAGTGCGGCGGGGTCCAGAAGAACACGATCGCGAACAGATACAGCGGCGTGCCGGTGAGGCCGCCGGTCACCGCGGCCCAGGCCACCAGCGGCGGCACCGCGCCCGCGGCACCGCCGATCACGATGTTCTGGGGCGTCGAGCGCTTCAGCCACATCGTGTAGACGAACACGTAGCCGAGCAGACCGGACAGCGACAGCGCAGCGGCGAGCAGGTTCACCGTGGTGGCCAGCAGCACGAAGGCCGCCACTCCGAGCACGATGCCGAAGGCCAGGCCGGCCGCCGGCGACACCCGGCCAGCGGCCACCGGCCGGTTGGCCGTGCGATGCATGGTGCGGTCGATGTCGCGGTCCAGCACGTGATTGATCGCGCCGGCGCCGCCGGCCGACAGAGCGCCGCCGAGACATGTGAGCGCCACGAGCTCGAGCGACGGATCGCCCGCCACGTACATCGTCGTGACCGTGGTGAAGAGCAGGAGCGACTGAACCCGCGGCTTCGTCATCTCGAAGTAGTCCGAGACGGCGGTGCGCCACGTGCTGCGTGCGGCTACGAGCTCCATCAGGCGGCCACCGCCTCCGCGCGCCCGTGAGCGCGTTCGCGCGCCGGCGCCAGCTGGAGCGTCAGGCCCAGTGTGCCGGCCCACAGCAGCGTGCCGAGCGCGAGGTGGAGCACGATCAGGAGCTCGTACTCGTCCAGCCACACGTTCAGCGCGCCCACCAGGATCTGAGCGGCCAGCAGCGCGGCGAGGCCCCACGCCCAGCGGGTGACGACGCCGCGCCGGAGCGCCACGACCACGAGGCTGATCACGAGGATCGCCGCGAGATACATGAACGCGCGGTGGGTGAGGTGGATGTCCACGAGCCGCGCCTTGCCGAACGGCATGAACTCGCCGTTGCAGGTGGGGAACTGCTTGCCGCACGCGTGGTGGGCCCCGTCGCCGAGCTGGTAGTCGGCGCGGCCGTAGTTCTGGGTGCCGGCCATGTATCCGCCCGCGACGATCGTGCACAAGACGGCCACCGACGCCGCGATCCCGAGCACGCGGATCCGCGGGCCGCCGTCGGTCACGGTGGCCCCGCTCGCCGCGCGGTACAGCCAGATGAGCCCGCCGAGCAGCAGCATCGCCAAGCAGAGGTGGGCCGCGACGTAGGCCTCCTCGAGGTTGTCCTCGACCGTCGCCCCGCCGAGCGCCGCCTGCGCCAGGACCAGGCCGAGCAGCCCGATCGCCGGCATGAGGAACTCGCGGTGCCGGCGCCAGGCCTGGACGACGATGGACACGATCAGGATCGTCACGATCCCGGCGACCGCGCGGTGCGTGTACTCCACGATCGAGTGCAGGTTCACGCCCGGCACCACATCGCCGTTGCAGAACGGCCAGCCGTGGAAGCCGGAGCCCGCGGGGCCGCAGCCGAGCCCGGAGTCGGACACGCGCACCACCCCGCCCACGATGATGAGCACGAAGGTGGCGATCGCCGTGGCGAGTACGAGCCTCTTCATCAGAGGCTGCGCGGCGCCACCGGCTGCGCGACCGTCTCCGCCGGGACCGCCGCGGCGGCCACCTCCCGGCGGATGTCCTTCATCGGCTCGACGCTGCGAATGCGCGGCACCACGTCGAAGTTGTTGGGCGGCGGGGGCGAGGTCGTGAACCACTCGAGCGTGTTGCCCCGCCAGGGGTCGTTCCCCGCCCGCTTCCCGCCCTTGACGCTGATCAGAGCATTGACCACGGTGATGAGGACGCCTATTCCGAGGATGAAGGCGCCGATCGTGGAGATCAGGTTGTAGGTGCCCACGCCGAGCGACTCGTCGTAGTCGTAGATGCGGCGCGGCATGCCGGACAGCCCGGCGGAGTGCTGGACCAGGAACGTCATCAGGAAGCCCACGAACATCACCCAGAACGAGGTCTTGCCGAGCGACTCCGACATCAGCCGGCCGGTGATCTTCGGGAACCAGAAGTAGAGGCCGGCGAACAGACCGAACACGGAGCCGCCGAACAGCACGAAGTGGAAGTGGGCCACCACGAAGTAGGTGTCGGTGAGGTACCAGTCCACCGGGAAGATGGCGAGGATCACGCCCGAGATGCCGCCGATCGTGAACAGCGCCGGCAGCGCCGCGGCGAAGTAGAGCGGCGTCTTCATGATGATCTGGCCGCGCCACAGCGTCGCCAGCCAGTTGAAGATCTTGATGCCGGTGGGCACCGCGATCGTGAACGAGGACAGCATGAAGAAGGCAAGCACCACGGTCGGCGTGGGCGTGGCGAACATGTGGTGCGCCCACACGAGCATGCCGAGGAACGCGATCGCCACCGTGGAGGCCGCGATCGCCTTGTAGCCGAAGATCGGCTTCTGGGCGAACACCGGCAGGATCTCCGAGATCATCCCGAAGACCGGCAGGATCATGATGTAGACCTCGGGGTGGCCGAAGAACCAGAACAGGTGCTGCCAGAGGAGCGGGTCGCCGCCTGAGGCCGGGTCGAAGAAGCCGGTGCCGAAGTGGCGGTCGGTGAGCAGCATCGTCACGCCCGCCGCGATCGACGGCAGCGCGGCGACCAGCAGGTAGCTGTAGACGAGGATCGACCAGATGAACAGCGGCATGCGGCCCCAGCTCATGCCGCGGGCGCGCATGTTGTGGATCGTCGCGATGAAGTTGATCGCGCCGACGATCGACGACAGGCCGGTGAGGTGGATCAGGAAGATCCAGGCATCGACGCCGCCACCGCCCGTGAACGCGTCGTCCGACAGCGGCGGGTACATCGTCCATCCCGCCTGCGGCGGCTCGAAGAACACGCTCGTGTAGAACGCGATCCCGCCGAACAGGAGCAGCCAGAAGGACAGCGCGTTCAGCTTCGGGAACGCCATGTCGCGCGCCCCGATCATCAGCGGGACGAGGTAGTTCCCGAAGCCGGCGAGCACCGGCACGAGGAACAGGAACACCATCGTCGTGCCGTGCATCGTGACCAGCCCGTTGTAGGTCTCCGGGCTGACCAGCGTGTTGTTCGCGTGCGCGAGCTGGAGGCGCATGATCAGCGCCTCGACGCCTCCCAGGATGAAGAACAGGAAGGTCGCGTACAGGTACATGATCCCGATCCGCTTGTGATCGGTGGTGGTGAGCCAGCGCAGCCAGCCGCCCTGTCGCTGGCGGAGCCCATGCATCACCACCTCGGGGCGGCTGATGGGCCGGCGCGTGGCGGTTCCGGCTTCCATTTAGTCGACCGCCCCCGCCTTCTCGCGCTCCTTGCGCGACTTCGCCACCTCTTCGCCGGCGGCCTTGATCTGCGCACGCTTGATCCTGGCCCACGCCTCGAACTCATCCGGCTTCACCGCCCGCACCATGGCGCGCATGTCCGCGTGGTTCGGCCCGCACAGCTCTGCGCACTGGCCGCGGTAGATGCCCTCCCTGCCCGCCGGCACCTTGAACCAGGTGTCGTTCACGTGGCCGGGCACGGCGTCGGCCTTCGGGCCGAACTTCGGGATCCACCAGGAGTGGATCACGTCGGAGGCCTCGATCTTCAGGACCACGGTGGTGTCCGTGGGCACGACCATCTCGTTGTATGAGAAGAGCTGCTGCGCGCCCGGATAGTCATAGCGCCAGATGTACTGCTGCCCGTTCACGTGGATCGTGAGGGTCGGGCCGCCGGTCTTGGGCGGCGCGGGCTGGTCGATCGTGGCGAACTGGCCGGCATCGGCCTGGAGGCCGTTGGGGCCGGAGGCGGGCGGGTTCTGGATGTCGTCGAGGTAGAGGAAGGTCACGACCGTGAGCACGACGAGGATCGACGCGGCTCCGATCGTCCATCCGATCTCGAGCGGAGTGTTGCCGCGGATTTGCTGCGCCACGCCCTCGCGGCGGGCGCGGTATTTGACCAGCGACCAGATCAGGACGCCCCAGACCAGCAGGAAGATCACGATCCCGATGTAGAGCGTGAGCTTGTAGAGCGTGTCGATGTCGTCCCCGTTCGGAGACCCGCCGGACTCGGGCGTGAAGGTGTCGGCGAGGGCGGACGGCGCCCAGATCAGGGACGCGAAAACGACCGCACTGAAGGCGGTCCGGAGCAGACGTCTAGGCATGCCGGTGGGCAAGGCCGCCGGATCATATATCCGGCTCCGGGAGGGGCTCCACTTCGTGCCCTATGGCACTCAGGATCCCTGGAAAGCGGCCTCGCGCTTCTCGACGAACGCGGCAACGCCCTCCTGGAAGTCCTTGGTGCGGGCCAGGGCGTGCTGGAGCTCGGCCTCCAGGTCGAGCTGTCCGTCGAGGTCCGGGTAGAGCATCCGGTTGAGAGCGCGCTTCGAGCCGGCGTAGGAGCGGGTGGGCCCGTTTGCCAGCCGCTCGACGAGCGCGTTCGCCTCGTCCATCAGCCGGTCGTCCGGGTGCACCTGGTTCACGAGCCCCCACTCGAGCGCGCGATCGGCGGGCACACGCTCGCCGAGAAGCGCCATCTGGAAGGCGCGCGCCTTGCCCACGGCGGCGGGCACGAACAGGGTGGACCCGCCGTCCGGCATCAGGCCGATGTTCACGAAGGCGAGCCCGAAGTAGGCGGACTCCGCCGCCAGCACGAGGTCGCAGGCGAATGCGAGCGAGGCGCCGATCCCCACTGCGGGGCCGTTCACGGCGGCCACGACGGGCTTCTCGAGCCTCCGCACGCCGGCGATGATCGGGTGGTAGAGCCCGTCGAGCTCCTTGCGGATGTCCGGGAGGCCGTCGTCCGGGTGCGGGTCGAACCCCGCCTTGAGGTCCGCGCCCGACGAGAAGCCGCGGCCGGCGCCCGTGATCAGCACGGCGCGAACGCTGTCCTGGGCGGCCGTCTCGGTCACGGCCTCCTTCAGCTCCCGCCCGAACTCGTCGGTCCACGCGTTCAGCGAGTCGGGGCGGTTGAGGGTGATGCGGCCGACACCGCCGTCCTGTTCCCAGATGACATTCATGGCCGCGCAGCGTAAACCGTCCATTTGTCGAGGGTGAAGTTGCGCGTTTGCAGGCATGGTGGTTTCCTTCCTGCTGCCGAAAATCACGGGTTCGGACTGGTCCCCGGACCTTCCCTCACCGCTGGTCCCTAGGAGGAAGGTTGGCCGCAACCAAGACCGCTGAGTCCGCCCGCAGGCGCGCGACGCCCGCGAAGGCGAACGGAGGGGGCCGAACCGCCACCGAACAGCCCTCCGCCGTGGACGGCACCGGCAAGGAGCCGGCGGTGCTCGAGGAGATCCTCGACGCCCTCGTTGCCGCGCGCGACGGCGACTTCTCCCGGCGCCTCTCGCGCCGCCGCCGCGGCCTCCTCGGCGAGATCGCGGCCGCATACAACGAGCTGGTCTCTATGAACGCGAGCATGGAGAAGGAGCTCGGGCGGATGCGGCGCGTGATCGGACGCGAGGGACGCATGGACCAGCGCGCCTCGCTCGGCGCGGCCGGCGGCGGCTGGAACTCGAGCGTCGAGTCGCTCAACGCGCTGATCGACGACCTCGTGCGGCCCACCACCGAGGTCGCCTCGGTGCTCGAGGCCGTGGCCGACGGTGACCTCGACCGCAAGATGGCTCTCACCATCGAGGGCCAGCCGGTGAAGGGCGAGTTCCTCCGCATCGGCACGACCGTGAACACGATGGTGGACCAGCTCTCGTCCTTCGCGGACGAGGTCACGCGCGTGGCGCGCGAGGTCGGAACCGAGGGCAAGCTGGGCGGCCAGGCCGAGGTGAAGGGCGTGTCCGGCACCTGGCGCGACCTCACCGAGTCCGTGAACGGCATGGCGTCGAACCTGACCGACCAGGTCCGGAACATCTCGCACGTGGCTCAGGCCGTCGCGCGGGGCGACCTCAGCCAGAAGATCACCGTGGAGGCCAAGGGCGAGGTCGCCGAGCTGGCCGACACGATGAACGAGATGACCGACACGCTCGCGATCTTCGCCGAGCAGGTCACGAGCGTGGCGCGCGAGGTGGGCACCGACGGCAAGCTGGGCGGCCAGGCCGAGGTGCCGAACGTGTCGGGAACCTGGAAGGACCTGACCGAGTCGGTGAACGGCATGGCGTCGAACCTCACGAGCCAGGTCCGCAACATCGCCCAGGTCATGACCGCCGTGGCCGGCGGCGACCTCACCCAGCGCATCACCGTGGACGTGAAGGGCGAGATCCTCGAGCTGAAGAACACGACCAACACAATGGTCGACCAGCTGTCCTCGTTCGCGGACGAGGTCACGCGCGTGGCGCGCGAGGTCGGAACCGAGGGCAAGCTGGGCGGCCAGGCCGAGGTGCCGATGGTGGCCGGCACGTGGAAGGACCTCACCGACTCGGTGAACCTGATGGCCACGAACCTGACGGACCAGGTGCGCGACATCGCCCAGGTGACGACCGCCGTGGCCGAGGGCGACCTGTCCCAGAAGGTCACCGTGGACGTCCAGGGCGAGATCGCGGAGCTGAAGGAGACCGTGAACACCATGGTCGACCAGCTGTCCTCGTTCGCGGACGAGGTCACGCGTGTGGCGCGCGAGGTGGGCACCGAGGGAATCCTCGGCGGCCAGGCCGAGGTGAAGGGCGTGTCGGGCACGTGGCGCGACCTGACCGAGTCGGTGAACTTCATGGCGTCGAACCTGACCGACCAGGTGCGCTCGATCGCGCAGGTGTCCACCGCGGTGGCGGACGGCGACCTGTCGCAGAAGATCTCGGTCGAGGCGAAGGGCGAGGTGGCCGCGCTCGCGGACACGATCAACAAGATGGTGGACCGGCTGCGCTCGTTCGCCGCCGAGGTCACGCGCGTGGCGCGCGAGGTCGGTACCGAAGGCAAGCTCGGCGGCCAGGCCGACGTGCAGGGCGTGGCCGGGACCTGGAAGGACCTGACCGATTCGGTGAACCTGATGGCGTCGAACCTGACGAGCCAGGTGCGCA
>Ga0111538_10010868_pt1 | contig 12095 bp, 6 predicted proteins | sample SoiMethybrSBSTD1_FD_79669 | JGI IMG/M metagenome (GOLD analysis project Ga0111538, IMG submission 79669) | Bulk soil microbial communities from a Populus tree surrounding site in Tennessee, USA - Soil MetaG P. TD hybrid SBSTD1 (version 2)... | ecosystem: Environmental > Terrestrial > Soil > Tree...
CGCCACAACGTCCTATTGGAATTCACCTTTCTGCAAAAACGCAACCTGTTGAATTTCCAACTATGAGAGAGCGATGGAAGTTTGTCGAGCCAACGCTTAAAAAGGCGCCTTTCGTGAAATTCATTCCGATGATAGGAAGTGTCGGCTGCCCTTATACGTGTTCATTCTGTATTGACGCAACGGTACCCTATCAGCAGCTCAACCTCGATGCCATGAAAGAAGATTTACATTTTCTTCTTACAAAATACAAAAAGCCGATGGTAGCGTGGCAAGATCCAAACTTCGGAATTCGTTTTAAAGACAACATGGAAGTTATTGATTCTGTAGGGTCTCGAAATCGCTTTCGTTTTCTCGCGGAAAGCAGCTTGTCTATTCTCGCAGAAGATCATATGAAGGTGATGAGAAAACACAACTTTAAGGCTTTGCTTCCGGGCATCGAATCCTGGTATGACATGGGAAATAAATCGATGGCGGCACACCTGGGCGCAGAGCAAAAGCTAAATAAGGTATCGGAACAGGTTAATATGATCCTCCGTTATGTACCTTATATTCAAACCAATTTTGTATTGGGTCTTGATTGCGACTCAGGCAACGAACCCTTTGAACTCACCAAACGCTTTGTCGATAAATCACCAGGTGCCTTTCCCGGCTACTCGCTTCTTTCATCTTTTGGAGAGGCTGCTCCGCTCAACCTGGAGTACCAAAAAGCAGGTCGCGTACTTCCGTTCCCTTTTCATTTTCTGAATAACCACCTTGCCATGAACGTGAAACCAAAAAATTACGAATGGATAGATTTTTATGACAGGGTTATTGATCTTACTGCCTATACCTTTTCTAAAAAAGCGATCTATAGGCGATTTATGGCAACTTCAGATTTTACATCAAAGTGGATGAACTTTATGCGTGCTATTTCCAATGAAGGTTTTGGACGGATCCGTTTTTATAAAATGGTGAGAAAAAATCTGAAAGAGGATATTTCGTTCCGGGCATATTTTGAAGGCGAGACGAAAGTGTTACCTCAATTTTATAGAAATATCATCGAACACGACCTTGGAATTTGGATGAAATGGCTACCCAAAGGAGCGTTGGAACACGATCAGAACGCTTATTTGCATAAAAATCAATATGCCAAGAACGACGTAGTTGCTAAAAAAGTCAGATCAGCATAAACAAAAAAAGATCGACTTTCCGGTCGATCTTTTTGTCAATAGTAAGCGGGAGCGTTAGTCCATTATTTTTGTAACATTCACGGCGTTCATTCCTTTTTTTCCTCTTTCTTCGTCGTAATTGACTTTATCATTCTGACGAATTTCATCGACGAGGCCTGAAGAGTGGACAAAAATATCAGGTTTTGAGTCTGACGGTGTTATGAACCCAAATCCTTTGGTTTCATTGAAAAACTTTACTGTTCCTTGCATTGTATAAAAATTAAAAATAAAAATTCACATTATTCGAGCTTCCCTAGTTCACCCTAAATAGGATTTCAACGTTCTGCTTTTCGACGTATGTCTTAACCGCCTCGTGGCTTTTTCTTTAATCTGCCGTACGCGTTCCCGCGTGAGATCAAATTTATGGGCGATTTCTTCCAGTGTCATCGCTTGCGTTCCATTTAATCCAAAATACAAACTGATCACTTCAGCTTCCCGGGTTGTTAAGGCTGTTAAGGAACGTTGTACTTCCAGGATGAGGGATTCCGCCATCATTTCGGATTCCGGGTTTGATTCATTCACATCGGAAAGGACGTCCAGCAAACTACCATCTTCGCCTTGCGAAAAGGGCGCATCCACTGAAACATGGCGACCGGCAATCTTTAAACTATGCGTTACCTCCTCTGTGGTAACACCAATAACTTCTGCCACTTCTTGTGCTGAAGGTTCGCGCTGAAACTTCTGCTCGAGGTCAGAAAAAGTTTTGGAAATTTTAGTTAATGAACCGATCCGGTTCAACGGTAGCCTTACAATTCTTGATTGCTCCGCCAGCGCCTGCATGATCGATTGGCGAATCCACCAAACCGCGTAAGAGATAAATTTGAATCCTCTCTTCTCATCAAACCTGCCTGCGGCTTTTATCAAACCAAGATTTCCTTCGTTGATAAGATCTCCAAGCGTGAGCCCATTATTCTGATATTGTTTGGCTACGGAAACCACAAAGCGGAGATTCGCTTTGGTGAGCTTTTCCAGCGCTACCTGGTCGCCTTCGCGTATTCGCCTGGCGAGTTCCACTTCAACTTCAGCACTAACCAAGTCGACTTTCCCTATTTCCTGTAAATATTTATCCAGGGATTGACTTTCCCGGTTTGTGATTTGTTTACTGATCTTAAGTTGTCTCATGCAAAATGGTTGGTCATTAATAATTATGAAGCCTCATCTGGGACGAGGCTTTGCCGCGATAGAATCGAAAACAGAAATTCGAAGGGTTTAAAACTGATCGGGAATGCTGCTTTGGTGCAAAGGTAATCATTTAATTTCAAACACACTCCGATTATTTTAACAAGGGCGGGATATTAGAAAGGGACACCCTGAACACACCATCATTCGATTGTAATACAAGGTTTGATGTGGCGTATGCTGCCCGTTACTTGTTAACAAGGACAAGCTGTTGGAGTAATCATTAAGGAGAAAATACATGCTTCGCCATTCGCGCCTTTATTTTTAATTTAATAGGATGAAATCAGGGACAGGCAGCCGCGCTTTTCGTGTAAGAGCTAATCTGAAAAAAGGCCTGGAGCTTGCGTGGGCCGCTTCACCCAAATCGCTGGTCAAGTTCTCGGTTTTGGGAATGGTTAACGCAGCAATGACACCCATTGCCGTTTACCTAGGGGCAGTCCTTGTCAATCGTATCGCGGAGGCCAGCAGCCACAAAATACCTTTCTCTGAATTAATCCCGGTAGTGATTGGGTTATGGATCGTAGCAACACTGCAGCGCACCATTAGCGCATACATGGGATATGGAAGAAACTTATTTGTACGGCGCGTGGAGCTCGAAGCAGAAAAAAGACTATTGGCAAAGGCCTCCAAAGTTGATATTGGAAATTTTGACAACTCGAACTGGCATGACCGGTTAGCACGCGCAAAAAGAGATGTATCGTGGAGACCTGGAGACCTTACGTGGTCGGTGCTCGGACTATCAAGTAACCTGGTAACAATCATTTTGATGGCTTCATTGCTTGGCAGTCTTCATTATCTGTTGGTCATTCTTGCTCTTGCAGCTGCCGTCTTGTCGCTGGTGTTGGAAAGCCGCGTGACATCGAAGCTTTATGAATTTTTTTACAAGGAAACTCCGGAAGAAAGGGAACGCGGATACATCGGGGATTTACTTGTTCAGCCCAGAACAACAAAAGAAATCCGTGCATATGTTCTTGCTGATTATTTACTGGGACGTCACAGCAATCTCTCTGAAGAGCTATTCCGCAAGAGGACGTTGATGTATAGATCCGGTACGCGGGTCTCAATCCTCACAGGAATTGTAACCGGCACAACTTTAGCACTCGCCTATTTATTCGTTTCGATCAAAGGTGCAGAAGGTTTGATCAATCCAGGCGGCGTTGTTCTGGTGGTCGGAGCATTTACTTCCGTGTCCTCTACGCTCGCGCAGATTTCAAGCACTTTTGTCTCTGTCGATCAACACACTACATTTCTCGACGATTATTTTTCTTTCCTTTCCATCGAGGAGCTGGTGAAAAAAGTTGAAAACCCTGAAGCTTTACCCGACAAGCTTGACAAAGGAATTGTGTTTGATAATGTCAGTTTTAAGTATCCTGGCAGTCCTGAATATGCCGTTCAAAACTTTAATCTCGCCATTAATAGTGGTGAATTGATCGCGTTGGTTGGTGAGAATGGCGCAGGGAAAAGTACGATCGTACGACTTCTCCTCAGATTCTATGACGTGGACAGTGGATCCATCAGCATCGGAGGAGTCGATCTTAAGAAGACTGATCCTGAGGAATTGAGAAACCGGGTTGGCGTCCTTTTTCAGGACTATGCTAATTACGAGTTGACTGTACGGGAAAATGTTACGATGGGAAGACCCCATGCAGAAGTTTTTGATGAACGTGTGTTGGAATCACTTCGCGACGCCCGCAGCGAATGGCTTGTTAAAAAAATGCCCAACGGCTTGGATTCAAAAGTGGGAAGACTTTTCGAAGGAGGTCATGATCTCTCCGGCGGTGAATGGCAACGTCTCGCGCTGGCCAGGATCATGTATCGGGATGCAGACATCTGGATATTAGATGAACCGACGTCGTCGCTGGACCCGGAGGCAGAAGCCGCCATCTTTGCAGAGTTAAAAGAAAATCTAAAAGGAAGGATCGGTATTGTTATCTCACACAGATTCTCCACGGTCCGGATAGCGGACCGTATCGCTGTGATTGCGGATGGAAAAGTATCTGAGTTTGGATCACACGAAGAACTGATGAAAGCTCAGGGAAGGTATTCGGAGCTATTTGAACTTCAGGCGGCAGGGTATAGATAGAAATTAATCCCGGTTCCAATTATAAAGTTATTCATGGTATGTTGAGAAAAATAGGATTGGACCTCATCGTCTTCTGTATTACGTCCATGCTCGTCGACTGTTCTAACCAAACGGAACTTTCTGAGTTATCCGGGTTCTGGGTTTCAACAAATTATAATGATAACGGTCCTTTCTACACGCTGGAAATAATAGACTCAGTTGTTAGAACAAATAGTTATGGGGTTGAGGATTATAGTTACACTATTTGGGAAGATCCGGACCGGTTTGCAATTCGCAACGCTCATGACTGGTCGGTGTTTTTTGAGCTGTCACGACAGGGTGATACTTTGGTTCAGTTTTTTCCAAATAGGGAGCCAAGGACAGTTCGCTATTTAAAAACCGACTCACTTAGCTTGGGCCGAAAGCTTTTGTACTGTGACTCTCCACTGACTATTGATCTACCGGATGCAGGTGAGAATGATGTCGGTATCACTGTGGAATCTCTAAGCTTACTGAGTGATGTTTACATAGGCCATCTAAAGCCAGGGCAGCAAACTGATTTTCCGGACGTCGCCGCAGATTCAACCGCTCTTCAGGTCTTCGATGTTTTGATTAACATCTCCCATTTTCAAGCCTTTTTAAAAAGGGAACAGGCTAAAATCGATGAACTAGACCGCGATAAGCTTATACTCATACTGCATGCCGACAAAACGGCCTCTCCTGATTTCCTTGCTGCCTTAAAACAAAAAATACACGAGCACAATCCCAATTTTACTGTATGCAGGGCTTATTTTAATTTAAAAACAAGAGAAAAGTTATTCAAAGTGCTCGACTGATTCTAAAACGGAAAACAAAATCCAGCCTACTCCGATCTCAGCGAGTTCACCGGATTTGTTCTCGCGGCTTTGATGGACTCAAAGCTCACGGTTAGCCACGCGATGATTAAGGCTGACAAAAACGCGACAACAAAAATCGTCCAGTCGATCGTGATATGATAAGCGAACCCGGTAAGCCACTGACTCATTCCGTACCACGCCAGGGGTACAGCAATTGCCGTGGCGATTAAAATCGGACGTGTGAAGGTAGCAGACAGCAAGTAAACAAGCTGGAAGCCTGAGGCACCAAGTACCTTGCGTATTCCAAGCTCGCGCGTGCGCCGCTCTGCCAGGTACGCTGATAAACCATAAAGTCCGAGGCACGATATCACGATGGCCAACGTGGCAAAAACATTGAACAGACTGCCCAACCGTTGCTCGGCCTTATACAAATTCGCGATATCCTGGTCGACGAAACTGTATTCAAACGGATAACTGGGGTTAAGTTCTTTACAAATCTTCTCCAGTGCCTTAATGGTGTTTTCAGTTTCTCCAGGCATTGTGCGGACAATGGCATAACCTCCCCATGTATTACGATTCAGAAACATCGGACCAATTGTCTCCTGGACCGGTTTGAAGTTGAAGTCCTTAACAACGCCGATGATCGTTCGCTCCTGGTTCCAAATGGTGATCTTTGTTCCAACGGCTGTTTCAAGCTTCATGTCCATCGTCTTTAGTGCCTGTTCGTTCACGATAACATTGACGGAATCTGCCTTCGCATTTTCGCCGTAGCCATGTCCATCGAGAAGTGTTGCCTTGAAGACCTCTTCAAAATTTTCATCGATCGCGGTATTGTAAAACAACGGCTGCGTATTCGGGTCCTTTCCTTTCCACTCCACACTGATGGTTGCACCGGAGGATGCGGTTGGAAGGTCAGAGATAAATGAATATTGTGTAGTTAACCGGTTGTTTTCAAGACTCGCCCGCAGGGCATCATACTTATCCCACAAGTCGCCAGTCATCCGCACATACAAAAGATTCTCTTTATCGTAACCCAGATTCAATTGCTGAATATATTTCAATTGCCGATAAACAATTGCTGTGCCCACGATCAGTGATATGGACACGGCAAACTGGATCACCACCATCGTGTTCCGGAACACGCTACCAGACCCGCGTGCTGTGAAATTCCCTTTCAACACAGTGGCCGGCATAAATCCGGACAGATACAATGCAGGGTAGCTACCCGCGAACAAACCTGTAATGATAGTTATGCCCAACAGGCCGCCAATGATCTTCACATTTGTAAAATCAAGCGCAAGTTCCTTTCCACCTAGTGTATTGAAATAAGGGAGGACGATGTAGATGATCAGCAATGCCAGTACGAGTGAAAGCATGGCTACGACCAACGACTCAGCGAGGAACTGACCCATCAGATGTGGTCTTATCGCTCCAACCACTTTGCGCAGACCAACCTCTTTTGCTCTGCGTGCTGCCCGAGCGGTAGCAAGATTCATAAAATTCAGGCAGGCCACCACGAGGATGAAGACGGCAACCACCGTAAAAATATACACGTTCTGCGCGTTTCCATGACCCGGAATATCGGCAAGGAAATTAGAGTAGAGATGAACCTTCGCGAGGGGTTGCAGTACGAAAGCACATTTCACCACAGGTTCATTCTTTTTATAGATCGCCTGAATCTTCTTTTCCAAGTCTGCAATGGCGGACTCAGATCGCTGCGCTTTATCGTTCAGTTTCAGGTACGTGAACCAGTTGAAGTTATCCCATTTGTTCTCCTTCAGGTCGCGGTTATCCCGCGCCAGGTAACGCATAGGCTGTACAAAGTCAAACCGCAGGTGAGAGTTGCTGGGGATGTTGGCAATTACACCGGTCACGGTAAAGTCGCTTTTATTATTTTTACGAATCGTCTTTTCCAGCACATCGGTACTGCCGAAATACTTCATCGCCATGGCTTCCGTGATAACGATACCTTCAGGGTTTAACAGCGCACGTTCGGGGTCTCCTTTGATAAACGGGAAGGTAAATACCCTAAAGAAATTCGAGTCAGCATAAATGAGAGCCTTCTCCTCTAATTTGATATCCCCGACCTGCATTAAATCGCGATTGAAATTGGAGATGCGGACGGCTTCTTCCACTTCGGGGATTTCGTTCTTCACCGCCATGGCTATTGGTGCTGGAGATACAGCGGCATGTACTTTCATCTCAGGTAGCGTAGCCGTGATTCTGTACATGCGATCATAATCTTTGTGGAAGCGGTCGTAACTTAGTTCATCATTGACCCACATCCCAATGAGCGCTGTACAGCTAATGCCAAGCGCAAGGCCAAAAATATTGATGAATGAAAAGCCTTTCTGACGTAGAAGGTTTCGAATAGCGACTTTGATGTAGTTCCTGATCATAGAATTGGCAGATTACCTGACTAAGACGCCTAAAGTTAGGTGAATGTTGCAGGGGTGCAAGGTTAAATTTTATTCCAATTTGAGGTATATACATGTCGTTGGTCGGGACATGATAAAGAAAAATGCTCCGACGAGCATCACAATTCCAATTCCAAAATATTTTCCTTTGATTAAGTCCATAACGAAATAAATATTCGACTGCTACTTGCCAACAATAATGCCAAGGGTGATTTCTTGTTTTCCGATAATAAAAAGCCTGTTTACCAGAGTTTACTGTTCGGTTTCGAAAACGGATGTGGACGAAATCAGTCAAAGATAAGACTGCCCAAGAGGGATCTTCATTAGAGAATTTGGCGGTGGTATTAAGGGACGACTCAGAGTCCTCTCATGAGTGACTCTGATTGGGGAAAAGGTAAAATTTTGGAGGAAAAGGGTTTGAGGGAAAATTTCCAAGCAACCCACGCTGTCTTCCTTTATCTTGAGTTACTAAAAGAATACTATGTCAGTGTGTAAGTGTCCCTTAGTGTCAATTTGCCTTTTTATCCTGCCCCTTGTCCTGGCCGGACAAGATCTGCCCTCGATGCAAAAAACTGCAGACGATTGGGAATATACCTGCCGGAATGAATTGCATATCGAACCCGGCGCGCTGCCCTGGATCATTTTTTATGACAGCGTAACAGCCTGGCATCTCAACCCGGAGATAGCACTATTACCCGAATACGAGAGGCAGACATCGACTCTACGTTTTGCAGGCATAGACTATCCGTTGTTTCAGGTGAATCACAGGGAAAAGCTTTGGGTGCCCGAACGAGACCCCATCGACGTCAACACACGTGCGGCGGCGGCTATGCCTGTTAGTGATAATAAGAAAACGTTTTTTATCTCACCTGTTCCCGCTTTCTTTTATACGCTGGCACCGCCGGACCAGAAGGTCCATCTCGACCTGCTACTGAAAGGCCTGAACATGCATGAACTTACCCATACGCAGCAATTGTCTTTCGTACTTCCCCAGATCCTTGCAGCGCAAAAGAAATATAAACTGCCGGAGAGCATCGACGACAACAGTATCGAAAGGACCTTTGAAAATAATGAAGCTTACAAAGCATTATTTTTTAAAGAAAAAACGCACCTGTGGAATGCCGCGATGTCTGGCAACCTTGACTCTTGCAAAAGGCATTTAAAGATCGCACTGGATCTTGTTGCAGAACGACAACGCACATTCTTCGTCAATGAAAATGAGGGATATAAAAATCTTGATGATATTTTTCTTGCGCTCGAAGGATCTGCCATGTGGGCACAATACAAGACAACCAGGAAATATGCTCCGCAAGGTCAATCACCGGAGCAGACCTTGTACTTTATGTTTCAGTATCTTGGTTCGTGGTCGCAGGAAGAAGGTCTAGCGCTGCTCCTGATCATCGACAAACTTCTTCCCGGCTGGCAGGCGCAATTTTTCAGCAAAGAGTTGCCTTCGCCTTTTGAGTTGCTGAAAAGGTATATTTCAAAATAATGTTTTCGCAGAAGAAGCAGCACGTGATCAACGTTCCTTTGCTCCCCAGACGCATGGCTGGGAGGAGAGTTCGTGCGATCGCCACGTGCAATAACGCGGTACAACAAATTTAGCTAAGAAACTTTCTCGAGCGCGTTCAGACCAGCCCTGATTCTGTCCACCACCGGCCGGACACAGTCTTTGGTCTGGGAACGACACGTGTGCCTCTGTAAACGATCTGCCAACATTACATCTTTAAAATTTGCTGCATGATATCCACATACTTGTTTCCTTTCAGTTCGCTCGCAAGTGCATTTAGTACAGAAGGATCTTTTTCAGCAGCAGCAACTACCCAGCGCTGTGTTGGACTTGCATCCGCAGACGATGTTTTTAGCTTATTCAATAATGCATCGGCTTTTTCCTTTTCTCCATTGCGTTCATAGATGATGAATGGCAAAATATTATTAACAGATGATTCCTTGAAGTTACTATTTGTGTAATCAATGACTTTGTTATGCCATTTGTTGATTTCACTGCTCCTTCCAAGTTTGTCAAGACAATACGCTGTCAGGTAGTCTTGAATCCTGTCATCTGCGTCATAGGGTTTTCCAACACCCAGATTTTCCGGCCACTGTCTTGAGTCCTCAATTTTAGTTAATGCATTCTTGTATTTTTTGTGTTGAATAAGTTCAAGCGCCGAAAGTAACATTGCTTGTTCATAAATGTCCCTTCCGTCACTCGATCCTTCGAAAGGCAATATGTATAACTTCTTTAGCACGTCGATCGATGCCTCATACTGTCCGTTGTGGAGCAACGCCTTTGCGTATCCGAAACCAAGCGTGTAGTCACCTTTAAATTTCTTAGAGGCCTGGCTTGCTAACGTGAGTTCCTGTTTAAAATCTCCAGTGCTTTCAAAATGATTAATAAGATAACTCCACGTTCTCCATTCGTTGGGCGCCATGTGATTGGCCCTCTGGAGATCAGCCAGCACTTGTTTTGGATCTTTAACAAGATTTGCTCTTGTTAAATAAAATGGAGCATAGTCGGCTTCCTGTCCGCAGGCATAAAACATTTTTGCAGTCTCTTCGTCACGTTGCAGGGTATAGTAATTTAATCCAAGAAAATATTTGAATTTCCAGCTATTGTCGTTTGATACGGCCCACTCAAGCGGTTGTAAAGTTTCGGTTCTATAGGGAAAAACAAAGGCGGGAGATGCAGTTGCTATCGCTTTAAGACTATTGATATCTTTTTTTAAATAAGCACTCCAGATCCTGATCAATGCATGTTGAGGAGCGTGTGCGAGCAAATCTGTCGCGTCATTTTCTAAGCCAAGGGAAACATATTCCAAGGCTACTTCCAGGTAAAGCTGATATGGAAATTCAGCCCTTATCAGATTCTTAAAAGTCTGGAGGTCTTCCGCGGATTTGGTCACGAGCGATTTTTCATACTGAGCAAAATGGTCGAGTGGATCAAAGTGCAAGATCTCTTCGAGTGTTTTTTCAGCCTTCTCTCTGTTATTTAATTTGCGGTAGATCACAGCAAGGTCATGCAGCGCATTAAAATTATATTTATTATAACTCAATGACTGTTGTGCATAATGTTCCGCCAAACCATAATCACTTTGCTGAATTTTAATAGCCGCCATGTGCGCATAAGCGGCAGACCGGAACTCCATGGCCCGTGCTGCCCAACCAAAGGATTCCATGGCATTTATCAGATCACCTTTCGCTTTGTAGCAAATCCCCGCGAGATAATTAGCTTTCGGATGATAGGTGTCATGACGCAAAACCTTATTCAGACGCCACAGCGAAGAATCGTAGAGTCCGCTTCTGTAATGCAACTCCGCCAGATCCGTGAGCGCGCCAAAATGCAGAGAGTCATTTTTAAGGCATTCTCTGAAAAAACGAAAAGCTTTATCGTATTCTCTATATTCCTTATACTCCACACCTTCCCTGTACAATGCATCTTCCGTGAATTTTTTTGGTGTTGGGAACGCCGTAAAGGGACGTTTCAGAACATTCTTTTTTCCCTGGCTATGGTGAAGGTCCATTCCGTTTACAGTTACTTGATACGGCGCATTTTTGTCTAGCTGGACCGATGTGAGAAATACATCCATGGGCTTAAACTTTTTGCCTTCCGTATAAACTACCTTTCCGTTTGATTTCACTTCTATCGTTGCCTCAGCGAACGCAAGCGAATTAACGCCAACCTGAAGCTTGTCATTTTCAAGTTTTACGGCAAGGACACCATAAGGAGAAACCTCTGTGATACCTCCTATCTCTTTTACAGGAAACCAGATCTCAGACCAACGGTCTGTTACGCCAGGTGAAAATGGCACTTGTGTGAGTACACTTTTAATAGTGGATGAAGGGGAATACTGATCAAATAGACGGCCCGCTTGAAATTCCATGTATTGACCATCCGAATCTGTCAGAAGATCCTCCCATATTCCGCCATTCCTTGACAACGCCCAAAGCCAAAGCTTATGGCCCGGCATCTCATCATATAAAGCCCAATGCCCAAAACCAAATTTTGAATTATGGTAGTAGCCTCCCATAAAATCGTTGAATTCACCCACCGTATGGACAGACTTATGAGATCCAAAAGCATTATTCTTATACTTTGCAAGGTCACGCCCTGCTGCATCTACCGGCCATAGCGTTGGTGAACCATCGTGTTCTAGCGCGAGGTGGCCCGGGTAATAAAATTCAAGATCGTCTGTAACCACTGCAGCAGCAGTCATCCAGTTGTAATAAGATTGATGAATGGGTGTTGGATTATTCCAGGATGCTCTTGTTTCTACGTACGCTTTATCGCTTGGTAACCTGATCTCTACACGCCAATTTGTTCGCGAAGGCAGGTCGAGATTTCCCACCACGCAGCTGACGCTGCCATCGTCATTCTTTTGTACGATATAATCTA
>Ga0111538_10010869_pt1 | contig 12093 bp, 10 predicted proteins | sample SoiMethybrSBSTD1_FD_79669 | JGI IMG/M metagenome (GOLD analysis project Ga0111538, IMG submission 79669) | Bulk soil microbial communities from a Populus tree surrounding site in Tennessee, USA - Soil MetaG P. TD hybrid SBSTD1 (version 2)... | ecosystem: Environmental > Terrestrial > Soil >...
CCGTCTCGCACCATGATGCCGTTCTTGGGAAACGCCTTCGTCGCCTCGACCACGAAACGGGCCGTATGGACGGGCGACTTTCCTCTCGGAGCAGACTCTGCCAGCTCCGCCAAGCGAGCCTTGTCGTCCTTCACCCAGCCTGCGAGCTCCGGGGAGTCGGCTCGCGGGGAATCCTTGAGAGCTTCGATCAGTTGTGGAACGACCATCCGAAGGTCGCCGACCAGCGGCACGTCGATCGGCCGGTTGACGCCGATCGCGGCCGGATCGAGCTCGATGTAGAGCCACTTGCGGTTGGCGTTGTTGGCTGCCCAATGCCGGCCTCTGCCATAGTGGACCGGCTCGCCGACCTCGGTGCCAATTGCGAGGCAAAGATCGGATTTGACCACGGCATCGACGGCTGCGGGAGAGAAGCCATAGGGGAACGTGCGATCCTCCAGGCCTTCGATGAAGGAAGTGCCCCCGGAGGTCTGGATCACGGGGCAGCCGAGTAGCTTGGCGAGGGCTCCGACCGATTCCTGCGCGCGCGCGCAATGAACGGCGTGTCCCACGAGCAGGATCGGCTGCTTCGCGGCGCGGATCATTTTCACGGCGCTCTCGATGGCTTGCGCACTCGCGCCCTGGCGCTCGAGACGATATCCCTCCGGGGGGAGGGGAGGCGCCACGTCGAGCTCCGCCTGAATCACGTGCGCCGGATACTCGATGTAGACCGGTCCCGGCGTCCCGCTCTGCGCGATCCTGAGCGCGTGACGGATGATCTCGTCCGTCTGATCCGGATACTCGATGGAGGTTGCGTACTTCACCGAGGGCTCGAACAGTCGCACCTGGGAAACGAACTGAATGCGGCCGCGGCGCACGCGCCGTTCGGTGATGCGCGCCCGCTGCCCGCCGAGGAAAATGACCGGCGAGTTCTCGACCCTGGCGCACATCATGGCAGGGGCCAGGTTGGCGACACCGGGCCCGAGCGTACCGACGCACAGACCGGGCTTTCCCGTCATGCGCCACACCCCCTCCGCCATGAAGCCTGCCACTTGCTCGTGATGAGGAGCAACCACTTGCCAGCCGCGCTGCTCCGCGGTCAAAAACATGTGGACGAAGTTCGGGTCGGGGATGCCGAAGAGCGTGTTGATCCCCTCTGCTTCGAAGAGATCCAGGATGCGTTCATAGACCTTTGTCGGCATCGCCTCCCCACCATAGAGCGACAGACGAACCGAAGGCATTGAGCGCTCGGGGCCAAAGACTTGCTGCCGGAGCCCGTCCAGCCGTACGCCGTTTACAATCGCGGAGCTCCACGTATAGACGTGTCAGATGCACGAGCTCAGATTCGACAATCGCGTAGCCGTCATCACCGGCGCCGGCCGTGGGCTAGGCGCAGCCTATGCCGTGTTACTCGCCTCGAAAGGGGCAAGTGTGGTCGTCAACGATCCGGGCGTCTCCGTCGAGGGAGACGGTGTCGACGCCGCGCCCGCCGAGCAGGTGGTGCGCGAGATCACGGCGCAAGGGGGCCGAGCCGTTGCCTGCATCGCGTCCGTGGCCACGCCGGAGGGCGGCAAAGCGATCATCCAGACAGCGCTCGACCGGTTCGGCCGCATCGACATCCTGATTCATAACGCCGGCAACGTCCGGCGAGGGACGTTGAAGGAGATCAGCTACGAGGACTTCGATGCCGTCTTGGACGTGCACTTGCGCGGCGCCTTCCACGTCGTGCGACCTGCATTCCCGGTCATGTGCGAGCAGGGGTACGGACGCATCGTTTTGACCTCGTCGATAGGAGGGCTGTACGGGAATCATCAGGTTGCCAACTACTGCACTGCCAAGGCCGGGCTCATCGGCCTCGCCAATGCCGTGGCGCTGGAGGGAAGTGCAGAAGGCGTGAAGTGCAACGTGATTATCCCTGCAGCCGTGACCCGACTGGCCAAGGGCCGTGACACCTCGGCTTATCCGCCCATGCAGCCCGACTTGGTGGCGCCCACGGTAGCCTGGCTCGCTCACGAGTCCTGTTCGATCACCGGCGAAATGCTGATTTCAATCGCCGGCCGAGTCGCGAAAGCCGTCATCGCCGAGACCTCGGGCGTGTACCAAAAGTCGTGGACGATCGAGGACGTCGCCGAGCGAATGCCTGCCATTCGCAACACGGACACGCTGAAGATTTTCCCGTCCGTCCCTTCAGGTCACATCGACCATATTGGTTACAGCTTCGGTATGGCCAAGAACGAGCCCTAGCCGAGTCGCTCGAGCCGCCGCGCCGCGAACGACGCGAGGTCGAGGAGCCCCTCGCGCCGATAGAAGTCGCGCAGACCCCGGTAACGCGCGCGCACTGTCGAACGCGACGCGCGCTGCGATTTGCCGCCCGCGGCAAACCTGACACGCGTGGCGCGAGAAAAGGCGCAATTTCATGGGTCGCGCGAGCCGGCAGGGAAGTTGCAGAGCGAGGGGGTGTGTCGCTTTGCCGAAGGTTGCTGCGCTCCACGGGCGCGTTCTCCGCGATCGCCGTGGTGTCGGGATCGGTCTTGGCCGAGCCGCAGCTCGATACTAGGCCCTCGAAGACCGAGCGCGCGGCGGCCCGGCCGGTGGCCTGTGCCGGTGTGGCGGTGTTTCCGATCGAGGGCGAGCTCGAATGCGTGCCCCCGGCGCTTGTCTTCGTGCCCGCGCGCAGTGTCGACGACCGAGCGCCGGACACCGGCCGCGTCGAACGCGATCGCGCGACAGCGGCGAGCTATCGTGGGCTTCTGGCCGATCTGGTGATCGCGCACGACCTCGAGGTTCCAGGTGTTCCGATCGGAGTGAGGCTGATCCCGAGCCGGAGCGCGCTGGCCGGACCGAGCGCTCGCGTCGCGCTGATCCCGCGCTTCGTCGGAACGAGCTGGTACGGCGCCGAGATCGTCGCAAGCTTCTGAACCGAAGCTGCGCGCAGGATCGTCACCGGCTACTCTCAGGATTTCACGTCGATCACGATGCGACCGCGTACCTGGCCGGCGAGGATCTTTCCGGAGAGCTCGGCCAGCTTCGACATCGGCTCGACACGGGTCATGTCGGCGAGCTTTTTCGCCGGCAGATCACGCGCCAGTCGCTGCCAGGCGCGTTCGCGCCTCGCGATCGGCGCGGACACCGAGTCGACGCCCAGGAGCGCCACGCCGCGCAGGATGTGCGGCAGCACCGTCGCGGGCAGGTCCGCGCTTCCGGCGAGACCGCACGCGGCGACGGCCCTTCCGTACTTCATCTGTGCCAACACGTTGACGAGGGTCTGGCCGCCGACCACATCGACAGCTCCCGCCCAGCGTTCCTTCTGCAACGGCGCCCCCTTTTCCTGGAGACTCGCGCGATCGACGAACGCGCGCGCTCCGAGCGCCTTCAAGTAGTCGTGCGTTTCGGGTCTTCCGGTCGATGCGACCACGTGGAAGTCGGCTGCTGCCAGGAGCGCGACGGCAACCGACCCGACACCGCCGGCGGACCCCGTGACGAGCACCTCGCCGGCGTCCGGCCTGAGGCCGAAGTCCACCAGCCTATCGACGCACAACGCGGACGTGTACCCCGCCGTGCCGATCGCCATCGCTTGCTCGGTGCTGAATGCGGAGGGCAGGCGCACGAGCCATTCCGGCTTCACGCGGGCGTAGCGCGAGTAGCCGCCGAATTGTGTCTCGGACAGGCCGAACCCGTTGACCACCACCTTGTCGCCCGCCCGCCAGGCGGGCGAACGCGACTCCACGACCGTGCCGGCCAAGTCGATCCCTGCGACGAGCGGCAGCTTCCTGGCAACCTTGTTGCGATTTCCGCTGACGACGAGACCGTCCTTGTAGTTGAGGGCGGAAAACTCGACCTCGACGAGCACTTCGTGGTCGGGCAGATCGGCTAGCCGCAGTTGCTTGAACCGCGCGTGCGCTTTGCCCGCTTCTTCCTCGATGACCAGAGCAGTGAATGTATCGGCCATGCTGATCACGCTCCATTCGAGCGGCTTGGCAGTTCCACGACGGCCGTGCCGGTCGCCGACAGCTCACCGCGGTGCGTCTGCGCCTTTTGTGTAATTTCGACGAGATGCTTGCCGTCAATGGCGAATTTGCGGCTGACCGTGCCGTCGATGAAGATCACGTCGCCGTCGGGATTGTGGCGGCGGATCTGACATTTGCTCTGCCTCAGAAAGCCGTCATCGCCCATCCAGTTCGTGATGTGGTGGGTCAACCAGGAGCAGCGCTCGGGACCGTAGTCGTAGGCGCCCGGCGCACCGACTTCGAGCGCGAACGACTCGTCCCAATGAACTCGCTCGGGACAGTCGGGCACATTGAAGCGATTCTTGATGCCGAGGCCCCCGTGCTTGTTGATCATCTTGTAGGCGAGCTTGTTGGCGCGGATATAGAGCCCGCCCCAGCCCTGCGCGTAGCAGATGAAGCCGGTGACCGTCATCGGACCTTTCATCATGCGCGGGAGCGCCTCGCCTTCCTTCACGTCTTGCCAGTAGCGGGGAGTCGCGCCGCGAATCTCCTCCTTCTCGTACAGCTTGTAGAGCTCGTCGAGCTGTTCGTCGCTGAAGCGCTCGACACGCGAACGCGCCTCCGTGTACTTCGTTCCGCGCTCGCGCGCCTCGTCGCGCTCGGTGCGGAATACCCACGAGTCGCATTCCGCGACCTTGTCGCCGTGCTGGGTGAAGAAATCCGTGTGGTAGATCTGCTGTATCGAGCGGCCCGCGAAACGCGTCTTGTGCTCGATCAGATCCTTTAGATGTGCCTGCGTGGTGATGGCGTCGCCCTGCCGGACGTATTTGTGCCACGTCCAGTCCGCTCCCGCCCACATGGCATGGACACCGGACAGACCACCGCAGTAGCCGGACACGATGCGGCTCGTGGAAAAAAGAAAACTGGGGAGCGCGAGGATGGTCCCGTAGCGTGTTTTTTTTGCGTAGTCAGGGTCAGTCCACAGCGGGTTGTCGTCGCCGATGCCGTGTGCGTAGTGGCGGATGCTGTCGCGTGTTGCCTCGTAGTTCCAGGGCTCTACCGTATCGGTGATCGGAACGCCGATCCGCTTGCGAAGGTAGTGGAGGCCCTCCTCCGTGATTTTCGTGAAGCGGGTTTGATCGGTGGTGCGACTATCGAGCTCTAGCATTCGTGTTCTCCTGAGGCGTAGAGATGTGGATCGCTCGAGCGGCTTCGCGATCACGTAAGACCTTTCGGTTGACCTTCCCCGCCGGTGTCTTGGGAAGCTCACTCACGAACGTGATGTGGCGCGGAAATTCGTGCTGACTGAGCTGCTCGCGGGTGAAGGTCTTCAACTCTTCTGCGAAGTCGTCGCTCGGCGAGCGGTCGCTGACGATGAAGGCTTTGACGACTTGACCGCGCGCTGCATCCGGCACGCCTATCGCCGCCGCTTCCATGACCTCGGGGTGCGCGAGCAGCGTGTTTTCGATCTCGACGGCGCTCATCGTCCAGCCGGCGGAGATGATCACGTCGTCGGCGCGGCCCGCGTGGTAGAAGTAGCCGTCTTCGTCGACGTGAGCGAGATCCTTCGTGGTCTCCCAACGGTCACGCCGCCACAGCATGAGCTCGCCGACCACGCCGGGCTCGGCCGGTGTTCCATCGGGCTTCTGCACCTGGAGCTTCAGCCCGGGAACCGGCTTTCCCAGCGAGCCGGGCCGCACGACGTAGTCGCTCGCGCCGGGATAGTTCACGAGCACGACGCCGATCTCGGTCGTGCCGTACATGCTGCAAGCCGGCACGTGGAACGTGTGATCGATGAACTCGAGCGTGCCGGGATCGATCGGTTCGCCGGTATAGGAGAGCTTCTTGATCGAGAACGTGAACTCCTTCGCGCGCTCGGAGTTCTTCATCATTCGGTAGTGCGTCGCGGCCGCCGACAGGTTCGTGACCCCGTAGTCCTCTAGCGCCTTCATCAACCGGACGACGTCGAAGCGTCCGGCGAAGGTGCCGGTGGTGACGCCGAGCGCCAGGGGCGCCAGCGTGCCGTGCCAGAGGCCGTGACCCCAGGCGGGGGACGAAGGGCAAAAGAAGTCGTCGCCCGGTCGGATCCCCGTGCCGTAGAGGGCCGCGAACATCAGCGTGACCAGAGCGCGATGGGAGTGCTTCACCGCCGCCGGCAGCTCCCGCGTGGTGCCGGACGTGTACTGGAACACGGCCAGGTCATCGGCGCGCGTCTTCGGCTCATACGTGCTTGGAAAGCGTGCGAGCTCCTCGAGTAGGGCGGCGTCGGCGATGACGACGCGAACTCCCTCGATCTTCTCGGCGATCGCCGCCTTCTCCGGGTTGGTGATCAGGAGTTTCGGCGTGCAATCGTCGATGCGCAGCCGCAGCCCGTCGAGCCCGAACAGCGTGAACAGCGGTACGCCGATCGCGCCGGTCAGCATCGTTCCGAACAAGCTCAGATAGAACGGCAGCGACGGTTCCAACATGAACGCGACGCGATCGCCGGCCTCAATGCCGTTTTTCTCCAGCCAATGGGCGAAGCGCGCGGAGCCAGCGGCGATGGTGTCGAAACTCAGGCTCTCGTCCGCGCCGCTGGCATGCGCGACGCGGACCGCGATGCGGCCGGAGCAGTCGGCGTGACGGAGGATGCATTCGTGGCTGATGTTGAAGCGCTGGCGATCGCCGTCGAACAAGGCCCAGAGCGCCTTCGAGTCGGCATGCGCCTGGGCGTCTCGGTACAGCTCGTAGTCGGTGAGTTTTGCCATGCCGTCGTCCGTCTCGATTCATGCCACGAAAAAACTAGATTGCATATAGTGAATCTAATTCTATATATTGAATACGCATGACCGACAAACGCCAGCGCACCCGGCGACCCGACCGCGAGCTCGCGAAGGCCGTCGAAGTCAGCAAAGCGCCCGCGATTTCACGCGCAGCGGCGGTGTTGCGCCTGCTCGGGAAAAGCGAGCGGTCCGAGAGTTTGCAAACGATCGCCCGTGAGCTGGGCCTGGTACCGAGCACCTGCTTCTACGTGCTCAGGGCTCTGGTGGCCGAGGAGCTCGTCTCCTTCGATCCCGATACGAAACGGTACTCGCTGGAGGCGGGAGTGCTCACGCTCGCCCGACACTGGCTGAGGCGCAATCGCTTCACCGATCTGGCCCAGCCGGCGCTCGATCGCATGAGTCAGCTCTTTGGGGTGACGACGTTCGGTGTGCACATCGTCGGCCTGGACCACATCATCGTCGTGGCGGTCTCCCACTCCGGGAACAACCTGCAGCTCAGCGCGGAAATCGGCAGCCGGTTTCCGGCGCTGATCAGCGCGACAGGGCGTTGTATCGCGGCGTTCGGCGGTCATCCAGAAAGCGAGATCGAAGCGCGGTTCAAGACCCTGCGCTGGGACGAGCCGCCGACGTGGGACACCTGGAAAGCGCAGGTCGAGAAGACGCGCGTGCAGGGATTTGCCGTCGACGAGGGCAACTACATGGCCGGCGTGACCGTGATCGCGGCGCCTGTCTGGAAAACGTTCACGCGGCCGAGCCACGCCCTCGTCGCCATCGGCATCGGCAGCACCCTGCGCTCCGCCGGCCTGCCCGCGCTGGAACGCGCCCTGGTTTCCGCGGCGCAGGATCTATCGACCCAACTTCGCGGTGAAGCGTCGTAGTACCACTACAAAGCGCGAGCGATCACCATGCGTTGGATGTCGGAGGTGCCCTCGTAGATCTGACACACGCGCACGTCGCGGTAGATCTTCGCGACCTCGAACTCTTCCAGATAGCCGTAGCCGCCGAGGGTCTGAAGCGCTCCGGAGCAGACCGCTTCGGCCGTCTCGGACGCGACCAGCTTCGCCATCGACGCTTCTTTCAGGCACGGCGCGCCCGACTCGCGCAGGCTGGCTGCGTGGAGCACGAGCTGCCTCGCCGCTTCCAGCCGCGCCGCCAGGTCGGCGAGACGAAACCCCACCGCTTGATGCTCGATGATCGCCTTGCCCATCGAGTGGCGCTCGCGCGCGTACGCGACTGCGCGCTCGAGCGCAGCGCGGGCCATCCCGACGCACTGAGCCGCGATCCCGATCCGGCCGGCCTCGAGGTTACTGAGCGCGATCCGGTATCCCTGGCCCTCCGCGCCGAGCCTCAGCTCTTTTTCCAGCTCGAGATTCTCGAAGCGCAAGCTGCAAGTGTCGGACGCGTGCTGGCCCAGCTTGCGCTCGACCTTGTCGACGAAGTAGCCGGAGTAGTGAGTCGGTACGATGAACGCGCTGATGCCCTTCTTCCCCAGAGTCTCGTCAGTGACGGCGAAAGTGAGCGCAATACCTGCGATCTTCCCGGAGGTGATGAACTGTTTGCTCCCGTTCAGCACGTAGCCGCTCTCGGTCCGCCTGGCCCGTGTGCGGATTGCGGACGCATCGGAGCCCGCTTCCGACTCGGTCAACGCGAAGGCGCCGAGCATGCGGCCCGCGATCAAGTCGGGCAAAAACCGCGCCTTCTGATCGTCTCGACCTTCCTTGAGCAAGGCTGACACGATCAGGCTGTTCTGGATGGACAGCATCGTCGACAGCGCGCCGTCCGCCGCCGCGATCTCGATGAGCGCGAGCGCGTAAGAGACGTAGTCGAGCGCGGCGCCGCCGTAGCTTTCGGGCGCGATCATGCCCAAGAGGCCGAGCTCGGCCAGCTCGCGGAACAGCTCTTTCGGGTAGGCGCCCGCTCGCTCGAATTCGTGGGCGCGCGGGCGGATCCGCTCCTGGGCAAAGGCGCGGACGGATTCGGCAATCGATTGCTGCGTCGCGGTAAGGAGCATCGCTCGATCCTTAGCGCGCAGACAGTTCACCTACGCGTTCGAAGCACGACATTGTCCCCGGCTGGACAATCGTTGGCCACTTCCGACGACTGCTAGCGCAAGGCTTCCGCATCTAAAGTCGAATCGGCCGCTCGGGAGGTACGAGTGAACTCCGCAGTCTGTCTCACTTCGCCCTGCGTCGACGGGGCGCTCACGCCGATCGATCTGGCGCGGCTAGCAGCAGCCGCGTTGCTCGCGATCCTGTTCCTGCAGTCGGGTATCGACAAGATCGTCGACCGGAAAGGGAATCTGGAGTGGCTGACGGGCCACTTCGCGAAGTCGCCCCTGGCCTCAATGGTCGTGCCGATGGTGGCCGTCATCACCGTGGTTGAAATCGCCGCAGGGCTGTTGTCCGCGCTCGGGCTGCTCACGCTGCTCTTCACCGGGAACCGGTCGATCGCGGCGCTCGGTGCCCTGCTCTCGATCACGGCGATCCTCATGCTGTTCTTCGGGCAGCGCATGGCCAAGGACTACACCGGTGCTGCCGCGCTCATCCCCTACTTCATCCTGGCCAGCAGCGCGCTCTGCCTCATGGGCATTCCTTAAGGCCTCGCAAGACGAGAAACGATGAGCAGCAGAGGTCCCGTCCTCGTCGATGACGACCTCGTGCTGAGCGAATCGGTCGCGATCGTGCTGCTATTGTTGGCAATGCGCGATGCGAGGTCCACGGAGGGATGGTTGCAAGACGGTGTCGCCACCGCAGCGTCATTTGATAAGGTTGACCGTTCGCAATGGGAGCCGAACGTCGAGCAGGTAGAGCGGGCAAGCGGAGCTGGTCGAGGCTTGCGACGCTCGTGCCGCTCATCGCGTTGCTCACGGATGCATGCGCCAGTCGCGCATCGACCGTTGCAACTCCGTGGAAGCCTGACGATCCCGCGACATGCGTCGACTGGAAGGAGAGTCCCGAGGAGGCCCTGTCGCGTGAGCGGACCGACGCTTTGCGCGCGCCGGCGAACCGAGAGCTCGCAACGCTGGCGCACTGCACGAAGGCCCTGCCCGCAAGCGAAGACGCGGTGGCCGAGTGGACTCTCGAGATTGAACCCGACGGCACGATTGCTGGCGTGCGGATCGTGGGGAGCACGCTCACCGATTGCCGGCCCCTCGAGTGTGTTCGTACCGCGCTCGTCGGACGGCGGCTGCCGGTATCGCCATCGAAAGAACCCTCGAAGCTCGCTCAGCTTGTCCGGCTTCGTCGCGGTTCAGTGAGCGACGGCGACATCGCAGGGGTCCTTCAGAGACTCGCGCGTCCCGATGTGCCCAAGACCTGTGCAGAACCCGGCGCGTCAATCACAGGAAGGCTTCCTCCCGCGGAAATCCAGCGCATCGTGCGCACCAACTATGCTGTGTTCCGGAGGTGCTACGAATCCGCTCTCGCGAGGAACCCCAAGGCGGAGGGTTTCCTGTCCGTGCGGTTCGTGATCAACGCCGAGGGGAGGGTCACGCTCCCGCGCATTTTCGCAACTACGATTCCCGACTGCGACGCGGTGCGCTGCGTGCGCGATAATTTCCTTCCGCTGGTCTTCCCGAAACCCCAGGGCGGCATCGTCACGGTGGTCTATCCGATCATGTTCTCGCCAGGGTAAACCGAAGCAGCAAAATTTGCTGCCTTCCAGCAACGGGCAGCCGCGATCACTTCATCCTTGCCGGCAGCGCGCTCTGCCGAGCGCTACCCCGTGGTTGCGCGCTGCTCAGGTCCTTCGCTCGGCGTCGCCTCACGCGCGGTGAGTCGCTCTCCGTGCACGAAGGCGCCGTCGCTGCGACGGCCGATGCCGCTCCGGAAACCCAAAAAATCTTCCGACCTTCCCGCCTTCCCGTGAATCTCTGCAGCCGCGCCCCGACGAACCGGACGTCCCGCCGACGGTTGTGACGTCAGGGCTCACCCCAAAAAAGAAACGGCCGTCGCCGTTCACGTCAACGTCAACGCTTCTCCTCTCAATTCGAGTAGCGGCCGCCGTTCACGCTCAGGGTGTGACCGGTGATGTAGTCCGCGTCGTCCGAGGCCAGAAACGCGCACGCCGCTGCGATGTTCTCGGGGCGGCCGGCGCGTCCCATGGGCATGTGCGCGGCGACGGCGTCCACGCTGGCTCCCATGCCAGCGACGCCCTCGTTCCGCAGCATGGGCGTGTCCACGAAGCCGGGAGGCACGTTGTTGACCGTGATGCCGGCCGCCGCGAGCTCCTGCGCCAGTGACTTGGTGAAGGCAATCACGCCGCCCTTGGAGGCCGCGTACGCGGTCATGCGCGCCGATCCGGTCTGAGCGCTGGACGACGAGATGTTGATGATGCGGCCCCATTTTGCCGCCAGCATGTCCGGCAGCACGGCTTGCGTACAGAACAGCAAGCTCTTGAGGTTGATGGTCATCACGCGATCCCAGATCTCCTCGGTCATCTCCATGAAGGATCGAAAATCCGTGACGCCAGCATTGTTGACGAGGATTTGCACGGGCCCGAACTTTTCGTGCACGTGGTCGAGGGCCGCTTTGATCTGAGCGCGGTTCGTGACGTCTACGAGGCTCGCGATGGCTTCTGCCCCGGAGGCGACGAGCTCTGCGGCTGCGCGCCGGGCCCCGTCCTCGTTGACGTCCCAGAGGGCGACCTTCGCACCTTCGCTCGCGAAACGCCGAGCCGTCGCGAGCCCGATGCCGGAAGCCGCTCCGGTCACGATGACAGTCCTTCCAGCCAGCGGCATGTTGGTTTTACCTTTGTGAGTCTTGGCGCGGAAGCTCGACGTCGACAGTTCCCGTAGCGAGAACGGATCCGAGTGGTTTGCTCGGGTTCAGGCTAGGGACAGCTTCGTCCACAAGTCAACAGTGTTGTTCATTTTGTGCCGATGCTGCGGAGCTGCGCGGGCTAGTCCCCCTTACGCGTTGCGACGCGCGAGCGCCGCGACGACTCGGGAGGCCCGGCGGCGCCTGGGAGCCGTGCGACGAGCTCGGGATACTTCTCGGGGCGAAGCGTGCCGTGGAGTGTTAGACGCAAGACTTCGCGCGCAAAGCGCTCGGCCATCCGCTCGCGCTCTTTGGCGGTGCGCGCGTGCGAGCGAGCCCAGACCGGCCACAGGAAAGTCCCGGCGAGAAACAGCACCGAGAGTACCTCGGTGTCGATGCCCGGCTGCGCTAGGCTGGTCTTGGCGAAACGCTCGAAGCTCGACGCGTACTTTTGCCAGAAGGGGTCACTGGACGGCCGGCTCGAGCTCAGCACTTCGAACAACCAGATTCGACCGAGCGCAGGGTTCTCCATCGCGAAGGCCACCAGGCGCGCATTGATCGCCTCGATCTGGCGGGAACCAACGTCGACACCCGCGTCCTCGGCGGAACGATCCGGATCACCGAACACCGCGCGGTACAGCTTGTCGCTGA
>Ga0111538_10010870_pt1 | contig 12093 bp, 9 predicted proteins | sample SoiMethybrSBSTD1_FD_79669 | JGI IMG/M metagenome (GOLD analysis project Ga0111538, IMG submission 79669) | Bulk soil microbial communities from a Populus tree surrounding site in Tennessee, USA - Soil MetaG P. TD hybrid SBSTD1 (version 2)... | ecosystem: Environmental > Terrestrial > Soil > Tree...
AGTGAACAACGGCGCGGCACTGCCCGGCCTCTATCCGATGAACGCCGAGACCAAGGCGCGCTACGCAGCCAGCAAGAAATAATCTGAGAAAGAGGAGACAACTCCATGGATATCCATCTCGCGGGCTCCCGGCCGACGCGCCGGGCGCCATCTGAATATTTTACCGGTACGGTGCTGCAGGATCCGATCATCCAGACCGAGGCGCCGGCAAGGCTGGCCTCGACGCGCGTCTCGTTTGAACCCGGCGCGCGCACGGCCTGGCACACGCATCCGCTGGGCCAGACGCTCTATGTCATCTCGGGGGTCGGACGGGTGCAGGCCAAAGGCGGACCCATCAGGGAAATTCGGCCCGGTGACGTCGTCTGGATTCCGCCCGGTGAAAAGCACTGGCATGGCGCTTCGCCGACCAACGCCATGACTCATATTGCCATGCAGGAAGCGGCCGACGGCAGCTATGTCACCTGGATGGAGCATGTGACCGACGCGGAGTATTCCGCAAAAGTCGGCTAGACGTCCAGGAGAAGAAACTGGGGTACTAATTCGGATGGCGCTGGGCTGTGACGCGGCGACCCGCCATCAAAAAATCGTCTCTTCCGAAATGTGATCTCATTCACACTCGGTCTGACCAATACGATCTAACATCCAGCTCGAGTTGGGTAGAACTGAGCAAGGAATGTCAGATTGTCGGTCCGTAGGGGTATGTCCGTTCTGCCGAAGGGGGCTGTTGGTTCGGACTGACGAACGCCTCGCCGTGCATCAGTCGACGGATATAGGCGATATTCATTGTGAGGTTTCGGTACTGCTAGACATTTGCTGCCGATGTAGCGCGCGGTGCTGGAATGAAATGGCCGATACCCTTGTTGAGCAGGCAGTTTCGGCAACGATACCAAAAGTTGTAGTGACCGATACAAATGCTCCAGTGAGCCATCGAACGTAACTCAACGACGAGAATGCCGCTTGGTGATTCAACCTGGAGGCATATGATGCGTTCAAGACCGGCGATTTGTGCAGCACTTTATGTTGGGGCTTTGCCGTCATGAAATCGGAACCTGTGCCCCAATTGCCGATGTCGTCTGTCGTTGACCCGTCGCTCCGGCATGTTCAGCGGCGTCCGCGCGCGATTTTATTCGTGGACATGGTCGATTCGGTGCGTTTGATAGGGCAGGACGAGGAAGGCGTCGTCCGTCGCTGGCTGAACCTTGTCGATCGGGTGATGACGCAGGTGCTTCCTGGCTCTGGTGGCCGCCTCGTCAAGAGCGTCGGCGACGGGATGCTGCTCGAATTCGGCGACATCCGGTCCGCTGCCTCAGCGGCGATCGCAATCCAGCATGAAAGTGCGCAGGCAAACCCCGGGTTGCCTGCGGATGAACAGATATTTCTGAGAATGGGGATCGAGTTCGGCGATGTGATTGTTGATCATCACGATGTATATGGGTGTGGTGTCAATTTGGCAGCTCGATTGGCTACTCTCGCCGGACCAAACGAGATAGTCATCTCGGCCCAGGTTCGAGACCTCTTGACCCCAACGCTGGACGCGGAGATCGAAGACCTTGGCGAATGTCATGTCAAGCATATCCGACAACCCGTTCGAGCTTACCGGATCGGTCCAGCCGGCCCGAGGCCCGTAGTCAAATGCGCACCGTTACTGGGCGCGTTGCGGCCGTCGATTGCGATTATTCCCTTCGTACCTCGCCCTCCAACAATCAGCGAGGATCTTCTTGGCGAGGTGCTGGTCGAGGAAATCATCAGGGCGTTTTCGCGATCCCCGGACATTGCCGTGCTCTCGCGCCTCTCGACCACAGCATTTCGATGGCGTCAGTTTAGCCTGGAAGACATCCGTCAGCATCTCGGTGCGAACTATGCGCTATCGGGAACGTACCGTGCCGACGAAGATACTCTGACACTAAATTTAGAATTGGCGGAGGTCAGGTCTCAACGAGTGGTATGGGCTGGCCAAGTGGCCGGCAGCGTTCCAGATCTCCTGGGTGGGCAACAGGAGCTGATCAGCCAGATCTTCTCCAAGGTGACGAACACAATTCAATCGTGCGAATTGCAGCGCGCGCGCGCCAACCCACTACCAACCTTGGAGAGCTACACGCTCCTGATGAGCGGCATTGCGTTGATGAATCGAATGTCGGCTGCCGACTTTCTCGAAGCCCAACGCCTGCTGCAGGCAGTTATCGACCGCGCCCCGCGTCATCCAGTTCCCCAGTCCTGGATGGCTAACTGGTATGTCTTGCGGGTCCAGCAAGGATGGACCGAAGATTCGACCAAGGACCGGCGTTGTGCCCTCGATTGCACAAGGCGTGCGCTCGACACGGATCCGGATAGCTCTCTTGCTCTCGCAATTAATGGGTTGGTCCATACCCACATGACGAGGGAGCTTGACATCGCTGCCGAACGCTACGCGCTGGCGGTGCGCGCAAATTCAAATAACTCTCTTGCCTGGTTGCTCAAAGGGACTCTGCATGCTTTCAGGGATCAGGGGGGTGATGCGGTCGCTGATACACAGCGGGCGATCAGCTTATCCCCTCTCGATCCCCATCGGTACTATTATGACACTCTGGCGGCTACTGCTTATCTGGCAGATCGCAAATATGAGCTTGCGATCAAATCTGCCCGCCGCTCACTCAAAGCCAATCGACGCCACACCTCGACACTGAGAGCCATGGCAATTGCACAGTGGCAGCTTGGACACGAACGGGACGCACGTAGCACCGTGGCCGAATTGATGAGATTGGAGCCCGGATTGACGATCACAGGATATCTCAGGCGGACCCCTAGCGCTGGGTACAAGACTGGTCAGGAATGGTCCAAGGCATTACGGCAGGCTGGTGTTCCACAATAACTCCTGTGGCAAGGGACCGCGCGTGACGGCATGCAGGTGATCCTCCACCCCTAAGCATAGGAGGTAAGTATGGCTAGTTTCAGTGGCGCGAGTGGAGCAAGTGGCGCGAGCGGAGCAAGTGGCGCCAGCGGGGCGAGTGGCGCCAGCGGGGCCAGCGGAGCCGCTGCGGGCGGCGCCATCGGCGGATTTGTATTCAGTGGTCCGGGATATAACCCGCCTTACATCGATGCGTTGATAACAAACCGCGATGGAATTGTGGGAAATTCGCTGCGTCCAGAGGATGTGCTGCCGGTACTCCCACTCGGGGACGACGAACTCCCACTCAAGGACGACGACAAGGACAGCACCCAAGTAAACCTCTCACGACTGGGGGCCGGCGAGCGGGCGAGCATTTTTGATTTCGAACTCATCTCGCGTATATCATTTCGGGCGGATGGAAAGGGCGAGGATCGCACAATGTCCATCCTGAGCGATGGCCACCCCCTTGCAAGCTTCCGCCGTCCCACCCCGGCGATCTTTCTGGATCAACTTGGCCTCGTCGAATCCTACGCTGATCTGCGCCCCGATCGTGCAACAGAGATCGTGTCGCAACTGGGCGTTCCTCACGCCTTCTTCGGATCCATCGCGTATTTGCACCCGGAACGGACAAAATGGACGATGGAGCTGATCTACGCTGCTCTGCGGTTCGCCTACACAGTGGAAATGCGCATCAAGCATGCGCTGGCCTGCCGCCGGCCACATGAATACTCGCCGCAAATTCAGCCCATTATTGCATGTCCGCTGCACGGTTCGTTGCCCAGCGGCCACGCAACGGAAGCCTTCCTGTTTGCGCATCTTTTGGCGGTTCTCTCAGCTACAAAGGGAAGATCGGAAAGTATTTGGGTGAGTCAGCTTATGCGGCAGGCAAACCGAATTGCAGTTAACCGTACAGTGGCCGGCGTGCACTTTCCGGTTGACAGCGTCGCCGGCGCGCTCTTGGGCCTGACGCTGGCCGAATACCTGGTGAATCTTTGCGCAGGGAAACAAGAAGGCTACCGCTCTTGTGAGTTTATTGGAGCGGGCTATCCGAAGCGCGAGGATGATCGCGGTATTAATGCCGATTTCAATTGGCAGAACCTTTATGACGTCGACACGCGAAAGCTTCGTTTGAAGAAGGATATCGGGCTCGAGCGGTATGCCTTGCTTGGGGCGAAACCTCATCCTCTCCCTGAAGCGTCGAAACCACTAGAATGGCTCTGGACCAAAGCAAAGAGCGAGTGGTCCGCAACCAGGTAGCAGCGAACAAACTTACACCATCTGCCTCGGGAGGAAATGATGGTAGAGGAGAAGGTATATAAGTGGCGAGAGGGGTCGTCGAAATTCCTTGACGCGTACATTGATTGGGTACGAGGTGCTGCAAAGGGGCTGCTGGACCCAAAGGGTGAAGTTAGCTCTGTTCCCGTTCTCGTCAGTCTGCAGCCGGGCAAGACAAAAAGAGAGTTTTTCGAGCGCTTGCAGCAAGCGTCCGGCAAGTTTGATGATAACGGCATCGGCTCTGATCTCAAGTACGAGCAATTTACGCTCAATATGCATGACGAAGCTTTTGAGCGTCTTCAGGGCGATTCCTCAATTGACCAACTTGTTCATTGGGTCACCATTGCGCACAAGTTGCCTCGTCACGCCACGCGCGAAGATCGGCCTCTTCCCGGGCCACAACACAGCATCGGGAAACATGAGCGGCGCAAAGAGTGCCCGGTGGTGATGGGGATTATTGACGAAGGCATTGCATTTGCGAATCATCGCTTTCGGAGTGGCCCGTGCAATTCCCGGGTGGAGTACGCCTGGATTCAAGATGGGCGAGTCGAAGGCCAAGTTCCCTACGGCCTGGAGCTGAAAAAAAAAGACATCGACAAATCACTTGGCGAGTGTACGAGCGGAGGGCAGGTGGATGAAGACCTGTTCTACAGTAAAACCGGCGTTGTCGATTTTAGCCAAACTGCGCACAAGGCCGTAGCAAGGCGTGCCGGCCATGGCACGCATGTGATGGATTTGGCGTGCGGGTATGATGAGGGGGCGTCGCCGACGAGCGGCGGATTTGACCAGCGCCCGATTGTTTGCGTGAAGTTGCCGACGGTTACGGTCGCGGACACATCAGGCCTCGGCCTCGAATACTATGTTCTTGACGGCGTCGACTACATCCTGCGCAGAGCTCAAGATATTGCGCGAGAGCGCAAGTGCGGTGAGTTGCCGGTCGTGATAAATTTTAGCTCCGGTATTCTGGCCGGTCCTCGCGATGGCACCCACCCGATCGAGCTTGCAATCGACGCTCGGATCAAAGGCCGGGCGGCGCCAACCGATGTAGTGCTACCGTCTGGCAACAGTCGTCTTTCCCGCTTGCACGCCAAGATATCACTTCCTGCCAATGGCAAAAACGGGAACGAGCGAAAATTGCAGTTCCGTGTGTTACCGGATGACAAAACGTGCAGCTATCTTGAAATCTGGTTACCGGCTCTGCCTAAGCGCTCGAATGAAGTCTGGATGGAACTCACGCTGACGTCCCCCGGCGGCCAGGAAAGTGAGCCGCTTCTGGCAGGAACAGAAAAGCGTGCGATGGAATGGGCCTCAAAGGGCAATGTTCTTTGCAAGGTATACTACGAATTTATCGGCCTCCCTACGAACAGGGGACGGTACATGATTGCCTTGCTGCCCACGGCTTTGCCCGATTGTGAGCAACAACTTGCGCCCTTCGGCACGTGGACGATTGGATTCAAGAATCGGATGGATGAACAGATCGACGTGGAAGCTTCGATCCAATGGGATGATCGGCCGCTTGGCTATCCGCAGAACGGTAGGCAATCGTACTTCATCGACGATCGCTACCAGCGATTTGACGAGATTTCTGGCAGAGAAGTGGAAGTAGACAACGAAAGCACGATTAAGCGCGATGGATCAATAAATGCCATAGCGACTGGTTCTCGTACGATCGTTGCTGGTGGTTATGTGCGCAAGGAAAATAGAGTCGTAAAATATTCCTCTGGCGGCCCAATATCACCCGCCAGCGGTGCCGTGAAAGCAGTTAATCGCAAGGAGCCAGACGACTTGGAACGGACGGGGCCAGATGCGTTGGCACGGAGCGACGAGTCGTACGTTCATCAAGGCATCCTCGCGGCAGGGACGCGCAGCGGGTCGCGCGTCGTCATGAACGGCACCAGTGTTGCGGCGCCGCAGATCGCGCGTCAGATTGCGAAAGTACGAGGAGAGGGGAGCACGCATCTTGGGCGCGATATTGTGCAGAAGCTGGGAAAGCCGCTTGAACCCATTTATTTAGGAAAGCCAATGCAGGGAGAACCGAGTGACGACCCAGCGCAGACATCTCAGGAGCGCCTTGGTTCGGGCCTCGTCTCCACGCCAGAGATTGAACGAGAGATCGGGCACCTGGATCGGCTTGATGATGCGTTTTCTAACGCAGAGAAGTCTACGCAATCTGCGTAAACCTGGAATCCACCCCGCATCAAGTCGGGGTAGGCTTTCGATCGAAAACGCTATGACTACATCCGTTGCGCGGTCCAGGTACCTGAGCACAAGGCAGCGCGCCATGTGCCAGATCCTGATGTGCCCGTGAGGACCCCGGAGCCGACCGCGCGCTTCATGCCGCTTGCCAGCGTCACCCGAATGGCGCCGGCTTCGGCGACGCGGCCGGACGCCGTCACTGCTGTGCTGTTCGAGGCGACCTGACCGTTGTTGATTTCGATGGAGACCGATGCGCCGCTGCTGCATGCAGCGTTCGACGAAGTGATCTGCACGTTCCAGTCGCCGTCAAACGTCGCGGCCGCGGATGGTGTGGCGGTCGCGAGCGCTGCAAGCAGTGAAGCGGCGATGGCAGTTTTGTAAAAATGGCTCATGGCGGGGACCTGTTGTTTGGACACGCCCACTGTTCCACGAAGGTCCCGCGGTGACTGTGACTGCTGTCACCCGCGAGGAGCGCCGGAAAAACCTCAAAAGAATAGCCCGGCTGTGATGCCGGGCCGTTGTCGAATGCGCGTAACCCTTGCAGTCAGTTGACGCGGGTCCAGGTCTGGCCGCCGCAGAACACGCCGCCGAAGGCGCAGCCCTGAACGCGCAGGCTGTCGGTGCCCTTCAGCGCGATCGTGGAATCATAGGTGCTGCCGCTGGTCGGATCGAGAATCCGGCCGCTCCATTTGTCCTTGCCGGGCTTCATGTTGATCAGAACCTGCTCGCCGTTCTGGTTCGACTTCTTGTCTACCGAGTAGCCGCACAGATTGGGGCCGCATTGTTCGATCCGCACCTTGCCTTCCTTCTCCTCCGTCAGCCACACGCCAAGCGGCGAGTTTGTGGGCGAAGGCGTTGAAGTTGCCGGTGCCGCGGCCTGTTTCTGCGGGGCAGGAGCGGGCGGCGGGGAGGCAACCGGAGCAGGTGCCGGTTCGACCGCCGGAGCCTTCGGCTGCACTTGGGGCGCGGGCGCAGCAGCATCCGCGGGGGCAATGGCCGCCGTCGCGCTCGATGTTTCACCTCTCGAGGTGGTAGCTGGAGCGGTCGGAGCAGGGGCCGCAGGCGCGGGTGCCGCCGCCGGAGCGGTAGCCTGGTCAGCCGGTGCCGGTGCGGTTTCGGGTGCGGCCTGTGGGGCCGTCTTCGCCTGTTGCGGCGCCTTCTTGCCCGGGCGATCTGGATCACCATCCTCGCTGCGTGAGCGTTTGGCCTTCTTGCCGGTATTGTCGTAGACGCCGGGTATCGAAACGGTGCCGCGATCAGGATCGATGGTGATGGTGCGGCCGCCATAGTCAAATGTGTACTGGGCCTGCGCGGCGGTGCTCGCCAACAAGAGCACGGCGATAGCGAGACACTTCTTCATTACGACCTCCTGAGCAGGAATCCCCAAAACCCGAAGCTACCCGGCGGCGGATTCACCCAACGTGATCCAGATCACTTTCAAACTATAAGTCGTGTACTAGCGGCTTTGGTTCAAATTCGACTGGGCCAGTTTAATTTGCGGCCCAAAGACGGTCAATTTCGGCGCATCGCGGCAGCGGATCAAGCGCGCGAGAATCTGTTCGAGCAAAAATGGCAGCTTCGCAAACGTTGGAGATGCTACGCCTCGCTACTGTCATTGCGGGCCAGTTTCACGCGGCGCCTCGTCCAGTCATTTCGCTCTTCAATTGCTCGAAGCGCCTGCGAGCTTCGCTTTCGCGATCGTCGACGAACTGGATCGCTGCGTCCCGGCTCAGCGGCCCGCTGACGCGCGGGTTTGAATTCTCGCCGATGGTCTCATCGACGTAATAGTCGCCATTGTGGAGGCGCACCGTCCATTTGAAACGGATCGCAGCCATCGGTCCGGGACCGGTCTTGGAATATCCATGAGCCTCAATGGGCGGATGGGCCACAGGGATGGGTGGAGGGGTCACGGGCCTTTGCTCCGTGACCGCGGGCTTTGGGGGTTCTCGATGGGTCTCAGGGTGGTCGAGAATGCTCGCGATGGCCGCCAGGGCACTGTCGGTCGGGTCGCTTTGAGCCACGATTAAGCCTCCGGATCGAGTTCAATCTCCGGAATCGGTGTCCCACTTCCGCCCGGTGCATTTTCCTCAGTGCCGATAAGGCTGAGTCTTGTCAAACCTTTGCGTCTTTTTTGGCGACCGCTATGCGCAGATCGGAGGTAACCTGTTCTTCCAGGGCCGGGCCTTCTCAAGTTGGCCAGCCAGGCGGAACAGCGTGCCTTCGTCGCCCAGTTTGGCCGAAAACATCATGCCGAGCGGCAGACCGGCCTTATTCCATGCCAGCGGCACCGACATTGCAGGCTGGCCGGACATGTTGAACATGGCAGTCCCCGGCATATAGCGGCGCAGGATCGGCGCGATATGCGACAGGTCGTCCGACATCGTGTTGAGCTCGCCGATCCGCAGTGGGGGCGAGCAGAGCGTCGGGCACAGGAATACGTCGCAGCTCTCGAAGAAGGTCGCGAGACCGCGCGAAATCTGGAAGGCCGCGAGTTGGGCGGCGACATAGTCGGTCGCGGTTGTCTTTTGTGCGTTATGGGCGCTGGCCAGCGTCAGTATTTCAAGATCGTTTTCCGTCGCCGCGCGGCCGAGCCTCTGCTCGATCAGACGAACCGTCAGCGCGGTGTTGCCGCCCACGATCGTCGTCATCACGGCCGCCGGGTCGGCGGCGAGCGCCGGCGCCCGTTCCTCGACGTGATGGCCGAGCCCCGCCAGCAGTCTCGCGATCTCGCGCACGGCCGCTGCGATTTCCGGATCGATGGCGTCGCCATAGGGCGACCTGTCGGTGAAGGCGATGCGGAGCTTGCCGGGATCGCGGCCGACCTCCTGCGAAAACGGCCGCTCCGGCGCGGGCGCGGCGTAGGGGCTCGACGGTTCAGGCCCGTGAACCGCATCCATCATCACGGCGCTGTCGCGCACACTGATGCTCACGACATGGCCGCAGGAAAATCCGCCCCAGCCTTCGCCACGGTCGGGACCGAGTGGATTGCGTGCCCGGCTCGGCTTCAATCCGAACACACCGGAAGCGGAGGCGGGAATCCGGATCGAGCCGCCGCCATCGCTGGCATGCGCGACGGGCAGGATGCGGGCGGCGACCGAAGCTGCCGCGCCGCCCGATGAACCGCCGGAAGAATGGGCGAGATTCCAGGGATTGCGGGTCGGTCCGAACAGACGCGACTCCGTTGTCGGCATCAGGCCGAATTCGGGACTGGAGCTCTTGCCGAAGATCGAAACGCCGGCATCGAGAAAGCGCTGCGCCAGCGTGCCGTTATGATCGGCAACGAAATCCTTCAGGATCGTCGCGCCCGACGTCGTGCGCGTGCCCTCCAGAAGATCGAGATCTTTGAGGAGAAATGGCACGCCGGTGAACGGACCGTCAGGGAGGCCCCGCTCGATCTGGCGCTCGGCATAGTCGTAGTGCTTGACCACGACCGCGTTAATCTGCGGATCGACCCTTGCCGTGCGGGCGATGGCCTCGTCGAGTAGTTCACGCGCGGTGACCTGCTTGTTCCGTACGAGTTCGGCAAGGCCGACCGCGTCGTAGTTGCCGTATTCCTTGAAGGCCATGCGCGTACCTCGTTTGCCGGCCGATCGAACGATCGGCCGCGCATCCTTTCACTCCCGACAATTCAGCCAAGCACGTCCTGATTGATCACGTTCTGGCGCAAGGGATCGCCGTCCAGCACGCTCAGAATGTTGCGGGCGGTCTGTTCGCTCATGCGATCCACGGCTTCCACCGTCACGCCCGCAACGTGCGGCGCCATGATGACGTTGGGGAGAGCGAACAGTGCCTGACCAGCCGGTGGCGGCTCCTGCTCGAAGACATCGAGACCGGCGCCGGCAAGCCGGCCCGACACCAGCGCATCGTGCAGCGCTGCTTCGACGACGATCCCGCCGCGCGCGGTGTTGATCAGATAGGCGGTCGGCCTCATCCGCTTCAGCCTGTCGGCGTTGAACATGCCGACTGTTTCCGGGTTCTTTGGGCAATGGATGCTGACAAAATCGGCCCGCGGCAACGCGGCGTCGAGGTCCGCGACCGGCTCGCAGCCGGCGGCCTTGATGTCGGCTGCCGACTTGTAGGGATCATAGATCAGGACGTTCATTTCCATCGCCAGGCAGCGCTTGGCGGTGCGCGAGCCGATGCGGCCGAAGCCTACGATCAGAACCGTCTTCCCGAACAGATCATAAGGCAGCATGCCGAGCCGGGCCGCCCACTTGTCGTCCCTGACGAGCGAATGCATTTCCACCGCGCGCTTGGCGAGTGTCAGCATCATGAACAGCGCCTGTTCGGCGACGGAGGGGGAGTTCGCAGTACCGGCCACCATCAGCGGGACCTTGCGGCGGCTCAGCGCTGGGACGTCGACCGCGTCGAACCCGACGCCGATCCGGGTCACCACCAGCATGTCTTTCGACGCATCGAGTTCGGGTTCGCCGAACCGGGTGCCGCCGAGCGCGACCCCGTGGACCGGTGCGTGCTCTTTCAGTTTGGCTTCGAAGTCCTTCTCCGAGATCATGTTGGGGAATTCGACGAGTTCGATGTCGTCCCGCGCGTGGAGCAGCGCGCGTCCCTGCTGCGACATCGATTCCGTGACGAAAATTTTCTTCTTGTTGGTAGCCATTTCCTGCCCTTGGTGTCTCGCTATTGCGCCGTCAAAGGACGACGCCGGTCACCTCGTTTAGCAGGTGCATATTGTTGAGGTCCACTGCCAATCGGAGCGGGCCGCCATCACGCGCGCCGGCGTTGGGATTGACCCGGCCGCAGATCTGCGCGCCCTCCAGCGTGAAATAGATCAGCGTTTCCATTCCCATCGGCTCGGTGACGTCGAGCACGGCGTCGAATGCTTCGATGCCTGGCTCGTGATGCGGCTTGGCCTCGGTAATGTGTTCGGGCCGCAGCCCCAGCAGCAATCTGTCGGTTCGCGGGACGCCCTGATAACGGGCGGCGCGCGCCGGCGGCAGCGGGAAGGCGATGCGATCGGTCAGGCGGACGTGCAGCTTGCCGCCGACATCTTCCAGCCGGCAGGGGACGAAATTCATCGCCGGCGAGCCGATGAAGCTGGCGACGAATTTCGTCGCCGGCTTGTGATAGAGCTCGTTCGGCGTGCCGATCTGCTCGATGCGGCCATGGTTCATCACCACGACGCGGTCGGCGAGCGTCATCGCCTCCACCTGGTCGTGGGTGACGTAGACGGTCGTGGTGCGGACCTTCTGGTGCACCTTCTTGATCTCGATCCGCATCTGGACGCGCAGCTTGGCGTCGAGGTTGGACAGCGGCTCATCGAACAGAAATACCTTCGGGTTACGCACGATGGCGCGGCCCATGGCGACGCGCTGGCGCTGGCCGCCGGATAATTGCTTCGGTTTGCGATCGACGAGTTCGACGATGTCAAGCATGCGCGCGGCTTCGTCGACGCGGCTCTTGATCTCGGCTTTGGGGTAACGCTTCAGCCTCAACCCGAACGACATGTTCTCGGCTACCGTCATGTGCGGGTAGAGGGCGTAGTTCTGGAACACCATCGCAATATCGCGGTCCTTTGGCGGCACGTCGTTGATGACATCGCCGCCGATCATGATGTCGCCGTCGGAAATATCCTCCAGGCCTGCGATCATCCGCAGCGTGGTCGATTTACCGCAGCCCGAAGGCCCGACCAGCACGACAAACTCATGGTCGGCGATGTCGAGATCGATGCCGCGCACCGCCTCAACCTCGTCATAACGCTTGACAACCTTGCGCAACGTCACGTCAGCCATGAGATC
>Ga0111538_10010871_pt1 | contig 12092 bp, 9 predicted proteins | sample SoiMethybrSBSTD1_FD_79669 | JGI IMG/M metagenome (GOLD analysis project Ga0111538, IMG submission 79669) | Bulk soil microbial communities from a Populus tree surrounding site in Tennessee, USA - Soil MetaG P. TD hybrid SBSTD1 (version 2)... | ecosystem: Environmental > Terrestrial > Soil > Tree...
ACTCCGCTAAGACATACTCAGTCATCGTGGGGATCGAGGTATCTTTATGTTTGTGCTTCACCCAATCAAATATGAGGTTAGATAACCGCTGCAAACTTATAACTCCACGTGGAGTTATGCTCTTCTGCATTCCTTCAGCAACTCGCGCAATCTCCAGGTAATCTTCACCAAAGAGGCCGAGCATCTGGTCCCCTTCGCCAAAGGCTTTTGCAACGACGTTCCCGGTAAAATCAGTCCAGCCAAATCCCATCTCTCCGACAATATTCTCCGGGGTAAACTGGTAAACGGTATGAATGTTTGGATTAGATGGGCCGTCTTTACGATTGAGATCGTCAGGTGTGGGGCGAAGCCGTGTTACAAGATCTTGGGCTTTCTTGTTGTAGTTCTGACTTGCTTGAGGATGCAATCCTAATTGCAAGGTACACCTCGCTCTAATTCTATTGCCGGTAGATATAAACTAGCCGGATACGACTTACCGAATTTCACTGGCCCCGCAACGTCCGCGAACTGCAGAACGTGATCGAGCGCGCCGTTATCGTTACGAAGGGCCCGAAGTAGTAGATGTCCTTAGTAACAACCCGTGCTTGATGTTCCATTACGCCTAGAGCTTTCTTACTTATGGAACTCGACTAAGGCAAAGCGCCAAATGTGCTCTCGATCCACTGGCGCAACATATGACGGCCGCTCTCGGTCCAGTAGGTCACATCCTGCTCGATGAATAACCACTTAGCTAATTTCAAAGCTCGCTCGGCTCGAATATCTCCTTTGAAGTGGTTGAGGTCCGCGACAACGCCGTTAACCTCGTCACAATCCCACACACGCCATACAGCCGTTAGAATCTCGAGTTTGTGATCTGGTGATATGGCTGTAAGCGTTTGTAGTTCGTCAATGAGTGTCTGCTGTTGAGGTGGTTTGGGATTTCCATTTTTGAACTTCAGGAAATTCTCACACATTATTACGAAATCGCAGCCCTTGTTTAAGCGCGTCGGGCGCAAGAGAAAAATAGCCGACCCGTCGGCCAGAGTCTCTACATTGTAACGATAGCAAATTCTTCGAGTCAGCGTGCCAGGCTCTTCTCGCATCCAGGCAATTAGCATCTCTTCCCGAACTTTCGCGCGGTCGGTGAGGCGCATATCTAAATCGATAACGTTGAGTTCGGATTCCTTTTCGACCATGCCATCATGTCACCAAGTTCAATTCCGGTTGACTAAATTCCGCCCGAACGCGCCTTGCTGCAAGCGCTACATGTTCCAGGCTCAAATCCAAGCCAACACATCTCCTTTTTAGCTTCGCGCAAGCAACTGCGGTGGTTCCGCCACCAAGAAACGGGTCAAGAATTAAGTCACCTTCATTAGTCGATGCAATGATACAGCGCTCTAAAAGCGCCATTGGTTTTTGCGTCGGGTGCTTGCCAAAACTCTTCTCATCAGCGCTAGGAGACGCTATGGTCCACACACCCGCACTCTTTTCGCTGTCCTCTAGCTCATTTCTACGCCATACCGTCTTCATCTGCTTGCCGGTGACCGACTTCATGGCCGAGTAATTAAAGACATGAGAACTCTTGTCGGATTTCGCAGCCCAAATTATCGTCTCCGTTGAGTGAGTGAAATACCGACAGGAAAGATTCGGCGGGGGATTAGGTTTTTCCCACGCGATGTCGTTTAGGATCTTAAAGCCCAGCTGCTGCATTGCGTAGCCAACACTGAAAATCACATGAAAGGTACCGGTTACCCAAATACTGCCATTAGGTTTAAGTACACGTTGACAGCGCTTCAGCCACTCGCGGTTAAAATTGTGGTTCTCTTCAGCGCCCCGCGACTTGTCCCAATCACCTTTGTCGACTTTGACCATTTTCCCCCCATGACACGTGATTCCTCCATTCGATAAGAAATAGGGTGGATCTGCAAATATCATGTCAAAGCAACCCTCAGGATAATTTTGAGCCACCTTGTCGAGTACTTCTAATGAGTCACCCTCATAAAGAAATATCCCGTATCCTTCATCGCAGTAAACCGAGTTGAGCGGCGCGAGGGAATTAGCGTCCAACTCGATGCCATCTAACGGATTGGTCATTTCCGTTCTGGCCGTCGAAGTCATTGCTTTTTTGCTTGGTTTCGCCATTTGGATCTTCGTTAACGAATGTCGCGACGGTACATACGTCAGATGCTTAGTATTGTTATCATTGCCCGAGTACATTACATTGGTCAACGCGACACCAGCCACCTGCCAATGTTAATCATCTCCCTCTTCCGTTTCTTCCGGCCACCAATCGGTGCGCACTAGACCCTCCTTCGTTGGGACGTACATTCCTGCGGGAAACCTTACTTCTTTTTCCCAAAATTCCGCTGTGGCGCAACGCGCTTTGGGCCAGGCTCTTCTGAGATGTGACGCAATTTCTTTGAACACCTCGTCGACATGTGGACTAACTTCATTCACTAGCTCGGTAGTGCTAAGTTCGAGTGGCCAAGGAACACCAACTGAGACCATCGGAAACGTGTCCTTTGTCTGGGGTCCTCGTTTGCAGTCAATCCAAATCTGCCAATCAATCGGCAGGCTGAAGGAGACCGAATCCAACACCCTCCTTGCCTCCTCCACATCGACAGGCACCCACCAAAATTCAATGAAAGCGCACGCTCTGCCCTTGAGGTACTGCGGTGATGGGAGGTCATCATATTCCCACACTATCTGCGCTGGATAATAAGTTGCGCCTCTAGGTACGGGAATAATAGGATCCTCTGACCGTGAGGCGACGTGTATAGCGTCCTCGAGATCCAGCAATGTATAATTTTTCTCCTCTTCCAGCGCCTGAAGTACTGCTTTCCTATTGGTCTCTCGATGTTCGGACGCCTCAAAACTCCAGCCAAGCATTTCTCCGCCCGGTCCATTGGGGCAGCAAATCTCTGCCTCGACGGGGCATCGCGCGGCGAGTCGCTCGCAAACATCGGATGTGGCTGTTACGAAAATTGCTCCAGCATCGCGTAGCTCTTTCCGCTTTGACTCTCCAATCAGCCGAAAGATGTGGGATTGGCTGGAGTTGGGGAAAGCTGGGTTATAAACCTCGATATGGCACCACCGTTGGTTGTCACTTGTCTGCCAATTGCCCCAGTCTCCTTCGGCTACCGAAAGGTAATCTGGCCATATCCAGGCAGGCGATGACAGGAGAATATAATCGTGCTCGCGCATCGGAGGTTCGTCGGCCCTTAGGACGTACGAACGCGGAGCAAAGCCTGGAACTCGAAAACCCTTTTCGAACTCCGGGCTCTTAGTTGGAACTAAATACGGTGTTCCAAAGCGAACCGTAGAGACTTCTTTCGTGGCCGCAAACTTCTTCTTTAATGCTTGCGCATGAAGATCCTCAAGGGCGTGAAGGTCTGGCGGTGATTGGCTCAGCAGGGCGGGACATCGGAGAAATCGACCCCACGACTCAGTCCAGCCAATTGCTTCGGGCGGGCGAAAACGCTCCAAGGCCCCGATCTCAACAGAGCATGCTCCTTCAATGCGGAGTCCATCACCAAGATCTTCATCGTCGAGCTCCATGGGCGCATCGGTCAGCCCTATTCGCACGATGAAAGGTATTTTCGCGAAAATCGTTTCGCGTCCGATCGTCGCTCCCGTAACCCATGAACGAAACAAGATAGGGTTGGAGAAAATCTCATCAACAATGTCCGCTCCCTCGATCCAGTCAAGATGAAGCGATGGAAAATTGTCTGTGAACTCACGCTTCAATTGAGGACTGAACCTTCCGGTGCTGGCGAGGATTCCTCGCTGGCCGCCAAATTTTGTCAGAGCGACAATGATCTCGTTCGCGTCCGAGGATGCGACTACTTTCCCGGGATCGCCGACATATTTGCATTGAGTGAGCACTGAGATTCCGTCTTTGTCGACCGATTGGATGTCGCGGCAGCCGTCTCCAGGACCGTCCATAATTTTTACGTGGCGATGGCCTTTGGAAAAATAGAGTATATCTCCAACCAGTGACGGAAAATCTGTTGACGTGAGCGACTCGAGAAGCTTGCGCTTCTCGTCGTTTCTTCCGGGTGTTCTTGAGCGTGTCCGCCTTGGCATAGCCGCATTATACGTTGCGCTCTTCCTTCAAGTATTAGGTTGTTCGTCAAAGACCCCCCACAAATCTCACCACAGTGAGATTTTGGTTGAGATCGCTGACTGTCGGTAAGTAGTTGAAGGATTGGGAGGCGGCGATCGGAATCGAACCGATGAATGAAGGTTTTGCAGTCTTAAAGGGTCTGTTTCTCTGAGTTATTGACAGTACGTCTAAGACCGTTTCTGTCGAGGTTACAGCTCTGGAATCACCTTCCGCTGGCATCCCCAAGCATTCCGAGTTGAAACCAAATTGTCTTATGGCCCCGCGACATGCAAACCCTCCGCCCAGCGGCCGGCTTAGCCTGCCAAGAATTAGCTTCTAGTCGAATTACTGATGTTTAGTCCCTTTCCATTCAGTAGCAGTCACTTTCTATTTATTCCTGCCAAATTTGCCACACTGAGTTGGTCAAACGGAGTTGTCCGCGTCGAGGTTTCGCTGGTTCGAAAGCTCGTAGGTTAACTCTTGTCTCGGATGTTAGTCTGCTGAAGCCGACGCTACGTATCTTACAGAATAATACAATCAGAAGTTCCGGCCCAGCACGACCGTCAAGTATCGATTCGGCGGGCTAAGTATCAAGTTTTTCGCCCCACGATCTTAGCCTTTTTCTAATGCTTCTGTTACTGGAGTTGCGAAGGTGACAAGTCAGGAGTAAATCACATTCGGGATGTACTGTGTCACCGCACTTAAAAGACGAGTACATACATACATGCTGAGCGGCAGTGTTACTATTCCTCGTCTTCTTTTCGCTTGTTCGTATAAGGTGCACTGCTGTTTCCCAATAGTGGTGGTGGGCCAGAAGCTATCAATGCATTCAGATATGTATATCCAACCTCCCGTAGGCGAAGCCGATTAAAACTGAAGCCAAGGACGAAAGCAGTGACAAGTGATAAGAACAACCAGCACCAGGTTTCAATACGTTTGCTGGGGTCGGAGAAGCGAACATAACTTAAACTCACCGCAATCGCACTCAATAAGGCACTATACAGACTGGCCAAAAACAAAGCTCCGGTCATCCTGACCTCCGTTTCCATCCGCTCACTTTCTTCCCACAGGCTCGGCGCAGCCAGTCTTAAATACCTCTTGGCGGCCCCGAACAATTTACTACCAGGCAGTTTTTCCGGAGAACATCGAATTAACTGTTCAATGAACTCATTAACTCTCTTGTAATACTCAGTGTTTATGTAGACACCGTCGTATGGAAACCTCAGGCCGTCCCGAGGTATGTTTCTGGTACTAGCCGACAACTTGAAGAAGTAGATCGTCAGGGACTGTGACGTAAACATTGCGAGAGGTTTCACGATATAACCAATAAGGACAGACACGACTAATAAGGAGATCAAACCTAACCAAACATCATTCTGCCTTGTTGCCGCGGCAATCGTTTGCCATGCATCGATCGGCGAGTTAATAGGCTTCGAATTGAGAACTATCTCCAGAGACGTGACTATTAAGATGAACCAAACAAAACCTGGTAGTAGGATTGCGAAAAAATCCAGAACGGTAATGGGTATAGGTCTGAATTTTGGTTCCATGGCAACGGATAGCGTCGTTCCGGTGCAGATTGGGTGAACCGCCAAACTAGCCGAATAGGTCCAAGCTGTAAAGTGAGTTCACGAGGCTGTGACCTGCTTTAGGTTTGTTCTTGAGCGTCGTGATTATGTGCCGTATTACAGAACTTTGCAAATAAATCTTTAGTGCAGGTATTCAATCGGGGGGATTAGTTTAGCCATTTGCCTGACCTTCTTAATTGCTTGTTCAACAGTTCTGTCGGAACTAAAAGAATACGATATCTCTTTTAACATCAGCTTGCATTGGTGGGTTGAAAGATCTAAAGAAACAGACATAAGCTCCGCCATTGATCAAGCACTCAAGGTTCGCGAGGTTCTCATGCACCTGTCTCCGCTAACCCCAAAGCTCATTCTTAAAATAACGCACGCTGGTTTACACAACCCTCTTGGAGCGTATCCATGGACCAGACCTCAGTACCTCCCGGAAAACATGCCCTCTGCATTCGATGACTAAAAAGTTTCGAGTTACATCAGTTACGGTTCTTATGGGCACGTGTTTCGTGTGTTCAGAAAGGATGATGTTGAGTTTGCACTGAAATGGCTACGTAGTGATGCAGAACGACAGGGTGCCTACAGATTTCAAAATGAGATCTGGGCTCTTGAAAAGTTAGACCATCCCGCAATTCCAAAACTAATCGATCGGGGCGAGCATGACGGATGTCCATACTTGTATGCAAGCAAAGGTCACCCCGACTACACTGCGATCTCTTTCTGGAGTTAGGTTTTTCGAATGAATAGCTCTCCGACACTATCTAACACCTTACGCAACTCAGTCGTTGAGCCAAAGTCAATTTTCCATGTCGCCTTGCAGCCATCAGAGTACTGAAGGGCGTTGTATTCCTTTGGAACTGCATAAACCAACCTTATGTCTGGGTGCATATAGCAAAATATAGAAGTTCCAACAGCCTGCAGTTTGGATCCAAGTGGAAGGAGGGAGACATTGCAGCACTCCCATATTCCTTCGTAAATCGTTTCTAGCTTTTGGATGACCTCTTTGTAGTCAAAAGTACTAACGTCACACTGTTTCATCTGTGGAGTTATTCTATTGATCGAAATCATAGCTTGTTTGCGCCACCTGTCCCCCTGATGATGAGGCTCTCCGACCAACCAAATAACCTTTTCGCGAGGTGCGGTGATGAGAGAAGGATCTACTTTGTTAATGGCGGCCCAACTTCTTTCAGCCTTGAATGTTGGGAAGATAATTATGCAGTCCGGAAGGGGGTCTAAGTGGTTGCCTGGATGGTCACTGCTGAACAGAACTCGACTGACTCCTCGTTCGAGTCCCAGGGTTTCATCGGACTTCCATTGCTCAAGACTTACTTCATATTCATCCTCGGTGGGGTGATAAGTGGAGGCCTCAGAATAAATGACCGTCAAGTCTATGTCAGACTCCAGTAAGGGAATCAGACTTTTCAGAATTAATCGGTTCGCTGCGCCACTAATGTCAAAAGTGACTCGCGCTCGAGCCACATTTCGATCACAAGAGAGATTAGTAATAAGTTCTCTAAATTCGCGGTCGAAATCAGTTGACTCTTCCCGCAAGGATGAAACTGAAAGTGAAATGGCGGTTAAATGTTCTTCAAGCAAAGGTAAATTGATCTCGTTGTCATTTTTGTTGGTGGCGTATTGAAGATAAACAGCACGATGTGCCTTGAAACCTGCCCGACCAAGCAACTCTGGAAGAACCAAGCTGCGTGGTTCGAATCCCAAGACGCAAAGAAATAGCTCCGCACTCTTGCTTTCTTTGTCGACTGTCGGATTGTACGGCAATACTTCCGGAAGATGACTTAAGACATCGGTTAGGTCGCGCTTGCAAATATTCTGCATGGTGCCTCCTAATAACTCTACGTGTGGCCATCCATCAGTTGGTCCTCATGCGAAAGGCAAGCTATCTGACGCAATGCCACCTTTTGGCCATTTGGTCCATACCATGTCGCATGCTTCCTTGGGATTCGTCAGCAAAAACTTAAACCAGTCAGTATTTTGCTTCACTGCGTCATTTTTTGTTAGCGCAGCTCCGAATGCTGGTAGGTAAATGCGCCTCAGGTTCCACCTCAATGTCGTAATGTTGCCATGTCGCGAAAGGCCTGGCTCCATTTCAATGAAATATGCACGCCGAATTAGTTCAAGAGCGAGTTCTTTTTGAGTTGACGCGAGGTTATCAACGATGGCGCCGGCCTTTTGGTCAATTTCCAACCGAGGACATTGGGTGGGATATCCGCCTTTTTGCCACTTACCCTTGTCTAGGATGTTCCTTACGAGGTTACCGAAAGAGGCAACCACAGTATACATCTCAGGCCCGTATGGAAATGCCGGTCGAATTGCTTCGAACATTTTCCGTGAGACGTCCCGGATCGCCTTGTCCTGAATAAACTCTCGAACGCGCGTTTCAGTCTCTTTTTGAACATTTCCTGCTTCGAAGATCTTGCTATATATGAATAGCAGACTGGAGACGTCACCTGAGCATAGATGTGAAACACACCTGAGGCCATGATATTTACCGCTGGAAGCACCTACTAATGCCTGGCCCAGCGATCCTTCGGGCCAATACGAGTCGCCGATAATCGTTTTTGCCGTGCCTTGATACCCGCACGCTTGCAACCTATTATTCAATAGTTCTTCAGCGAACTGCAGCGCTTTTCCACCTTCCATTTCGTCTTGGTTTATGTATTCGCGACCACAATCGATTTCCTTCATTTCTCGTGTTACGTCAATCGGGGCACCTTCGGAATCGGTGAGTATGGCACCATATTTTTCCGACGAAAGTTTGAAGACGTGCGTTGAGCGTCTCTCCCATATTACTCGATTAAGTATTTTCTGAACTGATTCAGGTAGTCTATGTAACGAGAAGTCATCGAGCAAAAAAGCTATCTTGCGATCCCTCAGTAAAGGAATCTCGGCTGTCAGCAGTGTCGTTAGATCTCCGAGGAACGCCTCAGAAGTCAGGTGGGGAGGAGTAACCCCGCGCAGCATTTGAGAGTGCGTAGAAAAAAGCAACGCCTCAATCGCCTCTCTAGCTTGAACAAGTAATGGTACTCCACGAAACCGTCGGATTGAGAGTTGTAATGTATCAACTATAAATTGATAAACACGTCGCTCGTTCTGTTTGCCAAAGCGCCAAAATGACTCCCGGTCAGATCGCTCAGTCAGGAGTGCCAACGTATGGACCACTTCACGAGAAATGAGAAGGTTAAAGTAGTGAACAATTTCCCTTCGTAAACGCTCTGCTAAAGCCTCAGTGCTTATCCAGCCCAATCTATTTTGCAAATCGGACGAGCATGACAAGTAAAAGCCACTTACCTGAAAAGAATCGAGATGCGCTCGTAGTTCGTCGGTAGGTTTATGAAGATGAGCTTTTAGACTAAGCCACCTGAATATGGTTGATTTCCCGCAGCCCCTCGGGCCGGTGACTAAGCAAGGATCCGGACCGGCGACCTTTTCGAGCCAGGGACAAGAGCGGGCAAAAATGCTTACCAAAAGGCGGTCATCAGCAATATGTTCGGCCGAGATGAAGTCAAAAGGTGAAGACAATCGAGGCTTAGTCTGTTGGCGAGATGAATTGGAGCGAGTATACGCGCTTGTAAACAGATCCAGTATGCGAGCCGGGTCTCGCAATGCCACTGAGTAATCCTCATCCAACATGCTGTCGATCAGACCCGAGACTTCCGCGAGAAATCTGCGGTCACGTATAGATAAAAACCGTGTCTTACGGATATGGTTCCAAATTGCGAGGAGGTGGTCCACGAAATGCCTATGGTCATCCTTTGGTTTCTTAGACTCCAACTGGAGCGGCTTCATACTTCCCGTGTCAATCACCTTAAATGACCATTCAGAAGAAAGAGAGCCTTGAGGAGGTGGCACTACCATTACATTTCCCGCATGCAAATCATCATGTCGTAAAGACTCGTTATAAAGTGCATTAAGAGCACTGCACAAAGCCCTTACGTACGCTAAGAGGAATCCAACCGTAACGTTACTGTCGGTCGAGCAAAGAAACTTTTCTAACGTTACACCTTCGATCCATTCCTCGACAAAGCAAACAAAAACCTGGTTCGGTTGTCCCTCCAGAGCTACCTCGGTAAGACCTGCGTCATAAAATGTCGCAAACGAGTCTTTGTACGACTCTAAAGCTGATGTCCTGCTCACTTCCTCTAAATAAGATCGAGCCTCATAGTCCTCATAGATTGCAAGCTTAATAGCCCGCAAGCGCGAAAATTCATCTCGAACGCGCCAAACAGCCCCTTTGAATCCCGCTGCTACCGGTGCCTCCACGGTATAGAGCCGATCCTTGATCTGGATTGAGGCGGGAACGCCGTTAGGATCCAATAAGAGTGCACGAAGGGGTTCACTTAATGTAATGCGGTGGGACATCGATGACTCCAGGTAATTGATGTTGTGACGCAATCACACCATCGCTCCGTTAACTAGTATACGTAGGGCGTGAGCTTACCTTTTCTTTGAACCGCCTTCCCATAGCCGATAGCTTTCGCGACTGAATTCCCGAAAGGATGGCAATCGCTCAGCTCGTGCCAACAGCCATTTGTTGGCGAATTCTTCCGCGAGCGAGGCGGCTGGTCGATCGTAAAGACTAGGCCGACGGATTTCACCCTTTAAAAACTTGCTCACATTAGGCCCTAAGGGCGCGACGAATATTTCTCTCTTAATACCGTGGTTAAGCAACTGCTGCGACATGTCAAGCTCCGCCAAACAACTTCTAATGATCTCTCGCTTGTTCCTGAATCCCGTTCCCCACGCAGCATTCCTCATCTTCGGTTCACGGCGTTCAATCACGAATGACCGAAGCGCGCTATAGACGCCGTTTGAAAAATGAAACTCGCCAGTCCCTTGCGTATATCCAATGCTCTTCCAAAAGTCAGAGCCGTTCAGTCGGATCCTATTGTAAATTGACGATCTACCGAACGCCGAGGTCGTGGTTAATAAAGCTAGATAAGGTTTGCGCTGGACCTTCCGAATTAGGCTTACATTGCAGGCATACTTCTCTCGGAAGGCTGCTCGCACTTCATTACTTAGAGTTAACAGGGCAATCAACTTTCCACAAAGAAGACCCGTGTAAGGCGGGACCGCGCCCAAAATGTGAGCGTTCATGACGTGATATAGATTCCTCTGTTTAGTTTCAGGGTCCCATCCAATCCATTGATCCCTAGCGCTCATTGAGTACACAGGATCGCTCAAGCCAAACAAACCGATAATCTTGTTATTGTTGTCGTCATATACTAAGAATCTTATCCTTCTGCCATAACCGGATGAGACGGGAATACTCCAATGTAAGGAAATGTAACGAAACAAAAGTTCGTCCAGGCTCTTAGGATTAACGAGAACGAGCCGCGGCTTGATTCTATCTGGTTGTACCTGATCTCCGTTGGCAATAAATTGAATGAGACGGTCTTCGTAGTGATGAAGTTGCGCCTTTGCATCGGCAAGCTTCCGCTTCACAGCTAATTGATGCAAATTGCGAAGAGATTCCTTGGACGCTCCTTCCGGTATGTTGATGAGACCTTTGCGGACGCTGTAACCCTGCTTGCGCAAGGATCTTGTAATTGCCGATCTCAGTTTTTGTGCTTGCAGATCCAATGTGTTGTTATGCGCAGTTTGGTCCAAAGATCAACGAGAACTCATTATAGTATGTAAACCGATCAATAATGATCTCTTTAAACGTTTACCTTGAGGTGGCTTTGATTCGCAGCAAACGGCGTTAATCTCATCAACATGTAGTGATATCCTATGGCAATTTTTACCTTCATTATTGAGTTGGTAAGTTCAGAGTATTTCGTATAGGTTTCTCAACGTAAAAATCAAAATCGAAAGAGGGAAAGATCCGCCAAGCCGAACTCGACCTACGACCAGGGAGCAAGAAGGATTGCCAGGTCAACGCGCCTCCGATCAGATCATATCTACGATCCGCGGCTTCCAACACCTATCAAAACCGACCTAACCTCAGCTTTTCCGTCTACGACAGACATGCGTGCAGTTGTCGTCCGATCTGGCAGCGCTCCTAAAAGTCAGGCTCAAACGCAGGAGCGTTTTTACAACACCACAGGTATACGCCTTAACATCGAGAGAGAAGAGGTTGACCTAAGGAAGTTTGTTTAAAGCCCCCTTGCATAACCGTTCAAGTATATTTGAACGCTCAGGCGTGCTAACGGATCTTGGCGGATATCGACTCCAACTCTTATACTAACCGGCGTCACAAGCCAGCATCTCAACGATTTCGGTTCTGCGGCCTCGCAAGAAACCATCTGAAACTGCGTTTCGAGGACAAAGGTTGACCCGGAAAGGACTCAACAAGGACGGTCATCTGATAACAGAAGATTCTGTTCTCCCAACTACAGCGCCTGGCGGCGCTCCCGAACAGAATCGCTGTTATCAAACGCCCGCTTACTTTATTCGTTCTCCCCCTTGCG
>Ga0111538_10010872_pt1 | contig 12090 bp, 12 predicted proteins | sample SoiMethybrSBSTD1_FD_79669 | JGI IMG/M metagenome (GOLD analysis project Ga0111538, IMG submission 79669) | Bulk soil microbial communities from a Populus tree surrounding site in Tennessee, USA - Soil MetaG P. TD hybrid SBSTD1 (version 2)... | ecosystem: Environmental > Terrestrial > Soil >...
ACCATCATTTGCTTCGCGTCGTGGATTCTGCTCACGAATTGGTTTCTGCGCCGCTCGGTCGAGCAGGATCGCTCCGGCGACGTGGAGCTCACCAACCGCATGCAGCGCGTGGCTGCACCGGCCACGTTCATCTTCGCCATCACGCTCACCATCGCCGCCTTCGACTATGGAATGTCGCTCGAGCCGGAATGGTTCAGCACGATGTTCGGGGTGTACTTCTTCGCCGGCAGCGTCGTGGCCTTCTTCGCGCTCCTGCCGGTGATCACGTTCTTTCTCCAAAGGATGGGCTGGCTCTCGCGCACGGTGACGCTCGAGCACTATCACGACATGGGCAAGCTGGTGTTCGCGTTCGTCGTCTTTTGGACCTACATCGCATTCTCCCAGTACATGCTGATTTGGTACGGGAATCTGCCCGAAGAGACGTTCTGGTTCTTGCGCCGGCAGACCGGCGAGTGGACGAAGCTCAGCATCTTCCTCCTCGCCGGCCATTGGGCAGTGCCGTTCTTTGGCCTCATTTCGCGCATTCCCAAGCGCCGCAAAGCGGTGCTGGCGGTCGCGGCGATCTGGGTCCTGTTCATGCATTTTGTGGACTTGTACTATGTCGTGATGCCCCATACATCCGCCGAGCGGATCCCCCTGAGCATCGTCGATGTGGCGTGCTTCCTTGGAATCGGGGGAATCTTCGTCGCTGCAGCCGCGCACCGCATGGCGAAGCTTTCATTGATTCCGGTGAAGGATCCAAGGTTGGCGGAATCGCTGGCCTTCGAGAACTTCTAGGGTCGGCGAGGGAGAGACGAGTGAGCTCGAAAGGGGATCCCAGCATCGGCCCGACCGTCTTGGTCGGTATTCTGGGAGTGGCTGCAACCATTGTGATGGTGACCTTGCTGCACAGCTATTACGGGCACCTCTTCCGGAATGAAGTGGCTCGCAAGATCGTCGCTCAGCCCGCAGTCGCCGTCGAGCAAGTGCGCGCCGACCAACTCCGGCAAATCAGCGAGTACCGTTGGGTGGATCCAAAATCGAAAGTCGTGGCGATTCCCATCGACCGCGCGATGGAGCTCGTCGTCGAGGAAGCGCGCGCCCATCACGGATACACAGCACCGGCCACCGGCGCATCGGGTACCGGCGCAGCCACCGCCGCCCCCGCCGCTTCCGCAGCGAGCGCGTCTCAAGCCACCGCCCCTTCTCACCCGAGAAGCAAATGACGAGGACGGCAAGTTTCCTGGCCGCGCTCCTTCTGGCCTCCGCTGCGCAGGCCCAAGTGCTGGAGGACACGCCGCCCGAGCTCGAAGGCGTGGGCATCACCGAGCATCTCGATACCCAGCTTCCTCTCGACCTTTCGTTCCTGGATGAAAACGGCCGCAGCGTGCGCTTGGGTGATTTCTTCACCGCGGGACGTCCGGTCATCGTGAATCTCGTCTATTTCAATTGCCCGATGCTGTGCAACGTTGTCATGGACGGTTTCGTGGAAGGGTTGCGCGGCGTGGATTGGGTGGCGGGCAAGGAATTCGAGATCGTAACGGTGAGCATCGATCCGCACGACACGCCGGCCTCCGCTCTCGTGAAGCGCGACGCCATGGTGAAAAAGCTGGGACGATTGGAAGCGGCCCGCGGCTGGCACTTCCTGACCGGTGAAGAAGCGAACATTCGCCGGCTCGCCGATGCGATTGGTTTTCAATACCGCTACAGTGAGGAGAAGAAGGAATACATGCACGCCGCCGCGATCTACATCGCGACGCCGGAAGGAAAGCTGTCGCGTTACCTCTACGGCGTTCAGTTCGAGCCCGCGACGATGCGCCTGTCGTTGGTCGAAGCGTCCGACGGCAAGATCGGCTCGACCGTCGACCAGATTCTTCTCTTCTGCTTTGCCTATGATCACAAGGCCGGACGCTATGGACCGGTCGCGATGCGCATCATGCAGCTCGGAGCCGCATTGAGCGTCATCGTGCTGGGCGTTTGCCTGGGTGCAGCTTGGCTCGCGGAGTCCCGCCGCCGCCGGCACCTTTCCATGGGGGCGCGCTCGTGATCGCACTCTTGGGAAAGTTGTTTTCGCATCCGCTCGGGCAATTCGCCGCCAAGGGGAAGACGTTCCTTTTGCCGGCGGAGAAGTCCACGCTCGCGCCGGGCATCGACGCGCTCTTCTACTTCTGCTACTGGATCTCGATCTTCTTCTTCCTTCTGATTCTCGGGCTTCTCGTTGGCTTTCTGGTGAAGTATCGCCGCCGTCCGGGGCACGAAGCGCAGGAGACCATTCATCACTCCACGCCGCTCGAGCTGGTGTGGAGCGTGATTCCGCTGATCCTCATGATCGCGATCTTCGTCATGGGATTTCGCGGATTTCTCGATCTGCACACGCCGCCGGACAACTGCTACGAAATCCAGGCCAACGGACAGAAGTGGAGCTGGACGTTCACCTATCCGAACGGCTACTCCGACTCCGAGCTGCACGCCCCGGTCGATGTGCCGGTGAAGCTCACCTTGTCGTCGCAGGACGTGATTCACAGCCTCTACGTCCCCGACTTTCGGATCAAGCGGGACGTGGTCCCCGGGCGCTACACCATCGCCTGGTTCCAAGCGACCGAATCGGGAGAGTCCCCGCTCTACTGCGCGGAATACTGCGGGACCGGGCACTCGGAAATGAATACGAAAGTCGTGATCCACGAGCCGGGCGAGTTCGAGAAGTGGCTGGAAAAGGCCTCGGATTTCATCAAGACGATGCCGCCGGAAGAAGCCGGCAAGCTCGTGTATCAAAAGCGCGGCTGCGCCCAGTGCCATTCGATCGACGGCAGCCCCGGCATCGCCCCGACGTTCAAGGGACTTTTCGGTAAACAAGAACATTTGCAGAGCGGCACGCGCACCGTGGATGAAAACTACGTTCGCGAATCGATCCTTCAGCCGACGGCAGAGGTTGTCGTAGGCTTCGATCCGGTGATGCCCACATTCCAGGGGCGGATCAAGGATCCGGAGATCGAAGTGCTGATCTCTTATCTGAAGACACTCAAGTGACGCGAGACGGGAGTCGCCCATGACATCACCTCACGCCGCAGTCGGAACGAAACCGGTCCGCGAGATCGGCGCTCCTCCTGCGGAATTGAACTACCTCAACGTCACGCACGGCATTCGCTCGTGGCTGTTGACGCTCGACCACAAGCGCATCGGGGTGATGTACCTCGTCTCCACGCTGTCCGCGTTTCTGTTGGGCGGAATTTTCGCGCTGCTCGTGCGTACGGAGCACCTGACTGCGGGCAAGACGATCATGGGTGCGGATTTCTACAACCAATCGTTCACGCTGCACGGCGCGATCATGGTGTTCCTGTTCATCATTCCCTCCATTCCCGCCGCGTTCGGAAACTTCGTGCTGCCCATCATGCTGGGCGCCAAGGACGTGGCCTTCCCGCGCCTGAACCTCATGAGCTACTACCTGTGGGTCACCGGCGCGCTCTGCGCGGTCATCTCGATTGCGACCGGCGGCGTGGACACGGGCTGGACGTTCTACGCGCCCTACAGCACGTCGACGTCGACGAGTGTGATTCCCATGGCGATGGGCGTCTTCATCTTGGGATTCAGCTCGATTTTCACTGGGCTCAATTTCATCGTGACGATTCACAAGCTCCGGCCTCCAGGAATGACCTGGTTCCGCATGCCGCTCTTCTTGTGGGCGATCTATGGAACGGCCATCCTGCAGGTCTTGGCCACGCCCGTGCTCGGCATCACCGTCGCGCTCTTGATGGTGGAACGCGCGTTCGGGGTCGGCATCTTCGATCCTGCGCTCGGCGGGGACCCGGTGCTCTTCCAGCACTTCTTCTGGTTCTACTCCCACCCCGCCGTCTACATCATGATTCTCCCGGCGATGGGCATCATCTCCGAGCTCGTCGCGACGTTCAGCCACAAGCACATCTTCAGCTACAAGTTCATCGCGTTCTCGAGCATCGCGATCGCCATCCTGTCGTTTCTCGTGTGGGGACACCACATGTTCACGAGCGGCCAGTCGGCGCTCTTGGGCATGATCTTCAGCTTCATCACGATGCTGGTGGCGGTTCCCTCGGCCATCAAGGTCTTCAATTGGATCACCACGATGTACAAGGGCTCGGTCGATTTGAAGACCCCGATGTGGTACGCGCTGATCTTCATCTGGGTGTTCTCGATCGGCGGATTGACCGGCGTGTTCTTGGGTGCGATGTCGATCGACGTGCACCTGCACGACACCTACTTCGTCGTGGCGCATTTCCACTACGTGATGTTCGGCGGGACGGTGATGGCGCTCTTGGGCGGCCTGCACTACTGGTGGCCGAAGATGTTCGGGAGGATGTACAACGAGCGCATCTCGCGCGTTGCCACCACGCTCGTGTTCATCGGCTTCAATCTCACATTCTTCACGCAGTTCATCATGGGCTCGCGGGGCATGCCGCGGCGCTACTTCTACTATCCGGAGGTGTACACCCCGTGGCACGTCGCTTCGACGATCGGGTCGTACATCATGGCTTCGGGCTTTTTCTTGACCGCCGGCTACATGATTCACTCCTTGTTCAAGGGGAAGAAGGCGCCGATGAATCCTTGGGGCGGGGCCACACTGGAATGGCGCTGCGCCTCTCCCCCGCCGGTCGAGAACTTCGCCACGCCGCCGACCGTCGGAGATCCCTACGACTTCCATCAGGTCGAGTACGATCCCGAATCCGGATCTTGGCGCCACAAAGCGATCGCCACGTGATCTCTCGAAAGGATCGTTGACGCGATGACCACGGCCGAAACCGCCGCAGCACCGCCGGCCGCGAGTGCCCACGGGCACGCGCACGGCGAGCACTCGCCGCATCTCGCCCATCATTTCGATACGCCGGAACAGCAGTTCGATTCCGGAAAGCTCGGCATGTGGCTGTTCCTGGCCACCGAAGTCCTGCTCTTCGGCGGATTGTTCTGCGCCTACACGGTCTATCGCGCGATGCACCCCGAGATTTTCCACTGGGGACATCAGTTCCTCGACGTAAAGCTCGGCGGGACGAACACGATCGTGCTCATCTGCTCCAGCTTGACGATGGCGTGGGCCGTGCGCTGCGCGCAGTTGGGACAAACGCGCAATGTCATCATCGGCCTGGTGCTCACCCTGATGTGCGCCTGCGGCTTCATGGGAATCAAGTACGTCGAGTACTCGCACAAGATCCACATGGGTCTCATGTGGGGTACGAACTTCGATCCGCATCTGGAGCACGGCGCTCACAGCCAAGGCGGGGCGGTGGCGCATGCGCCGGCAGCCGCCCACCCTCTCGAGGCCACGCCGCCCGCGGAAGTGTCGACGACCAAGCTGCCCACTTCGAATCCCGTCACTCATCCCGCCAAAGGCGAGACGACGGTAGCGGCGGCAGCGCCCGCAACCCTTGTGAACGAGCCGGCGACTTCCGCGACGGCGAAGCCCGGGCAACCGCCGCATGCGGAGACCCCGGTAGCAGGTGCGAAGGCGGCGAGCGGCGCCGTAGTGCCGGCGACGACCGCCGCCACCGACTCGCGCACCACGCTGGCCGATGCGGGGGTCGCGCCGGTCGGCCTCGCTCCTCCGGGAGCGCAGGCGCACGAAGTTCCGCGTCCCAAGAACGCGCAGATTTTCTTTGGGATCTATTTCGCGATGACCGGGCTCCACGGATTCCACGTTCTCGCGGGAATGATCGCCATCACTTGGCTTCTCATTCGCACGAAGCGCGGAGACTTCAGTCCGGAGTATTTCACGCCGGTCGATCTCGTGGGCCTCTACTGGCACATCGTCGACCTGATCTGGATCTTTCTCTTCCCGCTTCTGTACTTGATCGATTGACGGCGCAACGACGCCGGAGGGATTGAAGGCTCATGGCCGATTCCGATCACGGAGCGCACGCCGAAGCACACCCCGGCGTTCACGTCGTTCCCATGCGCGTTCTCCTTCTCGTGTGGGGCACACTCATGGTGCTCACTTGGCTGACCGTTTCGGCCACGTTCATCGATCTCGGCAACATGAACATCGTGATCGCGCTCACCATCGCGGTGATCAAAGCTTCCTTGGTCGTTCTCTATTTCATGCATTTGCGCTACGACAATCCCTTCAACGCCTTCGTGTTCATCGCCTCGATCTTGTTCGTGATGCTGTTCATCGGCTTCGCCTTGATCGACCGGAGCGAGTACGCACCGGAATTGATTCCCGGATATGGGCCGGCCATGGAAAAGGTGAATGCGACTGCCGGGCAGCCGCTGAGCGAGGTGCCGGCATCCGAGGAAGCACCCACGGCGGCAGCGGCGGCGGGTTCCCCACCTCCCGCCGGTGCTCCCGCGGGAGCGGCAGCGGCGGACACATCTCAAGCCAGCGCGTCTCACAGCGCGGCAGCCGCCGACTCGAGCGGCCCCCAAGCCACGAGCCACCCTCCGGCAGGGCGCTAGTGTCGCGTCCCTGGGCGCGAGACTGAGGCGGCGGAGCGCTCATGGCGGCCCGTGATCCGGCAAGCAACGGGTCGATCCGCACCAACGGAAAAGATTCCCACGAAGCTCCCACCAAGGAACGCCCCGCTCCGGGTGCGTGGCGCTTGGGGATGTTTCTCTTTCTCACTTCCTTGGGAATCCTCTTTCTCGCCTCGATCGTGGCCACGGTCATCATTCGTCTTCGCACCGGAGTGTGGCCGCCGCCCGGAATGCCGCCCCCTCCGACGCGGCTCTGGGTCTCCACCGCAATTCTCGCCGTTTCCGGCGTGACCATGCAGTGGGCGGTGGTGAGCGCGCGCCGCGACCGCCACGATTCCCTGAAGGCGGCGATGATCCTGACGACGCTCTTGGCGGTGGCGTTTCTCGTCAGCCAGATGTTGAACTGGTGGCATTGGGTGGGTCAGAGCGCGACGATCCGTTCCAGCCTGTACGCCTATCTCTTCTATGTCTTGACCGGGCTGCACGCAGTGCACGTGTTGGGCGGTCTCGTCCCTCTCATCGTCGTCACCGTGAACGCGTTCTACGGCCGCTACTCGAGCTTCTTCCACACCGGCGTGAAGCTGTGCGCGATCTATTGGCACTTTCTGGGAGTCGTGTGGGTGTTGCTCTTCACGGTGATTCTCGTCACCGCGCGGTAATGCTATGCTTTTCGCTTGAATGCGAAGGGCGGCGTAGGGTTTGTGGTCACCAACACATGTCCCCTGTTTCGACCTGCCTTCGCGCTGAGAAGTAGGACCGGGGCAATTTGCTCCGGCCAACGGCGTGTGATGTGGACCGTCCCCAATCTCTCTGGAGCCCTCCGATGAAACCCTTCGCGACCATTGCCCTCTGTCTTCTTCTATTCTCCCAAGCTTGGGCGGCGGAGCCGGCCGAGCACACGAATATCCCGGTGGTGCACCATCCCACTCTGGCGGAAGTACTCACGTCGTTCGGGGACCACACGGTTCCCGCGGCCTGGTCCGGGATCTGGGATTTCACCAACAGCAACTACGAGTGCACGTTGCAGCTCTTCCTCGGCAGCGACGCGGAAACCGATACTCTCTGTACCGGCGATGAGATCCAAGACAACCCTTCGATGTCCTGCGGCGGCACGACGACCGACACCACGGTCGACATCACTTGCACCGGCCAAGAGCAGTATGGTCCCGACTGCGTTGCCCAGCTCACGTACACGCTCCAGGCAACCCGCACTGGCGACACGATGACCGGCACGGCCACGTTGACGACGAACTTCACGCCGGATCTCTGCTACAAAAATACTCCTGACTTTTGCATCGAAATCCAAACCACCGGCGAGCGCGTCGCCCCTGAGCCGAAGGATTGCACGACTTCAGTCGACGAATTCAGCTGGGGTCAAGTAAAGGCGTTCTATCGCTAGATTCGGCGCCAGCGAGCGCGGAGGGAAATCGGCGCGATCAGGGGTAGTGATACCCGGACGATTCGGGGAACGTGTAGCGCCACAAGTCGGGGACGCCGCAGTTTAGGACCCAAGGGTTGTCGGGACGAAAATCCATTTGCTCGACACGTGAATCCGGCGCGAAGAGCTCGAGCACGATTGCGGAGGTGCACATCACGCAATCGCAGGCGGAGCACTGCCCCGGAAACCAAATCCGGTGGACCTCGACCTTTTCATCCAGGAGCTGGGCGAGAATTGCTTCCGCCTCCGGAATCACGTCGCTCGACGAACACCATTCGCGGTAATAAACATTTTCCGCATCCTTCGCGGCGTCGCTCTGCGGAACGAGCTCCGGTTCGGGAATCGGCGGTGTTCCCCCATCGTCGTCGTCCTCGGAACAAGCCGGCACACCCATCGAAGTGAAAAGAAGGACGCCAGCAAGGGCGGCCCAGTGGGTCCTGCGTATCCAACGCTGCAGAATCATCGCGCTCCACTTTCGTTGCGGAAATAAGCGGCAGCGTTGCTCGTGCGTCCTTTTTTCTTCGTCACGTACACGAATTCCGACGCCGCACCCATTTTTTCGAGCACGGTGCGCGCGCCGTCGAAGCCGAATCCGTATCCGGACGACACCGGGCCGCGCAGAATGGCGACCATTTGGAACCCCGCCGCCTCGAGCTGCCTTTGCCAATAGACACGCCGGAACACGAAGAACTCCTGCCAATTCTTGAACGACACGCCGTGCGGAACCGGCCACAAGAGACGGCGCAGGCGGCCATAGCTGCGCTCGAGCTTGAGATTGTTTTCGTCGGCGGGCGCGGAATCGCCGGCACTGCCATTGAACTGCGGGAGATTTCCGGAGCTGTAACGCTCGAGACGCGTCAAGAATGCGTCCAAATGGAAGCCGGCCATTTGACAGAGCTTCCAAAACGGCGAGGGCATGACATGGATGGCGATGCCGTCGTCGCGCAGCACTCGATGCACTCCGGCCAATGCGCGCTCGGGGCGCGGAACGTGCTCCATCATATTCGAAGAGAACACGAGATCGAATTCCGCCGGCGCGAAGACCTGCGCAACTTCCTCGGCATCGCACACGCGATGGATGCGCTGCGGCGTGCTCGGATGTTCGAGAATGCGGGCGGAGAAATCGGTGACGACGAGAGTCTGGACGTAGCGCGCCAAGAGATCGCTCTGGAAGGCATCGCCGGCGCCGAGCTCGAGACCGCGGCGGAAGGCATGTGCAGGGCAATGTCGAAAAATGATCTCGATCTCCCGGCGGCGCAGCCGGTGAAGATATTCCGACCAATCAGCCTTCAGCTTGAGCAAGAGTCCAAACCTCCGCCCTCATCGTAGCGCATTCGGGTGGTTGACCGCGCTGCGGGGAATCGAATCGAAAGCGCGGCAGCGCGGGCGGGATCTGCGTCCTAGTAGGGTCCGCGATACTCCAAGGCGAAGATCGTCATATCGTCGGGTGACGGCAGCCCCGCGGAATGAGCGAAGATCTCCTGCACCACGGCGTCGCAGGACTTCTGCAGCGGCGCTCCCTTCGTGCGCACCAGCGCATCGCGAAAGCGCGCCTCGCCGAAGCGTTCGCCGGCCGGATTGGGATACTCCACGAGGCCGTCCGAATAGAGAAAGATGCGATCGCCGGGCGAGAGCTCGGTCTCGCATTCGGTGCGCACTACGTCCTCGCCGAATCCGATGATCGTCCCGCCTTCGAAGAGATCGCGCACTTCTCCATTCGCGCGAATCACGAGCGGCGCCGGATGCGCCGCGCGGCACGACAGCACGCGGCCGTTCTTCATGTTCAAGAGCAGATACGAAATCGTGAAAAACTTTTGAAACCGCTCCAGGGGAAACTGCTCATCCAGCATGTGAAACACTTCCGCGGGACGTGGCAGCCGGTAATACGGAGGATCGGGAGTCTTCATCTTGAGCAATTGCCCGCCCTGCGGGGAGAGCATCTGCGCCACGCTGACCGTGACCATCGCCGACGGAACGCCGTGCCCGGAGACATCGACCACGAACAGACCCAAGTGATCCTTGTCGAGCCGGTAGAGATTGAACACGTCGCCGCCGACGCTCTCGCACGGGAGAAACTGCCAAGCGAACTCCAATTCCTTGAAGCGCGTCTTCAAATCTTCCGTAGGAATCAGGCTTCGCTGGATGTTCGCGGCGGCGCGCAGGTCTTCTTGCAGGCGATCTTGGCGGCGCAGCAGCTCGCCATTCATCGTTTGCAGCGATTGGGAGAGACGGCGCATCTCGAGCTGCATGCGCACGCGGGCCAAGATCTCGCCGCGGCTGAACGGCTTCGTGATGAAGTCGACCGCCCCCAGCTCGAGCCCTTTGATCTTGTCCTCGGATTCCGATTTGGCCGAAAGAAAGACGACCGGGATCTCGCGCGTGCGCGGATCCGCCTTCAGCTCCGCGCACACTTCATATCCATCCTTGTGCGGCATCATGACGTCGAGCAGGACGAGATCCGGGGCGCCATCCACGGCGTGAGCGATGGCCTGCACCGCGTCTTCCGCCTCCAGTACTTCGTACTTTTCCTTGGCCAACATCACGTGCAAGAGCTTGCGGTTCGTCTCGACGTCGTCGACGACGAGAATGCGCGAGGGCGCTGCGCCTTGCGCACCTGGGGAAGGCGCGGCATCGGTCCTCGTGGCCACCGCGATTTCGTTGGATTCGAACATGCGAGGATTCTCCGGCCAAGAGCCCGGTCTTCATCCTCGTTATCGGTTGGAGAGGATGGCGGCTGGAGCTATCCCAAGCGAACCGGGAGACGGGTTGGATCGATCAACATGAGCAGGAGTAGCGCCGGGAGATAGATGATCGTGCACAGGAACAAGGCCCGCGCCGCCTCGCGGGAGCGCTCGTGATTCAATCGCAGGGCGCCCGCCAAGAGCACGATTCCCCCGATCATGGCGCCCAAACAATAGAGCCATCCGGACAGGCCCACCGCCGCGGCAGAGAGCGTTACCGGGATGAGCGCCAAGCAATACCAGAGCGCGATGCGAAACGTGGTCCGTCCTCCGGGATCGACGACCGGCAGCATGACGAAGCCGCCACGCGCGTAATCTTCGCGATGCCGCCAAGCAATCGAGAGAAAGTGCGGGATCTGCCAGAGAAAGAGGATCGCAAAGAGAACGAGCGCGCCCGCGCCGAATTCATTCGTGGCTGCCGTCCATCCGAGGACCGGCGGAATCGCGCCGGACACCGCACCAATGATCGTGTTCAACGTGCTGCGCCGTTTGAGCGGCGTGTACGCGAAGATATAAATTGCCCACGACGCCAGCGCCAGCATCGCGGTGAGTCCGTTCACCAAGAGCGCGATTCCGGCCAAACCGATGGCGGAGATTGTCAGCGCGAAGAGAAGGCCGGAACGCGGCGCGAGCCTTCCCGAAGGAAGCGGGCGGCCCTTCGTTCGCTCCATCTTGGAATCCGGGCTGGCTTCCCACCATTGGTTGACGGCGTTGGCGCCGCCGCCCAAAAGGGTCGTCCCCATCCCAACCGCCAAGAGAAGCCCCCATTCGATCGGCATCGGCCGCGCCAGGAGGTAGCCCAAAACGGTGGTGGCGATGACCAAGAGGAGAAGCCGGGGCTTGGTCAGCTCGACGAAGGAACTCCAGGAGACCGCGGAGCTTGCCCGCGCGTCCGCCGGTCCGGAAGCGGCGATTTCGCGGCTGGACACGGTCGACAAAACGTCAAACCTCAACGAAAAGAAAGGGGGGGCAAGACCCGGGGGCAAAAAGCCGGGGGCATGGTGCGCCAGGCACCGGCCGGCGTCAAGGGGATCGGCTCAAGCCGCCCTTGCCGAACAGCCGAACTGAGCTAGCATGAGATTGCCCCTGCCGTTTCCGACGGCCGAGCCCCCCGGCGGAAGGAAGCCGATGCTTCGCAACACCCGGACGCTGATCCTCGCTCTCATTGCGATCTTGTTTCCGATCGCCTGGATCTCGGCGCGTTCGTCGGAGCCCAATCCTCCCCCGCCCGGACCGAAGAACATTCGCATCGCGACCTACAACATTCGCGCGGGCCTGGGAGGAATTCGCGGCATCACCGAGGATTTGAAGTCCCTTTCCGCCGACATCATTGCGATCCAGGAAGTGGAACGCGGACGATTCGGTTCCAAGAAGATCGACCATGCGTCCACGCTGGCGGATGCGCTGGGAATGAAGTACGTCTACGCGCCGTCGTTTTCGCTGGAGGGGCGCGAGCACGGCATCGCCGTTCTCTCGCGATTCCCCATCACCGAGACC
>Ga0111538_10010873_pt1 | contig 12089 bp, 14 predicted proteins | sample SoiMethybrSBSTD1_FD_79669 | JGI IMG/M metagenome (GOLD analysis project Ga0111538, IMG submission 79669) | Bulk soil microbial communities from a Populus tree surrounding site in Tennessee, USA - Soil MetaG P. TD hybrid SBSTD1 (version 2)... | ecosystem: Environmental > Terrestrial > Soil >...
CACCGGGTTCGATACCGAAACCAGCGGGCTCGAGCCGATGACCGCCCGGCTCGTCGGCATGTCGTTCGCATCCGGCAAGCACGCGTGGTATGTGCCCCTCGCGCATGCGTATCCGGGCGCGCCGGACCAGATTCCGCTCGAGCGCGCGCTCGCGGCGCTGCGGCCGTGGCTCGAGGACGGCGCGCGCCCCAAGGTCGGCCAGAACCTCAAGTTCGATGCGCACATTCTTGCGAACCACGGGATCGCGCTTGCCGGAATGGCGCACGACACCCTGCTCGAGTCGTACGTGTACGAGGTTCACCAGCGGCACGACCTCGATGCGCTCGCGCAGCGCTGCCTGGGCTGGAAGACGATCACCTACGATGAAATGACCGGCAAGGGCGCCGGGCGCATCGAATTCTCCGGGGTCGAGATCGAACGCGCGACGCAATACGCCGCCGAGGACGCCGATTGCGCGCTCGCCGTCCACGGCACGCTCTATCCGAAGATCGCAGCGGACGAGAAGCTGAAGCGCGTCTACGAGGAAATCGAGCTGCCGGTGCTCTCGGTTCTGTTCAAGATGGAGCGCAATGGGGTGCTGCTCGACACCGCGCAGCTCGGGGCGCAAACCCACCAGCTCGGCCGCGAGATGCTCGAGATCGAGCAAAAGGCCTATTCGGTCGCCGGGCAGCCGTTCAACCTGAACTCACCCCGCCAGATCCAGGAGATCCTGTTCGATCGACAGAACCTGCCGGTGCGCAAAAAAACGCCGTCCGGCCAGCCGTCGACCGACGAAGACGTGCTTGCGGAGCTTGCGCTCAACTATCCGCTGCCGAAGCTGCTGCTCGAATATCGCGCACTGTCGAAGCTCAAGTCGACCTACACCGACAAGCTGCCGCGGATGGTGAACGCGCAGACCGGCCGGGTGCACACGACGTATTCGCAGACCACCGCGGTCACCGGACGCCTCGCGTCGAACGACCCGAACCTGCAGAACATCCCGATCCGCACTCCGCAGGGACGCAGGATCCGGGCGGCGTTCATTGCCGCGCCGGGCTGCAAGATCGTGTCTGCGGACTACTCGCAGATCGAGCTGCGGATCATGGCGCATATTTCCGGCGACGAAGGCTTGCGGCACGCATTCGAGCACGGGCACGACGTGCACCGCGCGACCGCGGCCGAGGTGTTCGGGCTGCCGCTCGACAAGGTGAGCGAGGACGAGCGGCGCACCGCGAAGACGATCAACTTCGGGCTGATCTACGGCATGTCGAGCTTCGGGCTCGCGCAAAGCCTGGGTATCGAACGCGTCACCGCGCAGGCCTATATCGATTCGTACTTCGCGCGCTATCCGCTGGTCAAGCGCTACATGGACCAGACCCGCGAGCGCGCGCGAAAGGAAGGCTTCGTGGAGACGGTGTTCGGCCGGCGCCTATGGCTTCCCGAGATGAAGTCGGGCTCGCCGGGCCGGCGCCAGGGTGCCGAGCGCGCGGCGATCAACGCTCCGATGCAGGGCACCGCGGCCGATCTCATCAAGCTCGCGATGATCTCGGTACAGGACTGGCTCGAGCAGGAGCAGCTGCGCGCGAAGCTGATCATGCAGGTGCATGACGAACTCGTGCTCGAGGTGCCGGAGAATGAACTGGAAAAGGTGGCCGACGCCGTGCGCGAGCGCATGCAGGACGTCGCGAAGCTCGACGTCGCGCTCGTCGTCGACGTCGGGATGGGCGACAACTGGGACGAGGCGCACTAGAGGCGCCCAGCGTCACTTCAGGGCGCCGAACACCTTCTTGATGATGTCGCTGCCGGCCGCGACCGGATTGGCGCGGATCTTCTTTTCTTCCTCGCCGACCATGTAGAACAGCCCGTCGAGCGTCTTTTGCGTGACGTAACTGTCGAGGTTCGCGTCGGCTCCCTTGACGAGGCCGTACTTGGCGGCCTGGCCCGCGTACTGGTTGTACGTTTCGGCAAGCTTTACCTTCTTGGTCGACTCGGCGACGATTGGCGAGAACTTCGCGCGCAACGGCTCGGACATCGTGCGCTTGAAGTAGTCCGTCGCCGAAGTATTGCCGCCGGTGAGAATCCCCTTCGCGTCCTGCACGCTCATCTTCTTCACCGCGTCGACGAAAAGCGGCTTGGCTTCGGGCACGGCGGCTTCGGCCGCGCGATTCATCGTGGTCACCAGCTCGTCCGAGTACTTGCCCATGCCGAACTGGCGCATCATCTTTTCATAGCGCTTCAGCGAGTCGGGCAACCCGATCTTGACGGCGTTGTTGCCGAGAAAGCCGTCGGTCTTGCCGAGGTTCGCTACGGCTGCCTGCGTGCCCTTTTCCAGCGCAGCGCGCAGGCCCGAACCGGCGTCCTGGTTCGAGATCTTGTCGAGCTGGCACCAGGCCGCAGTCGAAGCGAACGCCCACAACAGTCCAAGCGCGAGTCTGACCATGATTTTCCCCTCCCTATTCGACGCCGGCCGCGTGCGCCTGCCGGTCGGCGTGGTACGAAGAGCGAACGAGCGGCCCGATTGCGGCGTGGCGGAATCCGAGCGCATGCGCCTCGCGCTCGAACTTCGCGAACGTATCCGGATGCACATAGCGCTCGACCCGCAGGTGATGCTCCGAGGGCGCGAGATACTGGCCGATCGTGAGCATGTCGACGTCGTGCGCCCGCAGGTCGCGCATTACCTGGACGATTTCGTCGTCGCTCTCGCCCAGCCCGACCATCAGCCCGGATTTCGCCGGCACCTGCGGATGGCGTCGCCTGAACTGCTGCAGCAGCGCCAGTGAATGCGCATAGTCGCCGCCGGGACGCGCCTGGCGGTAAAGCCTCGGCACGGTCTCCAGGTTATGGTTCATCACGTCCGGCGGCGCGGCCGAGAGAACTTCGAGCGCGCGATCCAGCCGCCCGCGAAAATCGGGCACAAGCACTTCGATCGTCGTGCGCGGCGAGCGCTCGCGCACGGCGCGTATGCAGTCGACAAAGTGCTGGGCGCCGCCGTCGCGCAGATCGTCGCGATCGACGCTCGTGACGACGACGTAGCGCAACTGGAGCCGGGCGATCGTGTCCGCGAGGTGCGCCGGCTCTTCGGGGTCGGGTGCAAGCGGCCGTCCGTGCGCGACGTCGCAGAACGGGCAGCGCCGGGTGCAGATGTCGCCCAGGATCATGAACGTCGCAGTGCCCTTGCCGAAGCACTCGCCGATGTTGGGGCACGAAGCTTCTTCGCAAACCGTGTGCAGGCGCTGCTCGCGGAGAATGCGCTTTACCTCATGGAAGCGCGAATCGGCACCCGCGACGCGCACGCGAATCCAGTCCGGCTTCGCAAGCCGCTCGCGCGGCACGACTCGGATCGGAATGCGCGCGGTCTTCGCTTTGCCCCGTTCCTTGACGCCCGGCTCACGCATGCCCGAGGTTCCTCGCAATGATGCCAGCCAGCTGGCCTCCCACATCGAGCGCCGATCCGGTAATGCCGACATCGCGCGCTTGCGTGACTGCAAGGCCCGGATAGCCGCACGGATCGATCAAGGCAAACGGTGACAGGTCCATATCCACGTTCAGTGCGATCCCATGATAGGCCCGGCCACGCGAAACGCGAAGCCCGAGCGCGGCGATCTTTGCTCCACCGACGTAGACGCCGGGCGCGTTGTCGCGACGCTCCCCAGCGACACCACTTTGTGCGAGAAGATCGATCACGGACTGCTCCAGCATGCGTACGAACTGGCCGACCTTGAACCCGCGTCGCGCAAGATCGACCAGCGTGTAGACCACCGTCTGGCCGGGAGCATGATAGGTGATTTCGCCGCCGCGGTTGCAGCGAACGATAGCGATCGGGTTCTCGCTTCGCGGCAGGTGGCGCGGATCCGACCGAACACCCAGCGTGTAGACCGGCGGGTGCTCGAGTACCCAGAGCTCGTCCGCGGCGTCCGGAGAGCGCGCCGCAGTGAACGCGCGCATCGCTTCCAGGGTGGGCTCGTATTCGACAAGGCCCAGGCGTTTGACGAGGAGCGGCGGTGGTTCTATGCGCATCAGAGCACGAGCACGACCGACGGGTGGTCGCAGAGTTCCTGGTACAACGCGTCGAGTTGCTCGCGCGAAGTTGCGTTGATGGTGCAGGTAAGGCTGAGGTATTTGCCCTGCCGGCTCGGCCGCATTTCGATCGTCGCCGGCTGGAAATCCGGCGCGTGCCGCAGCACGATTTCCATTACCGCCTGCGCGAAGCCGCCCTCGCGACGGCCCATGACCTTGATCGGGAAGGTGCAGGGAAAGGCGAGCGGCGCGGCTTGCGCGTCCACGAAAAACCTACGCCGCCGCGCGCTCCCGGCCGGCGCGCATCACGGTCCGCTTGAATTCCTGGTAGAGCTGGTGCATGCGGCGGAATGCCGGCCCCGGCCGCCCGTCGCCGACCGGCTTGCCGTCGAGCTTGACGATCGCCAGCACTTCCTTGGAAGACGATGTCACCCAGATCTCGTCCGCGGTGCGCGTCTCCTGTTCGCTCACCGCGCGCACTTCGAGCGGAAGCTGTGCCGATTGCGCCAGCTCGAGCACGACGTCGTAGGTGATGCCGGGCAGGATCAGGTTGGTCTTGGGCGGGCACTGGATCACGCCGCCGCGCACGACGAACACGTTGCATGCGGCCGCCTCGGTGAGGTGTCCGTCGCGAAACAGAATCGTTTCTGCCGCGCCCTCATCGGCCGACAATTGCCGCAGCAGGATGTTGCCGAGCAGCGAGATCGACTTGATGTCGCAGCGATGCCAGCGGTTGTCGACCGCGCTCACCGCCTCGGCCCCGCGCTCGACCGCCTCGCGCGGCGGATTGACGAGCGGGTTCGCCATGACGAACACCGTCGGTGTCGCATCCTTGGGGAACGCGTGATCGCGTTTCGCAACTCCGCGCGTCACCTGAAAGTACACGCCCTGGTCTTCGAACGGCTGCTTGGCGACGAGCTGCGCGATGATGTCACGCCACTCGGCGCGCGAATACGGATTGCGGATCCGGGTCTCGGCGAGGCTTCGCTCCAGGCGCGCCAGGTGCTCCTCGATCCGGAACGGCACGCGCGAATAGACCGGCACCAGCTCGTAGACGCCGTCGCCGAAGATGAAACCACGGTCGAGCACCGGCACGCGCGCTTCTTCGATCGGAAGGAATTTGCCGTTGAGAAAGACCATGGGCGAAGGACTCATTTCAGCCAAAGTCGCAGTGTATCCCAGGCGCGCGAGACAAGGCCGGCTTCGGGAATGCCTTCCAGCGCGTAGACGGGGTACTCCCCGACGCTCTTTCCGTCGAGCGATACGCGCAGCGACCCGACGCGCTGGCCCGCGGTGATCGGGGCGAGCAGCGGCGTGCGGGTCACCAGGTCGCCCTTGATCCTTTCCGCGTGCCCTTTGGGCACCGTCAGCACGAGGTCGGACTGGAATCCGGCCTTCAGCTGCCGCTTCTCGCCTTTCCATACCTCGATTTCCTTTACCGCCTGCCCCTCGCCGTACACCTTCACGGCGTCGAAGAACTGGAATCCCCAGTTCAACAGTTTCTGCGACTCCTGCGCGCGCGTCGATTCCGAAGTCGAGCCGAGCAGCACCGAGAGCAGCCGGCGCGCGCCGCGTTTGGACGATGCGATCAGGCAATAGCCCGCGGCTTCGGTAAATCCGGTCTTCACGCCGTCGACCGTCGGGTCCAGCCACAACAGGCGGTTGCGGTTCGGTTGCGTGATGTTGTTGTAGCGGAATTCCTTCTGCGAGTAGTACAGGCCGTACTGCGTCGGAAAGTCGCGGATCAGCGCGGCGGCGAGCACCTGCAGGTCGCGCGCAGTCGAGTAGTGCTGTGGGTCCGGCAGGCCCGAGGCGTTCATGAACTTCGTGTTCTTCATGCCCAGGCGCGCCGCTTCCTTGTTCATCAGCCCGGCGAACGCCTCCTCGCCGCCCGCGACCAGCTCGGCCAACGCAATGCAGGCGTCGTTGCCCGACTGCACGACCACGCCGCGGATCAATTCGTCGACGGAGACAGGCTTCTTCGGATCGACGAACATCCTCGAGCCGGGCACGCGGCGCGTGCGCTCCGAAACAGTGACCTGCTGGTCGAGCGTGATCTTCTTTTCCTTGAGCGCGGCGAATACTACGTAGGCCGTCATCAGCTTGGTCAGCGACGCCGGCTCGAACCGCTCATCGGCGTTCTCGGCGGCGAGGATCTGTCCGCTTGAAAGATCGGCAAGCACCCAGGCCTTGGCGATCAGCGCCGGCGGCTGCTGCGCCTGCGCGCCGGGGGACGCAACAACGAAGGCGAAGATCGCGAGTAGCGCTCGAAGCATCAAGGAAGACCGCGGGGGGAGGCGCGCTGAATTATAGCCGCGCGCTAGCGCACCACGATGAGCGGCGAGAAGCTCACCTGGGCGCGGATTCGCTCGGCGATCGCGCGCGCTTCGTCCGGCGTGCGGTACGGCCCGAGATGCAGCCGGAACAGCGACTCGCCCGCAATCACCTGGATCGTTTCCGACAGCCAAGCGAACTCGCGCATCATCCGGGCGCGAAAGAGCTCGGCGTTTTCGCGCACCGTGAACGCGCCGAGCTGCAGATAGACGCCCTTCGCCTGCACGGTGGCTGGAGCGACGCTCTGCAGCGACGGCGGCGGCACAGGTTGTGCCGGCGCGGCCGCGACCGTTCCCGGCAGGATTGCTTCTACGTCAACCAGCGCGCTGCCGGCATCGGCATATCCCAGGCGGTAAGCGGCGGTGTAGGAAAGATCGATCACGCGATCGGCGTGAAACGGCCCCCGATCGTTGACCCGCACGACGACGCTCTTGCCGCTCGCGACGTTGGTGACGCGCGCATAGCTCGGCACCGGAAGCGTCGGATGCGCGGCAGTCATCGCGTACATGTCGTAGCGCTCGCCGCTCGAGGTCAGGCTGCCGTGAAAGCGCTTGCCGTACCAGCTTGCGACGCCGCGCTGGCGAAAGCTTCCCAGTGCGCTCAGCGGAACATAGTCCTTGCCGAACACCTGGTACGGGCGGTTGGCGAAACGGTGCAGCGGCTCGGCCTTCGGCTCGGCATCCGGGATCGCCGACAGATTCGCGGGAGGATTGTCGCCGGGACCGTCGTCCTTGTAGTACGCGCCCCGCTTTGCGGGTTCCGCCGGCGTCTCGCGCTTTGCCGGGTCTGCGGCTCCCTCGCGCTTGAGCGGCGCGGCGCAACCCGCGACGCACAGCACCAGCGCCCAGGCGAGCGGCCTCACCGCGCTTCGTATACGACGTTTCCTGCCACGAGCGTAGCGCGGACGCGCCCGGCGAGCTCGTGTCCGAGAAACGGAGAATTCTTCCCCTGGCTGCGCAGACTTTCGGCCGTGACGCGAAACGGCGCGCGCGGATCGAACACGGTAACGTCGCCCGGCGCACCTGGTTGCAGCCGGCCGGAGGCGACGCCCAGCACGCGCGCGGGTTCGCTCGTCACGCGCGCGAGCGATTGCGCAAGCCCGAGGCCCCTTTCCTCGCCCCACTTGAGCGCGAGCGGCAGCAGCAGCTCGAGGCCGGTCGCGCCCGGCTCGGCTTCGTCGAACGGCATCTGCTTGCGATCGTCGTCGACCGGCGTATGGTCCGACACCGCACAGTCGATCGTTCCGTCGGCGAGCGCCCGCGACAGCGCTTCGCGGTCGCGTCGCGAGCGCAGCGGCGGCTCGATGCGGCAATGCGGATCGAAGTAGCCGAGATCGACTTCAGACAAATGCACGTGATGAATCCCCACGTCGCAGGTCACCGGCAGCTTTTCCTTCTTTGCCGCGCGCATCATCTCGACGCCGGCCGCGCTCGAGAGCCGGCAGATGTGCAGGCGCGAGCCGGTCGCGCGCACCAGTTCGAGCAGTGTCGCAAGGGCGATCGTCTCGGCGAATACCGGGATCCCGGAGAGCCCCAGGCGCGTGGCGACCTCGCCGTCGTGAGCAACGCCGCCCTTGGCGATCCACGGATCCTCGGCGCGCAGCCAAACCGGGTAGCCGAACGTCGCCGCGTACTGCAGCGCACGCCACAGCACTTGCGTGTCCGCGATCGGCAGGTTGGCCTGCGAGAACGCGACGCAACCGCTCGCAGCGAGCTCCGCCATTTCGGTCAGGCGCTTGCCTTCGAGCTTGAGCGTGAGGGCGCCGATCGGATACACGCGTGCGCGGGCAAGCGCTTTCGCCCGGCGCCGCAGCATGTCCACCAGGCCGGGCTCGTCGAGCGGCGGGTCGGTGTCCGGCGGGCAGGCGAGACTCGTGACGCCGCCCGCCACGGCGGCCTCCGTCTCGGATTCGAGCGTGGCCTTGTATTCGAAGCCGGGCTCGCGCAACCGCGCCGAGAGATCGACGAGCCCCGGGGCAACCACGAGCCCCGCTGCATCGATCGTGCGGTCCGGCGTTCCGCCCGCCTCGGCGATCTTGCCGCCGGCGAGAAACAGATCGCCGACGGCGTCCCGGCCGCTCGCCGGATCGATGATGCGCCCGCCGCGAATCAGGATCCGCATTCAGTTCCCCGCGACGATCGACATGACCGCCATGCGCACCGCGATGCCGAACGTGACCTGCGGCAGGATGACCGAGTGCGGCCCGTCGGCGACCGACGAATCGATCTCGACGCCGCGGTTCATCGGCCCGGGATGCATCACGATCGCGTCGGGCTGCGCCAGCGCGAGCTTTTCCGCGGTCAAGCCGTACTTCATGAAGAATTCCTGCGCCGAAGGCAACAGCGCTCCGTTCATGCGCTCGTTCTGCAGCCGGAGCATCACGATCACGTCGGCGCCCTTGACACCCTCGCGCATGTCGTGGAACACGCGCACGCCGAGCGATTCGACGCCCGCGGGAAGCAGCGTCTGCGGCGCGATCACGCGAACCTCGGGCGTACCGAGGGTCGTCAGGCCATGGATCAGCGAGCGCGCGACGCGCGAGTGCAGGATGTCGCCGACGACCGCCACCGTCAGCCGCGAAAAATCCTTCTTGTAGTGCCGGATGGTGAAGAGGTCGAGCAGGCCCTGCGTCGGATGCGCGTGACGCCCGTCTCCCGCGTTGATCACGTGCTCGTGCGCCTTGACGCCGCGCGCGATCAGGAATGGCGCCCCGCTCGAGGCGTGCCGCACGACGAACAGGTCGGCCTGCATCGCGGAGAGGTTCGCCACGGTGTCGAGCAGCGACTCGCCTTTCGTCTGCGACGACACCGCGATGTTCAGGTTGATCACGTCGGCCGAAAGGCGCTTCGCGGCGATCTCGAAGGTCGTACGCGTTCGCGTCGAGGGCTCGAAGAACAGGTTGAACACGCTCTTGCCGCGCAACAGCGGCACCTTCTTGATGTCGCGCTCGGTGACGCCGACGAACGACTCGGCAGTGTCGAGAATCTGCACCAGGATCTCCCGGGGCAGGCCTTCAATGGACAGCAGGTGCTGCAGCTCTCCATTCTCGTTCAGCTGGGGATTACGCTGCACGTTCGAGCTCGAGCTTGAGCTTGCCGCCTTCGCCGCGCTTGAGGCGCAGGCGCATGCCGCCGGGCACCTGCACGACTGCGCCGCAATGCTGCGCGCAGATCGGCAGCTGCCGGCCGCCGCGATCGGCGAGGACCACCAGCGAGATGCTGCGCGGCCGGCCGTAGTCGAACAATTCGTTCATCGCCGCGCGTACCGTGCGCCCGGTGTACAGCACATCATCGACCAGCAGCAGGTCGCGGCCCTCGACGTCGAACGGGATCTTGGTGCGCTTCGGGTCGTGCTTCAGCCCTTCCTTGTTGTAGTCGTCACGGTAGAACGCGATGTCCATCAGGCCAAGCGGCGTCGCGAGGCCGAGCATCGCGTGCAGGCGCTCGGCAAGCCACGCGCCGCCGGTGTACAGGCCGATCATCGCGACCTCCGGCGTCATGCGCTCGCGCAGCCCGTCGGCGAGCCGCGGCAGCAGTGATTCGGCGTCAGGCAGCGCGTTCATCGAGATATTGCTCGAGGATCAATTGCGCCGCGATCGAATCGACGGCGAGGCGTTCGGCCCGGCGGCCGCGGGTGCGATTTTCGGCCTCGACCGACGTAAAGCGCTCGTCGACGAGCTCGACCGGCAGGCGAAAGCGGCCGTGCAACTGGCGCGCGAAGCGCTCGGCGCGCCGCGTCATGTCGTGCGTCGAGCCGTTCGCCGCGAGCGGCAGGCCGACGACCAGCGTCGCGGGCCGCCATTGCGCGACCAGCGCGCCGATCGCCGCAAAGCGAGCATCCCCCGTGAGCGCGATTCCTGGCAGCGGATGCGCAGTGCCGGTCTCGGGCTCTCCGACTGCAACACCGATGCGCTTGAGACCGAAATCGAATGCGAGGATGGTGCCGGGCTGCGTCTCAGGCATGTCCTGCCTGGTCCGCGAGGCGTGCGAAGTCCAGCCCCAGCAGCTCCATCGCGGCCGGCAGGCGTTCCTCGGCCGGCAGATCGAAGATGATCGCGTCCCGCGCCTCGACCGTGAGCCACGCGTTCTGCGACAGCTCGTGCTCGATCTGCCCGGCCGACCAGCCGGCATAGCCGAGCGTGACGAGAATCTTCGGCGGGCCTTCGCCTCGCCCGACCGCCTCGAGGATGTCCTTCGACGTCGTCAGCCCGATCGCGTCGCGCACGCGCAGCGTCGATTGCCATTCCCCGGCGGGTGCATGCAGCACGAAGCCGCGATCCGTCTGGACCGGGCCGCCGAAGTAGATCGGCGCGTCGCGCAGCTCGCTTTCCTTCAGCTTCAGCGAAAGGCGCTCGAAGAGCGCCTGCAGCGTCATGTCGATCGGGCGGTTGACGACGACCCCGAGCGCGCCCTGGTCGCTGTGCTCGCAGATATACGTCAGTGTCTTCGAGAAGTACGGATCGACCATACTCGGCATGGCGATCAGGAAATGATGTGTCAGGTTGACCGAAGACACGCCCTGCCAATTCTACTCCCGCTCCTCTTCCGCACCTAGATCTCGACCATCTCGAAATCTTCCTTGCGCGCGCCGCATTCGGGGCAGGTCCAGTTGATCGGGATGTCGTCCCAGCGAGTGCCTGGCGCGATGCCTTCGCCGGGAAGACCCTTCTCTTCCTCGTAGACGAAACCGCAGATCAGGCACATCCAGGTCCGGTACGCGACTTGATTCTCGGCCATGAAGGATGCGTGCAAAGTGGTGAGTTAAAATCGGCCGGCATCTTAACGCATTCCCGCGGGCGGCTCGCGCCGCGCGCCGGAACCAGCCCATGCACCCTCCGATCGTAATGACGTTCGCCGCGACGGATCCGACCGGCGGGGCGGGCCTGCAGGCCGACGTCCTGACGCTCGCGAGCCTGGGCTGTCATCCCGTCTCGATCGCGACCGCAATCACGGTGCAGGACACGCATGGCGTACGCGAGGTTCACGCGCTCGAGACGCGCTGGGTGCTCGATCAGGCGCGCGCGCTGCTCGACGAAATGCCGGTCGCGGCATTCAAGCTCGGCGTGCTGGGGTCCGCGCAGAACGCAGCGGCGATCGCCGGGCTGATCGCCGCTCGCCGCGCGCCGCTGGTGCTGGATCCCGTCCTCGCCTCGGGGCGCGGCGACCCGCTCGCCTCCGACGCGACGATCGAGGCGCTCCTGGCACACCTGCTGCCATTGACGACCGTGCTCACGCCGAACAGCGTGGAAGCCCGCCGGCTCGCAGGCGCCGCGCCGGATGCAAACCTCGACGATTGCGCGGCTCGGCTCATCGCGCGGGGCGTTGCGCACGTTCTGATTACAGGCACCCACGAGAAGAGCGCCGAAGTCGTAAACACGCTGTACGCCGCTTCGGGATCGCGCAACAGCCGGCAGTTCCGGCGTCTCGAGGGCAGCTACCACGGTTCGGGCTGCACGCTCGCGTCCGCAATCGCGGCGCAACTCGCGCTCGGAATGCCGGTGCCGAACGCGGTGAACTCGGCGCAGGACTTCACCTGGCGCACGCTCGAAGCCGGATTCCGGCCGGCAGCGGGCCAGCACATTCCCGACCGATTCTATTGGGCGCACGACGCGCGGCACCGGACCGGCTCATGACGTTGCGCGGCCTGTATGCGATCACGCCCGAAGAAGCGGATTCCGCGCAGCTCGAGGCGAGCGTGCGCGCGCTGTTCGCGAGCGCCGCGGCACACTGCGCCGCCCTGCAGTACCGGAACAAGTCGAC
>Ga0111538_10010875_pt1 | contig 12088 bp, 8 predicted proteins | sample SoiMethybrSBSTD1_FD_79669 | JGI IMG/M metagenome (GOLD analysis project Ga0111538, IMG submission 79669) | Bulk soil microbial communities from a Populus tree surrounding site in Tennessee, USA - Soil MetaG P. TD hybrid SBSTD1 (version 2)... | ecosystem: Environmental > Terrestrial > Soil > Tree...
AAGGAGCTCGCGGACGGCGCCGAGGTCAAGACCCTCTTCGAAGGGACGATCGGCGACGAGGACGCGAGGCCCTTCGGGTGGCGCGTGCCGCACAAGCCGTCGACCGTGGCGGGCCTTCTGGGCCTCGACGCCGCGCGGCGCAAGATCCTGGAGGAGACGTACCAGTCTTTCGTCGATCGGATCCGGAACCTCGAAAAGGAACACGCGAAAGTGGCGGTCGACGCCGAGACGACCCGCATCGAGATCGCCCCCTTTCCGATCCAGGGAAAGGCGCTCATCGACGAATGGAAGGGGCGACTGGCGGGACTTCTCACGCCCGACGAGCAGGATAAGTACAAGCGACTCGGGCTCGGGCTCCTGCCCGCGGACATCGGCCAGAGCGAGCGCGTCGTCGCGATCGTGGACGAAGGGAACGGGACGGCGAGCTCGACCGAGCAGTCGGGCGAGGGCAAGGGATTCTCGGGGTCCTTCAAGGGCCCGAAGGAGATGGCGCTCGCGCCCTACCGCCACCTGCTGAAGAAATAGCCGCCCGGCTGGTATGATGCGTCATTCCCATGACGCGTCCATCGCCGGTCGCCCTGCAGGTCCTCGGGGTCATCCTGTTCACGACGGTCGTCCGCGCGGTCCTCACCGCGCAGGTGGAGCTCACGTCCGTCGAGAGCTACCTGTGGGTCTGCTCGCAGCGGCCCGCGGCGGGCTACTACGACTACCCGGGCATGATCGCGTGGATGGGCCGGCTGTCGACCACGCTCTTCGGCCACAGCCCCCTGGGCGTTCGGGCCGTGACCATCGCGGGCGGCGCCGCGATGATCGGGTTCGTCTTTCTCGCCGCGCGCCGGCTCTACGACGAACGGGTCGGCCGGCTTGCCGCGTTCATGGCCGCGCTGGTCCCCGACTTCTTCGCCTTCGCCGCCGAAGCGACTCCCGACGCGCCCTGCCTCCTCTTCTGGAGCGCGACGGTCTGGGCGCTCGCCCACGCGCTTTCGGGCGACTCGCCCCGCTGGTGGCTCGCGGCGGGCCTGTCCCTGGGGCTCGCGATGGACTCGAAGTACCACGCGGTCTTCCTCGGTTTCGGCGTCTTCGGCTTCCTGATCCTCAGCCCCGACCAGCGCGGAAGGCTCCGTCGAAAGGAACCGTGGCTGGGCGTCGTCGTCGCGCTCCTGGCGTTCTCCCCGACGATCCTGTGGAACGCGCGGAACGGATGGCAGTCGTTCGCGTACCAGGGAGTCTCGCGCTTCAAGGAGAGCGGGTTCGAGCCGAGAGAACTCTGGGAGTATCCCGTCAGCCAACTCCTGCTGCTGACCCCGGCGATCGGCGCGTGGGCGTGGGGCGCCGGGCTTCTGACCCTCCGCCGCTGGCGCTCGGCGGACTGGCGCGACCGGTTCCTCGCGGCGCTCGGCATGCCGATGCTGATCTTCTTCTTCCTCGTGATCTTCAGCCGGCCGGTGCGGGGCCACTGGCCCGTGCCCGGCTACGTGACCGTGCTGATGCTTTCGGCCGCCGTCGTGATGCGCGGCAAGCCCTTGGGCCGTCGGCTGCATGTCGGCTCGCTCGCCGTGCTCGGCGCCCTCTATCTCCTCGCCCCGGCGCTGCTCCCGATCCTGATCCCCAAGGAGCAGCGGAGCGGGTGGGCCGTGCTGGCGGCGGAGGTCGCGAAACGGCGGCCCGAATTCGTGATCTGCAACGAATACCACCTGGCATCGCAGATGGCCTACGTCCTGAGGCCGATCGAGGCATGGGAGACGACTCCCCTCGGGAAGCCGTCGAAGAACTACCCGAACTGGTGGGAGCCGGAATACTACAAGGGGAAGAGCGCCGTCATCGTCGCCGAGACCCGGAAGCTCGACGCGATCCTGCCGCTCGTGCGCGAGTCCTTCGAACGGGTCGACCCGCCCGTGGAGGTCGCCGTCCCGCGCGCCCGGATGATCGGCCGGGCCGACAAGAAACGGGAGTACTCGATCCTGACCGCCTGGAACTACCGGGGCCCGAAAGCGATGGCCCCGCGGCCGCCGCCGTCCGACGACGACTAGTACACGGTCCGCTAATTCCTCCGGATATTTCATCCGGAGGATCGCCGCCTGCGGCGGCGTTCGCCCGCGTATTCCCCGGGAGGGAATAGGCGGGCGAAATTAGCGGACCGTGTACTAGCCCTACTTCTTCAGCGATTCGAGGTACGCGAGAATCGACGCGAGCTCCTCGACGGTGAGCGGCTCGACCAGGCCGACGGGCATCATCGACGTCTCGAGCTTCCCCCGCTTGGCGACCGTCTTGAGCGGCAGCACCGTCGCCACGCCGAGCAGGTTGCGGATCTCCACCTCGTCGCCCGACTCGCGGACGATGAAGCCCTCGTAGCGATCCTCGTCGACGGTCTCGAACCAGTGCGTCGTGAAGCCCTGGGCGATCTTGGCCGCGGGCTTGACGATCGATTCCACGAGCTCCGCCCGCGGGTAGCGCGCGGCCACGTCTCCCAGGAAGGGGCCTTTGGGCGGATCGTTCTTCGACACGGTGTGGCACGCGACGCATCCCTGCTTGACGAAGAGCTCGGCGCCGGTCTTCGGATCTCCCGGGATCTTCACGGCGTCCGCCAGGACCTTCTCGTAGGGCAGCGACTTGATCACGACGCGGTTGCCCGTCGCCGGCGCATCGAGCTTGAGCGCGGCGGCCGCCCGCGCGGCCGCTTTCTGGACGTCGAGCCTCGAATCCTTCTGAAGAGCGCGGACCTGGAAGGCATAGTCGTCCACGCGGGTCCAGGCCATCGCCTGGAGCAGCTCGACGACGCGCGGGGCCGAGAGCGCCTGGTCGATCGCGCGGCGGGCCGCCTCGCGCCCCTCCTTGGACGACTGCTTGCGCCGGACCGTGTGAAGCAGGACGCCGAACGCCAGCTCCCGCGCGGCGGCGTCGGGGGACTCCGCCCTCTTCACCCAGGCGTCCGTCACGGCGGCGCGCTTGGGGTCGCGCGCGAACTCTTCCCGGACCGCGGCCAGGTCGCCCGGGGGATTGGTCCAGGTCGTCATGACCCGGATCGCCGCCTCCAGGGCCTCCGGCGTCGCCGCGCGCGCGAGCGACTGCAGCGACCGCACCCGGGCGGCGACGTCGCCTTTCGGCGCCGCGGCCGATTCCTCCAGCAGGCCGATCGCCTCCGCCGGCATCGGCGACATCCGTCCCAGCAACTCGGCCGCCGTCGACCGGAACGACGGATCCTCCTGAGCCAGCTTGAGGACGATCGGGACGGTCTCCGGGAAGGCGATGCGGTGGCGCTGCAGCTCGACGAGGAGCGAGCGCACCGCGGCGGGATCCTTCGCGGCAAGCTCTGCCTTGAGGAGGTCCGCGATGCGACCGCTCTGTTCCCAGGTCACGGGCTTGAAATAGGGCCCCGTCGTATCAGGCCGCGTTCCCCACCAGCGCCCGTCCCAATCCGCCTCCTTGGTGTAGAGGCGGCAGAGCGTGCGGAGGATCGCCTGCCTCCGTTCCGCGTCGGGGCGTTCCGCCAGCCGCTCCGCGAGGGAGCCGACGACGGTCTCGTCGTGGAGCCGGCCGAGCACGCGCATCGCCGCCGGCGTCATCGCCTTGAGGCACGGCGCGGACGCCCGGAGCGCGACGAGCGCGTTGACCGCAACGTGGGCGACCACGGGATCGGGATCGGCGCTGAGCGGGAAGATCGCGTCGGCCGAGCCCTTGTCGCCCAGCCGGGCCAGGCCGGTGACCGCCTGAAGGCGCACGCGGGGATTCGGATCCGTGAGCGCCTCGCGGTGCGCCCCGGAGGCGGTGGTTGCCCGAAGCGCGAACTCGCGGATCGCCGGGACGGCAACGAGTCCGGCGAGCGTCGCCTCCTGTCGTCCGAGCTGCTGCAGCGTGAAGATCGCCGCCACGCGGGGGCCGAGCGGACCCTCCTTCTGCGCGAGCGCGGCCAGCGCCGGAGCGGCGTCGCCCCTGCCCGGCCGGCGAAGCAGCTCGCGCTGCGCCTGGAGGCGGCGGACGTGGCTGGGGGAGGCGATCTCGGCCGTCAGCTGGTCGATCGTCGCCGTTCGAGGATTGAAGGAGAACGCCCCGGGGGACGAGGAAACCCGGGCGATGAAGCCGACGTTGGGTCCGGCGTAGGTGAACTGGCCCCCGCGCCAGCTGGAGATGTAGAAGTTGCCGCGCGCGTCCACCTCCATGTCGGTGGGCCGCTGGATCTCGACGAAGGGTTTCTGCTGGGCCTTGAAGGTCGCCCCCGCGGGCTCCAGCGGATGGCGGTAGACGGCGCTGCGGCCCCAGTCGCAGGTGTAGAGCGTGTCCCCGAACCCCTCCGGCAGGCCGGCCTCCTGGACGTAGACCGACCCGCACGGCGAGCCGCCGCCGTAGTCGGCGAGAGGCTGCAGGATCTCCTCCGGGAAGTTCTTGAAGAGCGTCGGGTACCCCATCTGGGCGCCCGGGAGGACGTGGCTCAGCCGAACGTCCCAGCCGCCGCCGTCGTTCGTGTTGTCCCGCGTGAACGCGTTGAGCGAGGGGTCGATCGCCACGTCGTAAATGTTGCGCTGTCCGCGAGAGACGATCTCCAGCTCCGTGCCGTCGGGCCGCACGCGGACCACGCCGCCGCCCAGGAGCTGCATCGACTTCCCGTCGAGTCCCGTCGCCTTGACGAAGCCGTAGTCCCCGACGGCGATGTAGAGGCGACCGTCGATGCCCATCGTCATGCCGTTCGTCGTGTGATCGGCGCCGCGGAACTTGAGATCGAAGCCCAGGCCCTGGACGAGCACCTCCGACCGTTCGGCGACGCCGTCGCCGTCGTCGTCGTGGAACGCCCGGAGGAACGGGGGATGGAGCACGAAGAGCGTCTTGCCGTCCCAGACGACGCCCCGGGGGCTGTCGACGTTGGGCGCGAAGACCGTGAACTTGTCCGCCCGACCGTCGCCGTCGGTGTCGACGCACCGGAGGATCCGGCCCCGGTTGGGCTTGGCGTCGATGGAGCCGTTCTCGTCCACGCCGACGAAAAGCGTGCCGTCGGGCGCGGCGGCCAGACAGGTGGGATAGCCCACGTCGGGCGGCTGGGCGAAGATCGTGACCTTGAACCCGGGAGGGGCCTTGATGCCCGCGAGGAGCTGCTTTTCGTCGTTGAGCGGCTTGGAATCCTGAGGAAGGGCCAGGAGCACGAGGCACAGGAGTCGAATCATGCCTACTTATAGGGCAAGGGAGCCCGGATGCTTCACCGGGCCGTCGGATTCAGGTATTCTGAAGGCATGAAGTCGTCGGACAACCGGGCGTTCAAGGAGTGGGCCGTCGTCTGCCGGGCGCTGGCGGAGGGACGGCAGATCGTGATCCTGCGCAAGGGCGGGATCGCCGAGGGACCGCGCGGGCTCGAGGTGACGGACCGGCAGTTCCTCCTCTTCCCCACCTATCTGCACCAGTCGGCGGAAGGCGTGGTGCCCGAATGGCGCGGCGAGTTGGCCGCGGGGTCCATCGATCCGTCCCCCGGCCGGGTGATCCTCTCGCACTATGCCGTCGTCTCGTCCTGGGTTCGGGTCCGGACGCTGGACACGCTGCGGGCGATGAGAGGACTTCACATCTGGTCGGACGCCATCGTCGAGGAGCGGTTCCATCGCTGGGCCGAGGAGAGCGTCATCGCCCTGATGGTCCGGGTCCACGCCCTGCCCCGCCCTGCGGTGCTGGAGTCGCTCGACTCGTACGCGGGCTGCAAGTCGTGGATCACCCTGGCCGAGCCGGTGCCCCTGGAGGGCTTGACGCCCGTCCTCTCCGACGAAGAGTTCGAGCGAAAGCTGAACCAGGTCAAGGCCATCGTGGCGTAACGACCCCCGGTCGGGGAGGCTCAATTCCATGAAGGAGCCTTCCGATGGCCCGACCCGAAAAGTCCTCCGGCGCGTCCGACACCCCCTGGCTGGTCCCCGACCTCCGGCCGTCCTATCCCCCGCTGGACGAAGACCTCGACGTCGATGTCGCCGTCATCGGCGCGGGCATCGCCGGGCTGACGACGGCCTATCTTCTGACCCTTCAAGGGCACCGGGTTGCCGTCCTGGAGGACGGGAGGATCGCCGGCGGCGAGTCGGGCCGGACCACGGCCCACCTGGCCAGTGCGCTGGACGACCGGTTCGACCGGCTGATCCGGCTTCACGGCGAGGACGGCGCCCGCCTGGCGTACGAGAGCCACGCCGGCGCCATCGATCAGATCGAGGTCATCGTCCGCAAGAATCGGATCGACTGCGGGTTTGAGCGGCTGCCCGGATTCCTCTTCGTCCCGCCCGGCGAATCGACGGACGTTCTCGATCAGGAGTTCGAGGCCTGCCGTCGGATCGGATTCCCCGGAGTACGGCAGCGGACCGGGGTCACGATGGATACGTTCGACCTGGGACTCTGCCTCGAGTTCCCGGACCAGGGGCAATTCCATCCCGCGCAGTACCTGAAAGGGCTCGCCGAGACGATCGTGAGCCAGGGCGGGCGGATCTTCGAGAAAAGCCACGTGGACGATTACGAACCGGGAGAGCGCATCCGGATCGCCATCGGCAATCGGGGCGCGGTGACGGCGTCGGCGATGGTCGTTGCGACCAACGCGCCCATCGTGAGCCGCGTGGGGATTCCCTTGCGCCAGTACGCCTACCGCACCTACGCCATCGCGGTGCCGGTCCCGAAAGGGACCGTGAAGCGTGCCCTCTACTGGGACACGGCCGACCCGTATCACTATGTCCGACTCCAGTCGATGGAGGAGTCGCGCGACCTGCTCCTGGTGGGCGGCGAGGACCACAAGACCGGCCGGACGGACGGGGACGACGGCGACCAGCGGTATCGCCGGCTGGAGAGCTGGGTCCGCGAGCGGTTCCCGCAGGCCGGCGAGGTCACGTTTCGCTGGTCGGGTCAGATCATGGAGCCCGCGGACAGCCTGGCGTTCATCGGCCGCTATGAGAAGCTCGGCGACAACGTCTACATCATCACCGGCGACTCGGGCCACGGGATGACGCACGGGACGATCGGCGGCATGCTGGTCCGCGATCTGATCGTGGGCCGCAAGAATCCGTGGGAGAAGATCTACGATCCGGGCCGGGTCTCGCTGAAGGCGATCGGCGAGATGGCGGCCGAGACCCTGGGCACGATTCCGCAGTACGGCAAGTGGCTCACCGGCGGCGACAAGGCCTCGCCCCGGCAGATCCCGAAGGGGGAAGGCGCGGTGATCCGGCGCGGCTTCCAGAAGCTGGCGGTCTTCCGCGACGACCAGGGCGTGCTGCACATGATGTCGGCGGTCTGTCCCCATCTCGGCTGCATCGTGGCGTGGAACGCGGCCGAGAAGACGTGGGACTGCCCCTGCCACGGCTCGCGGTTCGCCTCCGGCGGGCGGGTGCTGAACGGCCCGGCGAACACGGACCTGCCGCCGGTGGAGACGCCCGCGAGGGCGAAGCGCCGGTCCGCGGAGCGGCCGCGCCCCCGGAAGCGCGCGAAGAAATAATTGAGGATCTGCCCGGAGCCGGTTGATAGCATGGCCGGGCATGAAGAACACGCGACGGCATTTCCTCAAGACGTCGGCGGCCGTGGGCGCCGCATTCCTCGGCCTCAAGCACCTCGCGGGATGTTCCAGCCCCGCGACCATGGCGACCGATGCCCTGCCCGAGTTCGTGCGCGACCCCGACAACCTCTTCCATCTCCCGAGAGGCTACCGGTACCAGGTGTTCTCCCGGGTGGGCGAGAAGATGGACGACGGCTTCCTCGTCCCCGGTCAGCATGACGGCATGGCGGCGTTCCCCGGGGCGGACGGACGGACCATTCTCGTCCGCAACCACGAGCAGCTGCCCGGCGACGTGCGGCTGGGCGCGTTCGGGCCCAAACAGCAGCTCCTCAAAAAGATCTCGCGCGAGATGGTGTTCGACTACGGCAAGGGCAAGCAGCCGGGACTCGGCGGGACGACGACGCTGGTCTATGACACCAAGGGCCAGATGCTCGAGAAGCACTTCCTCAGCCTGGCGGGGACCTGGCGCAACTGCGCGGGCGGCCCGACGCCCTGGGGCAGCTGGGTGACCTGCGAGGAGTCGGTCCAGAAGGCGAAGGACGACTGGGAGAAGGACCACGGCTGGTGCTTCGAGGTTCCGGCTTCGGCGACGGGACTCGTCGCGCCGGTGCCGCTCAAGGCGATGGGCCGATTCAACCATGAGGCGATCGCGGTCGACCCGAAGTCGGGCGCGGTCTACCTGACCGAGGACCGCGGCGACCGGCGGGAGATGCTCGAGGAGGAGAAGCTTCCGGGTGTGAAGTACTTCCCGCCGAAGCCCGAGGACCTCGGGGCGGGCCTCTTCTACCGGTTCCTTCCGGAGGTGCCCGGCGAGCTCGCGCGCGGCGGCCGTCTCCAGGCGCTCAAGATCAAGGACCAGCCCGGCTGCTTCGCCGGCAACTGGGAGGGGCGCATCAAGGTGGGCGACACGTTCGACGTCGAGTGGATGGACCTCCAGGACGTCGAGTCGCCCAAGGACGACCTGCGCCACCGCGGCCGGACCGCCGGCGCGGCGGCGTTCCAGCGCGGCGAGGGAATCTGGTACGGCAACAACGCGATCTACTTCGCCTGCACGGACGGCGGCCCCGCGAAAAAGGGGCAGATCTGGAAGTACTACCCGAGCCCGGAAGAGGGCAAGTCCGCCGAGGCGACGAAGCCCGGCAAGCTGCAGCTCTTCATCGAGCCCAACGACCGCAGCATCATGGAGATGTGCGACAACCTCACGGTCACGCCCTGGGGCGACCTGATCGTCTGCGAGGACGGCCCGATGGGCAACTTCCTGCTCGGCGTGACGAGCGAGGGCCGGGTCTACAAGATCGGCCAGATCGGGTTCAGCCGGACGGAGCTGTGCGGCGCCTGCCTCTCTCCGGACGGCGGCACGCTCTTCGTGAACATCCAGCGTCCGGGGATGACCGTGGCGATCACGGGTCCGCTGGCGAAGCTGTCGTCGCCGCCGCAGCCCGCGCCGGCGCCGTCGACGGCGAAATAGCCATGCCCTGGGAGCTGATCGTCCAGCATCCGAACGGCCACCGGCTGGGCAGCCCGAAGGAAGTCCAGGCGAAGCTGTCGCGGCTCTGGCCCCGGCTGGAGTGGCATGTCGATCTGCCGGCGCCTCCCAAAACGGTCGGGATGCTGGAGGCCGAAGGGTTTTCCTTCGAGCTGTACGGCCTGGACGACGACCCCGTCGAGGACTGCTACCTGGATGTCCACGGCAGCGGAGACCCGACGCCGCTGCTGATGCAGCTCAAGACCACGGCGGGGCTCTCGATCAAGGAGCTGGCGACCGATCGCCGTCTCCTGGACGAGCGGCAGCTTCGAGAGCGCTGGGAAAACTTCCGCCGGCTGCGCGACGCATCGACCGCCACGTAGTCTCCGCCATGGACGCGCCGGGCACCCGGCGCTAAACTGATTCCACTCGCCTGGGTGGCGGAATTGGCAGACGCGTCGGTTTCAAAAACCGATGGCCGCAAGGTCATGGGGGTTCGATTCCCCCCCCAGGCACCTCCCTCCGCTCGATCGCCTCGAGGCTTGATTCGAGCGGCGGAGGGCGGGCCTGCGGAGGAGAAGCTGAGCATTCGGAGGAGAGGACGATGGCCAAATACGTGGATGGATTCGTGATCCCGCTGCCGAAGAAAAACTTCGCGGCCTACAAGCGGATGGCGACGTTGGGCCGGAAGATGTGGATGAAGTACGGGGCGCTCCAGTATTTCGAGTGCGTGGCGGACGATCTGAAGGTACAGAAGGGATGCGGCCTGGGTTTCGTCAAAGGCGCGCGCCTGAAGCCGAACGAGACGGTCGTCGTCGCGTTCATCGTCTATAAGTCGAAGGCGCACCGGGACGCGGTGAACAAAAAGGTGCTGGCGGATCCGTCGATGAAAGAAATACCGCCGAGCATGCCGTTCAGCGTGGCAAGGATGATGTTTGGGGGATTCCGGGTAACCGTCGAAGGCTAAACGGTTCGGTCGATCCCCCGCAGGTCCGCAGACTTACCAGAGACGGGCTTCCTGGACCATCCTGAATCCATGAGGATGCCGTCACTGGCCTCGATCTGAGGAGAACGGAACGGTCGAGTGATAAAACTTTGAAGTAACATATTTACTGGTCCCTTCTCAGTGTTGCGTGGTTTTCGCGGTGACCGTCGCGGGAGCCTTGTCGATGCTGGACGCCCCTCAGGACGTCCGAGGGGAGACGGTGGTGACGACGACTTCCCGCCTGGAACCGGCCCGCATGTCCCTCGACGCGGAGCCGGCGATCGAAGACCCTTCGTCGAAGAATGCGGTCAACTACATCGCCCCCGTGCTGGAGATCGTCGGGTTCGAAGTGCTTCTGAACCTTTACGATCGGACCGCCATCGACGAGGACATCTACGGCGTCACCACCGACTCCGTGCGGCGCAACCTGCATCGCGCCTGGGTGCTCGACACCGACCCGTTCGAAATGAACATGGTGGCGCACCCGTACAGCGGGGCTCTCTTTTTCGGGTTCGCCCGGGCTGCGGGCCACTCGTACGAAGAGTCCCTCCTTTACACCCTTTTCGGAAGCGTCCTCTGGGAGTACGCCGGGGAAACCGGCCCGGCATCGCTCAACGACCTGATCATGACCGGGATCGGGGGCAGCTTCCTGGGCGAGGCGCTCTTCCGCATGGCCAACGCGCTGCTCCGCAGCGGGGGAGATCCGCCCGGCGTGCTGCCGCAGATCGGCGCCGGCGTGCTCCTTCCGTCCGCCACCGTGAACGTCTACGGGAACCGCGCCGCCCGCGCCTTTGAGGATCACGATCCGCCCGTCTTCCTTCGGATGTCGCTAGGCGCAAGCCGGATCGTGCAGGAGTCGAATACCGGCAAGGAACACGGCAACCTGGGCAACACCAGCGGCCTGGCAACCGTCGACTTCATCTACGGGCTGCCGGGCGATCCCGACTACACCTACCACCGCCCGTTCGACTATTTCTCGTTTCACTTCACCGGCAGCAACACCGCCCAGACCGGTGTCGGCAACGTGATGATCCTCGGATTGCTCGGCGGCACCCCTTACACCGCGGGCTCCGACTACCGAGGCGTCTGGGGGCTCTACGGAAACTACGACTACATTTCCCAGGAGACCTTCCGGGTGGCCACGACGGCCCTTTCCCTCGGAACCACCGGGCAATGCCGGATTTCGAAGCACCTGACCCTCCAGGGGACGGTCACCGGCGGGTTCGGGTTCGGCGCCGCGGGGAATGTCGCCCCCCTGGAGGAGAAAGACTATGTCTATGGCGTGATGCCGCAGGCCCTGGTGACGATCCGCACCCTCTTCGGCGACACGGCGATGCTGGACGTCACGGGGCGAGAGTACTTCATCCGTGGCACGGGCATCGACAAGCGGTACGCCCTCGCGAACAACGCCCACATTGAATCGGCGTTTACCGTGCGGGTCGCGGGTCCGATGGCGGTCGGCGTTTGGTACGGCGTCTCGGAGATCGACGCCCACTACCGGACGTTCTCCAGGTCCAGCGTGATGAGAGGGACCCTGGGGCTCACGGTGAGCTTCCTGGGGAACTCCGGGTTCGGCATGGTCGGCGCTCGGAACGGGAATCAGGACTGAAGTCCTTGGGCCGCAGCGGACGGCTTCGGGTCGCTGATCGGGGGATTCGATCCCCCCCCGGCACCAAGCCCCCGAAAGAGGCTTCTCGAGTGAGAAGGAACGCGCACACCTTCCGCTGAATCGGCGCTCCTTCAGGCGTTGGCCATGAGTTTGCATTCCCCTTCATCGGAGGGGAGAACCATGGAACGCGTTGCGTCTCCGGCCGGGGTTGGAGCACCGGTCCCCCGTTCGGGGATCTTGGTGAATGACATCCATTCCCAGCTGAATCCTACGCTCGTTGCCGACGTCGTCCGGCCCCGATCCCTTGAGGAAGCCCGCGCGGCGATCCTCCGCGCGCGGGACGAAGGACTCGGGGTCAGCGTCGCCGGAGGAAGGCATTCCATGGGAGGTCAGCAGTTCGGGTCCGGAACGCTCCATCTCGACATGAGCGGGATGAACCGCGTGCTCGCCTTCGATCGCCGGGAGGGATGGGTCGATGTCGAGGGAGGGATCCAGTGGCCCCAATTAGTGAACCGGCTCCTGGAACTGCAGCAGGGAGAA
>Ga0111538_10010876_pt1 | contig 12088 bp, 5 predicted proteins | sample SoiMethybrSBSTD1_FD_79669 | JGI IMG/M metagenome (GOLD analysis project Ga0111538, IMG submission 79669) | Bulk soil microbial communities from a Populus tree surrounding site in Tennessee, USA - Soil MetaG P. TD hybrid SBSTD1 (version 2)... | ecosystem: Environmental > Terrestrial > Soil > Tree...
CGATCGATGACGCCATCGAGAAAATCATTTGCGAGTTCATTCGTCCGGCCCAGCAATTCCAAACGACCCGCCCTAATCTGATCAATATCACTCATTTGTTTGTTTCAAGGCTCACTTCACGCGAACGCACAGGCCCGAGTTCGAGCCTGCATTTGTGGATCTAAAACGCGGCGCAATCATTTCCTACCTCCCGGTCCGACGAACTTAACATGGAGCCTGCATCCTGTCATTAGGGCCTGGCGGTTTCAGCGCTGCAGATGAATTTGCTGACATTCTTGCCGCGGGCGGCAAACGACAGTCACGAGTTTGTCACGCGAGCCGAGTTCGTAGCGCTGTATCCGACTACTGATACACCGACACAGTAGGTCGACAAACTGTACCTGCAGGCGAGACTGACGCTGACGCAACAGGAGCCGGCTGGACGCAATCGAGTATTTCGGCGGGGCGGCTGCGGATACGGATACGGCTGGACACTCTTCGCAACTCTTGGCTGTCGCCAGGAACAGAGATGCGGGAGTTCTTCTTGCCTGGTCATAAACTTCACGTATGGCCTTGATTATAGTCTCAGCCTCGTCGAACTGGATATATTCCGACCACGCTAAAACATTGAAAGTTCGCTCCAACGACGCTCTCCGCCCCTCATTGGCTCTTGTTCACCCTGTCAATTTTGACAGGGTGAAATAGTGGAATTAGGTGGTTGAATTGCAACCCTAAAACAATGGTATTCCGCGGGGATGGTCTCGCGCGAACCCGACGGACCGTCGCTTGATGATGCACTTCTGGACATCATCCCTCCGTCGCCTCCAACGCCGACCAGTTCAGAGAGGACAACACGATGCTGAAATCAAGAGAAAGATTGAGTTCGCTGCTGGGCGCTACGCTAATTCTGCTGGTCGCCGGCGTTTTTGTCTTAGCGCAGAGACATTTCCTGCTGGGCAGAGCCGCCCGGCCGGAAGTAAAGGTGCTGCTGGCCGGTTCCGTCGAACGAGATTCCAAATTAATACCTTTGGACAAATCGACGGTGGTTAATCCCGGCGAAACCGTTGATTGGACCATCGAGGGTGAGAATAGCGGAACTGCGCCGGCGCTGGATTACAAGACTGTCGGCCATATCCCGAAGGGCACTGAGTTTATTGCCGGCAGCGCGAAAGCTGACGGCGCAAAGACCGTCTTCAGTATCGATGGCGGCAAATCTTATTCACCCCAGCCCATGATCGAAGAGAAGCAAGCCGATGGATCTGTAAAACGTGTGCCCGCACCCATCTCGATGTACACCGAGATTCGCTACGACTGGGCCGATCCACTCGCCAAGGGCGGCAAACTGACAGCTTCTTACAAAGTGCGAGTGAAGTAACGCTTGAGGCGCTGACTTTGGTCTCCGAGTTCGCTCCGCACTACCACTGACTGAGAGCTATAGCACATAGCTTGCACCCGAAATGAGGTCACTATGAAGACCCGACCACAAATCTCCAGCAACGGACCGATTCTCCGGATGCTGACCGTTCTGGCGATCCTGTTCGCTCTTTCCGCGCAATCTACCGCGCAGACGCAGACTCCGGGCGGGACCGTAATCTCCAACCAGGCCAGCGTGACTTATTCCGATGGCACCGACAGTTTTTCGAGTTTGTCGAACACGGTAACGGTAACGGTTGCGAATGTATCGGGACTGACAATCACGCCGGATGCCGGTACAAATCCGACGGTCGTCGCAAGCTTGAACGGAGTGCTTTTCAACTTTACGGTCACCAACATAGGCAACTTCCCCAATCAGGTTCATTTTCTGGCTAGCGGTGCGAGCGTGCGCGTAATAGGGCCGGGAACAATCACGCGAGCGGTCATCGACGTCGTCAATCCGGGCACGATTGATGCCGGCGATACCGATATCAAAACGAATGGCGCGGATGTGATTTCAAGTTCCCTGGCGCAGAACGGTTTTATCAACGTCCTTGTCGAAGTCTCAATAAATGCCGGCGCGACCGTGGGACAAACGGTTCAGGTCTTGCTCGGCGACACAACGACTAACAGTCCGTCATTCGATAATCAAATCGCGGACTCTTCGGTGAACGAAGTGCGAACGGAGTCGGCGACCGGGATAAACGGTTTACGCGAAGCGCGCGGCGACATCACGGTTACGGTGATCGAAGATGCTTTGCTCAGAGTCACCTTGAGCGCACCTGCTGGTCCAGTAAATCTTGGTTCAGACATCACATATACGTGGCAAGTTTGCAATACAGGTTCGATTGCCGTACTGGGAAGAACTGTGGGTAGCGCAACCGAGGTTTTCATCGTTGCGCCAATACCCGTGAACACGGTCTTAAAGGCTGGTCAGACTTTTCCGGCCGGCACTCAATATACAACGTCGCCGCTCAGCACTCCGCCTTTGTCGGCAACCTGGTCACCGACCCCACCGGTACCCCTCTCAAGCACAACCAGGGTTGCTTTCCCGGGCGGTGCTACGTTGGGGCCCTCCGTGTGCAGCGCGAACATCAATTTAATCGTCACCGTCAATACAGGCATCAACGCATCAATCCCGATTGACGAGATCGGTGACACCTTCGGCACCAATGCTGCCAGCTTACCCATTACCGATCAATCCGGCGACAGCACCCCAAATAATGGCGATGGAAATGCCGATTTCAACGAAGGATTCGTTCCTGGCGCAGGTCATGGCGTTCTTCAAAGAACAACTTTGACTCAAGTCGGGGTTGTTCTTATCGGACCCAACGGCTTCCCAGGTGCGGTAGGTCCTACCAGCAACGACGACGATTACACCAACAAGGCCGTAAACACTGGCATCGCCGGAGTGCCGCCAGGCGGACTTACAACTGCTTCCGGACAACTCCTCTATATCAACACGGTGCAGAATAGCGGCAACGCCAACGACACACTCACGATCGATGCGCCCATCGTCCCGGTCGGATTTACGGTGGAGGTTTCCACTGACGGTGGCAGCACCTATACCACGGTTTCCGGGGGCGCGTCCGTTTCGCTTCCGCTTGCATTTGGAGCCTCTGCAAACATTAATGTGCGCATCACCGAACCAGCAGGGAAGACGGTGCTGACGGGTTTCGACACCAAAATTCGCGTGACGTCGGGAAACACTCCGGGGGCATCTAACCAAACCATCAATCGCCTCTACACCGGTTTTGTCCGGTTGGATAAGGCAACCACGATCAGTAATCCAACCTCCAACGGCGGCCCGACTGATCCTGTACCAGGCGCAATAATCACTTACACCGTCACTTACACAAACATCTCGACGACGAACGGCGACTCAAATTGCGTTAAGTTGACGGCGAGCAACGTGGTGATCACCGAAGATGGCAGTGCCGCGCCAAACAATTGGGGCGCTACAACGACGAACAACGGAACCCCCAGTGACTCGGGCACCGGAACTGTCGTCACGGTAAGCGCCACGAAGTACACCGACACAATAGCCGTCCTGCCGCCAGGCGCGTCGGGAGTTTTTACGTTCAAGCGCTTGATTAATTAGGGGGCAGAGACCATTGGTCGCCCGACCTTTCAATGAGGCTTCAGTCGGTGCTGCGTCTGATTGCGGACTGAAGTCTCAGTTGACCTTGGCGACTGGTCGCTTCGGAAATGTTCATTTCCCATGCGATTAAAATCCCGTCCGCCCTGAGGTTACTGGCAATCCTATTAATTCTGTTGGTGACGCTCTCGGCGCACGCCATTGATGATCCAACCGACGCAGGCACGGTAATCACCAACCGGGCCGAAGCTACCTACAACGATGAGGCCGGCGGTCGTTACTCCGTCGTCTCAGCGACAATAACCGTCACCGTGCTGAACGTGGCCAAGGTAGTCGTGACCCCGGACGAGACCGTGGCGTCTGAGACGATTGCGCCGCACGACGAGATTACCCGCCTGTTTCAGATCTGCAATAGCGGCAACAACCCGGACACTTTTTCGCTGAGCGGATTTGTCGTGACTGCGCCGGCGACCCAGCTCGCGCTCTATTTCGATAACGACGGCAGTGGGACTGTTACCAAAGATGATGCGCCCATCACTTTGAATGAGACCGCTTCGCCTTCGCTGGCACCGCGCAAATGCATCGGAGCCCTGGCGGTTATCAACACAAACGATCTCGCGGCCCACAGCACGCTCACGATCACTTTATCTGCGCGTTCCAACTCCACCAACTCGGTCAACGGCCGCGGAGAAGACACGGGAACGATCGTTAATGCGGTCGGCGTCGGCGTACAGCTCACGGATCCCAACAACCCAGCTCTCCCACCCAGTAAGTCGATTAACGGCCTGTCACAGACGGTCGTGACTCAGTCCGGAGAATTCAGTTACACAATCGCATTCAAGAACAGCGGAGACACGGCTGGGCGAAACATATCGATGCGCGATCTGTTACCACCTGAGATCGGGTATTCGCCGGGCTCGCTTCTATTAAATGATCGCAGCCTCTCAGACGCGCTGGACGCTGATCAAGGTTCGGTGCAAGCGGGCGTCATCCAGGTGCATCTCGCGCACCTTGATCCGGGAGAAGTTGTTCGGATCGCGTTTCGTGCGCGATTAATTGGCACGGTTCCTTCCGGAACTGGCGTGGTCAATACCGCGGTGGTAAGCGCGGATAATGCGCAAAGTCTTTCAACGTCGGCGGCAACCGTCATTGTGAATCCCTTCGGGACTCTCTACGCCGGTCGGGCCGGCAGTTCAGCGCCGGTCGCGGGCGCGCGGATCCAAATTCTGGTTGACCAGAATCAGGGCAATCTTCTTCCGCTGCCTCCCGATAAAGGTTTCGCTCCGAACGAGAAAAACGAAAACCCCTTTGTCACCGACAGTCAGGGCCACTTCAGTTTTGTGCTCGCGACTAACGGCACACCTCAGACTTATTTCATGCAGGTTGCGGCCCAGGGTTATCTGCCCCGCAATGTGCAACTAACAATTTCTCCGGCGACCGGCGTCAAGTCCTCAAATTCAAGCTCAGTTGGCCCAGCCCTCGCCAGCCGAATCGGTCCTCTGCTCACTAATACAGGACTCTTTTCCGTCAACATGCACGCGCTCGACAACCAGCCGTTGGCGGTTCCGGGCGGATTCGATCTGATTCGCGAGGACGTCAGCATCAACGACCTGGCGGCGCTGGTAATGAACATTCCGCTGTTCGAGCCCACAGGCCTGCAGCTTTTGAAATCGTCGGATCGCGGGCAAGCTGAAATCGGCGACATGATTACGTACCGGCTTGAGGTTCACAATCCAACCTCCGCGGCGGTTCGCGATGTTGTGATTAAGGATCACCTTCCACCGTCTTTTCATTTCGCTGAAGGGTCCGGGCTCATTCGTCTCGGCACGGCGCCTGGCGAGCCGGTCGCGCCCCAGATTGTGAACGGTGATTTGCAATTTCGCATCGCCGAAATTCCGCATGGCGCGACCGCGCATTTGTTGTATCGAGTTCGGGTCGGCGCGAACGCGTCCGAGGGCGACCAGGTAAATCTGGCGGTGGCTGCCGGAACCTTCCCATCCGGCGAACAGACGGTAACCGCTACTGCCCACGCGATTGTAAAAATCTCGGCGGGCGCTTTCTCGACCCGACAAGTAATTGTGGGCAGGGTCTTCGTCGATACGAATGGCAACGGGCATTTCGACGACCAGGATCGAGGGGCGGCGGGTATTCGACTTTTTCTCACTAACGGCCAGTCGGTGATTACCGATTCTGCCGGTTTGTACAACTTTCCGTCGCTGGGTGATGGTCCGCAGGTAGTTTCACTCGATCCAGTGACTCTGCCCCCGAGTTACGCTCTGGCCGATCGTGGACGCGAAGCGGACAAAGGATGGACTCGTCTTTTGCGCACACCCGTCGGCGGTGGCGCGCTGCTGCGGCAAAATTTCATCCTGGTCGAAAAAACTAAGCCCGTAATATCCTTACCCCTGGCTCCTTCGGCCCCACCACAGCCAACACCATCTCCCGAGTCAGAACCATCTACGGCGACGAGCGCCCCAGTCGCGCCGGCCTCGTCCGCTGCCTCCAGCGAGAAGGTCGCTGCTCAACGCACCTACGATATCGCCGCTTCCGATAACATCGAACCGGTCGCGCCGGGCGAGGTCAGAATCATTTCACCCGCGCCAAATTCGGTGTCGATGTCACCCGGAGCCCAGATCGAAGCGCGCACCGCTCTCAATTGGACCGTCCGGCTGGAAGTTAATGGCCAACAGATCTCTGACCAGAACATCGGCGTTAAGAGTCTCGATCACAAGAACCAGGTTGCGACCTATACCTTCGTCGGCATCAGTCTCCACCCGGGGCCAAACAAAATACGTTGCAGCGCGATCAGCCCTGACAACGCGCTCGGCAAATCCCAGGAAATCAACGTAGTGGGTCGCGGGCCGGCCACCCGGCTGGAGATCGTCACCGAGAAATCTGAAATTCAAACGGGGGGCGATTGGACGATTGTGCATGTCAAGGCCTTCGACGAGCGGAACAATCCGGCGCTCGACGGTCAGGTTGGCATTGAAACTTCGTCTGGTGAATTGGCGGACGTTAAAGATAAGGCCGAAAAGGCCGCACCCTCGAAGTCGGCAAACCTGACAAGTTCGCCTGCGGAGCCGGGCCGAAGCGCCTCGCAAATGGTGGTGCAGCTTGAAAACGGCGAAGCAGCCGTGAAGTTGATTGGCTCCGGCATGCCCGGCGAGGCACGCCTGCAGGCGCGCACCGGCCAGCTCGAAGCCGAGGGTCGCGTGCGAATCATCGCGGAAATGCGTCGCCCAATTCTGATCGGTTTTGCCGAGATGAGTTTTGGCAACAGTATCCCCGAAGTTAACTTGCGCAATGAGCAAGGCAATTTCCGTAGCCGGGTCAGCTTTTTCTACAGCGGCAGCCTTCCCGGCAACAACATGCTGACGATTTCTTACGATACGCAACGGCCGATCAACCGGACCACCGGCCGCGATCGTTTGTTTCAGACCGACCCCCTTGAGCGTGTCTATCCGCTGTTTGGCGATTCCTCAACGCGGTTTGAAGCCGCGACGTCGAATTCAAAGCTTTACGCCCGCATCGACCACAAACGCTCATTTGTAATGTTTGGCGATTTCGAAAGCGACATGGACGGCCCACTGGCCGGTTACACCCGCAAGCTCACGGGCGTTAAGGCGCATCTGGAGAATTCGGGTGGCGACTTCATCACCCTTACCGGCTCGCGCCCGGACACGGCGTTTGCGCGGGACGTATTCCCGGGTGGCTCTCTCGGGCTCATCCAACTTTCACACGCGGACGTTCTTCCGGGGTCAGAGACAGTCGCGATTGAGCTGCGCGATCGGCGTAACCCGGAGGTCATCATTTCCCGCGAGATCCTGGCGAGATCGATTGATTACAACCTCGATCCGGCAAACGGCCAGCTCTTCTTCCTGCGCTACATCTCGACCTTTGATCGCGTCCTGAACCTGATGCAGATTGTCGTGACCTACGAGCATCGCGCGATCAGCATGAGTTCCGCCGTTTACACCGGCCGCGCACGAAAGAATTTCAAGGGGATCGGGCTCACGATAGGCGCCTCAGCCGCGTTGCAGCGCGAAGCTAACCTGCCAGACTTCTTTATCGGCGGTCTCGATCTGGAAAAAACGCTGCCGCGTCACGGATTGCTCCAGGTTGCCTGGGCCAGCAGCCAGGGCCAAATCGCCGGCACTGGAAACCTCACTTCAGCCGGGGATACGAAGCACGACGGAAACGCGTATCAGCTTGCCCTGGCGCAACCGCTGCCGTTCTTCGGGTCAACCTTGCGGGCGCGATATCTGAAGGCCTCCGCCGGTTTCTTTAATCCGTTTGGCGGCACCGTCACACCCGGCTCGCGGCGTGGAGAAGTGATAATTGAGATGAAGCCCGGCAAACAAACCGTGCTGCACTTTGGTGTGACCAGCGAACGAAATCAGACCGTTAACGTTGATAACGGACGCCTGACATTTTCAGGCGCTCTGGATCAAATAATCAACGAACGGATCAAACTGCATTTTGGATTCGATCACCGGGCGCTCACCGACGATCTAAATAACAAGAATACCGACTCAAACCTCATAACGGTCGGCGCTGAGATTCAGGCCACTAAGAAACTCCAACTCTCAGCCAAGCGGGAACAAAATCTGGGCGACCCCGATCCCAGCTATCCAAATCAGACCACCCTTGCGGCAACTTATCAATTGAGCGCACTAACCAAATTGTTTTTCACGCAGAGACTGGCGTCGGCGCCGATTACGCCGATTGCCGACTTCACGGCCAATGGTTTTGCCGGCGTTTCGTCGCGACGCGAAACCGCATTTGGCGTCGAAACCCGCTTTGGAAAGTACACTTCGATGACCGCGCGTTATCAACTGGAGAATGCCATCAACGGGACCGACAGTTTCGCAGTAATTGGCTTGCAGAATCACTTCCCTTTGACCAAACATTTATCACTGGAAGCAGGTTTCGAGCGCGGCCATCATCTGCTGGGTCCGAATCAAAGCTTCAACAGCGTGACTACCGGATTCGGGTGGACGCCGAACTCAGATTTCCGCGCCTCGGCGCGATATGAATATCGCGACCGCGGCGGCGTGGGTCAATTGCTGGCGCTGGGTGCCGCCGGAAGACTAAGCGACGGCATCACGGCCCTTTCGCGGTTTCAATTTTCGCGTGGTTCATTCGAGGGGAGATCCAACGAATCGACCGAAGGGATGGCCGCCCTGGCCATTCGGCCGCTGGAGTCAGATCGCGTCGGGCTGCTCTTTAGTTACGATCACCGGTCGACGACTCAAGATGCGCCGCTGACGACTCCGACGCGAATTCGACTCGATTCACTGGCAACGGACTCTTACTATCAACCGGCCAAACGGCTTGAACTCTACGGCCATTTCGCGCTGCGGCTCACCGCGAACGGTCAGCCGGATTTGCCTTTCGTCTCGACGACTTCGTTTCTGGCCCAGCTTCGGGCGCAATATATGCTGACGCGCCGGATGGATTGGGCGCTTGAGACGCGCCTTTTGTTTCAACCGTCGTCCCACACTTCGCGCACGACTTATGCGACTGAGCTTGGCTTCTGGGTAACTCCGGATTTGCGTCTGGCGGGAGGTTACAATCTTACTTCAGCTCAGGAGCCCGCTGGTGCGGATGTCTTACCGCGCCGCCGCGGGTTTTACTTTACGATTTCCAGTAAGCTCTCACGTCTCTTCGATCTGTTTGGCACGTCTAACTCGGGCCTGGCTTCCCAAGCGCCAGAGAAGGACAAAGAGCCGGACAAGACTGAGGTGAAAAAGAATCCATGAGGCGAGGTGTCGTCAGCCGATTAGGAATCAGATACACGGCTAGCGTCATCGCAGTCATGGCTGTGTGCGTCCTTTGGTGTGTGCCGACTTTCGCTGCGACCAGGACCTGGACCGGAGCCACAGACAGCGATTGGACCAAGGCAGCGAACTGGGGAGGCACCGTCCCGGTGGGCGGAGATACTGCCAACATTCCGGGAGGACTGACGAACTATCCGATAATAACTGGTGCGATCACGGTCGGAAAGGTGTTCATCAACAGCGCCGGCTCAGGAGCGAGCTTAACTGTAAGTTCGGGAAGCCTGACCATCGGCGACATAAACGTCAACGCAACCGGCACCCTTACAGTCAGCGGAGGGTCGATCTTTAGCAACGGTAATTTTACTGTCGACGGGACCGTCACTCTATCTTCAGGCGTCATTCACATGGCGAGCACGATCGGGACCGCGCCGAACGACAATATCATTATCGACGCGGGCGGCGTATTCAACCAATTCGGTGGCACGGTCGCAACAAAAGACTTCACCACGGACGCCGGCAGTCCTCCCGGCACCTATAACCAGACGGGTGGTACGTTCAAGATGTATCACGACTTTAAGAATAGCGGCGCATTCAACGGCACGGGTGGCACAGTTGAGTTCAACGGGCAAGCTGGTGGTGGCGCCTTCCCCTCAACGACCGCACTCACGCAGTTTTTCAATGTTGTCATCAATGCAGATCCGCATTTTGATGAAAAGGCGGTAACCATCGGTGTCGGCGGCAACTGGACATCTAATTTGACAGGTCCAGTTCTCGATCTCGGTAATAAAGCGAATATGACGATTAAATTCAATGGCAATGGCCCCCAGGCAATCGGCGGGTTTAGTGTCATCTTCAGAAACGTCATCGTAGACAAACCATCGGGCACGGCGACGTTGACCAACAACCAGGATATTAATAACGGCAATTTAACCGTGACTTCAGGCACACTTGATCTTTCGTCGTTCAGAATGGATAGAGTGAGCAATGGTGGGACCCTGACGGTTGCCAACGGAGCATTTCTGCAGATCGGCGGGACAAATAGTTTTCCGGTTAGGTACGTAACCCATACTCTCGGTCCGACCAGCACAGTTGAGTACAACGGGACCACGCAAATAGTGACATCCGAGTTGTATGGGCATCTCATCCTGAGCGGCAGCAGCACCAAGACGATGCCCAATTTGCTGCTGACGACACAGGGCAACTTCACGATGGCCGGCACTGCGTCCGCCACCCTGGCCGGAGTATTGGAGGTAGACGGAAACTTCACGCTCAACGCAAACACTACTTTCGGCGCGGCTGCTTTCAATCATAGTGTCAAAGGTAACTTCACGAATAGCGGTACCTTTAATGCCGGCACCAGCACAACTACCTTAGACGGCACGCAGGCTCAGACAATTGGCGGTTCGAATTCGACGACCTTTAACTTGCTTACGATCAATAACCCGAGCGGCGTGGTCCTCAATGGCGTTAATGCGACGGTCAATAACACTCTTACCTTCACCTCCGGCACCATCACTACGGGAGCAACCAGGGTAATCATCCCATTAGGCGCTAGCGTCTCGCGAACCAGCGGCCATGTCGTCGGTAATCTTCAGAAACATTTTATTACGGGCGCGCCGACGGCAACCTTCGAAGTCGGCAGCGCCACGGCCTACACGCCAATTAATATTTCGTTTGCTGCCGTATCCGTCGCGGGAAATTTAATCGCGAGCACAACCACGGGCGATCATCCCAACCTCGGCTCCTCAAACATAAGTCCTGCCAAGACTGCGAACCGATATTGGACTTTGACCAACAGCGGAATAGGCTTCACCAACTACAACGCCACCTTCAACTTCGTCCCCGCCGATGTAGATGCGGGAGCAAACACTGCCAATTTTATTGTCGCGCGCTACAGCTCAGGATGGACTTATCCCGCGGTGGGAACCAAAACTCCAACCAGTACTCAGGCGACCGGTCTCACCGCCTTTAGCGACTTTCAAGTGGGCGACGGTGGTCCACCGATTGTTGGGCTGGTGAAGAGCGTCAGCCCCAACGGCACCCAGCTACCCGGAACCGACCTGACTTACTCGGTGGCGTTCACCAACTCCGGTAGCTCGGCAGCAGCCACCGTGGCGATAACCGATGCCATCCCGGCGAACACTGATTTCAAAGTTGGTTCTGAAACGCACAACCTCGGTACCACCGGCCTCACAGTCGCAGTGACTTACTCAAACAATGGCGGCACGACCTACGCATACACACCGGCCAGCGGTGGTGGTGGCGCACCAGCCGGTTATGATCGAAACGTCACCAACCTTAGATGGACTTTCACGGGAAGCCTCAGTCAAACCTCGCCCAACAATACCGGCAGCGTGAGTTTCACGACTCGTATTCGATGAGAAATAATCATCACGCCGGATAGCAGGCCGTAGTTTGCGCTGGGCACGCTCAGGGCCTTGAATGCTTTCAGGACCTGCGGTACGCTGCTATTTCCTAAATGGATCGATTCCTGGACAGGTTCCTGATTTTCAGGACTTGACGCTTCCCTTAGCAGTTCCCCACTACCGGAATTCCAGTAACCGTTGACGCAATTGCATTCATATCGGGATTAATGCAGTTCGCCCCGACATCTTAAGTCCCCGTCATTGAGGTCGGAATGGCTGATCGGTTGTTCACTGGCAGTCAGATACGTCCAGCTTGCATAAAGGCGATAAGGAACCTGACACTTATTCTCCTTGGCCTGCAGGCCGTAGTTTGCGCTGCGCACGCTCAAGGCCTGACGGGCAATATCAAAGGCACGGTCAGTGCAACCGCTGGAAATGGTACCGCCCGCCCC
>Ga0111538_10010879_pt1 | contig 12086 bp, 6 predicted proteins | sample SoiMethybrSBSTD1_FD_79669 | JGI IMG/M metagenome (GOLD analysis project Ga0111538, IMG submission 79669) | Bulk soil microbial communities from a Populus tree surrounding site in Tennessee, USA - Soil MetaG P. TD hybrid SBSTD1 (version 2)... | ecosystem: Environmental > Terrestrial > Soil > Tree...
ACTAAACCGGTTAAACTAATTGAGACTAAGCCAATTAAACCAATTACGACAGTCAAACCAATTGAAATAGTTACAACTAAACCAGCTAAACCTAGGCCACGGATTCCAATTACAGAAACGCTTCAACCTGTAATCCAACCAATCACTGGTCCAGGTATTACAAGTTATATATCAAGTTGGTTTACCCCAACTCCTCAACCAAGCATCGTAGAAGAACCATTACAACCACGTAAAAAAACCCCCGGCGTACTATTAATTGAAGTATTCAAAACAAACTCTACTGAACCAATACCACTAGAGACATTTAAAAATGCCCAAATAGCTGCAGAAGCTAATGGAAATAGCTTTGGAGTTGTAACTGATAAGGCTGCACCCAACGGCATAACACCAAAAATCGAAAAAGAATTTAACATTATAAAGCAAGTCCCAATAAAAGGTGGCTACTTGGTACTAAAAAATCAACCCGGTGATTTTGATATTATCGCCAAAACAGGGGAAAATCCAACAGAATTGCAAATATTTTCTCGCAGTCCTGTACCACTTAAAGTTAAATTTATCCAGGAACAAGTACAACTTAAAGAAGATATCAAAATTGCAGAACTACAAAAAGCCACAGAATTAGCTGAAATAGAAAAACAAAAAACAGCTAAAGCTCTTGAACAACAAAGAATAGAAGCAGAAACAGCTGAAAAAGTTAAACAGGCTCAAGAAGAAGAAGCCACTAAAGCAAAACAAGCACTTGCAGAAAAAGAAGCTCAAGAACTTGCCGAAAAAGAAGCTAAAAATAAAGAATTAGCTCAACAAAAAAAAGCTGAACTAGAACAATTACGAGAAGAACTCATTAAAACAGAGACTGAATTACAAGCTGCAGACACCGAAGCTCAACAAATTAAACAACAAAAAGAACAAAAACTTGTCCAGCAAAATCTTGAACAAGAACAACTACAACAGCAATTGACTCAATTAGAAAATGAAATAAAAACTACTGAAACAGAAACACAACAAATTAAAGAAAAAAAAGATCAAGAACTTGCGCAGAAAAAAGCTGAACAAGAAGAACTCCAGCAACAATTGACTCAGTTAAAAAGTGAAATACAAACTATTGATATGGAAGCTCAAAAAGCTAAAGAAACAAGAGAACAAGAAATTGCTCAACAAAAAGCTGCTCAAGAACAGCAACTACAAAGAGAACTTACTAAAATAGAAATTGAAGAACTACAGGCTACAGAAACAGAAGCCCAAAAAACTAAAGACAAAAAGGAACAAGAAGCCGCTCAAAGCAAGACTGAACAAGAAAAACTCCAACAACAACTGGCTCAACTAGAAAATGAAATAAAAACTACTGATATAGAAACTCAAAAAGCTAAAGAAACAAGAGAACAAGACATTGCTCAACAAAAAGCTACTCAAGAACAACTCCAGCAACAATTGACTCAATTAGACAGTGAAATAAAAACTGTTGATACAGAAATTCAACAAGTTAAAGAACAACAACTACAACAAAATGAACTTAAGCAAACTGAGTTAAAGCAATTACAACAGCAACTTGAGCAAGCAGCAGCTGATGCAAAAACTGCTGAAACAGAAGTTCAACAAGCAAGAAATCAAAGAATCAAAAAAGCTGAAGAAAAAAAAATTGAGCAAGATCGACAATTAGAACAAGAACTTACTAAAATAGAAAATCAAGCACAAATTGATGAAGAAATAGCTCGGCAAACCAAAGAAAAAAGAACACAGGAACTTGATCAAAAAACAGCCAATCAAAAAAAACAACTAGAAAAAGAACTCGCTCAAGTAGAAGCCGAAGCCAAAGCTGATGAAATAGCTGCTCAACAAGCTCAAGCGAAAAGAAAACAAGATCTTGCTCAAAAAACAGCCAATCAAAAAAAACAACTAGAAGAAGAACTCGCGCAAGTAGAAACTGAAGCACAAGTTGGTGAAGAAGCAGCACAACAAATTAAACAACAAAAAGAACAAGAATTTACTCAAAAGCAAGAACTCCTCGAAAAAGAATTACAACAAGAGCTTGCTCAAGTAGAAAAACAAGCACAAGCTGATGAAACAGCTGCCCAGCAAGCTCAAGCGAAAAGAAAACAAGATCTTGCTCAAAAAAATGCCGAACAAGAGAAACAATTCCAGCAAGAACGTGCTCAAATAGAAGCTGAAGCAGAAGCTCATGAAGAAGCAATCCAGAAAACTAAAAAAGAAAAGAAACAACAACTTGATCAGAAAAAATCTGAACAAGAACAGCAATTCCAACAAGAACTTGGTAAAATCACTAGTGAAGAACAGCAACTTATACAAGCACAAAAAGAACTTGCAGAAAAACAATTAAAAAAAGCTGAAGAAGCTGCTGAAATAAAAAAAGGACAAGAGCTCAAAGTTGAAGAAGGACAAAAAGAAATAGAGAAGCTCCAAAAAGAACAACAAATCATAGAAAATGTGGAAAAAATTAAAGAAGCAGAAAAGCCTGCTGAACAAAAACCAACCGAACTCGAAGTTAAAGAAAAGCAACAACAAGAGATTGCGCAGAAAGAGGCAGCAAAGCAATTAGAACTTCAAGAAAAAATTAATGAGCAGCAAACTCAAGAACTCGCAAAAAAAGAGCTCGAATCAAAACTCGAAGCAGAAAGAAAAGCGGAAGAACTCAAAAAAGAAGAAGCCAGAAAAAAGGAAGAGTCGAAGTTAGAAGAAAAAATAGAAAGTCACCTCAAAGAAAAAGAGAAAGAAGGCCAAGGTAGTGGTGAACTCAAAGAAGAAAAGAAAAAAATAGAAAAAGAAAAGTTAGAAGAAAAAGCAGAAGAAAAAGTTACACCAGGCATACCACCATTATCTATCATAGAGCCAATGATACCAAAAGAACTAGAAGAAGAAACCGCTAAGATTGAAACAATCACACCAGAGATTGAAGCGCTTCCAGAAGTACAAACAAAAAAACCAATTACCCCTCGAAAAACAACCCCTCGTGGTGGTATACCAAGTTTTGCATACGGTACGACGGGCTACCGCCCTTCCGTTGCTGGGCCCTCATTTATGCCACAACCATCTGGATGGGAATTGGGTACGCGGTTTATTGACCTATCACAACCATTTGCTAACGCCGGACAAAGAAGAAGTTTATTTACTCCGCCATTCTATTCACCAATGAGAACGTTCTCCCCTGCTGAACAAGCAGAAGGCACAACAGGCGGCGAACAAAGAGCAGGAGAAGTACGTACTTCTGACATTGAAATTCCTTTCCGTGAGCCATTGCCAACAAAACAACCTCCTACTAAAAAAACTGCTCAAGAAATAGCCGAAGAAGAACAAGTAGCCGAAGAAATACTCAAAAAAGAGAAAAAATATCCAAGATTAAGGGTAAAACCAAGACACCTGCGCAAAAAAGAAGAAGTTGAAATCACCAAGACTCCTGAGAAAATTCATTGGTTTTGGAGAATGATTATGGCAATTGAGCGATATATTCGCCAATTCATTAAGCTTTTCACCGGTTAATTGCTATAAAAAAAAGATCCTCAAGATATTGCAATTTTAAAATGTTTCTTGCAACACTAAAGAACAGTAATGGCTATATATACTATAAAAGGAGATTTTTTAATGGAGAATTTTAAAGTAATAGTATCATTGATGGCACTTATTATGGTAAGCAATGCCAGTGCTGCCCAGGGCAGTAAACAATTAACAGCGGAAGCTACAAAAACAATCCCAACATATAACGAATCAATAGCCAGAATTGAACAAGTCAAAGAAATAGCAAAACAAAAAGACATACAGCAACAATCACGACAAACACTGGCTGAATTTATACAAAATACCAAGGCAAAGCAATTTAAAGGTAGACATATAAGCCAAGCATGGGTAAACATAGCAGTGACTTTGGCAATGGAGGAAAATCCAAACACTACTTTTTATAATGTTCTTGTAGATCCCTTAGTCCAATCAATACAAATTCTAATAAAGACGCTCAATTTAAAACCTATGAGTGATATGGCCATTGAAAAAATGATACAAATACCGCTTAAAAAGTATCCACAAATCAAACAAGGCACCCAACAACCACAATCAAAGCAAAGGGTGGTAAATTTTGCGACATTTACAAAACTTACCAAAAATATGGATTATGATCTGTTTATAACTACAACTAAAAAACACATCACTGCCTTCTATCATGATGGTCAATTGGAACCACAATGGTTTGAATTAGCAAAAGAAAAAGGGCAAGAAGCAGGTTATCAAGGTAGCGAATTGGAAAACAAGATACTAAATAGTGCACGTGAACTTTTACGACAAGCGCAAAAGAAAACAATTTTAAGCAAAGAAGATGTTCTCGCTATAGCAAAACTATGCAAGGTTGAACCATTTGAAGAACTGGTAAAAAAGATGAAACAAAGTGAATTCTAAAAGATTCCTAGTACCAGAGAACTTCCAGAAGCAGTACGGCTACAACCATAAAAAGCCAAAACTCTAGTACTGTACAAAATGGCAACCGACTTTATGTGGGAATTGTATACCTGCCACGCAAATAATAACCTTGACTACAACAGAAGAAAGACCCGACAGCATTTGCCGGGTCTTTCTTCTGTTGTATTAACAATAATAGTTATTAGAATGATACGCCCATTTTCACCCATAAAACCCATCGGCGGGGCACTGCATTATTATTTGTTGAGAAGGTGTATGAACCACCAAAATTACCAAATATCGGATACTCTCTATCATGGCAATGGAATCCAAGTGTTCCATACAATGTGTTAGCAAACAATGCTGGTGTTGAAGCAGAATTAAGATCAAGATCTTCTTCTTGAATCAAACTTGTTTCAAAATTAGCAAGCAGGACTGGAATTAATACAGTAGCCGAATTTGGTTCATTAGTAACGGTTTGTTCATAATATTTATTACCATCTATAGTGCGAATTGGGTTTGTTTGCCCTAAGCCAAGAAAGTGCACAAGCGCAGGTCCTGGTTGCCAACAGCAATCAAGTTCAACTTTTTCAGCCCGTTTTGCAAGGAAGTTATATCCAACTTCAGCCTGGAATTTTCTTACGGTGAAAATGAAGGCTGTATTAATATCATGCGTAAGACCTGGCGTTACATTTACTTCTTGTGTAAATACATTTATACCAGGAGTAGAAAGAAATTGTGATCCGGCATCTGCTGCTTGCTGTGCTTGTTCTTGATTAAGGTACACTGGTAAGTAACGGCTCCATGGTCTATGTTTTAAATCAAAAGAACGTATTTGCTCACGCTTGAGTAAAATTTCAGTATGGTTTGCAAGCTCATAACGAATATTTTTATCTCCCGCTTCATTAGTCCAAATTTCTAAACCAAGACAGCTGCCAAACATGATACCAAAATATTTACCACGACCAACAATTGGTTCAAAAACAAATACACCTTCATTTCTATTACCGGTAGGAATTATAATACCTAAATATGATTCCATATGCGCCGGTTCATGTTGCAACCACTCATATCCTATTTTAAATTCAATATCACCAAGCCCAGTTTTTTTCATGGATGAATCAGCACATATTTTACCAAAATTCCATGCTTGTTGTCGGAACGCTTCTGTCATATTAGCCACTGGCGTCTCAACACCAATCACCGTTTCAGCCACACCACCACCATCATTAATAATATTTTCACAGAAGTTCATGTCATTTTTAACATGCATAATTGGTGCAGAAACACTCAACCAAAAACCTCTTCCTCTATCATGATTTTTCCAAAAAGATTGACGATAATGTAGACCAAGACCAATCACGCTTTGTTGCGGTGCAATTCTGATAGTACTTTCAAAATTTCCATTTACCGTAAACACGTTAAAATCTTGTGCCAACAGATCTTTTTCAACAGTAAAACCAGGAGATGGTGCAAAAGTATCTTCTGCAGCAACTAATGATTCCTTAGCATCAGGAAAGAAATACTGTGCAAGATCACAACTATTGGTTGTACGACTGCCAAAAAGAACCGCTTGAAATGCGCCACCACGACCATTTTCACGAGTTATATTGCGATCGTTACGAAAACCTGACACCATTTCAGGAGATTGTGAAACAAAGAGTGGATGAATTGCAAGTGTAGTTTTACTTGTTGCTTCTAATTCAGAGCTATCACTTCTATTATCTGCTAATACCGCTGTAGCGATGGCACTTATTGATAAAAGCACCAAAATTTTATTGTGTTTCATTATTCTCCTTTTTTATTTTCTCGTCTACTTCTTATACTCTCCTTGTATTATCTATCATGAATACACGCTCTAAGTCAATTTTTTTACATCCTATTATTTTTTTGTTTATTAAAAATGGTATTCTATAAAAAAATAAATACTATTTTTGCTCAATGCTTGTAATACATTTTTTTACCGTAAAAGGACCTTTATGATTCCACGAATAAAAGGCACACAAGACTTTATCGATTGCACCCTCTTTAACTTCATTATTGATGCAATAAAAAAACAATGTACAACTTACCATTTTACCGAAATTCAAACACCAATCTTGGAATCAGTCGATCTATTCAACCGATCACTCGGACTTTTTACCGATGTAGTTTCTAAAGAAATGTTCATCATAGAAGCACGCCAAGAAAATGATGAAGGCCGCATCTGTTTACGCCCCGAAGGAACTGCCCCAATAGTGCGTGCATTTAATGAACACCATATCCAAACAATACCATGGAAAGTATTTTCTTATGGTCCCATGTTCCGGTACGAACGACCACAAAAAGGCCGCTTTCGGCAGTTTCATCAAGTAACTATGGAAATAATTGGCTCAGGATCAGTTGCGGAAGATGTACAATTTATTACCATGCTTGACCGCTTTTTCCATGAAATTTTAAAAATAAATAGTTATGCACTCGTCATTAACTTCTTAGGCTGCGCTCAGGATCGTCACGCATATCTTGCCATACTCAGAAAATTTATCGATCAAGAAAGCGTTGCGCAAAAAATATGCGCCCAATGCACTGAAAGAAAAGAACGCAATATTATGCGCATTTTTGATTGTAAAACTCCTCAGTGCCAAGAAATTTATCGTAACGCCCCACATATTGCTGATCATTTATGTGCAAGTTGTGCGCAGGAATGGCAAGAATTACAAAAACAGTTAACTCTCTTATCGGTTCCTCACGTATACCGCCCAACATTAGTGCGTGGACTTGATTATTATAATAAAACAGTGTTTGAATTTGTGAGCAAAAATCTTGGCGCACAAGACACATTTTGTGGTGGTGGACGCTATAACCAACTCGTCAAACAACTTGGCGGCAATGAAGATATACCAGCAATTGGCGCTGCTATGGGTATTGAGCGGTTAATACTTTTACTTGAACCACTCCGCAACCAACTTGCCATGCCTCACCTACCAGCACTGCATATGATTATCCCTATCACGCACGCACAACACACAACAGCGTTACTGCTTGCTGATGAATTACGCGCGCAGAATATCTGCACTGATATTCTTTTTGAAGGATCAATGAAAAGCATGATGCGCAAAGCAAGTAAAGCTGGTGCTGCTTTTGTGCTTATTATAGGAGAAACTGAACAAGCTAATCGCACCGTTGTTGTCAAAAATATGACAACGGGCGCTGAAGAATCTGTTGCTCAAATAAACGTTATAAATGCACTAAAAAAATAAATTTAAGGAGAGATATATATGCAAGCCCTTATTGATCACATCAAACCGCATGACATTTGGCAGCATTATAAAGGCAAACAGTATCGTATTATTGCTGTATCACGCCACACAGAAGATCTTACCTGGTACGTTGTGTATGAAACATTATATGATAATCCTGTCAGCAGAATCTGGCACCGTCCTTTAGAAATGTTTTTGGAAACGATAGAAATTGATGGTGCTGTTATGCCACGCTTTACTCGTGTGATAGAAAAATAATAAATATAATTTTTTTTATGTTTAGTCAGTATAAAATCCATTCATCAACTAAACCCCATCTTTAATTTCTTATAATGGGGTCCCCGATTGAAATGGAATGGAAATTGGGGCAAAATGAAAAAGATAATGACCATTGGCAGCGGCATGCAAGATGTTTTTATGCAGTATGAAAGCGTTGAAACACTCCATCTGCACACCAAGGAAGAAGACCTTTCCTATGTGTGCTTGCGAGCAGGAAGAAAAATTGAAATAGAAAAACTCATCTATTATTGCGGCGGTGGAGCCACTAACAGTGCCGTATCTTTTGCACGAGCTGGTTTTGATGTAACACCCTTGTTTAAAGTTGGCACTGATCAAGCAGGTGATTTTATTATCACAACACTTAAAAAAGAAAATGTTAACACCAATTCTGTTATCCGAACAGATAAAACACCAACGGGAAATTCATTTATTATTCCAGGACCGCAAGGCAATAGCGCTGTCCTCGTTAACCGTGGTGCAAACATAACACTCACTCAATCAGAGTTACCAGAAGATATCATTGCCAATGTCGACCAATTATATATCACATCACTGAGTGGTCCTACTGCTCCACTATTAATAGCCATTACAGAACTCGCTAAAAAATATAATAAGCCCGTTGCAACAAACCCTGGTACCAGCCAACTTCATGCTGGCGCTGATTATTTAAAATCAGCCTTATCAGGAATTGATACACTTATTTTAAATAGTTATGAAGCAGAATTACTCATGACATCGCTCACCGTTGTGTTACCGCCACTCGAAATAATGCCGTATCACGATGAATCATTGCCAGAATTACTCAAAAAACCACTCGGCTCAACAACAACTGCTTTTACCTTACCTCAATTTTTTAAAGAAGTTCATGCATCCGGACCACGCATTATCGTAGTCACCAATGGTGCCGATGGGGTTTATGCATCTGACTCCACATCTATCTATTTTCATCCGAGTGTCAAGGCAACAATAGTAAGCAGTATTGGCGCCGGAGATGCATTTGGTTCATGTTTTGTTGCACGCTTATGTAATAAAAGATCTATAGAAGATGCATTACGTGCTGGTGTTATCAATAGTTCCTCAGTTATTGAACACATTGGTACTCAAACAGGCCTACTTACCGCTGATGAAATTGACCGCAGATGTGTTCAACTTGATAAATCTATATTAAAAAAATATCCTTTATAAAAAAGAAATCAGTAAAGGATCCTTTACTGATTTCTTTTTTTGTCTTTTGTAACAATTTATCGACGATACTGTGATAAAAAGTTGTGATGTTTATCAATAGAGGTTTTAATACTCTGTATTCTGCGTGACTCATCTGAATAAGAAGCATTAATATCTCGGTTAATATCGCGTACCAAAGCATCAACATACACCTGAACACCAGAATTATAAACTTGATTAGCTTTTGATGTATACGGTTCTCCCAACGCACCACCTAAAATAGATTGCAATGTAAGCGATTGTGGACCAGGAGCTTGCGTAACATTGGACCCACGATATTGCGATAAAAAGTTATAATTTTTATCAATATTTCTTTTAATACTATCAATTCTTGTTGATTCATTTGAATAAGAAGCATTAACATCGCGGTTAATATCCCTCGCTAATGCATCGACATATATCTGAATGCCAGAATTATATACTTGGTTAGCTCTTGATGTATATGGCTCACCCAACGCACCACCTAAAATAGATTGGATGGTAAGTTTGGCAGGAATAGACGGTAATGGTCTTGGTGCTGGTCTTGGCGCTGGTGGTACCATTGTTTGAGTTGTTGGAGCTATCAAAGCACCATACATAGCCATGTTAAAATTGAGTTCAAGTGAATTTCTTACATTATTCTTAAATGCTTGATTGCCTTGAGCATAATAATCCACTAAAGGCTCAATATGGCCCCATAAGACATTAAAAAATGTATTAGCATTATACATTCCATCTTGACGTAATGCAGCTACTGCACCCTGTACCCATTGTTTATCAACTTCACCAAAGGCATCAATAAGATATCCTTTGTATTGTTTATTAAAGTTATTATAATTAGCTCCTCTGACAGAAGTCACCGGAGCACCTATCAGTAAATCTACCGCGCAAGCATTATTAATAGCAAAAAGCGCTATCAATAAACCAAAAAAGTTATTTTTCTTCATTACAACTCTCCTTTTTTTAATACTAAACGACTATTACTTACTTAAGTATCAACTAAAACATTTTCCAATTGCAATAGTTTTATAGACATAACCAAAAAAATATCCCTAAAAAAGCATCTTTTGGCTAAATTTTGTATTATTCCTTTTTGATACTATCCTTAGGATAAAAAACTATTAATGGAGCATGCATGGAACCATATAAAATCAAAAATGAAGAGCTTATTGCCGCACTCAATGTAGATAAAAACAAAGGCCTATCACAAACAGACGTTGCACAACGACAAAAAGAACATGGCTATAATATTTTACGCACGGTAAAGCCACGTACCATCTTCTCCATATTTATCAGCCAATTTGAAAATCCGCTTGTTTACATACTTTTTTTTGCTGCTTTGATAATCTTTATTTTTGGTGAAGATAAACTTGATGCCTTTATTATTAGCGGCGTTCTCTTTTTTAATGCCATTTTAGGCACCATTCAGGAAGCACGTACCAAGAATATCATTGAGAACCTCAAATATTTTATAAAAACAGAATCAGTGGTATTGCGCAATGGAACCAAAATAGTCGTTGATGACAAAGATCTTGTTGTCGGTGATATTATCTTCTTACAAGAAGGACAACGCGTTCCCGCTGATGCACGGGTGCTTGAATCAAACAATCTCCAAGTTGATGAGTCAATCCTTACGGGAGAAGCTCATGCAACAGAAAAAGATAGTACACCAATAGAGCGTGATGTTCCACTCGGCGACAGAAAAAATATGCTTTTTAAAGGTACATATATTTTAGCAGGATCAGGACAAGCACTAGTGACCGCAATAGGTACTGATACTGAAATTGGAAAAATACAGGTTATTACCGAAGAAATTGACACAGAAATTCCACTACGCAAAGAACTCGAGCGCTTATCTCATTGGATTTTAATATTTATCTTAATCACCTGTCTCTTTTTGTTTGCCATTGGCATCTTTACTGGCAAACCAATCAAAGAACTCCTTGTTATGTTAACAGCGCTCTTTATTTGCGTAGTTCCTGAAGGTTTACCTGTTGTACTCACCCTTGTTCTTGTTGCAGGCGCACTGCAAATGGCAAAACATTTTGTTCTTGTGCGTACCATGCAAGCCGTTGAAGCTCTTGGCCGCACCAATGTTATTGTCATTGATAAAACAGGAACCCTCACACGCAACGAAATGATTGTTTCTCGTATTTGGGCTGATGGTGACATTTTTAATGTTACTGGTCAAGGATATCATTGCTCAGGAGACGTATGCCGCAATGGAGTAGCCGTCACTGAATTTGCACCCGATAGTGCACTTGTTACCATGGCAATCGCCGCCGCATTACTCAATAATGCTGAAATTATTCATCTTGAGAAACTCGACATTTTTGAAATAAAAGGGGATCCCACAGAGGCAGCTCTTTCAGTTTTTGCACAAAAAATGAACCCGACAACCAAAGAACAAATAACTCGTTATAAAAAAGTCTATGAAATCCCTTTTGATTCCGTAAAAAGATATCATGCAGGTTTTTACCATCAAGATAATCAACTTATTGCATTTATTATTGGATCACCTGAAACAATATTACAAAAATCATCAAACAAACCCGCTGAAACCGAACATATTCTTAAACAATTTCTTGATGATGGATTACGCGTAGTTGCTATTGGTACAAAATTATTCCCATTAAACACTTATGATACATCAAGCTCTCATGAAAAATATGAATCATTAATTAACACCGATATTCATTTACTTGGCCTTGCGGGCATTGAAGATTCCATCAGACCAGAAGTGGCCACCGCTATTCAAGATGCTCGTAATGCAGGGCTTTCTGTTGTTATGGCAACGGGCGATCATCAAATCACTGCACTCCATGTAGCACAATATGTTGGTATTTTCCGTAACGGCGATGATTATGTTGATGGTTCTGAAATTGATACTTTAACTGACGCGCAGCTCCTTGCGCGTATTAATCATATTACCGTATTTTCACGCGTTTCAGCGCAACATAAGATGCG
>Ga0111538_10010880_pt1 | contig 12086 bp, 15 predicted proteins | sample SoiMethybrSBSTD1_FD_79669 | JGI IMG/M metagenome (GOLD analysis project Ga0111538, IMG submission 79669) | Bulk soil microbial communities from a Populus tree surrounding site in Tennessee, USA - Soil MetaG P. TD hybrid SBSTD1 (version 2)... | ecosystem: Environmental > Terrestrial > Soil >...
CAAGGAGTTCCCAGACCATGACCGACCACGACACCGTCGTCGTAAAGGACGGCGGCTCGAACGCCGGCCTGATCCTCGGGATCATCGCCATCATCATCGTGCTCGCCCTCGGGTGGTATTTCCTGATGGGTCCGGGCGCGGGTTCGAGCAGCAAATCGTCGAACGACACGAACATCACCGTCGAACTTCCCAGCGTCGCTCCACAGGGCTCCTGAGGGCGGTCCGTCGCTGACGGTGCGGACGCTCGTCCGGCACCATGACACCAACCCAGGAGGTGCCACATGAGTACCCAGCCCCTTGTCCTCGTAGCCGACGACGAGCCGCGAATCACCAAGCTCGTCTCGATCGCGCTCGCCGAGGAAGGGTTCCGTGTCGTCACCGCGAGCGGTGGTGAGGATGCGCTCCAGAAGGCGGAGGAGGTCCGTCCCGACATCGTCCTCCTCGACATCGTGATGCCCGACCTCGACGGCATCGAGGTCATGCGCCAGCTGCGCGAGCGCCGTCCCGTGGCGGTGATCCTGCTGACCGCGAAGGGGTCGACCGCCGACAAGGCCAAGGGCCTCGATCTCGGGGCCGACGACTACATCGCCAAGCCCTTCCATCCGGACGAGCTGGCTGCGCGCGTGCGCGCGGTCCTGCGTCGGTCCTCTGGCGCCAGCCCGGGATCCGGCGTGCTCGCCTTCGACGACATCGAGATCGATCTCGAGCGCCGCATGGTCACCCGGAACGGCGAGCTGGTCCAGCTCTCGCGGACCGAGTGGCTGCTCCTGCAGCACCTCGCCGCGAATGCCGGCAAGGTCGTCCTCCACACCGAGCTCCTCACGAAGGTGTGGGGCCCGGAGTATCGCGACGATCTCCAGTACCTCCGGGTGTGGGTGTCGCGTGTCCGGCGCAAGCTCGGCGCGGAGCCCGGCGAGCCGGGCCGCATCAAGACGTTCCAGGGCATCGGCTATCTCCTCGACGTCGAGCCGCCCGCGCCGCCGGAGACGGTGCAGCCGGAACCCGTCAAAGACGAGCAGTCCGCGCTGATCGGATAGCGGTTTCCGCCCTTAGGGACACCGGGGAGCCCACGCGGGCCCCCACGCGTCGAACGCTCCCCGGTCGCTCCCTTCGTCCAAGCTCACACGCGTCCACGGTCCGTCCCCGACGACCTCCCTGCTAGGCTCAGTCGATGCAGCGATACGACGGCAAGACGGCCCTCCTCGTCATCGATGTACAGAACGATTTCGCCGACCCGAACGGCAGCCTCTCCGTCGGTGGTGGGGCATCGCTGATCCCGCAGATCAACGGCGAGATCGCGATGGCGACATCCGCCGGAGGCACTGTCGTCGCCACCCAGGACTGGCACCCCGGATCGACACCGCATTTCCAGAAGGACGGCGGCATCTGGCCTGTCCATTGCGTCGGCGGGACGTGGGGCGCTGAGCTGCACCCTGACCTCCAGGTCCCGGACGATGCCATCCGCCTTCACAAGGGGACTGGCGGCGAGGACGGCTATTCCGGGTTCTCGATGCGTGACCCGGTCACCGGCGAGGAGAAGTCGACCGGGCTGGACGCACTCCTCAAGGAACGCGGCATCGAGCGCGTCGTGATCATGGGTCTCGCCACCGACTATTGCGTCCAAGCGACCGTGCTCGACGCGATCCGCCTCGGGTATCGCACCGCAGTCCTGACGGATCTGTGCGCCCCCGTCGACCTGACGCCGGGTGATGGCGCGCGCGCCGAACAAACGATGCGCGACGCGGGCGTCGACATGTGGCAGACCCGGATGCGCTGACCGATCGTCGCGTGCAGCTCCACCTGGTCGACGCCACCTACGAACTCTTTCGGGCCCACTACGCGCCCCGGCCGCCGGTCATCGGGCGTGACGGCGTCGTCCTTTCGGGCGTTTCCGGGCTCGTCGATCAGCTGTTGTTCCTGCTCCGGGAGCAGGGCGCCACGCACGTCGGTTGCGCCACCGACCGGGTGATCGAATCGTTCCGCAACGACCTCTTCGCCGGCTATAAGTCATCGGCCGGCATGCCGCGCGACCTGCTCGATCAGTTCCCGATCGCCGAGGCGGCCGTCGAGGCCCTTGGGGTCGTACTCTGGCCGATGGTCGAGTTCGAGGCGGACGACGCCATCGCCGCGGCCGCGGTCCGCTTCGCTGAGGATCGCCGTGTCGAGAAGATCCTGATCTGCACCCCCGACAAGGACATGGCGCAGCTCGTCCGCGATGAGCGGATCGTCCTCTGGGACCGACGACGCGACCTCGCCTACGACGACGCCGGCGTCCGCGCGAAATGGGGCGTGCCGCCGACCTCGATCCCGGACTACCTCGCCGTCGTGGGCGACTCGTCCGACGGCTATCCCGGTATCCCGGGTTGGGGCGCCAAGGGCGCGGCGGCCGTCCTCGCACGATACGAGCACCTCGAGGGCGTCCCTGATCGCGCCTCCTCGTGGGAGGTCCCCGGCATCACCGGCGGTCGCGCGATGTCGCTGGCTGCCTCACTGCGCGACCACATGGACGAAGCCCTGCTGTACCGCGACCTGGCACGCCTTCGCACGACCAACGACGGCGTGAAGATCCGTCAGACCGACCCCGACGAGCTGCGCTGGGACGGCGCGCCACGCGCCGTCTGGGAGGCGTTCTGCGATGAATGGGGCCTCGACCGGCTGCGATCGAGACCCCATCGCTGGCTCGCCGACGCGAGCTGACCTGACCCGGGCTAGCGCGCCACGCGCTGCCAGGCCACGTCCGGCTCCACGACGATCGGCGTGTCGGTCATCGACGCGAGGTCGACCATCGACATCGATTGCTTTCCGCCAGAGACAGCGGGGACGCCGACGATCACCGACTGACCATCGGGCGCGATGATCGACGAGATCCAATCAGCGCCATGAACGCCGAGATCCCTCGCCTGCCCCAGCGTGTCGCCTAGCGACGCGATCGCCACCGACCGCCGGTCGCCTTCGATGATCTGGAACAGGATCTGGTCCTCGGCAGGCAACGCCGGGACGCCGACCCGAACCTGCATCGCTAGCGCACGAGCTCCAGGAGCGCCGCGTGATGGCGCTTGGGCGCCGCCAGGACCCCGATCGAGCGGGGGGCGTTGCTGATGTCGAACCAGCGCCCGCCCTCCATCGACGTCACCTTCGCCCCGCCACGTTCCGCGATCAGCCCGGCGGCGGCGATGTCCCACGGTGACAGCCCGCCCTGCTGGATGAAGGCATCGAAGCGGCCGTTTCCGACGTACGACAGCGCCATGGCCGCGGAGCCCATCGACCGTGGGATCCGGATGGCCTTGCGCACGTTTCGGTTCCGCGTCGCCGCCGATCGCCCGGACAGCGCCATCGAGACGACGAAGTCCGAAAGCTTCTCCTTGTCGGACGCCTCGATCGCGAAGCTCTCGGTCCCGAGCGTCGACATCAGCATCGCCGGCCCACCGGCCGTGGCCGCGAACGTCTCGCCGCGTGTCGGATCGTGCACGACGCCGACGTATGGCCGGCCGGCCACCACCAAGCCGATCGACACGCAGAAGAACGGGATGCCGTTGGCGTAATTGACGGTCCCGTCGAGAGGATCGATCACCCACACCCGTCCACGGCCCGAGGTCGGCGCTTCGCCGGCTTTGGCGCGGTGTTCGCCGCTCTCCTCGGCGAGGATGCTGTCATCCGGGTGATACGACCGGATCGCATCGATGATGAGGTCCTCCGACAGGTGGTCGGCCTCGGTGACGATGTCGCGCGCGCTCTTGTAGTCGATCCGCTCGAGGCGTTCGTAGCGATCCATCAGGATCTCGCCGGCGCGGGCCGCCAGCGCGATCGCGAACTCGAGCTCCGCGGGTTGCGGACCCGCGTCGTCGATCGGTCTTCGCGCCGCCGTCACGGCGTCCGGCATTCGACCTGGAGATCCGTCGGGGCGGTCCCGAACTCGGTCACCGTGGACGTGAACGTTCGCGTCTGGTGCCCACCGATCCGGGGCGTCGTCACGAACGAGGCGGTGCCCATGCCACCATCGCCGACCCGCGACAGCCGGCACGAGGACTGGCCCGTGGAATCGCCCTGGTTCGTGACCGTCAGCGTCACGGCGAGACCGCCGGCGGACGGGACCACCTCGCCGACGCGGGCAGGGAACGGGCCACTCCCTGCGATCGACAGGCGAGCGACGACGGCCAGGATGGCGATCGCCCCGGCGACGGCGATGAACACCGAGCCATGGACCTGCCCGGATGCGACATCACGCAGACCGAGCGGATTGCATTCCTCGCAAAGCCCGACACCCGGAGGCACCGGCTTGCCGCACCGTGCGCAGGGATGGGTCGGCTCGATGGAGACCGGTGAGGGGGGCGCTGACGCGGTCTGTGTCACGCACCGATGGTGCCACGAAACGCTGCTGGACCCAGCGGGTCGCGCGCCTGCACGCGTGTCTGGTCACCAGCGGCCGACGGACTCCACGAGCGCGTCGACGTCCTCGGTCGTCCTCGCCGTCACGATCGCAGCATCCGCGCCGGCGGCGTGCCAGCGCTCCCAGGCCCCGCGTGGATCCGTCACCCACTGCGACCCGAGGACCGAGCTGTCCTCGCCAAGCCAGTCGCGCTGGAAACCGACGATGACCGTCTGGTCCTCACGCCGCTTGCCGGCGGCGTCGAGCGCCTCGATATAGATCGGCAGGTTCGCCTCGAAGTTGTCCTCGAACGTGCTCCAGCCATCGCCGATCCGTGCGGCCAGCGCGGCGCCGGGCCGGGTCTCTCCGCCGACGATGATCGGTGGTGGCGGATCCGGGACGGGGAAGGCGACGGCGTCATCGAGGGGGTAGAACGGCGAGGGCCGCGTCACGGGGCCGCCAGTCCACAACGCCCGTATGACCGCCACTGCCTCCTCGACGCGCTGGACCCGCTCGGGCGCCGCGGGGAAGTCGATGCCGTAGGAAGCGTGCTCACGCGGCGCGCCCCCGATGCCGATCCCGAGGATCAGCCGGCCACCGGATGCGATGTGAAGCGTCGAGGCCATGCGGGCCACGACCGCCGGATGGCGGTTCATCACGTTCATCACGAACGGCCCGACCGTCACTTGTTTCGTCTGCGCCGCCGCCATGCTCAGGATCGTCCAGTCCTCGACCACCGGCACGGTCCGGTCCGTGCCCTGCCCGATGAAGTGGTCCCACGCCCAGACACCGGCAAAACCCGCATCATCGAGCCGCCGCGCGCTCTCCAGCCACCAGTCGGGCGTCGCGCGGATCGTCCGCAGACAGACGCCGATCGGCAATCGGCCGCTGTCGCCAGCCGCCACCGCTACAACCCGGTCTCGAACAGCCGGATGTCCAGCGGGGAGATGGCGTGGCCGTCGCCGCGTGTCGGCCCGAGCGCATCACGCGCGCCGAGCGCGTCGAGGTCCGCCGGAAAGCGTCCGACGAGGTCGAGCACGACCTTCTGGATGCGCTCGGCATTCGCCTGGAAGACCTCGAGGACCGACATCGCATCGACCGCTTCCGTCCCCTCATGGACCCCCGCGTCGTAGTCGGTGATGAGGCTGATGTTCACGACGGCCATCCCGAGCTCGCGGCACAGCCACGCCTCGGGGTACTGGGTCATGTTGATGACCTCCCAACCGGCGTCGGAGAACCACTTCGACTCCGCCTTGGTCGAGAAGCGCGGCCCCTGGATCACGACGACCGTGCCGCGCTCGTGGACCTCGATGCCGTGGTCGCGGATCGTCTCGATGGCGAGCTGGCGGAGCACGGGGTCGTAGATGTCGGCCGACGAGAGGTGCGTGACGATCGGACCGTCGTAGAAGGTGTCGACGCGCCCGCGCGTGCGGTCGACGAACTGATCGCACACCACGAAATCGCCGGGCTTGACGTGGAGCGCGAGCGAACCAGCCGCGCACGGCGAGATGACGGCTTTCACCCCGAGCGATCGCATCGCCCAGACGTTGGCGCGGTAGTTGATCCGATGCGGTGGAAGCGTGTGGCGGCGGCCGTGGCGCGGCAGGAATGCGACCTTCCGGCCGCCGACGTCGGCCAGGAACAGCGAGTCAGATGGGGCGCCGTACGGGGTATCGACCTTGATCTCGCGCACGTCGTCGAGGAGCGAGTAGAAGCCCGAGCCGCCGAAGACGCCGATCTCGGCCGTATCCGCCATATGAAACCCTCCATCGTGCACGCGCCGATCCGTCCGAACGCCCTCGCAAGTATGGCGGGCTAGGATTCCCGTGTGACCGACATGCCGACCGGCTCGACCGATCTATCGCCCACGACGTCCGGCTTCGATGTTGAGCTCGATGCGGCGTCGGCGATGACGACACCGACGACGGGCAAGGATGTCGCCTGGACCCAGGGCGACGGCTCCCTGCAGGACCGGCTCACGCTCGCCGACTGGCGACGACGGGTCGCGACGCTGTACGGCGAAGTCAGGGCGATGGCGGCTTCCGACCCGGTGGTCGCCCTCGCGCATTGGCGCACGGTCCGCGAGTGGCTCTTCCGCGAGCATCCACAGTCGCCGCTTCCGCCTGCTGAGCGAGCCGCGTTCCGAGCACGCCACTTCGACCACGACAGGGCGCTGCGCTTCCTCGTCCCCGTCGAACCTGCGCCGGCGGCGGATCCGGGCGCGCTCTCCATGGAGCTGCCGAACAGTGGCACGGAAACGCTGGCGTTCCGGCGGATCGGCTCGGTGCGCCTCCCCTTCCCCACCGGCGAGCAGCGCTTGTCGGTGTTCTGGATGACCGGTTACGCCGGCGGGCTCTTCATCCCGTTCCGCGACGCGACGAACGGCAACGAGACCTATGGCGCCGGCCGCTACCTGGTCGATGCGGCGAAATCGCACGACCTCGGGGTCGACGAGGCGACCGGCGAGCTTATCCTCGACTTCAACTTCGCCACCCAGCCGTCCTGCGCCTACGATGCACGCTGGGCGTGCCCGCTCGCACCGCCGGAGAACCGCCTCGACATCGCGGTCCGCGCGGGCGAACGGCTGACGTAACGCCGCCCCACGTACCATCCGAACGATGGCTACCAACGCGATGCCGGTGAAGTTCGGTCTCCAGCTGTGGTCCCAGCAGACCGACTGGCCTGGATTCCGAGATGCCGCGCTCGCGGCGGAAGCGAACGGCTGGGATTCGGTGTGGACCTGGGACCACCTGCTCGCCATCTTCGGGCCATGGGAGCAGCCGATCTTCGAGGGCTGGGGCGCACTGGCCGCCCTCGGCCCGATCACCGAGCACGTACGCCTCGGACTGATGGTCGGCGCCAATACGTTCCGCAACCCGGGCGTGACGACCAAGCTCGCGACGACGCTCGACCATGTGTCGGGTGGTCGCGCGATCCTCGGCATCGGCGCCGCCTGGTTCGAACGCGAGCACGAGGCGTTCGGGATCCCGTTCGGCGCCTCGCCCGGCGAGCGCATCGGCTGGCTCGACGAGTCGGTGATGCTGATGCGCCGCCTGCTCGACGGTGAGCGGGTCGATCACGACGGGCCGACGTACACGATGCGCGACGCCTTGTGCCGGCCGCTACCCGTCCAGAAGCACCTCCCGATCCTGATCGGCGGCAGCGGGCGACAGAAGACGCTTCGGGTCGTCGCCCAGTACGCCGACGGCTGGAACACCTCGGGATCGATCGAGGAGGTACAGGACGCGCTCGCGACGCTGACGCGCCACTGTGACGAGATCGGTCGCGACATCGCCACCATCGAGAAGACCGTCAGCTTCCCGATCGTCCTGCGGGATGACGCCGACGCAGCCGATGCGCGGATCCACGAGCTCATGGCAGCCAACGGCGTCCCGCCCTCGGACTTCGGCGGGTACGTGGCCGACACGCCGGCTGCCGTCGCCGATGTCCTCCGAAAGCACCTCGACCTTGGCTTCGAGACCGTGATCGTCCGCATGCCCGCGCCGTACGACTACGAGACCATCGAGCGGATGCCCGAGGTCGCGGACCTTCTTGTGAGGTGAACGTCGTTCTGCTGGCCGGCGGGGTCGGGGGCGCCAAGATGGCGGAGGGGCTCGCGGCCAATGTCGGTCGGGAACTCTCGATCATCGTCAACACCGGTGATGACCTCGAGTTGCACGGTCTCACCGTATGGCCGGATCACGACACGGTCGCCTACACGCTGGCGGGCCTCGACGACCAGGTGCGGGGCTGGGGTCTGCGCGATGAATCGTGGACGGTCATGGACCGCCTCGAGACCCTCGGCGGCCTGGAGTGGTTCCGGCTTGGCGACCAGGATCTCGCGACGCACCTGTGGCGCACCGACCGCCTGCGGGCGGGTGGCCGCCCGACCGAGGTCGCGCTCGAGCTCGGCGCCGCGATGGGTATCGAGCCTCGGATCCTGTTGATGTCCGACCAGCCCGTCCGGACCGAGGTCCTTACCGAAGACGGCTGGCTGGAATTCCAGGAGTACTTCGTCCATCGCCACCAGGAGCCGACCGTGCGCCAGGTCCGGTTCCGCGGCGTCGAGGCCGCGGAGACCACGGCCGAGGTGCTCGCGGCGATCGCGCACGCCGATGTGATCGTCATCGCTCCGTCGAACCCGATCGTGTCGATCGACCCCATCCTAGCGGTGCGCGGCATCCGGCCTGCGCTCGAGGAAGCGCGGGCGCGCGGCGTCCCGATGGTGGCTGTCAGCGGCATCGTCGGGGGCAAGGCGCTCAAGGGCCCGGCCGACCGGATGCTGGCGTCTCTCGGGGAGGAGTCGAGCGCCCTTGGGGTCGCCCGCCATCTCGTCCCGCTGATCAGCCGATTCGTGCTGGATCGCGTCGACGTCGGGCTCGAGGAGGAGATCAGCACACTTGGGGTGGAGACGCTCGTCGCCGACACGATCATGACCGACGACGCGGCCCGGGCGCGCCTCGCCGAAGAGGTCCTGGCGTTCGCGACATCCACCGCGGGCACGTCGCCGTGACGACGCCTCGGGTCATCGCGATCGTGCCTGTCGGGGCGATCGAGGGGGCCAAGTCGCGACTCGGTGCCGTGTTGGACGCCGAGGAGCGACGCGACCTCGCCCTGCGCCTCGCCGCCGGCACGATCGGCGCCGCCGTCGCCACGCCCGGTATCGACGAGACGCTCGTGGTGACGCCCGACGACGAAGTCCGCGAACTGGCACTGCGGGCCGGCGCCCGGCCGCTTCGGCAACGCGGCGGCGGCCTCAACGACGGGCTGCGCCAAGCGCGAGAGGAAGCGATCGCCGCCGGTGCGTCGGCTGTGCTCGTCGTGCCGATCGACATCCCGCAGGTGACACCGGAGCGTCTGGCGCAGGTCATCGCGCATTCCGGAGGCGACGGTCCTCTCGTCGCGATCGTGCCGGACCGCCACGGCCGCGGCACCAACGCGCTCTTCCTCTCGCCACCCGACGTGATCGAGTTCTGCTTCGGCGGCGACAGCAAGGACGCGCACATCGGAGCGGCGCGCGCGGCCGGAGCGCGCGTCGAGGTGCTCGACGGCCCGCTGACGCTCGATATCGACACGCCCGAGGACCTGCTGATCGCCCAGGCCGAGACGCCCGAGGCGGTCGGTGGCTGACCGCGTCGAAGCGGTCGCGATCGAGGGACTCGGCGAGATCGTTCCCGGCGACGACCTACCGGCGCTCATCGCCGACGCTCTCGCCGCCTCGACCGGCGTGCTGCCACTTCGCGATGACGACGTCCTGGTGGTCACGCAGAAGGTCGTGTCCAAAGCCGAGGGCGCGATCGTCGACCTGACCACCATCGAGCCGCGACCGGTGGCGGTCGAGTTCGCACGGCGCTACGACCGCGACGCGCGGCAGGTCGAGGTGGTGTTGCGCGAGGCGAAGCGCGTCATTCGCATGGCCAACGGTGTGGTCATCACCGAGACACCGCACGGGTTCGTGTGTGCCAACGGCGGCATCGACGCCTCGAATGTCGGGCCCGGTTCGGGCGACATCGTCACGCTGCTCCCCGCCGACCCCGATGCCTCGGCCGAGCGCATCCGCGCGGCAGTCCGCCACCGGCTCGGCCACGATCTGCCGGTCATCGTCTCGGATAGCTTCGGGCGCCCGTGGCGTTTCGGGATCGTGGATGTCGCGATCGGCGTGTCGGGGATCGAGCCGCTCGACGACCTGCGCGGCACGCCCGACGCGGACGGCCGCGTGATGAAGTCGACGGTTCGTGCCGTGGCCGACGAGATCGCCTCAGTCGCGGAATTGGTCTTCGGTAAGACCGGGCGCCACCCGATCGCCCTGGTCCGGGGGGCCGCGTTCAACCGGGGTGATGGCCACATCCGCGACGTGATCATGCCCGCGCAGATGGACCTGTTCCGCTAGCCGCGGCCGGCGCCAGCGCGCATGTCGTTGCTGAGTGCACTACCCTGCGCCCGTGAAGGTCGGCCTACAGATCTGCTCGTTCACCTGGCCCGGCGGCGCCGAGGCGATCGGGCCGACGCTCGCACGGATCGTCCAGGACGCCGACGAGATCGGCTTCGACTCGATCTGGGTGATGGACCACTTCTTCCAGATCCGTGGGGTCGGACGCCCAGAGGAACCGATGCTCGAGGGCATGACCGCCCTCGGGTTCATGGCCGCGCACTCGAAGCGCGCACGTCTCGGGTTGATGGTCGGCGGCGTCCATTACCGCAACGCGGCGCTGTGGGTGAAGGCGACGACGACGCTCGACGTCCTGTCCGGCGGTCGCGCCTGGCTCGGGATCGGGGCGGCATGGAACCAGGAGGAATCCCAGGCGCTCGGTTTCCCATTCCCACCACTGGGCGAACGGTTCGAGATGCTCGAGGAGACACTCCGGATCGCCCACGAGATGTGGCAGGGCGAGCGGGGGTCGGAGGCGGCCTTCAATGGACGCCAATTCCAGGCCACGCACCTCCTTAACTCACCCCAGTCGATCTCGCGTCCGCGACCGCCGATCATGGTCGGTGGTGGTGGCGAGAAGAAGACGCTCCGGCTGGTGGCTCAGTACGCCGACGCGTGCAACGTCTTCGGTTCACCGGAAGGGATCGCTCGGAAATACGCGATCCTCGACCAGCACTGCGCCGATGTGGGGCGCGACCCGCGTGAGATCGAGCGTTCGACGCTGCAGAACGTGCGCCTTGGTCCGCCGAGCTCCGCACGTACCGAGTCGCCGCAGCAGATCATCGATCGGTTCGGCGAGCTGTGGGATGCCGGCGCGGAGCACATCATCTTCGAGCTCAAGGACGCGCACGAGGCCGCCTACATGGAGACGCTGGGACGGGACGTCGTGCCGGCACTCCAGGCCCTCGGTTGACGTATCGTGACGGGCGACGGACGCCGAGGACGCCGCCCAAGAAGAGCGCGCGGCGATACCCCCTGGGGGTATCCCTGTACTGGGTGTAGCATAAAACGATGACAGACGGATCCAACCCGTTCGGCGGGTTCTCGATCGTGATGGTCGACGACCAGGCCGATGGCACCGCGGTGCCCGCTCCGGGCGGGCCTTCGACGATGGAGAGCGGTGAGGGTCGCGTCGATTCGAAGCTCGTCATCGTCGGATCCGGACCTGCCGGTCTCACCGCTGCCATCTATGCGGCCCGAGCCAACCTCGAGCCGATCGTGATCGCCGGCTCTGCGCCTGGCGGCCAGCTGATGCTCACCAGCGACGTCGAGAACTACCCGGGCTTCCCTGAGGGCGTCCAGGGTCCGGAGTTGATGGCCAAGTTCCGCGCCCAGGCCGAGCGCTTCGGCGCCCGCCTGATCGACGTCGACATCGACCGCGTCGACTTCTCATCGCGCCCATTCCGCATCTGGGCACGCGGCATCGAATACCGCGGCCAGGCGGTGATCGTCGCCACCGGCGCGTCCGCGCTCTGGCTCGGGCTCGACAGCGAGACCCGCCTCCGCGGGCGTGGCGTGTCCGCCTGCGCGACCTGCGACGGGTTCTTCTTCAAGGACCGCGAGATCGCCGTCGTCGGCGGTGGCGACACCGCCTTCGAGGAGGCCACCTACCTCACCCGTTTCGCGACCAAGGTCCACCTGCTCCACCGTCGCGACACGTTCCGCGCAAGCAAGATCATGGTCGACCGGGCCATCGCCCACCCCAAGATCGAGATCCATCCGAACGTCGCTGTCGAGGAGGTCATCGGCGCGGAGAAGGTCCGCGGCGTGAAGCTGAAGGACACCCAGACC
>Ga0111538_10010882_pt1 | contig 12085 bp, 7 predicted proteins | sample SoiMethybrSBSTD1_FD_79669 | JGI IMG/M metagenome (GOLD analysis project Ga0111538, IMG submission 79669) | Bulk soil microbial communities from a Populus tree surrounding site in Tennessee, USA - Soil MetaG P. TD hybrid SBSTD1 (version 2)... | ecosystem: Environmental > Terrestrial > Soil > Tree...
CGCCTCCTGCTTGTTGCGGTTGAAGCTGTAGCGCGCGTCGAACGCCGTGCGATCGCTGAAGCGGTTGTTCAACTTGAAGAAGCCCTGCCGCTGCCGCTGCGGCGCGGCGAAGGTTCCCGGCGCCAGCACCGACGTCACCACCACCACATCGTCTATATCCGTGTCCTCGTAGTTGACGAAGTAATGCGTGACGTCCTTCTTCAGCGGCCCGCCGAGCGTCCCGCCGTACTGCTGCCGCTTCTGCGTCGTCTTCGCGCCGGTCAGGAGATTCGCCGCGACCATCGCGCTCGGCCGCCAGAACCCGTAGGCGCTGCCGGCGATCGTGTTGGTGCCGCTCTTCGTGACCACGCTGATCGTGCCGGCGCCGGTCTGGCCGGTCTCGGCCTTGAACCCGTTGGTGATCACCTGCAGTTCCTTGACGACGTCGATCGAGAGGCCGTTGCCGCCGCCGAACTCGCCGTTGACGGTGCGAATCTCGCGGCCGGTCATCGACACGCCGTCGGCGACGAAGTTGGCCATCCGGATCCCCTGGCCGTTCACCGACAGCGCGCTGCTGCCGGTGCCCGTCGGCACGACGCTGCCCGAGGTCTGGAGGAGCGAGAGGAAGTTGCGGCCGTTGGTCGGCAGCGCGTCCACCTGCTTGGCGTCGAGGATCGCGGACAGCTCGCTCTCGCGCGTCCGGACGAGCGGCGACGAAGCGGCGACGGTGATCGACTCCTGCACGCCGCCGACGTTGAGCTGGAAGTTGATCTCGGGCCGCGTGTTGGCCTGGAACTCCAGCCCTTCCCGGTTCTGCGTCCCGAATCCGGGCAGCTCCGCCGTCAGCGTCCACTTGCCGGTCGGCGGCAGCGCGGTGAACGAATAGCGCCCGGCGTCGTCGCTGACGGTGGAACGAGTGAAGCCGGTGTCGACGTTCCTCAGCGAGACGGTGACGCCGGGCAGCACGCCGCCGGTTCCGTCTGTGACGATTCCGGACAGGTCGAATCGAGTGATGTCAGCGGTGGCGACGGCGGGGAGCGCGAGCGCGCACAGGGCAGCGGCCACCGCGAGGAATCGGAGCAGAGTGCGAGGCATGGCGGACTATAGGAACGCCTGCTCGCAGGAGTCAAGACCTCCGCGCGCTCTGCTGTCTCTGCGGGCTCCGCGCTATCGGGCTTCCAACGGCTGGTAGCGCTGCGGGTACTCGGGGCCGATGTACTCCGCGCGCGGGCGGATCAGACGGTTGTTCGAGTACTGCTCGAGCACGTGCGCCGTCCACCCCGAGACCCGGCTGACGGCGAAGATCGGGGTGAAGAGATCGATGTCGATGCCGAGCGCGTGGTAGGTCGACGCCGAGTAGAAGTCGACGTTCGGGTTGAGCTTCTTCTCGGCCTTGACCACCGCCTCGATCCGCTGCGACATCTCGTACCAGATCGGCTCGCCGGCGCGCTGGCCGAGATCGCGCGACATCTCGCGCAGGTGCGTCGCCCGCGGATCCTCGGTGTGGTAGACGCGGTGGCCGAAGCCGGGAATCTTTTCCTTGCGCCCCAGCTTGGCGCGCACCACCTCTTCGGCTTTCTCCACCGGCGCGTCGGCGCCGATCTCCAGCAGCATCCGCATCACGTCGGCGTTGGCGCCGCCGTGCAGCGGCCCCTTCAGCGCGCCGATGGCGGCGACGATCGCCGAGTGGATGTCGCTCAGCGTCGCGGCGGCGACGCGGGCGGCGAAAGTCGACGCGTTGAGCTCGTGGTCGGCGTGCAGGATCAACGCAACGTCGAAGGCACGCGTCGCCAGCGCGCTCGGCCGCTCGCCGGTGAGCATGTAGAGGAAGTTCGCGGCGTGGCTCAGCACCGGATCCGGCTGGATCGGTCCTCCGCCCTTCTCGAGCCGCCCCATCGTCGCCACCAGTGACGCAATCTGCGCCGTCAGCCGCACCGCCTTGGCGTAGTTGGCCTGCGGGTTGTGCTCCGCGGCATCGGCATCGTAGTGACTGAGCGCGGAGGTCAGCGTCCGCAGCGCGTCCATCGTGTTGCCCGGCGGAAGCGCCCGCATCAGGCGGATCACCGGCTCGGGCAGCGCCCGCGCTGCGACCAGCTGCGACTGCAGATCGCCGAGCTCGGCGCGCGCCGGCAGCCGGCGGTGCCACAGCAGGAAGCACACCTCCTCGAACGTGGCATGACGCGCCAGGTCGTGGATGTCGTAGCCGCAGTAGGCGAGGACGCCGCGATCGCCGTCGAGGTAGCAGATCGCCGACGAGGTCGCGACGGTATCTTCGAGCCCGGCCTTGGGCTTCTGCACCGTGGTCGTCATAACCCTGCGATCATACTCCCGCCACGCGGCGCGCGCCCGACGGCGCGGCGCGGTAGACGAGGCCGATGACGACGCCGACCAGCGTCCACTCGACCAGCGACGCGAGCGCCATCGAGATCGCCAGGCTGCTGCCGATGTTGAACACCGCGTAGTTGCCGACCGCGCCGGCGGCCATGAACAGGCCAATCAGCGCGCCGAAGCGCGCGCCCTCGGGGAAGCCGGCCCCGCCTTCATAGCCCTTCGCATAGATGTAGGCGGCGGCGAACATCATCACCAGCAGCCCGACGAACAGCAGCGGCATCTTCGCGTTCATCGCTTCGACTGGGCGGAAGACGCCCGGATACTTCGCGAATTCCGACGACAGCAGGTTGCCGTAGACGACGAACCCGTAAAGGCCGTCGACGATCCAGGCGGCGGCGGCCGCGGCGGCGAGGCGAGCGTAGTTCATGACGTCCTCCCTCACAGTTCCGAGCAGACCGCGGGAGTCTACGCGTTTTGCGCCCGGTTCGGAACAGGAAAAAGGCCGGCGTCGGAGATGGGGTCAGTGAATGCGTGATGAAACCGGGACGGTCGTCGGCGCGCTCTGCGCCTGCACCAGCGCGTCCGGCGCTGCCTGCGGGCCCTGTTCTGCGTAGCGCAGGAACATCTGACCCCACTCGGTCGTCTCCGCCCAGCGCTCGAACACCCGCCGATCGACCAGCGGCCAGCGGTAGAAGTCGTGGTAGACGTCGCTCGCGAGGATGAAGCCGTTGACCAGCGGGGTGTGGAAGAAGAGCTTCTGGAAGCGCTTCAGCGGGCCGAACCAGATCAAATCGCCGCCGCCGATGCGCACCAGGTTCTTGCCGACGTGGAAGCGCCAGTTCTCCTGCGCCGCGTCGATGTCGCCGACGATCTCGATCTCGCGCGGATCGCCGACGCCCAGCTTGTCCTCGTGCGCGAGGCGGATGTAGTCGATCGACAGCGGATCGAATCCCATCATCCTGGCCGCCACCGCGTCGATCGCCACCTGGTCGGCCGACGCCAGCATCACGTTCTTCACCACCGGGTACATCGTCCGCGGCCCGGGGCCGTTGCCGGCGGTGGTGCCGTCCATGATCGCGAACAGCCCGGAGTGGATCTCTTTCTGGATGTGCAGCAGGTCGACCAGCGTCTCGTGTATCCACGAGTGCGTGTAGTGGCGGCGCGTGTTCAGCAGGCCGCCGAACGCGTTCTTCATCGCCCCGGTGGTCGTCGTGTAGATGTGGCACTTGGTCGTCGGCAAGTGGACGATGTTCTTGCCGAAGAAGTACTCGGGGACGTGGATGCCCTCCGGGTAGATGCGATCGAGCACGCGCATCCGCGCCTTCGGCGCGTACCGCACCCAGGCCATGTCCTCGGGCTTGAAGTTGTAGAGGACCGGAATCTCGTAGCGCTTGAAGATCGGGACGTAGTGGTTCAGGTCCTCGCCCTTGAACGCGTTGGTGACGACGGTCTTGTTCTGGACGCAGACCTGGTTGGTGAACCCGCGCCGCGCGAGCGCGAGAATCGTCCCCTCGAGCTGCCACGGCGTCGTGTTCGCCGCCGGGAACGGGAAGTGCCAGGAGATGTTGTCCTTGAGGATCGTCGTCTTGGAGCGCGCGAGCGCGTCCGATACGCCGGCGAGGTCGACCAGTCGATCGATGTCGTTGAGGATGGTCCCCGGAGTGACCCGAATGACCGCGACCTTGGACACGAATTCCTGATTCCTAGTTCCAGTAATTCCTAGTTTTCACGAGCGGCCCGGTTCGAGCCCGGCGGCCACAACTTCCTCCCCGGCGTATTGCTGGACGATCGACAACAGCCCGGTGTAGAGGAAGCCGACCTGGAAGAGCACGAGGAACGGCACGGTCGCGTAGATGCCCTGGGCGAGCGCGTAGAACACCGTCGCCGTGAAGTAGAGCCCGAGCGCGAGCTCGCACAGCGGCTGCACCGCCACCGTCTGGCGGTACTTCTTGCCGACCCACTCGTCGCCGTCGCCTTCGATGTGGTACTTCGGCGTCCGCGTGAACTCGCTCTGGCTGTTGAAGAGCGCCTCGAACACCGCGCGCGTGTTGTTCACCGACAGGCCGATGCCGACCGACATCAGGAACGGCACGTACTTGAGCCGGGTCACCCAGTCGCGGTGCAGCTCGCGCTGGCAGACCATGTAGAAGTTGCAGAACGAGAAGGTCGCGGCGAAGAAGAGCGGCACGTCGATGAGGATCATCTCGTACCAGCCCATGTTGTAGCGGATCACCATCGACGGGAACATCAACACGCTGAGGACGCACATCAGGATGTAGTTGAAGTTCGCCGTCAGGTGGAAGAACGCCTCCGCCTTGACGCCCAGCGGCAGGTTCGACCGCAGGATCCGCGGCAGCAGCTTGCGGCACGTCTGGATCGAGCCCTTCGCCCAGCGATGCTGCTGCGACTTGAAGGCGTTCATCTCGACCGGCACTTCGGCCGGCGCGATCACGCCCGGCACGAACACGAACTGCCAGCCGGCGAGCTGCGCGCGGTAGCTGAGGTCGAGATCCTCCGTGAGCGTGTCGTGCTGCCAGCCGCCGGCGTCGTCGATCGCCGTGCGCCGCCACACGCCGGCCGTGCCGTTGAAGTTGAAGAAGCGCCCGCCGCGGTTGCGCCCGCCGTGCTCGAGGATGAAGTGGCCGTCGAGCAGGATCGCCTGGATCTTCGTCAGCAGCGAGTAGTCCTGGTTGATGTGCCCCCACCGCGCCTGCACCATGCCGACTTTCGGGTCGCGGAAGTGCGGCATCAGGTTGGTGAGAAAGTCCGAGGTGGGCATGAAGTCGGCGTCGAAGATGCCGATGAACTCGCCGCGCGCGACCTTGAGCCCGGCCTCGAGCGCGCCTGCCTTGTAGCCGGCGCGATCGGCGCGATGGTAGTACTTGATGTCGATCCCCTGCGCCGCGTGGCGCCGCACCGCCAGCTCGGCGATCCCCCGCGTCTCGTCGCTCGAGTCGTCGAGCACCTGAATTTCCAGCCGGTCGCGCGGGTAGTCGATGCGGCAGACGGCTCCGATCAGCCGATCCGCCACGTACATTTCGTTGTAGAGCGGCAGCTGGATGGTGACGATGGGAAGCGGGTCGAGCGGCGGACCCGGGGTCGGGACCTTGTCCCGGTTGCTCATGTACAGGTACACGAGGTAATAGCGGTGCCAGCCGTAGATCGCGAGGACGATCAGGACGAAGAAATATGAGGCGAGCGTGAACGTCTCAACAGGCGTCATGTTCTACGGGCACAATAACTTATATTACTGTTGGGTCTGAATGACGTCAAACCAGGAACTTCAGGATCTGCTCGATCGCGTGGCGCGCGGCGAGGTCGATACCGCCACCGCCAAGGGGCGGCTGCTCGATGCGCTGCGCGCCCAGCCGTTCGAGGATTTGGGGTTCGCGCGCGTCGATCACCATCGCTCCCTTCGCCACGGGTTTCCCGAGGTCATCCTCGGCATAGGCAAAACGCCTGCCCAAATCGCGGCGATCGCCGCCGGCATCGTCAAGCGCGGCTCTACGCTGCTGGTGACGCGGGCGAGTGACGCCGCGTTCGACGCGGTGCGCGCCGTCGTGCCCGGCGCGACGTATTACCCCGATGCGGCGCTCATCACCTTCCGTCAGAACGACGTCACGCCCGGCAAGGGGACCATCGTGGTCGCCGCCGCCGGCACCTCCGATCTCCCGGTGGCCGAGGAAGCGGCGCGAACCGCGGAATTGATGGGCAACGAGGTGACGCGCCTGTACGATGTCGGCGTCGCCGGGATCCACCGTCTGCTCGGCGAGCGCGCGCGCCTCGCCGCCGCGCGCGTCATCATCGTCGTCGCCGGGATGGAAGGGGCGCTGCCGAGCGTCGTGTCGGGGCTGGTGGACGTGCCGGTGATCGCCGTGCCGACGAGCATCGGCTACGGCGCCAGCTTCGGCGGCATCGCCGCGCTGCTGGGCATGCTGAACAGCTGCGCCTCGGGCGTCTCGGTCGTGAATATCGACAATGGCTTCGGCGCGGCGGCGACAGCCTCGCTCATCAACCACTTGTAGGGAGTGGGGCGTAGGGATTGGGGATTAGTTCGGTCGGGGACTAGTGAAAAAGGGATCAGTTAGGGCAGCGAGCGAAGCGGACACACTAACCGCTAATCCCTAGTCCCTAATCCCTACTCCCTGACAGCCATCATTGATACACTTGCCAGTTTCCTGTCTATGCAGCCAAGTGCCCTCCGCGCGCTCGAGTTCGACCGCATCGTCGAGGCGGTCGCGGCCTTCGCGCTGACGCCGATGGGCGCCGAGCGGCTGTCGCGGCTGCAGCCCTCGACCGACCCGCGCACCGTCGCGCAGCTGCTCGCCGCGACCAGCGAGACCACGCGCTACATCGACGCTCACGGTTCCTTCCCGCTGCGCGCGACCGCCGAGCTGCCGCAGATTCTGCACGCGCTGGCGGTCGAAGGGCGCGCGCTCGAACCGCTGCGCCTGCTCGCGCTGGCGTCCTTCCTCGATTCGATCGACGAGTCGCGCGCCGGCATCCGCCGCGCGCCGGGTTCGTTTCCGCTGCTCGAGGCGGCCAGCGGCGGCGTGGCGTCGTTCAAGAACGAGATCGCGCACACGCGGGAGAAGATCGAGCCGTCGGGGGAAGTCGTCGATCACGCCAGCCCCGAGCTGAAGATCATCCGCGAACGGCTGCGCAAGCAGCGGACGCGGCTGCGCAGCACGCTCGAGTCCTACCTGCGCGGCAAGGAGACGGCGAAGTACCTGCAGGATCAGGTCGTCACCGAACGCAACGGCCGCTACGTCCTGGTGGTGAAGGCCGAGCATCGCAGCGGCATTCCGGGCATCGTGCACGGCACGTCGACCAGCGGCGCCAGCCTGTTCCTCGAGCCGCTGAGCACGGTCGAGATCAACAACGACATCGTCGCGCTCGAGGAGCAGGAAGCCGAAGAAGTGCGCCGCATCCTGCTGGCGCTGACCGATGCCTATCGCCTGCGCGCCGGCGACATGCAGCGGACGATCGAAGCGGCCACCGAGCTCGACGTGCTGCAGGGGCGCGCGCGCTTTTCGACATCGATCGACGGCATCGAACCGGTGCTGTCGACCGACGGCGCCTTCGAGCTGCAGGCCGCGCGGCATCCGCTCCTGAAAAGTCCGGTGCCGGTCACCATCAAGGTGATCCCGCCGGCCACGATCCTGCTGATTACAGGCCCCAACACCGGCGGCAAGACCGTGGCGCTCAAGACCGCCGGCCTGCTCTCGGTGATGGCGCAGGCCGGGTTGCGGATTCCGGCGGCGGACGGCTCGCGCCTCCCGGTGTTCCGATCGCTCTTCGCCGATATCGGCGACGAGCAGTCGATCGAGGCCAGCCTGAGCACCTTCTCCGCGCACATCACCAACATCGCGTCGATGGACCGGGGGCTGATCACGCCGGCGCTCGTGCTGCTCGACGAAGTCGGCTCAGGCACCGACCCGATCGAAGGGGGCGCACTCGGCGTCGCCGTCGTCGATCACTTCCGGAAGCGCGGCGCCACGCTCATCGCCACCAGCCATTTCGATGCGCTGAAGACCTACGCCTCGACCACCGAAGGCGTCGCCAGCGCCGCGTTCGGATTCGACAACGAGACCTTCGCGCCGACCTACCAGCTGCTCTACGGCAGCCCCGGCCGCAGCCTCGCGCTCGAGATGGCCGGGCGACTCGGCCTGAACCCGTCGGTGGTCGCGGCCGCGCGCGAGAACCTCTCGGCGCGCGAGGCGCAGCTCGCCGAGCACCTGGCGAAGATCGACCGCGACATGCGCGCGCTCGAGCACGACCAGCGCCTGGCGGCGCGCGAGCGCGAGACGCTGCGCGAGACGGAAACGCGCATGCACCAGCGCGAGGAGGCGCTGCGGCAGCGCGAGGAAAGCGCGCGGCGACGAATCAGCGAGGAGCTCGAGAAGGAAGTGCGCAACGCCCGGCGCGAAATCGATCAGGTGGTCGCGGAGCTGAAAGCGAAGGCGGCGGCGATGGCCAACGCGCCGCGCCTGGTGTCGACCGGAGAGACCGGCACCGTCCGCAGCGATGCGAGAGCGGCGGTCGATGCCGTCGCCAGCCGCGTGCTCAGCGGCGAGGCGGCGCCGGAAGACACCAATCTGCAATCCGCCAATCAATCCGCAATCCGCAATCCGCAATCCGCAATGTCGACCGCGGTCGCCGTCGGCGACCGCGTGATCGTCGGCGGGCTGGGGCTCGAAGCGACAGTGACGGCGCTGCACGACGGCACCGCCGAGCTCGACGTACGCGGCAAGCGGATGCGCGCGAGCGTACGCGATCTGCGCGTGATCGCGCCGGCGTCGAAGGAAGCCGCGGCGCCGGCAACGGTGCGCGTCAACGTCGAGTTGCAGCCGCGCGATGGCGCGCCCTCCGATCTCAACGTCATCGGCTGCACCGTCGACGAGGCGATCGTGCGCGCCGAACGCTTCCTCGACGAATCGCTGCTCACCGATCAACGTGTCATCCGGCTGATTCACGGGTACGGCACCGGCCAGCTGAAACGGGCGCTCACCGGGTTTCTGCAGCAGCATCCGCTGGTCGCACGCTTCGCCACCGCGCCACCAGAACAAGGCGGCGGCGGCGTCACGGTCGTGGAATTGAAGGAGTAGGTTGGGCCTTTTTCCACAGCAATTCATCGATGATCTCCGCTCGCAGGCCAACATCCTGCACATCGTGCAGGAGTACGTTCCGCTCAAGCGCGCCGGCACGTCGTACAAAGGCAACTGCCCGTTTCACGCCGAGAAGACGCCCTCGTTCCACGTCCATCCCGACAAAGGGTTCTTTCACTGCTTCGGCTGCGGCGTCGGCGGCGACGTGATCAAGTTCATCGAGCTGCAGGAGAAGGTCGGCTTTCAGGAAGCGGTGCGGATGCTGGCGCAGAAGGTCGGCGTCTCGCTGCCCGAGACCGAGCACACCTCGGACGAGGCGCGGCGCGATTCGGCGCTCAGGGAGTCGCTGCTCAAGCTGCACGAGCTCGCCGCGCAGTACTTCCGCGAAGGGCTGGCGGCGCCGGCCGGCGCGCGGGCGCGCGCGCACCTCGCCGAGCGCGGCATCACCGCGGAAACGATCGAGCAGCTCGGCCTCGGATACGCGCCGCCGTCGCGCGATGGGTTGAAGGCACGGCTGCTGGCCCAGGGCTTCGCGCCGCCGCTGCTGCTGCAGAGCGGCCTGGTCGCGCAGCGCGACACCGGCGAAACCATCGATCGGTTCCGCAACCGGCTGATGGTGCCCATCTGCCGCGATACCGGATCGGTGATTGCGTTCGGCGGGAGGCAGATGGAAGCCGACCAGGGCGCGAAGTACGTCAACTCGCCCGAAACGCCGATCTACTCGAAGAGCCGCACCCTCTACGGGCTCAACCTGACCAGGGCGCACGTCCGCAAAGCCGGGTTCGCGGTGCTGGTCGAGGGCTACTTCGACTTCGCGCAGCTGTTCCAGTCGCAGGCGGCGCCCGCCGTCGCGTCGTGCGGCACGGCGCTGACGCCGCAGCAGGCCCAGCTTCTGCGCCGCTTCACGTCAAAAGTGGTCCTCAGCTTCGATCCCGACACCGCCGGCCTTGGGGCGGCAGCCCGATCGTGCGAACTGCTCGTCGCTGAAGGGTTCGACGTGAACGTCGTCGTTCTGGACAGAGGGGAGGATCCCGATACGTTCATCCGCCGCCATGGCGGCGACGCCTACCGTGCAAAACTGCGCACGTCGCGCCCGTACCTCGAATACCTGCTCGATCAGGCGGCCGAAGGGGTCGATTTCGCGCAAGGGGAGGGACGGCGGCAATTCCTGGGAAAGATGCTCGCCGTGGCGGCCCGCATCCCGGACGCCGCAGCCCGGGACCAGTTCGCCGACCGGATCGCCCACAAGGCCCGGATTACCGAGGACGTCGTCCGGGCGGAAATCCGCAAGGCGGCGGTCCAGCGGAAGACCGCGGTCACCGACCGGGAGCTGCCCGCAACCGGGCAGCTGAAAGACGCGGAACGCGGCCTGATCTGGAGTTTGATCCACAATACGGAAGAGGCGCTCGAGGCGCTGGCGCACCTGGACCCCGAGGATCTGGAAGAACTGGCTGGCCGGGACATCCTGGAAATGGCTCGAAGCCTGCAAAAAGACCGGTCCGACCTCTTACCGTCAGCCCTTTTGCAGCGTCTAAGTACGGTGAACGCCCAGCTCGTCACAAGCATCGCCGCCACCCCTATCCCGACAGCCCCGCCCGCGGGCTGCGTCCGCGCGATCAAACGGCTCAGATGGGACCGGGAACGGGCGGCGATTCAACGCGAAATCGACCGATTACAGCAACTTGGCGCCTCTCAATACGGACAAGAGATAGACATCTTATGGCAGCGGAAAAAAAACCTACTACACCGCATCGAGGAACTGACGTAGCCGGTGGACAGCATCTCTCGATCGAGGAGAAGTACGACGAGGTACGTCAGCTCATAAACATCGGCAAGGAGAAGGGTTACCTTCTCTACGACGAGGTCAACGAGCTGCTGCCGTCCGAGATCACCTCCTCCGACGAGCTCGACGATCTGTTCAACACCTTCGGCAGCGCCGGTATCGAGGTCATCGACTCCGACCAGAAATACCTGCGCGACGACGTCAAGCCGATCGATCGGACGGGGGAAGGGGCCGAGGAGCTCGAGCTCGACCTGACGCCGGGCGCGCTCGACAAGACCAACGACCCGGTCCGGATGTACCTGCGCGAGATGGGCACGGTGCCGCTGCTGACGCGCGAGGGCGAGGTCGAGATTGCGCGCAGAATCGAGCGCGGCAAGCTCGCCGTCATCAAGTCGATCTCCCGCACCCCGATCATCGCCCGGAAGGTGATCGAGCTCGGCGACCAGCTCCACGCCGGCGAGCGCACCATCCGCGAGCTGGTGATCTTCAACGACGAGGAGATCACCGACGAGCGCATCGTCGAGCGCTCCAGGCAGGTGCAGAAGCAGATCGACAACGTCCGCAAGGCGCGGGCGGTGTTCGAGAAGCTCGATCAGAAGCTGGCCGAGACCCCGAAGGGGACCACCAGCCGCGACAAGCGGAAGTACCGCCGGTGCAAGTGGCAGGCGATGCGGGCGCAGGTCGAGCTGTCGCAGTACATCCGAAAGATCGAGTTTACCGAGGCGGTGAAGCGGCGCCTGATCGAGGCGATGAAGGACGCGGTCGAGAGCGTCAAGGCGGTGCAGCGCGAAGTCGATGCCTACGACCGGCAGCTGAACCCGAAGAACAAGAAGATCAAGCTGAAGGACGAGGACAAGAAGAACGTCCAGCGGCAGATCAAGGACCTGAAGCTCAAGATCAAGGCGCTGACCGACAGCCTCGAGCAGTCACCGGACGAGTTGAAGCAGACGCTCGACGTCATCCTGCGCGGCGAGTACCAGGCCGAGCAGGCGAAGAAGGAGCTGGTCGAAGCCAACCTCCGCCTCGTCGTCTCGATCGCGAAGAAGTACACCAACCGCGGGCTGCAGTTCCTCGATCTGATCCAGGAAGGGAACATCGGCCTGATGAAGGCGGTCGACAAGTTCGAGTACCGCCGCGGCTACAAGTTCTCGACCTACGCGACCTGGTGGATCCGCCAGGCGATCACCCGCGCGATTGCCGACCAGGCGCGCACCATCCGCATCCCGGTGCACATGATCGAGACGATCAACAAGCTGATTCGCACCTCGCGCGCGCTGGTGCAGGAGCTGGGGCGCGAGCCGACCTCGGAGGAGATCGCCAAGCGGATGGACATCCCGGTGTCGAAGGTGCGCAAGGTGTTGAAGATCGCGCAGGAGCCGATCTC
>Ga0111538_10010883_pt1 | contig 12085 bp, 9 predicted proteins | sample SoiMethybrSBSTD1_FD_79669 | JGI IMG/M metagenome (GOLD analysis project Ga0111538, IMG submission 79669) | Bulk soil microbial communities from a Populus tree surrounding site in Tennessee, USA - Soil MetaG P. TD hybrid SBSTD1 (version 2)... | ecosystem: Environmental > Terrestrial > Soil > Tree...
CCAAGGCGTGCTCGACATGAATCTCGAGGTGCTGCCGATGGGTCCGGCCGAGACGTTCCAGCTCAAGATCGATACGCCGAACTTCAGCAAGGCGAAAGCCGGCGAGGGGTAAATGGCGGACGAACGGTCGAAGGACGAGCCGGCACCAGAGGATGAGGTGGCGGCTGATGGGTCGGCGTCGCCGAAGAAGCCGGATCTGCGCGTGAGCTCGCACCAGGATCTCGGTGTGAACGTGTCCCGTGACCTGAATGCGGGTGGCTGGCTCGCGCGCGGTGACCGGTCGAACATGTCGAAGCTCCGGTTCAGCGTGCAGGCGAAGCCGAGGGATGAGCCGGACCCGGAACTCCTTGCGCTGCGCGATCCGCCAGCGCCGAAGCGCGCGCCGGCCGATCCGGCGTCGCCAGCACCGGCGACGACCGATGCCGTTCCGCCGTCCGCGGATGCGGCGACCCCTGCGCCACCCACCGAGCAGCCCCAGGGGCTCCTGGGCCGCCTGGGCCGCCTGCTCGGCGGCGAATGACGGATCGTTAGGTGCCGACGACGGCGGCCAAGCGGCACACGGTCAAGCAGGGCGAGCATCTGTCGCACATCGCCGCCCTGTACGGCTTCTCCGACTACAAGGCGATCTGGGATTACGGCGAGAACGCCGAGCTCCGGAAGACGCGTAAAGATCCGCACATCCTCGCGCCCGGGGACGTCGTCGCCATCCCGGAACCGAGAAAAAAGACGGTCACGAAGCAGGCTGGGGCCGCGTATCGGTTCAAGTTCGCGACCGTCGTCCTTCAACTTCAGGTCAAACTGCTCGATCGCTGGGATCACGCGATCGGTGACGCGCCGTGCTGGTTCCGTATCGACGACACCGATGATCAGGGTAATCCCGGGCCGCCCGTTGCCGTCTACAAGCTGACCGAGAAGGACGGCCTGTTCAAACATCCCGTGACGCGCACCGCCGTCGAGGGCGAGCTCGAAGTTCAGGCCGCCGCCGGACCGGAGGCGACGGCCCGACAGAAGGAGAAGTTCGACCTCTTCGTTGGGGGCCTCGATCCGGTGAGCAAGGACAGCGGGCTGCGGGCGCGACTCAACAACCTTGGGTACTTCGCCGGGCTGCCCGAAGGCTCCGGCGATCGCGAGCAGCTGCGCTGGGCGCTCGAGGAGTTCCAGTTCGATCACGGCATCAAGCCGCAGAACGGCGACCTGGACGATCCGAACAATTACGGGAAGATCGCAACCACGCGGAAAAAGCTTGTAGAGGCGCACGGCGACAAGGAGCCGGTTTAAACGGCTCATTGGAGGAACGGCGATGCCCGAGGGAATGTTCATTCCCGACATGGTCGAGGAGGATGAGGGTGGCATCATGGCGAGCCATCCCAACAGGTTCACGCTCCCGCTCCTCGTCGCGCCCTCGCATCCGGATAAGCCCGACGCGATCAACACTGTGCGCCATTCGATCATGGCGGTGGCGTGCGTGAAGCTGCCCGACGAGGATTTCGAGTTCGACTCGTCGTTCGTGCTCACTGGAAGCGGACGCGGGTTCAGGCAACTGATGGGCGCCATCTCCCGACACGAGAATTGTCCGATCTCGCTGTTCGGCCACGCCGACCCGGAGGGCCGAGCGGGCTACAACAAGTGGCTGAGCGAGCGACGCGCGGAGGCGGTATATGCGGTGCTGATCCGGGACGTCGACACGTGGGAGCGGCTCTATTCGTCTCAACCTGCGCGCGGCGAGGCGGTTGGCGACGTGTGGGGCGACAAGACGGTGAAGTACGCGTTGACGGCGTTAGGCTACGACTACAACGAGGAGGCAGGCGAGAAGCTCAAGGACGCGATCATGCGCTTCCAGTCCGCGCAGGGCGATCCAAAGCCATCGGGGCGGAACGACGCAACGTTGCGAAAGGCGGTCTTTTTCCAGTACATGCAGCTCATTTGCCGTACGAAGGACGGGCTGCCGTACGCGCTGTCCAAGAAGGACTTCCTTGGCGAAGGCGGAGAGCACGGACCGTTTCAGGGATGCAGCGAGTTCAATCTCCAGGTCATCCTCGCCGGCGAAGAGGCGAAGGCGTACGAGAAGCGCGGCAAGACGGGCAAAGACAACCGCCACGGGGCGAACGCCGACAACCGCCGGGTGGTTGCCTTCCTGTTCGAGCGCGGGACGAGGATCGAGCCGACGAAGTGGCCGTGCCCGCGGGCCAAAGACCGCGCGCGCTACCTGCAGGGGTGCATCGACCATCTGTGGTCGGATCAGAAATCGCGCCTCACCAAGCAATATCCGTTGCGGCGTCGCCGGTTCGGGAAGCAGGTGCGCGGCGAGACCGATCGCATGTCACGCCCGGAGATGACGTTCGGTTGCCGCTTTTATCACGGCATCGCGCAGCGGTCGCCGTGCGAGCGCGATATGCAGATGTACGCGATCCAACTCCTGGTCGACGCGCCGACCGACGCCAGGAACAAGGGTGATCCGAATCGTTTCAGGCCGGCGGCCAATGTGCGATTCGTCGCCGTCCTGGGAGACTCCGCGCAGGCGGCAGTCGTGCGCGGGCGGACCACCGAGAACGGAATGATCGGCATTCCGTTCCTGTCGCCGTTGAGCAGCATTCGGCTCAGGGTGGACGTCGCGGGGATCGCGTTAGGTGGGATTCCGATGGAGGATCCGCCGGTTGCCGCCGCGTCGGACACGGATGGCAAGGGAGCGGCGAGCCCGAACGGATCGGGCAACGGAGCGCAAGCGGCGTCGCCACAAACGGGGGACGACGCGCCGCCGAAGCACGCCGATACCGACCGATACGACGACGAGGACACGTTCATCGAACACATGCTCCGCCCGGATCGGCTGTTCAGGATCAAGCCCCGTCCGGAACCGGCCGCGCCCGAAGAGCCGCCGCCCGAGTGGCGGGAACCCGACGCTGACGTTCCGCCGGTCTCGAACGAGGAGCGCACCACGGGTGGTCGGCAGCGCCTCTTCAACCTGGGGTACGGCACCGGGCTGGGTGAGGTGTGGACGGAGGCGCAGCTCGCGCGGTTCGTGAGCCGGTTCCAGAAGGATGAGGGCATCCCCGAGACCGGCGTGCTCGATGATCCGACGATCGACCGGCTCCGTCAGGTTCACGGCGGCTGATTCCGGAGAGGACGCATGACGACGGAGCTCACCCAGACGGCCTCCGCGCCGGGGCAAGGTGCAACGGGCGCGAACGAGCAGGCGCCGAGTCCGCCGGAGCCGTTCACCTACGACGGCAAGGCGTACGACCCGTGGCGGCGCGCGTTCCATCGCGTGCGCGCCCGCACGTACGACCGCGGTGTCGATGGCTCCGCCGAGCTCATGACGCTGGCTCCGCCGCCGGGCCGCGGCTACGACTGCGGATGCCGGAGCCCTAACGATTACCGGCAGAGCGCGCTCTTCGACTCGGTCGTGGACGCCGTGTTCGAGGGGATGAAGTCGGCGATCAACGCCCAGGTCCCCGGGTCCCGCGACGCCTACGAACGGTTCCGCCAGTACGTCAGGCAGCAAACCGGAAGCGATTTCGAGGATGACCTGAAACGTTGGCTGGCCAACACGGTGGAGGGTGTGTTTTTCCGCCAGTACCTCAAGTACGTCCCGAGCTGGGCACCGGTGAATCGGGTCGGCTACGGGCCGCAATTCGTTCAGGAGGGCGCGCACAACGTGGTCAATGGCCGCGAGGCGGAAGTCGAGGTCGAGGGTCGCCTAACGCGGAGCTACCTCACCCGCCACCACCGGCCCTACACCCAGTGGAGCAACTTCTACCACTGGTCGTTCCAGGTACGTCCAGATCGTGGGTTCAAGCATCTCATTGGTCGCGGAGATGTCAACACGCCCGGCGAGCGTGCGGAGCTGAACGACGCGGACGCTGGCGATCGTGCGCCAGCGGTGGAGCTGTACCTCAGCAGCTCGCTGAATAGCTCGTTCGAATGCCTGCTCGACGTGGGCGCCATTTCGAAGCCGCCGGGGGATCATGACCCGGTGCAGCTCCTCCATTACCCCTCGATCCTGTTCGATGGCACGTGGCCCTTCTGGCCCCAGTCGGGCGATTGGTTCTGGGCGGCGGGTCGATACGTGTACGACTGTACGCACGCGACAAGCCCCGAAAAGCAGGGTCGCGACGCCGGCCTGCATCCGACGCTCATCAATCCGACCAAAGCATTCGCCGTCGCGCGCTACGAGGCCTTTCAGTTCGAGCGGGACGGGGATTGGGTGCCGGCTACGCGCTTCCTGTTCTTTGCGACACGGAAAGGCGGCTACTGGAATTTCGACGGTGACATCAAGGTCACGGATCAGGACTATGAGTTCCTCGTCGATCTTCCGCCCCTATCCGACGACCTCGGGGAGTTTTCGATCGGGCGGACGCCGGAGTTCGACTGGAACACGATCGTCGTTCGTCCGCGCCTCCTCAAAGCGATCGAATTCGCGCCGTTTGGCGCCGGTGCGGACTCGACGCTCAAGTGGTGGAAACGCGATCCCATCGTCCAGCTGATGCGGCCTGCGCCGGGAAAGCTGCCTCGTACGCTGCGGGTGAAGGTCCCGATGTCCGAGATGACCGATGCCGACGCGTATGCATTCGTATTGACGTGCGGCTGGTACGATCCCGCGCAGGCGGCCCGGGTGCGGAAAGTCGCGGTGCAGATGCCGGAGTTCACCATGCTGGGCGAGCGAAAGAACCTCCGCCTCAACGTCTGCATCAACGGACGCTGGCTCTTCTACAACCCGGGAGAGAATCCGAGCCGCCCGACGAACACGAACCTCAGTGACAATCTGCAGACGCCGCCACACCCCGGGCCGGACGGGTTCATTCTTCACCTGCCGGATGACGGTCAGGTCTCGATCACGTCGAGTGGGACGCAACGGCACGGATACGGCGAGTTCATCGAGACGAAACCCACCGTTCACCAGGACAGGACGAAAGATCGCCGCCTCGAGCTCGGTGGAATCATCGAGATGGATCAGGAGACGCTCGATGCCATTCGCAACGCGCTGAGGTCAGCCATCGATCAGCACCTACCCGACGAGTTCTGGCAGGACCACCGCGAAGTGGAGCGGATTCTCAAAGACCAGAATCTGCGCGACCTGCTGAATGCGGCGTCGCAGGACCTGTTCGGGCAGCGTCACGTCGTCGACTGGAAGACGGAGGTCGACGCCATCGAGGCGGACCCGACGCGCGCAAACACGACCGCGTCAGGTATCACCCGCGAAATGAAGGTTTTTCCGTTCGCCAGCTTCAACAAGCCAAACGCACCCATGGGGCTGATCGATCACGCGCTGCCCGTCAGCAACTACGCCAGCACGCAGCTTCAAATGGGGGAACTGGTCCGTCGAGCGGATCAGGAGAAGCAGCCCATCACGGAGCTGCTGTACCGAACGCGGAAAACGAAACATCCTACCGACAGCGGGTTCATGTTTATGGAGGTTCAGAAGCCGGAGAACGAGGACTACCTGCTGAAGTGCAAGGTGACGCTGAGTCCGCCGGAGCCCACCGACAGCGACCGTTCGAAACCATAGACGACAATCCGTGGCGACGATCCCGGGTCGAGCATGCGCATGCGTTAGGCGGGACCTACGGGATGGAATACCTCGCGCGCACGGCGCTCCGCTGCACCGGTCCGAAAAAGTTGAGGCGGCACGGAGTCGTGTTGCCGGTCCCGGAGTTCGGCTGCACGACTGCCGTCGGGAATAACAAGCTGTTGGTCACGCCGTCGGCATCCTTGTCGTCGTAGCCGCTCGATTGATCGACCCGCACGCCGTGTCGCAACCCAAGCGCGTGACCGATCTCGTGCAGGATCACGTTGGCCATGAAGTTGGTTTTATCGGTCGAGTCCACGTTGGCAAGGCTCTTTCGAATTCCCCCGGACGACGACCCGCCGAACAGGATGATCGGAGTCAGGAGCCGCTTCGTCGCCTTCTTGACGTCGAACGTGTTCGGGAGGCTGATCATCTCCCCGATGCCGAGCTCGGTCGCGGGAGGGTTCGCGTTCTCGAGGCCGACGAAGAAATCGAAGAACGCGATCTCGCTGCCGTCGCCGTTGATCGCGAAGGAGCGATTGGGGAGAAAGGGAGACGGAGTGTTTGGCCCCGCCGTGAGGTTGCTGATGTTCCTGCAGTGAAACTGCCCGTTCGTGGTGCCGACGAGCGTTGCCCACCGCGTCTGCTCGGCCGTGAACGTGGAATCACCGGTCATCACGAGATCCGGCGCCGTGATACCGAGGTCGCGGAGCACCGTTCGGACGTTGGCCCGGACCGTGGCCGACTCTCCCGCACCGATCACGCTGTCGATGAACGTCGTCACCGAGGGATCCAGGAAGACGTGAAAGCGACGCGTGCCGACGGGAATCGCCGGCCGCGTTAGGCTCGCCGGCATGACGGTGCGCACACCGAATTGCGTCAGCTTCTCTCCCGTGGCGGAGAGGTCTTCTTCGACGTCAGGGTGCCTGAGCGGAATCTGCAGCTTCGGATTCACCTTTTCGTCGAGGACGGGGGTCCCGCCGACCAACAGCCGCGCAGCGAGCTGCAGCTCGGTGGTCGTCGCGTCGAAATCCCACGCCAGCCGAAGCGGAAGCGAGCTGACGACCGGAAGCTCGAAGTGGTCCGGGTGCGCCTCCAGCCGCAGCATCCAGTCCGAGCGCGCCACCTCGTCGGTGGTTGCCGGCGTGAAGTCGGGTTCCGATTTCGCCACCGTGCCTGGGGGGCCGGTCACCTTGCGCGTCCCGCAGGTGAACCTCGGTACGTCAGTCGTCCCGGATTTCACGTACGCGATCTTGCCGACGGCGTCGCCGAGCGGGGTGAAGTTGGTGGCGCCCGCCCTCCGCGACACGAACTGCAGCGTGGCGTCGATCGGCGCGGCGCCCGGCGCGACTGGGGGTGAGCCCTTCCCGTCATCCGTGATGCGCACCCGCACTCGCAGCATGGCCGGCGTTCCAGGCGGAGGCTTTGGCGCTGGCGACGTGGGTGACACGACGGCGGTAGCGAACGTGGCCTGTCCCGCCCGGGTGATGAACACGATCGTCGGTTCGAAGTGGATCCTCCAGGCTCCGTTCGCCATTCACGATTCCCGGTGTCAGGGGTTCGGCACTACGCCGTTAGGCGGCTTGTTGGTGACGTCGGCGAACAGCGGCGGAAAGATCTCGAGCTGCGCATCGAAGACGGTCGTGCCGGGGCCGCCGCTCGATCGCTTGATCCCTTTCCACGGCTGCACGTTCTTCACGCGAACGCGACCGTCGTTGATCCATTTGCCGACGGCTTTGGCACCCTCGACGTCGCCGGTGAAATCGATACTCCAGCGCGTATCGGCATGCGCAACGATCGAGTTCTTCGCGTCGGTACTGAACGAGGCCACGGCGGTACGGAACTCGATGACGTCCTCGATGCGCTGCAGAATTTCGTCCTTCACCCGGTTGAAAAACCCGGACGCGGGGCTGTCGCCCACTTCGAGCACGAACGTCGTGGCGGTGCGGCTCTTCTCGCGCACCATCCCGGAGGTGAACAGAAACGGGGATTGTACCCGGCCGACGACCGGCCCGGTCCACCCGCGCGGGGACGTCTCGCTCGTGTCGAGCATCGGCGTTGCGTCATTGAAGAATCGGCGGTTCTTGTCGTAGACGCCGCGCACACGCACGTCGAGCGCGTTTTGCAGGAGGTGCACCTGCACCTTGCCGAGACCGAGCTTTCCATCGGCGCCGCCACCCTTGAGCGTGATGCGGACCTCCGAAGCCCACGGATGCTTCCCGAACTCGAATAGCCCCGTCGCGACGCCTGTCATCTTGCTGGGATCCAGGTTGCCGTCGTCCAGGACTTTTTTCCCCTCGGGGGTCTTCGAGAATGCGTTGAGGTCCTGAATCCCGTTCTCCCTGGTGACGACGGGTGAGGCGGGGTCGACCTCCACCGAGGCGATGACGATGTTGCAGAAGATCGACGTGCCGCCGGACTTGGCCTCGACGGTAAACAGCCCTTGCCCGCCCGTGCTGAGGAAGACGTCGCTGCCTAACGTCGCGCTGAGGGCCGTCTCCGCCGCCGTGGCCGACGCATCGGGCTTGACCGACCAGGTGACGCTTCGGCCGGCCGGTTCCGTCTGAGCGATCAGCTTGATCGGCACACTGTTGCGGATGAACACGAGGACGGTCGCGGGATCCACGGCGGCGCTGGTCGCCGTGACCGGCGTCGTCGTCGTGCTTTCGAGCGTCCTCCGCTGGTCGCGGACGCTGATGGCGCCTCCTTGTTCCGCGACGATCCCTGTTAGGCGCGTCTTCTGCTCGAGCGTGCTCTTCACATCCACGCGCTGGTCCTTGACGTCGGCAGTGCCGCTACCGGCACCATCGCCCTCGGTGGCCACATCCGAGTCGCGCTCCACCAGCGACGATTGAACGATGTCGGACCCACCCGGAGCCTCGAACCCCTCCTTTCTCACCGTGAACCGTAGCGTGCCCTCGGGCACGGTGCCGAAGTACGCGACGCCATCATCATCGGTGAGTCGCTCGCCGACTCCCTCGACCGTGACTGTCGCGTCAGGCACCGGGAGGTCGTCGGGCGTCCGAACGTGGATCGCCAGTCGGCCGTTGGCCAACATGCACATGAGCGGCAGCGTGTCGGTGAGCCGAAACACGACCAGCTGAGCATCCTCGCTGCACCCCGACACGCTCAGCGTGTAGTCCTCTTGCGGGATAGACTCGTGCCGAAGCAGACCGTCGGCATCGAGGACACCGCTCAACTGAATCTGTCCATCGGATGACCGGATCTTGTACTTGCGGCCCGCGAGCAGCTGGAGACCATCGGCCGTGAAGACCTGGGCCAGGAGCAAACCGTTGCCCGCCTGGAACCGCTCGCACGGCGATCCAACGTTCAGCTGGTGGTAGAAGCGGCAGGCGAACGTATCGCGCGTCTTCTTGAATTCGCGTCGCGCCGGCCCGTTCGCCCGTCGCTTCGCGTGATCGCTGAAGAAGCGCGCGCGGCAGCCTGCCGTGCCCTCCTTCACGCGCGGGCAGGGCCAGGACTGGACGTTCGCGAGGGAACCAGGCGCGAACAGGAGCGCCACCACGCGCCGATTGGGCACGTTCTCCTCGTTGCGCTTCTCAGTGTTCTGTTGGAGCGCCGCCGCCTCCGCCGTCGAGAAGAGCAGCACGGGATTGAACTCGCCGCACCCTTGAAAATCCGCCTTGCCGCCCTTGTCCGAGCCCTTCCCCAGGAAACGAGCCGCCTCGAGCTGGTACGGCGCGTCTCGCGAGTCGCGGCAGACGGCGTCCATGTACCGCTCGTACAGTGCGGCGCGAGTTGCGCGATCGACCGTGCCGCTAGCCGGCAGCCCGACGCTTCGCTGGAGCGCTTGCACAGCCGTCGTACCCTTGGCGTCCCCCGCGTCAGGCGTGAAGCCTAACGTCGAAACCATTGTCTGCTCGGTCTTCGGGGAGAGATCGCCCTGTTGATGCAGGTCCTCCCAGAGATCGACGCGACGCGTGAGTGTGCCGAAAACAGCCTGCGCGCGCCGCCCGCTGAGCTGCTTGTTCGGCTCGTCGTTGCCGACCGGATCCGCATGGCCGAATAGCGTGATCGGACAGCCCGGGTGTGCATCGAGCAGCGCCTTGAAGTCCGCGAACGCCGCCTTCATGCGCGGCACGATGAACGCCGAGTCGAAGTCGAAGTTCACATCGTTGGCGCGCCAACATGCCACCGGGTGCGCAACCGGTCGCAGGGTGTTCTTCGAGTCCGCTGCGAGCCCTGGCGCCACCAGGGCACGTCCGCCGCCCGCGCGCTCCTGGTGCGTTCCCGCAACGCTGACCGAAGAGATGGAGAGTAGCGCCCCTCGCTCTGGCAGTGCGGCATCCTTGGTGGCCGCGCGATCGTTCTCGGACGGTGTCATCCCGGTGACCACACAGCGGCGTTCAGCATCCGTGCACCTCTCGCAACTTCGCCTGCGTGCCCGGCCCGCACTTCCCGTCGACAGCCAGCTTGTGATCGCACTGAAACTCCTCCACGGCAGCGCGGAACACCGCCTCGGGATCGTCGCCCTCGAGCGGGTCGGCGAAGTAGCCGAGGTTTCGCAGTCGCTCGCGCTGGCCGGATACTTCGGATACCGGATCGAGGTGGCCGACGTTCAGCTCCACGACGAGCTTTGTTCCCTGTCCCTCGGGGTTGTCGATCGTCAGCGCCGCGGTCGATGCGGACACGCCGATTGGCTGCGCGATGATGCCGTTGGCATCGGTCACCAGCGCGTGAGCGCTGCCGGCCACCTCCAGCACACACGATCGTCCCGTAAGCGGTTTGTCTCCGATACCGAGCAGTCGAAGGCGAAGCGTCAGGGTCTCGTCGAGGAGCGTGAACGACGCCATGGAGCCGGTCCCCGCGCGTTGTGATTTCGGCTCGACGTCAGGGATCACGATGCGATCTCCGGGCATCAAGATGTTGGGATCCGGTCGCGTCGCGCGAAGCGCCGCGTTGTCCGGGTGATCCCAGATGGGCTTGATGCTCGCGAAGCCGAACCTGGCCGCGATCTGCGAGAGGAACTCGCCTTGCGCCACCGTGTGCGTCGTCATCTACTCGAACGGTGAGCAGCGGGTTCCGCAGGCGACTTTCTCGAGCGAGTCGACGATCGCGATCACGCGACGGCCGCGCACCTCACGCTGCCAGGCCGCGGCGCTGCGAGCCACCGTGCACGTGCGCCCGTCGGCCGTGAGCGAGACGTCGAGTCGCCAGTCGGCGGGCTCGCTCTTCAACGTGCAGAGTCTGGCCTGGTCGATGCCGCGGGCCGCCCACTCGACCAACGAGCGGGGAAGGGTGTCGAGCACGCCGCGGGGGGTCGCGTTGATCACGCGGCTCACGACTCCGCCGCTGTCGACCGAGAACGTGCGCACCGGCGTCGCCGGGTCGATGTGCGTCCATTGCAGCGTCCAGTCCGCGAAAGAGGCGCCGCGTGCCGACGTGTCGGCGGACGTCGCGGCGCTTGCCCGCGAACGGTCGTTAGGCACATCGCTCGCAGCGCAGCGCGCGCACAGGACGACCGCGCCGGCCAACGCGCTAAAAGAGAAGACCGACGAGCCTGAAGTCATAGTCGATCGTTTTCCCACTGGCGAGCGTGATCTGGACGCGAGCCCAGAAGTACGTGTGGTGCATTTCGATGCCCGTCTTCATGAGGGCTTCGTGGGCCACCGCATTGAAAGCGAGATCCACCGAGTCTTCCGGCGAGGGCCATGACACGAGGATGTCATGGTTCTTGGTCGTGATGGTGATGTTCGGATCTTCGTCGAGCGTCGTCACGCTTGTCGGACGGATCCGCATCATCTTTGCCCACAGCTTGTTCGGCAGCACCTGTGTCGTGTGCGTCGGGCGGATGTGAATCCACCGAACCCTCGCCTTCACGATCTTCTCGTTTGTCGGCGCCGCGATGCGAAGCCGATACCAAAAGCCGCCGATCAGCTTCGTCCACGGATGGCCGAACTCCGACGGCTTGACCTCCATGAAGGTTTCCCACGGCAGCTTGTAACTCGTCTGCGCCGGCTTCTTGGGGAGCTTCATCCACAGCCGTGCCTCGTACGGCGGTACGACGTCGCGGACGGGCGTGGGGTCTTTGGCGCCGTGGAGAAAGCCGAGGTACGGTCCGCTCGTGCTCGTCGTCTTTGTTTCCTTGAGCTCGGCGAAGCTCCGCCAGTCGCGAATCCTGTCGCCCAATGCGTCCTGGTGCACGATGGCTGACCATTTCTGGCCGGCATTGGCCTCCTTCCACGCATCGAGCAACGGCTTCTGCTGCGCAGCCTCGAAGAATGCATTGGCGATCGTCACGGATCCTTCCGGTCCCGGCGACACCTCTTCGTATGCCAGAATCCCGCGAATCCCGGGCGTGCTGGCCCCGAGCACACGAGACCACAACGGCCACGTTGCGCTGTTGATCGTGCTGCACTGCGCGAGGATCACCCACCGTGGTCCGAAGAAGCCGGCAAGCCGCTCTGCCACTCTCCCAACCGCGAAGAACGGCAGGCTTGGGTTGTAATCGGACCTGGCCTTCTCGGGTGCGGCGGTGGTCTGCGCGGCCACCACGTTCCCCCTCATGAAGCCTCCGAGCCAACCATGCGAGCTGACGATGAGGAGGTCGGCCCTGAA
>Ga0111538_10010885_pt1 | contig 12084 bp, 10 predicted proteins | sample SoiMethybrSBSTD1_FD_79669 | JGI IMG/M metagenome (GOLD analysis project Ga0111538, IMG submission 79669) | Bulk soil microbial communities from a Populus tree surrounding site in Tennessee, USA - Soil MetaG P. TD hybrid SBSTD1 (version 2)... | ecosystem: Environmental > Terrestrial > Soil >...
ACGCGAAGATGTCGCTGCGGTTGTCGATGTTCTCGCCCTCGGTCTGTTCGGGCGCCATGTACGCGTATTTGCCCTTCATGGTGCCGCTCTTCGTCTGCTCGGCCCCGTCGCCCAGCGCCTTGGCGATGCCGAAGTCGAGCATCTTGACCGCGCCCTCGTACGACAGCATCACGTTCGACGGCGACACGTCGCGGTGAATCATGCCGAGGGGGCGGCCGTTCTCGTCGGCGAGATTGTGCGCGTAGGCGAGCCCGCGACAGACCTCGCGGCCGATGTAGGAGACCAGCTCGGGACGCGGCGGCCCAAGCGCCTTCCAGATCGCCCGCATCGTCTCGGCAAGGTCGTGGCCGCGGATGTACTCCATCGAGATGAAGTATTCGCCCTCGACCGCGCCCAGCTCGAAGATGTGGACGATGTTGGGATGGTTGAGGCGCGCGGACAGCTTCGCCTCCTCGACGAACATCTTGATGAACGCCGTGTCGTCGGAGAGGTGCGGGAGAATCCGTTTGACGACGAACACGCGTTCGAAGCCGGCCGGGCCCTGGATGCGTCCCTTGTACACCTCCGCCATACCGCCCCGTCCGATGCGCTCGAACAGCGTGTACTTGCCGAATTGAATCGGCTCCGGGAGTTGTGTCGCCACGGCCAAAACTTTTGAGGAGTGCCTGGGGGCGCCCTCGGCGGCGCATTATATGATACCGACGGGTGAAACCGCCGCAAACAAAGGCGTCCGTGGTCGTGCTGGTGATAGGCGGCATCGACCCTTCCGGGGGGGCGGGGCTGCTGCGCGACGTGGCCACCGCGGCGGCGCGCGGGGCCCGGGCGCATGCCCTCGGTACGGCGTGGACCGAACAGGGCGACGCCATCCACCGGGTCGAGCCGCGGCCGCCGGCCGCGGTCCGCGACGCACTGGCGAACGCGATCGCCGCCCTCCAGCCGGCGGCGGTGAAGATCGGGATGGCCGTCGGTCCGGCCACGGCGGCCGCGCTGATCGCGGGGCTGGGCGGCTACGCGGGACCGGTCGTGGTCGATCCGGTGCTGGCGACCTCGCGGGGCGGGGCGCTATGGGAAGGGGAGCCGGCCGATCTGACGCCGCTGCTCCGGCGCGCCACGCTGGTCACGCCGAACGCCAGCGAAGCCGGTGAGCTTGCCGGCCACCAGGTCGAGACCGGCGCGGGGGCGGAGGCGGCGGCGCGTTTCTTGATCGCGCGGGATCGATTGGGCGCCGTGCTGGTCAAGGGCGGCCACATCGACGAAGCGGAGACGACGGTGACGGACGTGCTGGTCACGCCCGACGGCTCGCGGCGCTGGTCGCGACCGCGTGTCGCCGGACCTGTGCCGCGTGGCACCGGCTGCGCGCTCGCGACCGCGATCGCCGTCGAGCTCGGGCGGGGCAGCGATCTGCCTTCCGCCGTCGAGACCGCGGGCGCGTGGCTGGCGGGCGCGATTGCGGCAGCGGTCGACGCCGGCAACGGCGAACGACACCTCGGCTGACGGCCGGGCGCGACGCGGCGCGACTCTTGACCGGGCCTGAAGCGGCATGGTTACGTGCAGCGCCGTGAAGCTGTCGATTGTCATGCCGATCTATAACGAGCTCGCGACCTTGCGCGAGATCGTCGCCCGCGTCACCGCGGTCGACCTCGACAAGGAGCTGATCCTGGTCGACGACGCGTCCACGGACGGCAGCCGGGAACTGCTGACCGAGCTGCGCGACGGCGGCCTCGCGCGCTGGCTGCCGAACCCGGGCGCCTGCCGCGGCGTCAACGACGTCAACGTGATCCTGCAGCCGCAAAACATGGGCAAGGGCGCCGCGCTGCGCACCGGCTTCGCGGCCGCGACCGGCGACATCGTGGTGATCCAGGACGCCGACCTGGAGTACGACCCCCGCGACATCGTCCAGCTCATTCAACCGATTCGCGAGGACATCGCCGACGTGACGTTCGGCTCGCGCTTCATCGGCTCGCCCCGCCGTGTCCTGTATTTCTGGCACATGTTGCTGAACCGCGGCCTGACGCTGGCCTCCAACATGCTGAACGACCTCAACCTGACGGACATGGAGACCTGCTACAAGGCGTTCCGCGCCGAAGTCGCGCGGGCGATCACCATCGAAGAGAACCGCTTCGGCGTCGAGCCGGAGCTGACCGCCAAGGTGGCCAAGATGCACCTGCGCATCTACGAGGTCCCGATCAGCTATCGGGGGCGGACGTACGAGGAGGGGAAGAAGATCGGCTGGAAAGACGGCGTGCGCGCCATCTACGCGATCGTGAAGTACGGGGCCCGCCGGTCGAAGCCGCACCAGTAGCCCTGTCGACCAGTCGCTCCGCGCCGTAGGCGCGGTGTGCGACTGTTGTTTTTTCAGGTAGCCGCACTCTCGCGCTTCGCGCGAGAGCGGCTAGTCGATTTGACCGATCCGGCCCCGCCGTGATTAGGTGCCAGGTTCGAAATGGCAGTAGCGCAGCATATCAACGCCGCACAGGCGTCGGCGATCGGGGGTCGGACGCTGGAGGTGTTCGCGGACACGCCGCGCATCAACCGCTGGATTTATTCCAAGCTGGCGGCGGACATCCACGGAGACGTGCTGGAGATCGGCAGCGGCATCGGCAACCTGAGCGGGCACATCGTCGGCAAGGCCACGAGCGTGGTGTTGTCCGACATGGAGTCGCATTACCTGGAGGCCCTGGCCACCCGGTTCGCGGACGACACCCGCGTCACCGTGGCCCGCTACAACCTCGACGGTGAGCCGCCGCCCGAGATCGCGCGCCGCCGCTTCGACGCGATCGTGGCCGTCAACGTCGTCGAGCACATCGAGGACGATCGCGCCCTCATCGCGCGGCTCGCGGCGCTGCTCAAGCCCGGCGGCAAGCTGCTCATCTACGTCCCGGCCTGTCCGTTTGCGTACGGCACGCTCGATCGCGCGCTCGGCCACTACCGCCGCTACACGCGCGCGTCGCTGACGAAGCTGCTCGCCGGCGCCGGGCTGCACCTCGACCCGCCGCGGTTCATGAACCTGGTCGGCTTGCTCGGCTGGACGGTCAACGGCCGAATTCTGGGCCGCACGCGTTTGTCGTCCATGCAGCTCGCGCTGTTCGAAAAGCTGATGCCGCTGGTCACCCTCGAGGATCGCTTTCGCTTGCCGATCGGCCTCGGCGTCTACGTCGCCGCGGAAAAGCCGACGGCCTAGCCGCCGCACCTCCCTCCCAGATGGCAATGCCCGCAGCTCCGTTTTTGCGGCTACAGGACGTCGTCCTGCCGCCGCCCCTCCCCGCAATCGTCGAAATCGCCATGGTCGCGGGCGTGGCCTACGTCGGCGGTCGCATCGCGATCCGGCTGCGTGGGGACAGAGCGGAGGCGCTCGACTTCGCGGCCGGGTTCGTGGCGGTGGTGGCGATCGCGGCGGGCGTTCTGCACGGGCTTGCGCTCGCACACCTGACCACGCTGGCCGTCTTGCGCCCCATCGGGTGGGGCCTGGCCGCCGTCGGCGCGTTCGCGATCGTCAGGCATCGCGCCCAAATCGCGGCGGCGGTGCGACGCGAGGTCGTCCCGCTCTGGCACGCGCCGCCGCTCGATCGGGCCGCCGTCATCGTCGCGGCCCTGTCGATTGTCGGGCTGGGCCTCGCCGCTCTGGGCCCTCCCACCGACGCCGATTCGCTCAACTACCATCTGGGGCTTCCGCTCGAATGGCTGCGGCAGGGCGGCATCATTCCCAGGCCGGACTGGTATCCGTGTCGGCTGGCGGGCATCACCGAGTCCGTCAACATGCTCGGGCTCGCGGCCGGCTCGGATAGCCTCGGTGCCGGCTTGCAGTTCGGCGGCATGATCGCGGCGGGCGTGGCGCTGCGCTCGTTCGCCGAGACGCCGCGCGATCGATTGCTGGCCTGGCTGCTCATCGCCACCTGCCCCACAGTCGCGTTCCTGGTTACGACCCAGAAGCCACAGATGTTGCCGGCGGCAGGCATGACCATCGCGATCGTGATGGCGGTCCGCCGGTTCGACGATTTTAGGCCGGCCGACGCGGTGCTCGGATTGACGGCGGCTGCGTTCGCCGTCGCATCGAAATTCACCTTCCTCCTGAGCGCCGGGTTCGTGGTGGCGATCTGCCTGGGCGCAGGCCGCAAGAGCAAACGAACCGGCTTCCTGCTCGGCGCCACGGCGGTGACGTTCGCGGCGCTCGTGCTGCCGGTGCTGCTGCGGAACCTCGCATTCTACGGCGATCCCATATCGCCGCTGCTGGAGCGGTTTCGCGCTCACCCCAATCCCGAGCTGACCTTCTACGCGTACTACCTGCGCACGATGATGGGAGAGCGCACCCTCACGACCCTGCTTCGCTTTCCGCTCGACCTGATGGTCACCATCAAGCCGGGTGGGTTCTCCCTCGTGCTCGGCCTCGGCGTGCTGGCGTTCATTCCGGCGCTCCGTGCGCCGGGGCGGACCCGGCTCCTGCTCTGGGCCGCGCTGGGCGCCATCGTCTTCGGCGTCGTGTTGGGCCAGCTGGCGGCGCGCTTCTTTCTCGAGCCGTTCTTGTGGGCGGGCGCGGCGGCAGTCGCCGCCGGCTGGACGGGGACGAAGCGTCTTCTGCTGCGCGTCCTGACCCTACAGGGCGTTGCCACCGCAATCTTCGCGCTGTTGGGGGCGGCCACCCTGTTCCCCGGCGCGCTGACGCCCGGACTGCGTCATGCCGTGCTGACGCGGTCGGCGGCGGGATTCACCGAGGGCGAGTGGCTCGACCAGGTGCTGCCGCCGGACGCCGTGTTCATGGGCATCGAGCACTTCTACCTGTTCAGCCCGAGACCGTTCGTGGTGGGAGATCCGGCGACGTCCGCCAGCACTCCCGAACGCGCCGACGCCATCATGAGGGAGCTGGTCGTCAAATCGGGGGTCACCCACCTGGTGGTTGAGGGCTCGAACGGGATCTTCGACCGCCTGAGCGCACGTTGCGGGCAATCCGTCGCCGGGCCGACGCAATTGAGGTTCGCCACCCGGAACCTGCTGAACACCAAGTACTGGGTGGTCCAGGTGTTCCGCCTGCACAACTGCGATGCCCGGTAGCCGGGCCATCTAGGGCGCAACTTCGAGGCGCAGCATCGGCGTGCGCTTCGTCGGCAGCAGGCCCATCGGATTGCTCGGATCGTTGTTGCGCACGTACGCCTGCCCCGACACGACGCTGCTCGCCCAGATCGTCGGCGTCCCGCCCAGCTTGTGCACCCCGATCCAGATCACCCCCTTGAGCGGCTTCATGTCGACCAGATCCTCGACCGCCCAGCGCCCGTCCTTGCCGTCGGACAGATCCTCCTTGGCGAGATCGCGGGTCACCTTGATCAGGGCCTCGCCCGGCGTCTCCAGCACCGTGCTGTCGTAGATGGTGATCTGCAGCTGTCCCGGAGCCTCCGCCTGAAACCGCAGGCGCAGCGGCTTGTGTTCGCCCTCTGGCAACTGGAAGCGGACGACGCTCTCGTACGACACGCTCGGAAACGCCATCGTCCCGGTCGTACGCGCGTCGTCGTAGGCCATCACGATCTCGCGCGGCCCCGATCGGGCCGCCGGCGGCGGCGATGACGCACATCCGCCGGCGACCGCGGCCAGCGCCACGCCGAACAGGAGTCCGCGCGCCATCGCCTCTGCTCATCGGCGGCCCGGCGCGCGGCCTGTACCTGGTACACTGCGCGGCCCATGAACGCCGTCGGAGTGGCGCTGGTCGGCGCGGGACCGTGGGGCCTGACGCTGGCGGGGGCCTTCGCGCGCACCCCGGGCGCCGCGCTCCGCTGGATCTGCGAGGTCGATGCCGACCGCCGCGCCCGCGCCGCCGCCGCCCACCCCGGCGCGCGCACCACGGGCGATCTCGACGACCTCCTGGCAGACCCCGAGGTGACCGCCGTGGCGGTCGCCGTCGATTCGGCGCGCCACCATCCGGTCGGGATGCGGGTGCTGTCCGCCAACCGTCACGTCTACATCGAGAAGCCGCTCGCGCTGACAGCCAGCGACGCCGCGATGCTGCACGCGGCGGCGGCCGAACGAGGACGGATCCTGACGGTGGGGCACCTCCTGCTCCACCACCCGGCGGTCCGGCGGGCGCGCCAGATCGTCAGCGAAGGCATGCTGGGAGAGCCGCTCTACTTCGAATCCGTCCGCGAAACAGTCGGCGCGGCGCGCGCCCCCGGCAGCGCCTGGTGGGCGCTGGCCCCCCACGATGTTTCGCTGGCGCTGGACCTGTTCGCGGACGTGCCCGTGACGGTCAGCGCCACCGGCGGCGCGTTCGGCGCGCCCGGCCACGACGGGGTTGCCTCGGCGGTGCTGCGCTTCGCAGAGGGGCGCACCGCCCACATCCACGTGGCACGCTTCGCGGCGGAACGGACGCGGCGCCTGTCGATCGCCGGCAGCCGACGCACGCTGGCCTTCGATGAGCTAGCGGTCGAACACCCGCTGCAGATCTCGGAGCGGGAAAGCGGCGTGCTGGCGCGGGTCCCGGTGGACAGCGTCGAACCCTTGCTCGCCCAGTGCAGCCACTTCGCGGCGTGCGTCGGGCGGGGCGATGCGACCGGCGGCAACAGCGCCCACGCGCTGGCGGTCGTACGGGTGCTGGAAGCGGGCACGCGCTCGATGCAGGCCGGCGGCGGCCCCGTCGAAGTGGAGCGCGTGGTGGACGGCGCTCAGTCCAGCACGAAGGCCGGTTTCGGGGCGCCACGATCGAGCCAGCGATAGAGCTCGACATGCTGTCTGATGATGGCGTCCCAGCTGTAGCGCTCGAGCACCAGCCGCCGTCCGCGCTCGCCCATGGCTCGCAGTGCGTCCCTGTTCAGCGAGAAGATGCTTTCGAGGGCGGCGGTCAGTGCGGCGGCGCCGGGCTCGATCCACCACCCGCTGTTGGTCTGCACCAGCTCCGACCATGGAGTCCCCTGGGTCGTGAGCACCGGTGTGCCATGTCCCAGCGCCTCGGGAACGACGAGGCCGAAGTTTTCGCTGTAGGTCGGAAGGACGAATAGGTCCGCACCGCCGAGCAGGCGCGATTTCTCCTCGTGATTGACGGGCCCGGTGAAGACGCAACAGCCCTCCAGACCGGCGCGGCTCACCGCCGATTCCACCTGGGCGCGATGCCCGCCTTCGTCCGGCCCGGCGATGACCAGTCTCCAGTGCGCCGGCCGCAGCCGCGACCAGGCTTCCACCAGATCGAGCAGCCCTTTCTTGGGGTGCAAGCGCGAGAGAAACAGCATGGTGAGCTTGTCGGCGCCTTGCTGGCCTTTGAAGCTGGCGATGTCGGCGGGGACATCGACGCCGTGCGGAATCAGCGCGATGGGCGCGCGGACGCCCAGGGCGCGGACGCTCTCGACCTCTGCGGGCGCGGTCGCGTGCACGGCGGCGGCGTGCGCGAGATCGCGGCGCTGGTAGAACCGCAAGGCGAGCCGCTTGCGCCGCGCACGCTGCGCGAGAGCCCAGGTCTCCAGCATCCCGAGCGGGGCCAGGACGAGCGGCCGCCCGAACAGACGCGCCGCTCGAGAAATCGCGTGGTTGAACGCCGTCCACATCCCGAAGTTGTGGACCATGTCCACGCGCGCGAGGTCGGCCAGGGAGGTCCGTGCACCCGGCGGAGGAAAGCGCCTCCTGTCGCCGGTGAGCAGCCGCGCATCCAGACCCGACTGCGAGAGTCGATGAGCGATCTGAGCGACAGTGTGGGCCGGCCCCCCCATGTGAGGGTCGTAACGAAAGGGAGTGGCCAACAGCAGCTTCATCGACGTGATCGGAACGCCTGCACCTTCCACCTGGACAGGCGGTAGACCATCTTGAGATGAAAGGGCGTCAAGAATTTGCGGAGGTATCGAAGGCGCAACGCCGCTGCTTCTCCAGTTGGCGCGCGCCGGGTCATGATCTCCTTGCAGGCCTCGGTGATCCGATGAAAGGTGACGGGAGGGGCGAACCACTGCTCCCAAGCGGAGCGGGCATTGGCGCCCATCTCCACGGCTGCGGTCTCGTGACGACGAACGAGCGCTGGAATGCTCTGGGTCTCGGTCTCGGCGACGCGCAGGCTGAAGGTCGCCCAGTCGGGGCCCTCCGGGGGCGTGAACGCGTCCGACACGATGACTGGCACCCGCCCCGCCTCCATCGTCTCGAAGAGGCGATAGGTCGAGGGTGAAGCACCGCGGGGGCAAATCACGAACTTGCTCCGCGAGGTGACGTCGGAAAATCGCGCCAGGTAGACCTTCCGCTCTTCCGGCGAGAGCACCCACTCATGCGCAGTCCCCGTGTCCTCACAGCAGGCCCGCTCATCAGCGGCCAACTTCATGATCTCGTGCCGCACCGGATCTGTGCTGGTGCTACCGACGAACGAGTACAGAAAGCCCTCCGCGGCGTCCGTTGCCGGCGCAGGTCCCCTGACCGGGTTCTCCGTAATCCGCGCGATGTAAGGAGCGCCCACCGCATAGGCCGGATCGCGGTCCTGGAGCTCGAGGGCCGGATAGAGACCCGGCATGAGGGGAACCGCGAAATCCCCATCTTGATAGAGAAAGCATCGGTCGGGATACCGCCTGCGCAGGGGATGGTTTCTGACCGCCAGGTAATAGGGATCCCCGGCGGTGTGCCCTTCGAGGAAGATGATCAGATCGGCCTCGTCGGGATTTTCCACACGGGCGTGGACGCCAAACCGGTCCCGAGCCGCCCAATCGATGAGCCATTTCGCGCCAAAGTCGTGCGGCGGCGGATACGCAGAGAGAATGAAGACTTTCATGCAGCCGCTGAACCGCTGCGCCGCCTGCGGCACGGCGCGGCGGTCTTGATCGTTATGCTCCCAGCATTCTTCGATCGGCGATGCGCAGGTGCAGGCGCCGGGTCGCGTCGCGCAGCACCGGGCGGTCGAGCAGCCATCCGGCCGCTCGCACAGCCACGTGAGGCTTGAGATGTCGACCCTTGAACAAGCCGCCCATCAGCCCGGTCGGCCGGTTGTAGCGAAACGGCATGCCGAAGGTCTTCATGTAGTGGCCGTACATGAGAGCGCCACGCTTGTCGGCAGGCGGCGTATCGTCGCTGACAATCAACCGCATCATCTCGTCGTGGCTCTTGGGGATATGGATCGACCCCAGCGTGTCGAAATAGCTGCGGTACCCGAGGATCGAGGGCTTTCCCCAGTAGGTCGCCTCGAGGCCGGTGGCGGAACCAAACGAAACCACGCGTGTGGCTTTCCTCATCATGGCATACGTGCTGATCGGGCTGTCCGCCGCGATGACGGTCAGGTTCGGCTCCCGCCGTTCCAGCAGTCGCTGGCTGCCGACCTCGGGCATGTTGGCCGAACGCGGGTGCAGTCTCACGAAGAAATTCAGATCCGGATGGTCCTTCGCTGACGCCAGGATCCTGTCGATTCCCTGGTACTGATTCTCGTACAGCGTCTGGCCTTCCACCATCTCACGCAGGCAATCGACCTCGTCGGAGGTGCTGCCGTAGATGACGATGTTCTTGGCGCCGTCCTTCCACCTGTCGGGGAACTTTCCGTGCTCTTGCTGGGCCACGAAGGAATGCCAGTCGCTCTGCGAACCAGTGACGCGATCGGCATAGAAGCTGGCCCCGATCAGCTCACGCAGCTCGGGATCGGCTCGTTCCCAGGCCCTCCGAACCTCGTCCTGGAAAAAGTCGAGATCGTGGGGAGGGTGGTTCTCGAACAGCGAGAACTTCTCGAAGCTGCTCCCCCGCTCGTGGATGACGAAAGGGACGCCGCGGCTCTCCGCCGCGCGCATGACCGCACGCATGGTCGCCATGCGGCCGTTGAAAACGTACAGTCGATCGACCTGCACGCGGCTCAGGAAGTTCTGCACCGATCGGAACACCGCCACCGAGGACAGGATGGTGCGACGAACCTGGTCGTGTTCCGTGCGAATGTCGTAGTCAGGACGCAGCAGCACCGATGACAGTGTGGAGTGCGCAGCCCACCCGACGTCGAAGTTCTCGACGACAAATTTGGTCATCTCGTCTCGCGTCCGCCAGTCGGTCTTGATGTCGCGAAGCTCCTGCCGATCCTTCTCGGTGAGTTGAAGGAGCGGCGCGATCTCGACACGGCGGGAAAGCCAGGAGACTCCGGTCCGAGATCGTCCGATGCAACGGACGCAGAGCCCTGCCTCATGTTTCGGATTCACCTCGCAGGCCATGAGGTCGCCGTTGCAAACCATCACCGTGACCTGATCGCCGGCGGTCAGGTGGCGCTCGGCGATCTCGAGATCGGTCTCGAAGTGAAAGTCGAAGAACGCGGCGGGCGCGACGACCAGGACGTGCATAGCGGATTCGCGAATATACGGGCGGGTTTGGATGCTGTCACGGCCGATTTCGCGGCTCTTCCGAGCTGGGCGCCGATACAATGCGCGGCGTGGCTGGCACGAACCGTTGGCGGACAGCGCGGGTATTTGGCGCTGCCGCTCTGCTTGGCGTGGGCTGCACGTCCTCGGCACCGGCCCGTCCGGCGTTCGAGCTCTTCGAACCGACGGACGGCGTGGATTGCAGTGAAGCGATGCAAGTGAACGCATCCGGCGTCGTCGTCGGCTATTCCGACTCGTGCCTCGACTATCCTTGGCCCAACGCGCATCAGGCCTACCCGTTCGTCGCCGACGGCGCTGGGGTGCGGCCGTTGGCCGCCGGCGTCGCCGCGTCGTCGATCTACGCCATGGCGATCAACGACGCGGGGTTCATCCTGGCGCAGGATGAAACGGAGCCCGATTTTACGCAGTGGCTATATCGCCCCGGCCACTGGGACACGCCGGAGCTCGTGCCGATCGACTTCAGTTGCGCCCTGTACGCCCTCACCAACCGGCCGCTGTCCGGGCAGGCGCTGCCCCTCATGGTGGGGTGCGCGGGAGCGGGCGCCAGCCGTCCGTGGCAATGGATCCAGGTCCAGATGGCGGCGCCCGGCAGCGCGGCGAACCCGCCGTCGTTCGTCCCGCCGCCCGCCGCTGGTTACACTGGCGACGGCGGCGCGATGGCCGTCAATGACCTCGGCGACATGGCCGGCTTCTACACGCTGACGACCCTCGCGCGCTCCGCGATGGCGTGGACGCGCGAGGGCGGCCTGGTCGATCTCAACACTCTGGCCCCGGCGGGCAGCGGCTGGGCTCTGGTGATGGCGCTGGGGATCAATCAGCAGCGGCAAGTCGTCGGCTTCGGGCTCCATGGCGCGGACGTGCGCGCTTTCCGGGCGGACCTGAAGAGCGGCACCGTGATCGACCTCGGCGCGCTGCCTGCGCCTCTGGATCATGCCGCCTTCCAGGCCCGCGCCATCAACACCCAGGGTCACATTGTCGGAACGGCCGGCAGGCCCGCCGACGGAGGCAACTATCATCTCCTCGCCGATCGGGCGTTCTTTTTCAGCGACGCCACAGGGCTCGTCGATCTCAACACGCTGGCTACGCCGGACGCGGGATGGACGCTGATCGACGCGTCGGACATCAATGACTCCGACGAGGTCGTCGGGTTCGCGACGGACGGAAACGTCCGACGCGCCTATCGGGCGCGGCTCACGCTGCCGTAGGCCCGACGACCCTGCCGGCCTCGGCCTCAGATGGGGCCATGATCGACCGACCGCGGACGGTGTCCCGATCTCAGAATCGCTTCGGCCACCCGCCCAGCGCCCTGGCCGTCGATCAGCGACCGACCGGCGTCGCTCATCAGCTCGCGTAGCGCGGGGTCGGCCGCCAATTGCCGACATGCCTCCTCGACGCGGCGGAATCGATCGGCCACCGATTCGCGCAGCGGGCCAGCCGAGAGCAGCGAGACGCCCGCGAGGGCGGCGATGTTCGGCTCCTGGTTATCGGCCAGGCAGAGCGCCACGGTCGGCACGCCGCTGGCCGCCAGCTCGTACAGCGTCTGGCCCCCTCCGGAGACCGCCAGATCCGCCGCCGACATGAGGGCCGAGAGATCGTCGAGGTCGCGGTGAATCCGAAGCCGCGGGGGATCGCCCGCCGCGCGCCGATCGAGATCCGGCATCGGTCCGAACAGCGGGCCGATGACGACGTCGAGCGCGGCCTCGGGGAGCGCGCGCTGGACCGCCTCCACGACCGCCATCGTCGAGCTCTGCGGATCGGCGCCGCCCAGGGTCACCAGCACGCGCGCCACGCGGGGCGC
>Ga0111538_10010887_pt1 | contig 12084 bp, 9 predicted proteins | sample SoiMethybrSBSTD1_FD_79669 | JGI IMG/M metagenome (GOLD analysis project Ga0111538, IMG submission 79669) | Bulk soil microbial communities from a Populus tree surrounding site in Tennessee, USA - Soil MetaG P. TD hybrid SBSTD1 (version 2)... | ecosystem: Environmental > Terrestrial > Soil > Tree...
CCAAAGGACCTCAGACGTCGGACTTCGGGCCTCAGGTCCGGATCCGGAGCCAGAAGCCCGAGGCCTGAGGTCCGAGGCCTAGGGTGCGCCAACCGATCAAAACATCTGTGGCGAGGTACTAGGCGGCGCCGTGGACGACGCGATCGGCATTGGCCTCGTTGCGCGTCCGCTGTTGTTCGTCGCGCTCGCGGCGCTCGCGTTCCTTCCCCTGGAACACGTCGCCGCGGCGCACGCGCAGCGCCGGCGCCGCTTCGCGACCGATCTGGCGTTCGCGACATTCGGCCAGGTGCTGGTGCGGCTGGGGCTGGTGCTGGTCGCCGGCGGGGTGCTGGCGCGGCTGGACGCCGCCGCGCCCGATCGCCCGCTGCTCGCCGCGATCGCCGATCGCCGCGCGCGCTTCGTCGTCGAGACATCGGTCGGCTTGCTGCTGTTCGAGCTCGCCGGTTATGCCTACCACCGCCTGGCGCACGCCGTGCCGGCGCTCTGGCGGCTGCACGAGATTCACCACTCGTCCGAGATGATGGACTGGCTCGCGTCGTTCCGGCAGCACCCGCTCGAGATCCTGCTGGTGACGCTGGCGCAGAACGCGCCGCTCGTGCTGCTGGGTGTACCGCTTGGCGCCCACGCGACCGTGCTGGTCGCGCTGAAGCTGGCGACGGTGTTCGTGCATTCGAACGTACGCGTGCCGCTTGGACCGCTGCGCTTCCTGATCGCGACGCCGCTCTTTCATCACCGTCACCACCAGCGCGGCGGCGCGGTCGCGAACTTCGCGTCGCTGTTCCCGATCATCGACCTCGCCTTCGGCACCCACAGCGACGAGACCAGCCGCCGCTTCGGCGTCGAGCGCAGGCTACCCGACAGCTTCGTCGGCCTGCTGCTCGCGCCCTTGCGGCGCGGCGATCGATAACCGCTGTCGCGCGATCGCTACGGGCCGCTGGTGCCGCCGGCGCTGGCGCAGGCGGTCACGTTCAGCGTGGCCGTGTCGACCAGGAACAATGTGTCGTACAGATCGTTGGTGGCCGCGGCGAAGCCGAACTCGACGGTCCGGCCCGCGTAGGTGAGCGGAACCGCAGCCGTGAACCGGGTCCAGTTGGTCGTCACTGTCAGGTTCGTGAGCTCGACGAGAATGGCCGGCGCCACTCCCCCGACCTCGGAGACGTAGGCATCCATCAGATCGTAGGCATACGCGTATGAGTCGTCCGTGCCCACGAACGCGAAGAAGCTCAAGGTGATTGAGGAGGCGCCCGCCGGAATCGTCACGGACTGGAAGACATCGTCCTGGGCCATCGCGTAGCCGGCCTCGAGCAAGGCGTTCGGCGGCGTGTGCGCCAGGATGTAGGAAGGGTCAGTCAGCGCGACGATCGCCGGATCGCCATATGCGGTCCAAGAGACCGGGGTGGTATCGAAGCTCCCGTTCCTCAGCAGCTGGAGCATCGAGGTGCCGGTGTTCTGCCAGAAGCCGTTCGTATCGCACGTCTGATTCTGCCCGCCCTGGCAGCGCATCGAATTCGGGACGCACTGGCCGCCGCACACGCCGCTGCCGGTGCAGACGAACTGACAGGGCGACTGGTCCACCCAGGCGCCGGCCGCGCTGCACAGCTGCGGGAGGCCGGTGGAGCTGCATCGGCGCGTATTCGGTACGCAGGCACCGGTGCAGAAGCCTCCGCTGCAAAGGAAAGGACACGGCGTACCCGATTGCCACTGGCCCTGCGCGTTGCAGAGCTGGGGCGTCAGGCCGACACACATCGCGGTGCCGGGTGTGCACACGCCCGGCATGCCGCCGGTGCCGCCCGTCCCGGCGGCGCCGGTCGTCCCCGCCACGCCGGTCGTTCCCGCAGCGCCCGTCGTCCCGCCGCGGCCTGCGTTCCCGCCGCCGGTGCCGGTCGTTCCTGCCACGCCCGTCGTCCCGCCGCGGCCCGCGTTCCCGCCGCCGGCGCCGGTCGTTCCTGCCACGCCCGTCGTCCCGCCGCGGCCCGCGTTCCCGCCGCCGGTGCCGGTCGTCCCCGCCGCGCCCGTCGTCCCGCCGCGACCCGCGCCGCCGCCAGCGCCACCCGATTGGATCACGCCGCCCGTTCCAGTCGCACCGGCCGCACCTGTCGTGCCCGCGCTGCCCGTCGTGCCACCCGCGCCGGTCGTTCCCGCCGCGCCCAGCGCGCCAGCCGTTCCGGTCGTTCCCGCCGCGCCGAGCGCGCCACCCGTTCCGGTCGTCCCGGCCGTGCCCAGCGCGCCGCCCGCGCTTCCCCCGCCGCCGCCACCCGCGCCGCCGCCACCGTCGTCGGGCGCCTCGCTGACGGAACCGCACCCCAGCACGAACCCGACCAACAGGACGGCGGTCCGCCGCCCGAAACTAGGCAATCTCGTCATTGCAGCGCCCCCCCACAGATAAGGTGTCGCCATACGATAACTGACCGGCCGCGCGGACCGGAACCAAAAAGCCACCACCGATCACAGACGAGAACCGATCGCCGCGGTCGCGTCCGCGAATTGTGTGACGACTGCCACGTCAGCAGCCCCGGCCGCGGTCAGTTGCCGCCGTCGAGCGCGTCGGCCACGGCGGCCGCCTGGCGCGCGAACGCGCCTGAATCGGGGGACAGCCGGGCCGCCTCGCGCCCGAGCGCTTCCAGCGCCGCCGCAATCTTGCTCCACTGCTGGTCGCCGACCCAGTGGTCGCGCGCCGGCGCCTCGCGGCGCAGCAGCCCGAGGACCTTCATCATCAGGTGCTGCTGGCCGGCCGCCGTCGCGGTCTCGAGCGCGCGCAGGATCTCTCTGACGGCGTCGAGGCGGCGTCCGCTCGCCACCTGCTCCGTGGTCGTACGCCGCACCCGGTTCATCGATGTCGGGATCATGGTTGGGCGCTTGTGTCGGCGGAAACCACCCCCGGCTTGAGCCTCAGGGCCGCGGGTCGGCGAATGGGTCGGGCTTGCTCGATCCCGGCAGCGACAGCGGCGGCGGCGGCTTCGGCGCGCGTGGCAACATCGGCGGGTCGGGCTCCGGGCGCGACCTGTCGTCGAACGCGTGTGTCGACCGGTAGTAGCTGTAGAGCCCCCACGCAAACACCAGCAGCCCCCCGACCGCGGGCATGACGGCCCCCAGACAGTTGCCCGCCTGCCCGAGCCCGCCGCAGGTCGTGTCGCCGAACCACAGACGGTAGGCGCCGAACGCGGTCAGCGCGGCGCCCCCCAGCATCATCACGTTGCCGGGAAAATCGACGTCCGCGATCTCGTCCCGGCGCAGCGTGAACCGCTCGTGGTTGTCGCCCGCCAGGTAGACGCTGCCCGGCGAGCCTCCGAGGATGCGCGCGTCGACGCGCCGCCCCTGTTTCGTCTCGATGAGCGCGGTCATCCCGCAGCCGCCCGCGATCAGGGGCAGCAGCATCATCCGAGCGACTAGCGCGACGACCGATCGACGGCCCACGCGGAGGTTCTAGCTCAAACGGTTCTGCGCCGCTGCCCGCGCCTGCCGGCGGGCCCGCGCGGCGCGCGCCAGCCGCTGCTTCTTCTCGGCCTTCGCGATCCCGAAGGTGACGGTGGCGTCGGGCGGCAGCACGTACGCGGACAGGAAGCGCGCCGGATCCTTCAGCTCGCCGTCCCGGTGGACCTCGAAGTGCAGGTGGCTCCCCGAAGCCTTCACGCCCGTGCGGCCGACGGTGCCGATGATCTCGCCCGCGCGCACCGTCTGGCCCGCCTCGACGCGGAACGTGTTGAGGTGGAAGTAGCCGCTGCGCACGCCGCCGTCGTGGACGACGCGCACGAAGAGGCCGCCCGGGCCCATCATGTTCGTCTTGCGCCGCCAGCGCTTCACCTGGCGCGGGAACAGTCCCAGCGCGGGGTGGTCGCTTTTCATGTCGACGCCCGCGAACTGCACGACACCGTCCGCGACGGCGCGCACCGGCTCGCCGATGGTGGCGTCGATGTCGACGCCGCGGTGCGATCGCTCGCCGCCGTCGCGATCCACGCCCAGGCCGCTGGTGCCCAGGCGCGGCGCGCCTTCCAGCGGCGACGTGATCGGCAGCTCCAGCGACGACGGCTGGAACGCGATCGGCGCGTTGCCGTACGCCTCGATCAGCCGGCGGCGCGCGGTCAGCGTGCGATCCTCGGGCGTCGCGCCCCACACCTTGTCTCCCCAGAAGAAGTGCGCGACCGCGGTGCGGTGGGGCGTGCTGCCGATCGCGCGATCGATCGCCACGTGCTCCGCTTCCCACATCGCGAGCAGCGCCGCGCCGACGCGCAGGTTGTGCGCGGGATCGAGCAGCCGCTCGCGTTCCAGGTCCGCGCGCGGGAACGGCAGGCGGGCGCCGGCCGCGAACATCGACGCCTTGATCTGCAGCAGGCCGACGCCCGACGCGTCGGTCAGCCAGGGCCGGCACCGGCTGCCGCGATAGGCGAGCGCCGCCAGCATGAACGGATCGCTGTTCGTCTGCGCGGCGACCTCGCGCACGACCCGCGCAACCTCGGGCAGGCCCTCGTCGCGCGCCACCTCGCCGCACATCCGGACGACCGCGGCGTCGAAGCGCGCGGCGTCGATCGGGCCGGCGACGGTCGGCGGTTCGGCGGGCCAGCCGCCTGGGTCCTTGAGCTCGTGGATGCCGCGCTTCGGCGCGACGGCGGACGGCCGCTGGCGCAATCCCGCGACGGGGCTGGCGGCCGCCTCGGTCGTCGCCGGGGCCGCGATCGCCGCGCTCGCGCCCGTATTGGCGTCAGGCAACTCGGCGGCCAGCAGGACGAGGGTGAGCGGGGCGACGGTCGCGAACATCCCTGTACGGGTGTGTCACATCGGTGAAGGCCATCAAATCTTTAGCCAATCTGCGCCGCGCCACGCCTCGTCCGCGACCTGGACCAGCTGCGAGAACGAGCCGGTCGCGTCGCCGCTTCGTGCATGAGCGAACCGCGCGCCACGAAGGATTGCAGATCGCGGCTTTAGCAAAATCTAAAAAAAACTTCTTGACGGTAAAGAATGTCAAGCTCAGGGTGAACATCGTCATGTTGTTAGTTCGTCAACCAACACGCAAAGCGACGAGGGCCGCGTTGTACGCGACGTGGTCCTGCCGTGAACGTCTGTTTGGCGGGCATGACAACGTCGATCCCGCCGGAGGCTCGAGAAGCATAAAGACCCCGATGTCACAGATTCTCGAGCCTCTCACCTCCAGCCTGGGAGGCGCTGCCTAGGAGCCTTTTTTCATAGGTTCTCGGGAAAGCCGCCCAGGTGAAGTCGACCTCGGCGGCTTTTTTCATTTCTGGGCTCACACACCTGGCACGGCGAAGAAGGCCGGCGCCATGAACGGGAGAGATCTACCCGAATGACGAAATCCGCCAATGCGCAATTGAACCGCGGCAACCACTCCGGCGACGGCCGGGGATGATCTTTGACAATCAAATAGTCGACGATGCCCGTGGCCGGGCAAAGACGCCCTTGGTCTTGCCGCGGCCACGATTTTGCTCCCGTAGCCGATCTGGTGATGGCGCCTGCCTGAAGCGCAGGAGATGCTGGTCCGATTCCAGACGGGAGCACCGGGGCGAAGCCCGTCTTCGCCAACTTCGTCCGTTCTCGCGGACCGACTGAAAACGGTTATCAAGCTCCGAACTTGACGCCCCGACCTCTGGGTCGCGATCTGGGATCAGGCTGGTCTCCAAAACCGGCCAGCGGGGTTCGATTCCTCGGCAGCCCGCAAGATGTGATCGCGTCGAGCGCAGGCGGGCTTTGCCCGCCGGAGCTCATCGCGGGAGGGTTTGGGAACCCTCTCAGGGTTCCCATGTTGATGCAGGGAGGGCTGGGCCCTGCCAGGCCTCATAAGCCTGGAACCAGGTCGGTTCGATTCCGACCCCTGCAACTCGAGTAGCGACCTCGCGCGGCTCCTCCCTCTCTCCCTGGTAGGCGAGAGTTGTGCGGAGCGCGGATGAATCGCGCGCCGGCAGACCGCGTGTCGCACGTCTGCAAGTCGGCGGCTGTCTAGTGGGACAGCCGCCGCGCCCTGCCCTTCAAGCGTAGATGGCGACGCGCCCGGCCCGTACCCGGGAGAGGACCGTTCAAGTCGGTCGTGGGGCTCAAACAAGCAAGCAAACGAAACCAGAAAGGAGGTGAACCATGACGATCGTTTTGTTCCTGGATAGCGACTGGCAACCGTTGCGCGTGGAGCCGTGGACGCGCGCCATCACGGATCTGTTCCTCGGCAAGATCGAGGTGATCGAATACAGCCGCGACCGCACGATCAAAGGCGTCAGCCGCGACTACCCGATGCCCGCGGTGGTTCGCCTCTTGCGGCGGTTCCGGCGCGACCGGCAGGCGATCAAGTTCTCGCGTCTCAACATCTACACGCGGGACCGGTTCACCTGTCAGTACTGCGGCGCGCAGCTGCTGGCGGAAGACCTGACGTTCGATCACGTCGTTCCGCGCGCGGCCGGCGGCCGCACCGCATGGGACAACATCGTGACGGCGTGCGTGCCCTGCAACAGCCGCAAGGCCAACAGGACGCCGCAGCAGGCTTCGATGGCGCTTCTGCGCAAGCCGGCGAAGCCGCGCTTCCTGCCGACGGTGACGGTGAAGATGGACGGCCGTCACGTCCCGCAGGAGTGGCGTCCGTACTGGAACGTCACGCTCGATCGGTGATGGCGAACGCCACCACCGCAGCCATACCCCCCGACTCGCCCGTCCGCGCAGCGGGCGAGTCGGGATGGGATCTCTCTCTACGCACCGAGCGCTGGGACGCAAGGGGCGCTGTAAACGCCCCGCCTTCGGGCTAGCCAGGTTCGATTCCTGGGCGGTGCACACGCCGCCGACGCCCGAACGGTCTGGGTACCGGCCTTTTAAACCGGTCTGAGCTGGTTCGACTCCAGCCGGCGGCACGCACGGGTTGCAGGTGTTGAAGGCTGCATAGCCGGTTCTTACCCGGCCGGACGGGGTTCGATTCCCCGGCAACCCACGAAAGGAGGACGCCATGGAAAAGTGTTTCAGTTGCGGTGGTCCGTTCCACCCGGCGACGGGCCATTACCACCGGCCCGACGTGCCGGTGTGCGGACCTTGCACGAAGAGGTTCGTGTCCTGGCTGAAGGGACACACGAAGCGCCGTTGGGGCGGGCAGGACTTTTATGCCCATGCCGCGACGAGCATCAAGCCGAAGTAGCGATCGAAAGCAGCGATCGGAGTTTCGTCCAATGGCAGGGCCGCGGTCCTACAAACCGCAGACGGGGGTTCGATTCCCTCAACTCCGACAGACGCCACGAGCCGCCGTAGTTCGTTTATCCGTTCGATCCGAGATCGCGCCGCTTCATGGCGCGAGCCCGATGGGGGCACCTCGAGCTGCGCACCTTCGTTCGTGGCGTCTGCATTTTCCCCGATCGAAGGTCGTGAGCCGGCCTTTGAAGCCGGTGACGCTGGTTCGATTCCAGCTCGGGGAGCGCATGTGGTGGCCGTGGTGTACTGGAGTGCACGCCTCGCTGTGAACGAGGAGGTGCGGGTTCGATCCCCGCCGGTCACCCCGCAAGAAGCAATAACTGGGTGTGGGTCAATGGCTGGCCACCTGGCCCGGAACCAGGTCCACGCAGGTTCGATTCCTGCCGCCCAGACCGGGGATGTCGTCCAACGGAAGGACGCGGCGTTCGCATCGCTGAAATGAGGGTTCGACTCCCTCCGTCTCCACGATCGCTTCGAGAGTGCTGCCGAATGGTCGGCAACCGGTCCCGAAAACCGGGGTGGTGGTGATGAGCCCCAGAGGTTCGATTCCTCCACTCTCGTCTCTTGGCGCTGTCCGCTAACGGCAGGCGACCTGGCCCTCAACCAGGAAACGGAGGGTTCGACTCCCCCCAGCGTCACGCACGACCGCTTCGGCTAGAAGGCTCAGGCTCCCCGGCTTTCATCCGGGAGACGCGGGTTCGAATCCCGCAGCGGTCGCCACGCCCACGGCAATTGGATGCGGCCAGCGCTACGAACGCAGGCTTTGGAGGTTCGAATCCTCCCGCGGGCACGACTGTTCTGACGGAGACGTGCTGGAGCGGTAACAGGCCGGTTTGCTAAACCGAGGCCGACCACGGTCGCGCGCGTTCGATTCGCGCCGTCTCCTCGACACGGCCAAGTCGCCAAATGGGAAGGCGCCGGATTGCAACCCCGGTACGAGTCGGTCCGATTCCGACCTTGGCCTCGACGCGCGCAAGGTGTTTGCGGCTGCATGCCTGACTGCCAGTCAGAGGGACCGGGTTCGACTCCCGGTGCGCGCTCTCTTTCGATTTCGATTCGCGATTCGTACCGCTGTCCGAGCGGCTGAGGACCTTGCCTTCCAAGCAAGAGAGCCGGGTTCGACTCCCGGGCGGTACTCAAAACACGGCGTGCATTGGCGCGGAGGTGCCCCAAGGTGTGGCCCGCGCCGCACGTCCGCTCTCCCCCACTCCGCTCCTCGACCTGGGGGTCAGGCGGCCATGGTAGCGCCGCCGCGCTCGGTCCGATTCCGAGGGGGAGCTCCATTCCAGGGTGGCTGATCGGTTTAGGCGCTCGCCTGTTAAGCGAGACGAGGTGTGTTCGATTCACACCCCTGGAGCCACGCGCCCGTGCCGGTTGGATCGGCGCCGCGCCTCCTACGCGCGGAGGTGCAGGTTCGAATCCTGCCGGGCGCACGACATCCCCCCGCCAACTGGATCGGGCCTCGCCCTCCGAAGGCAGGGTTGGGCGTTCGAATCGCCCCGGGGGGACCATCCTGCGTGATGCGACCGGTGTCGCAGACCGCCTGTCTAGCGGTTGAGAGGGGTTCAACTCCCCTACGCAGGGCAACGCTGGCCCACAACGCTCGAGTGGCGGAATCAGCAGACGCGCCGGACTAAGGATCCGGTGGGCAACCGTGGGAGTGCAACTCTCCCCTCGAGCACCCGGGTACTGACGGACGCGTAGCACAACGGCCAGCGCAGCCGCCTGATAAGCGGCCGATGGAGGTTCGACTCCTCCCGCGTCCACGCCCGCGCGCCTAGCCCAACTGGCAGAGGCTGCCTGCTCAAGACAGGTACGGTCGGAGTTCGAATCTCCGGGCGCGCACGAACGCCGCACTGCCGTCACTGGAAGTAGTAGACACTGCCGGTGGCGACCGCGGCGCCACCCTGGCGGGACGCGCCGCCCGGTAGGTAGATGCGGTCGCCGACCACCGCCGCGCCGAATCCGTGGCGCGGCATGGTGAGCTCGGGCAGCGCCTTCCACGTATCGGTGGCGGGATCGTATTCATCGACGTTGGGGAAGACGCCGGCCGTCGAGGCCGCGTTCCCTTCGCCGCCGAAGACGTAGAGTTTGTCGCGCAAAACAGCCGCCGCGACACCGCCGCGCGCGGTGGGGAGCGCCCGCCGCGCGGTGTAGCCCCCATTCGCGGGGTCGAACACGAACGCGCTGGTCTCGAAGCCGGTGATGCTGTCGGCGCGACCTCCCGCGATGTAAATCTTGCCGCCGATCGCGCCCGCCGCGCAGTGCTCCTTGCGCGCCGGCATGTCGGGCAGCTTCGTCCAGGTGTCCGCCGCCGGGTCGTACACGGACGCGTCGGCGACCGACATCCCTCGCCGGCCACCGCCGAAGACGTAGAGCTTGTCGTTCAGGACGGCGACGCAGGCCGCGGCGCGCTCGGTTCCGGAGGGCAGCGGGCTCACCGCGTCCCACCGATCGAGATCCGGGTTGTAGGAATACACGCCCGCGTTGGGCGAGCCCGTCCCCTGGTCGACGTAGAAACCAGCGACGATGAGCCGGTCGCGCGCGACGCCCACGTTCGCGTGCTGTGCTGCGAAAGGAAACGCCGCGACGCTGCGCCACATGCGGGTCGTCGGGTTGTACGCCTCCACGGTGGGACTCGGGTTCATCGCGTAGCCGACCACCACGTAGATCTCGCCGCGCAGCGCAACGACGCCGTGCTCCTGGCGGACGCGCAGCAGATTCGGAATCGCCTCTTCGGTCGGCGTGGTCCCCGAGCCGCCCGCCGCGCCGGCGGCACCCGTCGCGCCGACCGTTCCAGCCGCGCCGCTCCCGCCGCCCGTGCCCGCGATGCCCGCCGCACCAGCAGTACCCGCGACACCTGCGATGCCCGCGTTGCCGGCTGTCCCCGCGCTGCCTGCCGCGCCTGCCGCGCCGCCGCCACCCGCACCGCCGCCGGTCGACGTCGTCCCCTTCCCGTCGGAGCAGGCCAGGACGCCGAGCGCGAACAGCAACGCCAGGAGCGATGAAGTCGGAGCGCGCATTTTCGAGTCTTCCTCACCAGCAGCGTCCCGCTCTCCGCGCGTTACGTGCCGGTTCGTAGAATGCCTTTTCTCGACGGCAAGACAACAACAAGCCGCACCTGTTCCGCGTCGATTTTGTGAGCCGGTTTCAATGGACGCGTAGCACAACGGCAGCGCAACCGCTTTATAAGCGGCCGATGGAGGTTCGACTCCTCCCGCGTCCACGCCCGCGCGCCTAGCCCAACTGGCAGAGGCAGCCTGCTTAAACCAGGCACGGTCGGAGTTCGAATCTCCGGGCGCGCACGCAGCCCCGATGCTCGAGAGGACGAGCGCTCGTTTTCTAAACGAGAGGCCGCGGGTTCGAATCCCGCCGGGGCTTCAAAGCGGACCGAAGCAATTGGGTTACCTCGAAACGAACCCAGACGCGTTCACTCGTCCGCCTCTTCGCCAGGGTATCCCAACCAGCAGAGGACGCCGGCTCAGACCCGGTGTGTTGCAGGTGCAAATCCTGTCCCTGGCACGAACGTCACGAGCCGAACGTGTTCGGTTACCAATATCAATGGGGAGGTCGCGGGTTCGAATCCCGCCGGGCGAAAGCCCGTAGCTCAGTGGCAGAGCGCCAGCGCCGAGCGCGAGAACCATGTTCGTGACGTCATCGGGGAGGCCGCCGGAACGGAGCACTGCTTTGCATACAGCGCGTCGCGGGTTCGACTCCCGCCCTCTCCACGATCGTCAACCAACAACTTGCTCGCTGACCGCGAGCCGCCGGCTGATGGTTATCTCATGCGTCGTCCAATCGGGAGGACGGCCGCCCAAGAGACGGCAAATGCGGGTTCGACTCCCGCCGCGTGAACCGATTTCGCTCGGACACCCCGGGGTTCTCCGGCGCAGACGCACTGGCTCTGACCCAGTCGCGCGACGGTTCGAGTCCGTCCCCCGGGTCCACGCGGACCGAAGTCATTGGGTTACCTAACGGTCCTAAGTCGGCGCCCTCGCACGGCGCCGTGGCCCTGAAAAGGACTGGCCGAACATACCCAGCCACGCTCACTCGTCCGCGATCTCTTGGGGGCGTAGCTCAACTGGTAGAGCAATTCGCGTCGCCGCACCCTTGTCCCGCGTAGCCAACGCCGGGGCCGAAGGATGACGGTTATCGGCAGCGGGTTCTAATCCCGCCGCCTCCACACAGCTTCGGCGGACCGAAAGGGTTGGATTACCGCCAACCACAGCCAGGAGCCTTGGTGGGCTCCAGTCCCGCAAGGGACGGCACCCAGCCCATCACTCGTCCGCCACCTCTCCATCCCATTCGCCCGCAATGGTGCGGGCCGAAACGCAGCAGCAACACCTGACGAGGAGCATAGCCATGACGTATCTGAGCAAGTGGTTCAACTTCAAGAAGACGCCGCAGTCGGCGCCGATCCCGGGCACGTCGCAGGTCCGCAACGACAACGCGGGCTACGTGTGGGCGGTCGACGACTGGACGCGCCTGGATCGATTCCTGATCCTGGGCAGCGAGGGCGGCTCGTACTACGCGTCGGAGCGGAAGCTGTCGCGCGAGAACGCCGAGGCGGTCCTGCGCTGCATCGCCGCCGACGGCGCGCGCGTCGTCGCGCGCATCGTCGCCGTGTCGGACGCGGGCCGCGCGCCCAAGAACGACCCGGCGCTGTTCGCGCTGGCGCTCGCCGCGAAGCTGGGTGACGAGCCCACGCGCCGCGCAGCGCACGCCGCGCTGCCGCGGGTCGCGCGCATCGGCACGCACCTGTTCCACTTCGCCGAGCACATCAAGGCGCTGGGCGGCTGGGGCCGCGGCACGATGCGGGCGTTCGCGCGCTGGTACAACGACATGGACGCGGCCCGGCTCGCGTTCCAGGCCGTGAAGTACCAGAGCCGCGACGGCTGGTCGCACCGCGACATCCTC
>Ga0111538_10010888_pt1 | contig 12083 bp, 12 predicted proteins | sample SoiMethybrSBSTD1_FD_79669 | JGI IMG/M metagenome (GOLD analysis project Ga0111538, IMG submission 79669) | Bulk soil microbial communities from a Populus tree surrounding site in Tennessee, USA - Soil MetaG P. TD hybrid SBSTD1 (version 2)... | ecosystem: Environmental > Terrestrial > Soil >...
GTCGCCCCGACTACTACTATCGCGGCGGCCGGGCGCCTTACTACTACTCTCGCAGCCGCGATCCCTACTACGGCCGCGGGCCGGCGTACTACGGGCGCGGCCCGAGCTACTACAGAGGTGTGGTCGCTCCGGGCAATCGTGGCAACGGTCGCGCCGTGGGCCCCGTCAGTCGTGGCGGAGCACGCTACTCGCGCGCTGCTCAGCGACGCTAGTTGTCGTTCGAAGATGAGGACGGCGGGTCTAGAAGACCCGGCCTACACTGTCCGTTAGCGCAAGCGACAGTGCAGGCCGGGTCTTGTTCTTTCGACCCGGCGTACTATAGCTCCAGCCGAAGTTACTCGCCTCGCAAGGGAGCATCAGCCTGATGAAACCGCTGTGGAAAGCACTGGCGATCGCTGTCGCGCTCGCAACCACCGGCTTGGCCGTCGTCTTCACTCAATCGCCGGCAGTTCCAGCCGGCGTCCCGAACCTCTCCGGCATCTTCGCAGGCCGGCGCTGCTTCCCCGCCAACTCGGACGTGTGTCCAGAGATGAACGCCAAGGGGGCCGAGCGCTTGATGACCGCCCGCGGCAAGGCATTGATCGCCGCGTTCGACGAGCACGCCGCGCCCAAGTACGACTGCTCGCCGGCGGGACTCCCGATCATTTTCGGCGACCCGTGGGCGGTCCGCATCGAGCAACTCGCCGATCGCGTGATCTTCACCTACGAAAAAGACGACGTGGTACGGACGGTCTGGTTGGAGGGACACGGGCATCAGAGACCCCGATCGGGGTTGCTCTTCATGCACGGCTACTCCACCGGGCGGTACGAAGGGAATCAACTCGTCGTCGAGACCAACCGGTTCACGTTCGATCCCGAGGGGTTTGCCGGCGACGTGATCAACGCGCCCTCGTCCACGCAGAAGCGGCTCGTGGAGCGCTATTCGCGGAACGGCAACACCCTGCGGCTGGAACTGACGGCCGAGGACCCGGTGTTCCTGCTTGGACCGATCAACTACACGATGGATTACCCGGAAACCAAGGAGCCGCTCTCGCTGCCGTGGAACTGCGATCCCGCCTCGGCGCAACGCAACCTGCACGTGGTCAAGTCCAAGTACCCGCAGGACCCGCCCATCACTCGGAGAAACTCACAATGAAATCTGGCGCACTCATTGGCGCGCTCGTCCTCGGCGCAGTCGTCACTGCGGCGGCCCACCACGGCCAGGCGGGTCTCTTCGACGACACTCGCATCGTCGAGTTGAAGGGGACCGTCAAGCAGTGGAGCTTCATCAACCCGCATCCGATCCTGGTGCTCGACGCGGCCGATGAGAAAGGCGTGCGCAAGGAGTGGGACGTCTACTTCGGTCCCGCCGCGGTGCCATCGCTGCGCCGTCAGGGCTTCTCAGGCGACACCTTCAAGGTCGGCGAAACCGTGACCGTCAAGGGGCATCCCGCCACGACCGGATCGCCTGGCGTGGACGTGCTCGGCAAGGGCACAGGCGTGGTGCGCGCCGACGGTCGCAGCGTGCCGTAGACGATCAGAGCGCGTCCGTATGAAGGTCCTGAGTCGATTCCTCCATCAGCCGCAACGTGTCTGGCTCCGTCGCGCGACCTTTCAGATTCATCTCTGGACGGGCTTGGCGCTTGGCCTGTACGTCGTCGTACTGAGCGTCACCGGAAGCCTGCTGGTATATCGAGCCGAACTCGATAGATTCCTGGCCACACCCCGAGCCGCGTTGGAAGAACATGCAACGCCGATGACGGCCGATCAGTTGCGCTCGGCGGCGGCGAGGGCCTATCCGGGCTGGACGGTGAGCGAGGTTCACGAGGGACGCTATCGCGCCCGTTCCGGCGGGCCCGGACGGGGCGGGGCCGGCAATCCCGGTGGTGCCAGGGGCGACGGTGCGCCCGCTCGTCCACGGCGTCCTCCGGATCCAACGGCGACGATCGACCTCGAGCGTCCCGGCGGTGAGAAGAAACAGCGCCTCTTCAACCCGTATACCGGTGCGGATCTGGGCGACAGCACCACGCGCGGACAGTGGGTTCTTTTGTGGGTGGTCCGCCTGCACGACGAGCTACTGCTGGATCGTAGCGATGGTCAATGGTGGAACGGTTTGCTCAGTCTGATCTTCACCGTGTCGGTGCTGACGGGGGCTGTCGTCTGGTGGCCGGGCGTGTCGCGCTGGAAGCGCAGCATGGGAGTGAACGTGACCACCGGTTGGCGGCGGATCAACTGGGATCTGCACAGCGCGCTCGGCTTCTGGCTGTTCTTCTTCATGCTGATGTGGGGCATCTCGGGGTGGTACCTAGGGATGCCCGAACCGCTGACGAACTTCGTGGAGCACATCTCCGATCCGGACCAGCCTTATGGGGAGCGTGCTGGCGATATCTTCCTGGAGTGGCTGCCGCGCCTTCACTTCGGTCGCTGGCGAGATCCACTGTGGGGACCTTGGTTGAAGGCCGCGTGGGCGGCCGTCGGTCTCGTCCCCGCCGTGATGTTTGTGACCGGGCTGATCATGTGGTGGAACAGAGTCGTGCGGCGGCGCCGAACCTCGCCCGAGGTGGCCGTCGTCGAACTCGCCTGAAGCACGGGCTATGATCCTGTCATGTATTCCCGAATACCTGTGCTCCTTCTGATCTCAATCGGAGCCGTCGCGGCGACCGCCTCCTGTGGAGACAGACAGGCTGCACCACAGCCGGCAGCGCCGACTGCCAAGGCAGACGGTCCTGGTGTCGTCACCGGCGTCGTCACGTTCGACGGCGAACCGCCAGGGCGCGTGGTTGTGCGCATGGGTGGTGATCCTATGTGCGTGCCGAAGCATCCCTTCACGCTGCCCGGCCGGAATATCACCGCGACACTCTCGGAGGCGACGATCGTCGACGCGAAGGGCGGCATCGCCAACGTGTTCGTCTACATCCGCGACGGACTCGGCAATCGTGTCTATGCGGCGCCGACCACGCCGGTCGTGCTCGATCAGTCCGGCTGTCAGTACGAGCCGCATGTCTTCGGCGTGTTCGTCGGACAACCGATCGAGGTCAAGAACAGCGACCCCACGCCGCACAACGTGCACGCCATGGCGCACAGCAACAGCCAGTTCAACTTCAGCCAACAACCATCAACAAAGCCAGTCACGAAGACGTTCGACAAACCCGAGATCGGCGTGCCGCTGAAGTGTGATCTGCATGGATGGATGCAGGCCTTCGCCAACGTCGTCGCGAATCCGTTCTTTGCGGTGACCAAGGAAGATGGGACGTTCGAACTTCGCGGGTTGCCGACAGGAACCTTCACCATCGAAGCGTGGCACGAGGAATTCGGTCGTCAGACACAGCAGGTCACGATTGCAGACGCGAGCCCCTCGGCGATGGCGACGTTCACGTTGAAGGCTGATCCGACCCGGCGGCGTTCCGTTCCGCATTGAACCAACGACTCCTTCCACACGCGCGCGTCGGCAAGCGAAAGAGGTGTCCTTCACGGACCAGGAAAGCACCCGGAAGATGCGTTGACGATGCGGCCGGAGAGCGCTGGCAGATCCGCTCGCACGGCAATGAAAGAACGCGGCGTCTGCACCTCCATGCGATAGCCGTTCGCGCTCAGCCACTGTGCTGCCGTCCTGGCAGCGGACGGAAGCCACACGTAGTCAGCGGCGATGCGGTCGAGTGCGGCAAGTCCTGCCGGCTTGCCTTCGACGATGGCCTGCTGCTCTGCCACCGTCTCCTCGGTGTAGAGGGTTTCCCGGCGCCCATCGATGGACACCTTCAGCGCCGGCCCAAAGTGCCACAGGGCGTACTCGCCCCAGTCGAAGTAGGTCACGAGCCGTCCGCGCGTACCGCGCAGTGCTTCGGCGGCTCGCGTGTCGGGAGCGTAGGGCGACCCGGAAAGTCGGACGCACGTCGGCATCAGCGCCACCGGAAACGCAAACGCCAGCGTGATGCCGACGAACACCATTTCCACCACGAGCAGCGCCAGCGGAGCGAATGTGCGAGCAGAGGCGGCGCTGCCCTCTGATTTCTCCGATGGCCACGACGGAGAGAGCAGCATCACCGCCGCGAGACCGAACAGCGGAACCAGCCGCGTGACACTTGCGGCCGCGTAGCCAACGAGGATGAGCACTGCCAACGGAGCCGCCGGCGGCCTGCCGAACTTCACCCAGGACAGCACCACGGTGGCGAGACCCAAAGCCCAGAGCGCGATTGGACCGGCGCCGTTCCGCACGATCGGCTGCCATTCGGTGAGGTCGGCACGTTCCTGTCGCATGGTCTCGAAAAGATACTGCCAGAGCTCCAGGCCGTACGGCGTCAACAGCGTGGCGACGAAGCTGATCGCTCCGATCAGCAGGAGCTGCCCGCGATCGGGTTGTCGCTGAACCCACGCCACCACCGTCCAGATGAAGAGCACCGCGCCGCCGACCATCCATCCGCCGTGCAGGTTGGCCCATACGGCAAACAGCAGCGGAAAAGACCAGACCGCCCCCGATCGCATCGTCAGGATACGGCACACGAGCGCGACGCCAATCGCCGTCCAGAGTTGTGGTCGCAGCGTCGAGAAGAACGGCAAACTGGTCCAGGCGACGACCGCAATCCCGCCCCACCGCCACGCAAACGTCTTGTGCCGCAGCGCGTACCAGGCGAGCGCGAGGAGAAACGCGCCAAGTGCTGCCTTCAGCAGGCCAAGGCCGGCCGGGCCTGCCATCCGATAGGTGACGGCCATGATCACGCCGCCAAGCCATTCGTGATATGTGAACGGCTTCCCCTGCGTGAAGGTGTACGGATCGGGGCCTGACGCGAAGCCGTCGCGCAGAATGTCCAGGCCGAAGCGCACGTGACCCCACAGGTCAGTGTCGGCGAGGGTCGTCAACAAACCGATCGCCATTCCCGCGAGCGCGAGCGGACGCAACGCGCGGCTGTAGCTGGTCCGCGCGGCGCGTTGCGCCTCGGGCGTCGAGCGTCTTGCCATCAAGCGACCTAAAGAGTCTTGATTTCGCCCGGCGTGGCGCCGAGGGCGGTCTCGACTTCTTGGAGTCGACTCTCTGGTGCGCCTTCCACGCCGACCAGGATCATTCCATCGGACACCGCGGGGTCGTAGAGGACGGAGGATCGACCGAGACGGGCTGCCACGACCAGTGTGATCACGGTGGCGAGAATCGCGCCGAGCATCGTCAACTCGAACGTGATGATCAGGTTCGGCCACCACGCGAAGATCGGAAGACCACCGACGTCAATCGGCCACGACATCTCGCTGACCCATGACAGACCCAGCGCTGCAGCCATGCCGAGCAGACCGCCGCCGCACGCGATCCACCACATCCAGGTCTTGCTGTCGATGTGGCCGAACTCGAACTCCTCCATCGGCTGTGACGAATGGATCGTGATGTCGCGGTCGGCGACACCGACAGCGCGCAGTCGATTGACCGCCTGCTGCGCGGCCTGCCCGTCTCCGTACAGTCCGTAGACGGCCTTCATAGGTTGCCTTCTCCCTGCGCCACTGGCCGAGCGTCAGCGAGTCTTGCCGAAGCCGAAGGCGAAGGCGGGGGACTGGCCTTGAGCTCCCAGATCGAGATGATCGGCACGAACTTCGCGAACAGGACGTAGAGCAGCGTCATCGCCGCGAAGGTCGCGATCGCAATGATGATCTCGACTGGTTGCGGGCGGTAGATGCCGTAGCTGTACGGCAGATACTTGTGCCCGAGCGAGGGGACGATGATGAGGAACCGCTCGAGCCACATGCCGACGACGACGCCGAGCGACGCGATCACGCAGCCGGTAATCGTGCGGAAATAGCGGATGCCCATCAGCACCAGCGGCAGCACGAAGTTGCAGATGACCATCGTCCAGTAGAGCGGCGCGAACGATTCGCGCTGCGTCCGCCAGAACACGGCCATCTCCGACGGCTCGTTGCCGTAGTAGGTCACGAGCCGCTCGTTGAAGACGAAGTAGCCCCAGAGCAGGGCCATCACGAGGAGCAGCTTGCCGAGGTTCTGGAAGTGCACTGGACGCAGGTAGTCCCGCAGGTGCAGGAACCGCCGCAGGATCGCCATCGCGATGAGCAGACCCGCGATCCCGCTGAAGATCGCGCCAGCGACGAAATAGGGGCCGAAGATGGTCGATTGCCACATCGGCACCGGCGCCATCGAGAAGTCGAACGACACGATCGTGTGGACCGACACGGCCACTGGGATGATGCCGATCGCCATGATCTGCATCGCGGTCTCGAGGCGATGCCACTGCGTCGGGGTGCCGCGCCAGCCGAGCGCCAGCGCGGTGTAGATCCGCTTGCGCAGCCCGGTTGCTTTGTCGCGGACGACGGCGAAGTCGGGAATCATCGGCAGGAAGAGGAACAACAGGCTGCCGGTCAGATACGTGTTGATGGCGAAGAAATCCCACACCAGCGGCGAACGGAAATTCGGCCAGATCAGCCGCTCGCTCGGATACGGGAACAACCAGAACGCCAGCCAAGGCCGACCGAGATGGATGATCGGGAACATCGCGCCGATCATCAGCGCGAACACCGTAATCACCTCGGCGCAGCGCGTCACCGGGCGGCGCCAGCCGGCGTCGACCAGACGAAGGATCGCGGAGATGAGCGTGCCTGCGTGGCTGATGCCGATCCAGAAGACGAAGTTGGTGACGTAAAAGCCCCAGTAGACCGGCCAGCGGATACCAGACACGCCGAAGCCGAAATACGCCTGAGAGATCCACGACACGAACGCGAACGCCACCATCCCGCCGAAGATCGTGACCAGGAGATAGAACCGCCACGACGTCTGGAACAGCGGGCGCAGCAGGTCGGCGTTGACGCGTTGGGACGACGGATGAGTCATTGGCCTTCGCTGTAATTCAACATGCAAAATTCAAAATGCAAAAGGCCGGTCGAATTGTCACTTGCGCCTATCTTGCCTTCGTCTCTTTTGCATTTTGCATTTTGCATGTTGAATGTTGAATTACTGCTTACTCAGGTACGTGACGGCCGGCTTGGTCCCGATGTCTTCGAGCAGCTTGCTGCCGCGCGGCGACCGCGACAGCCGCGACACCTCGCTCTCGGGATCATCGAGGTCACCGAACACCAACGCTTTCGCGGGGCACGACTGCGCGCACGCCGGTTGTATCTCGCCGTCCTTGACCGTTCGATCTTCTGCCTTCGCCTGAATCGTTCCAGCCTTGATCCGCTGCACGCAGAACGTGCACTTCTCCATCACCCCGACCTCGCGCAGCGAGACGTCGGGGTTGAGCTGCAGGTGCAGCGGCTTGTCCCAGGACGGGTTGAAGAAATCGAAGAACCGAACGTTGTACGGACAGGCGTTCGCGCAGTAGCGGGTGCCGATGCACCGGTTGTAGACCTGCGCATTCAACCCGTCGGGCGTGTGGTGGCTCGCGTAGGTCGGACACACCGGCTCACACGGTGCGTTGCCGCAGTGCTGGCACATGACCGGGCGGAACTTCACGCGCACGTCGGGGAACTCGCCTTCCCAGTAGCGCTCGACGCGAATCCAATGCTTCGCGCGTCCGCGCGCGGCCTGATCGGGACCGACGGTCGAGATGTTGTTCTCGGCGTGACAGGCGGTCACGCAGGCGCCACACCCGTCGCAGCGATCGAGGTCGACGGCCATCCCCCACTTCATGAGCAGACTCCGTAGGGCAAAGGGCAAAGGGCAAAGGGCAAACGTGAAGCTAAAGGTGTAGGCCTACGTGTAGGTCCAGGTTCCCTCGGCCCTATCCCCTCGACCTTGAACATACTCCTTTGACCTCGCCTTTGACCTTTGCCCATTGACATTTGACCTACGAGCGTGCGCGTTCCTCCTCGCGCGATCCACCCGCAAAGAGGATGAGACTGCCATCGGGTCCGCCGACGCGAGTGACCTTCACGCGAGTAGCAGCCCAGGCGAGCGCGTTGGTTCCAGCGACTTTCGTTGGCGCAAGCACCTCGATCGGATTCGCGCCGCGACCCGAGGCATACCGCGTGAACGTGCGATGACCCTGCCCGGCAGGCATCGCGACGACGTCGGGCGCGATCCCCGGAAAGTGGACGGCCGGCGCTCGCACCTTGCCGTGCGCGGACGCGAGTTCGACGATGTCGCCCTCGCTGATGCCAAGCTTGGTCGCGGTCGCCGGGTTGATTTCGATCCACGTGCTCCACATCGCCGACGTCAATGGATCGGGCATCTCCTGCAGCCATGGCAGGTGCGCCAGCGATCCATCGAGGAAGGCGGAGGAGGGGTAGGGCAAGAACGAGAGGGGGTACTGTGAGGCGTCGCCGTCGAACTCGGCAGCGGCAAACGTCGCTGCCGCGGGCGCGCCGCCCGACGCCGCTGGAGCGACCAGCGGCGCGGGCAGCGTTCCCCACCATCCACCCTTCTCCTGCGCGTCGATCCACGCGTCGCCGCCTTCGGTCATCGCGGGCAGCGCCATGAAGGTCGCCGTCAGCATCTCTTCGAACGTCTGCCACGGCATCGTCAGCGGCTGATTGAGCTTCTGCGCGATCTCGAGCAGCACGTCTGGTGTGGCCCGCGTCTCGTGCAGCGGTCTCATCGCTGCCGGCGCCGCGCCAGCGACGGCAACCATCGATCCTGAGGCGGGCAAGGCTTCCGCCCACGACTCGAGAAACGTGTGATCGGGCAGGATGACATCGGCGAGCACGCTCGTCTCGTCGAGGAAGCTGCTGAAGCTGGCGACGAATGGGACTTTCTGCAGCGCGTCGCGCACCTTCCACGCCGGCGGCGCGCTGAACACGGGGTTCACGCCGTCGATCAGCGCGACCTGCGGCGCCGCGGGCGCGCCCGACAGCAACCCAGCGGCCACCGTGTCGAGCGATCCGGACGCCGGCGCAGACGCCGCGGGCACCTTTGCCGCCGCGGCGAGATTGAGCTGCGGCGTGAAGAACACGCCACCGGGTTTCTCCACGCTGCCAAGCAGGGCGTTCAACGCGTTCACGGCGAGCGCACTGTGCAGCCCGTTCGTGTGTGCGAGCGCCGGCCCGCCGATGATCGCCACCGCGGGCGACCGGTCCGCCAGCTCGCGAGCGAGCCTCGTCACGCGCGCGGCGGAGACGCCCGTCATCGTTTCGACCTGTTCCGGCGCGAAGTTCGCGAGACCGCTGCTCCAGCCTTCGATCACTGCGCCAGCACGCCCGGCTGCGCTGGCCGGCCGCAGTTTCTCCGCAATGATCACGTGCGCGAGCCCCAATGCGACGACGCCCTCCGTGCCGGGCCGCGCCGGGACCCACTCGTCGGCGTTAGCGCCTGTCTGCGACATGCGCGATTCGACCTGAACGAATGTGCCGCGCACACCAGACCGTCCCTGACGCATCCGGCCGTAGGCCACGCCTTGCGCAACCGGCGAGTTCCAGGTGCCGAGGAAGTCGGCGCCGAACCCGATCACGTGCCTCGTGTTGGCGAGATCGAACGTCGGCGCCTGATCGCGGCCGAAACTCATCGCGTTGGCGCGGCGCACGACCTCGTCTCCGAACACATCGAACGACAGTGCCCCCGGCGCGCCGAACCGCGACAGGAACTGCGCGATCAGCGCGCTGCGATGGCTGCCGCCGGACCGGCCGAGAAACAGCAGCGTCTTCTGCGCGCCTCCCATCACCAGCGCATCGAGACGCTTCACCACTTCGGCGATCGCCTCGTCCCACGAGATCGCGGTGTAGCGGCCATCACCACGCTCGCCCGATCGCTTCAGCGGTTGCGTGATGCGATCCGGGTGGTAGGTCGTCTGGATCGCCGCCTGTCCGCGGGCGCACAGACTGCCCGTGTTGACCGGATAGGCCGCGTTGCCTTCGAGCTTCTTCGCCGCGAGGATCTGCACGATGCCGCGCTTGCCGCCGCGGACGGCGTCGGCGTGCGCGTCCATCAGACGAACGGTGAGCCCGCAGCCCGCGGCGCACAACGGGCACACGCTCGGCTTCAATACCGCCTGGCCGGGAACGATGTCTTCATCCGGAACGAAGCGGATGATCTCGTTCTCCGGCGTGCCGCAGCTGGCGATCGCGGCGCCGGTGCCTGAGATAGCCGTCAGTCTGATGAATGACCTGCGATCCACTACAGCACTCGTAATTCAAGATGCAAAATGCAAAATGCAAAACGGAATGCAAAGAGCGAACGTCGTATTTGCTTTTGCATTTTGAATTTTGAATTTTGCATTACACGTCTCTCAGAAGTGACACGTCAGACAATCCGTCGGTGCGTTCCGCTCGCGGTGGCAGTTCACGCACATGCCCATCGTCAGCTCCACGTTGCGCTGCGCCACCGTCTGCTGCGCGATGTTGCCGTGACACGTCTCGCAGGCGATTTTCTTGCGGATGTGCGGCGCGTGATTGAACCTGACGTGCGCCTGCTGGGTATAGCCGAACACCCGCTGCCACGCGAGATCGACGCCTTCCTTGCGCATCTGCGTGATGCGCTGGATGCGCGGCCGGTCGGTGGCGATGCTGTTGTGACACCCCATGCACACCCGCACGCTGGGCAAACCGGCGACCGGACCGGTCAGCGCGGCCTCGTGGCAGTTGTCCGTACAGGCGATCTTCTTCTGGACGTGGATGACGTGAGGAAAGTCGAGCGGCTGCACCGGGTCGGGGCGCCGATCGAGAAAGTCGTTGAGCGCCGCGGTAAAGGTCGGACGTGCGGTGGTGAACACCTCCGCCGTCTGGCCCGGAAGCAGGGGCGCCGACGCCGGCCGCGGCACGTTGCGCTCGATGAAGCTGCAGCCGACACTCCCGGCCGTGACGAGCGCCCAGAGCGCGATCAGGCGTGTCACCCTAGCCGACTTGACCGGCCGGGCTGGTGTCAAATGAGTCAAGTTTTCTCCGGTCTAGTGGGGTGTAACAACGGAGCGGCCGCTCCCGATTTGGGAAGTACGCTCCACTAAGCGGCTCACCCCGCGAAGACCACCCCATCGCGTAAAGTCCGCGCGATGGGGGCCCCAGAGCCGGACAAAACCAACACTGCAGACGCGCGAGGCCCTCATAACCTCGACGGTCTGAGGCGGACCTCACTGTTACTACGGCGCACGTGCCCAGTTTATTTCTTGGCAGGCGCTGCGGGCGCAGCTTTCGGGCCGAAAGTGCGGATGAAGTTGACCACCTGCCAGATCTGCGTTGGGCTCAACGTCCCCTTCATGGGCTTCATCTCGGATTCTTTCTGGTCTCGACGCGGCGGAGCGCCGTTGAGGATGAGGGTGTAGAGCTCGCCGTCGGTCGATCCGAAATCCCACTTGTCGTCAGAGAAGTCCGCCGGCTTGGGGTACTTCGGCGCGAGCGTGCCGTCGCCCTTCCCGCGATTGCCGTGACATTGGCGGCAGTACTGGCCGTAGACCGCCTCTCCGGCTTTGAGCGACGCCGGCGTCACCGCAACCGGGTTCTTCAGCGCCCGCGCTTTCGGATCGCCGCCTTGTCGTTGTGCCTCGGCCGACACGCCGAGGCACACGCACACAACCGCAATGAGGATTGCCAGCCAACCGCGACGCATGATTCGTGGTTTCTCCCGTTAGCCTTTCGGAGCGCAACGAGCTTCGATCCCCGCCGGCTTGCCGTCAACCTGAACGTCACGATACACATCGTGACAGGTCGAACACGCCATCGTCACCTTATCGGCGACGTCGAGCATGCCGTCCATGTTCTTCGCCTGGGCGACCTTGAGTGCCTCGGACGAGACCTGGCGCAGTGCGGCGAGCCCCTTCTGGAACGTCGGATCGTTCAACGGCACCGGCTTCCCGTTGGCGCAGGAACGTCCGGGCAGCGCGACGAGATTGGCCGCCTCACCGAGTGCGATCGACGCGTTCTCGACCGCTTCCCATCCGCCGTACACACCCGAAAACGCCGCCGTCGCGCCAGACGCGCCTCCCTTGTTTTCGGCGGCCTTCGCCGCGCCCGGGTCGTTGCTCTGGGCGTCGAAGATGATGTTCGAATTCGGGAACAGGATGCCGCGCATCACCTGATTGAGCGACCCCTTGAGCTCCGCGGCTGGCGCCGCAGGCGCGGCTGGCGCCGGAGCCGAAGCTGGCGAACACGACCCCACAAATACCGAGAGGACGATCACGGTCAGGACTCGCATAGATGCCACCTCTACGTCTACTACGTCTACATCAGAACCGGAAAAGTTTACTTGCACGCGA
>Ga0111538_10010889_pt1 | contig 12083 bp, 10 predicted proteins | sample SoiMethybrSBSTD1_FD_79669 | JGI IMG/M metagenome (GOLD analysis project Ga0111538, IMG submission 79669) | Bulk soil microbial communities from a Populus tree surrounding site in Tennessee, USA - Soil MetaG P. TD hybrid SBSTD1 (version 2)... | ecosystem: Environmental > Terrestrial > Soil >...
TCGACGGTGTGCAGCGTCATCGCGTTCATCTTGGTGGGCTTGTTCATGGTGATGCGCGCGACGCCGCCCCCGAGCTCGCGATGCGTACACTTCTCGTAGACGATCTCGTCGAAGACGAGGCCGTCACCCTCCACGCGCTTCCACTCGGTCCATATCGCCTGGTCCATTGCGGCTCCTCTCGGCGGGTTTCTAGCACGAGGCGCGCAGCACGTACGCGCTCATGGGATGCGTCTCGAGGCGGTCGAAGTCGATGAACGTCGCGCAGCTCTCCACCATGCGTCGCTGGTTCTCCGCCAGCTCCCCGGGGGAGCGCGCGCGATAGAAGACCATCGGATCGGTCGCCGCCTCCGCCGGGAAGGCCTCCTCCACGATGGCCGTCCAGGGCGGCGGGTCCGGCGTCACCGCGCGCACGAGCACGTTCTGGACGTAGGCGAAGGTGCTCTGCGTCTCGATCGCGACGCGCGTGTGGCGGCCCTGCCAGCGCGCCAGCCACTCGTCGTAGGCGAGTGCGTCGGGTTTCTCGAGGAACGCGACGGTGTAGAGGCCCGGGATGCGCTCGCCGGGCGGCACGACGTGGCGGGTATTGGGCAGCGGGACGGACTCGAGGACGAGCCAGCCCGCGAGGCGCGGCGTCACGGCGTGCAGCAGCGACTCGATCCGACGCCGCTCCAGTGCCGTGTCGACCCACACCGCGACGGTGCCGGCCGGATCGAGGCGCGCGATGCGTAGCCCGGGCACGGCGAGATCGTCGGCCAGGTTGATCGCGAGGCCGCGGACGCCCAGGGCGAGGAGCGCGGGGGCCGTCGTTTCGAGGATCGTCTGCCGGAATTCCGTGACCGGGGTCGCATCGTGCCGCCACACCGCATACATGAGCTTCTCCATCACGCCTCCGAATAGAGGAAGCCATGGGCGCCGACGCGAACGCGAATCCGTCCGAGGTCCGGCACGCGGCCACCGTACGCAACTGGGACCGCGAGGCGGACGTCGTCGTCGTCGGCTTCGGGTGTGCCGGAGCCTGCGCGGCGATCGAGGCGGCCGAGGCGGGCGCCGACGTGCTCCTCCTCGAGCGCGCCGGCGGCGGGGGCGGCACCTCGGCGATGTCCGGCGGCCTCATCTACATGGGCGGCGGGACGCCGGTGCAGGAGGCGTGCGGCATCACGGACACGCCGGAGCAGATGTTCACGTTCCTCATGGCCGCCTGCGGCCCCGAGGCCGACGAAGCGAAGGTCCGCGTCTTCTGCGAGGAAAGCGTCGGCCACTTCCACTGGCTCGAGCGGCACGGCGTGCCGTTCAAGCGCTCGTCCTACCCCGAGCCGTTCACGGAGCCGCCGACGGACGACTGCCTCATCTTCTCGGGCGGCGAGGACGCCCATCCCTTCGACCGCATCACGCCGCCCGTGCCGCGCGCCCACAAGCCACGGCATCGCGGGGCGGCCGGCGGCTTCCTCATGCAGTGCCTCGTCGCGGCGACGGAGCGGAGTGGGGCGGGCGTCCTCACGGATGCGCGCTGCGAGACGCTGGTGGTCGACGGCGGCGCGGTCGTCGGCGTCGTCGTCCGCGAGGGCGGGGGGGAACGGCTCGTTCGCGCGCGACGCGGCGTCGTCCTCACGGCCGGGAGCTTCATCCAGAACCGGGACATGGTGATGCGCCGCAGCCCGCTCCTCTGGAAGTGCAGCTACCGGCTCGGCGTGGAGGGTGACGACGGGCGCGCGATCCGCATGGCGATGGGCGCGGGCGCCGACGTCATCCGCATGGACGCCGGCGAGGTGGCCATCCCGCTCACGCCGCCGCGCCGGCTCATGCGCGGCATCCTGGTGACGCAGCACGGCCAGCGCTTCATCAACGAGGACTCGTACTACGGCCGCGTCGGCCAGGAGTGCCTCTTCCACCACGACGGTCGCATGTACCTGATCGTCGACAATGCCGTCTACGAGCGCAACGTGGCGGGGTTCGAGGCGACGCACGTCGAGGAGTCGGTCGCGGATCTGGAGCGGAGCCTCGGCATGGTGCCGGGCGTCCTGCAGGGCACGGTCGCGCTCTACAACCGCCACGCGGCCGAGGGCGTCGATCCGCTCTTCCACAAGAACGCGCGCTATCTGCAGCCGCTCACCTCGCCGCCGTATGCGGCGATCGATTGCGGCACCGACAAGGTCCTGTGGGCGACCTTCACGCTCGGCGGATTGCACACGCGGCCGAGCGGGGAGGTGCTGACGCCCGACGATCGCGTCATCCCCGGGCTCTACGCGGCGGGCCGGACGACCTCCGGGGTCGCGGCGTACGGCTACGTGAGCGGCATCTCGCTCGGCGACGGCACCTTCTTCGGACGGCTCGCGGGTCGGCACGCCGCGAGCGCGCCTCGTGGTTGACAAACGCGCGTTTGTCCCCCTAATCAACCCTCGCACATGAAGCCGCCTCGCTTCGATTACGCCGATCCTCGGACGCTCGGCGAGGCGGTCGCGCTGCTGCAGCAGCACGAGGGCGAGGCCAAGCTGCTCTCGGGCGGGCAGAGCCTCGTGCCGCTCCTCAACATGCGGCTCGCGCGCCCCGCGATCCTGGTGGATCTCGCGAAGGTCGCCGGCCTCGACCACGTGCGCGAGGACGGTGCGACGCTCGCGATCGGCGCGATGACGCGGCAGCGGAGCGTCGAGCTTTCGCCGGTCGTGAAGGCGCGCCATCCGATGCTGCACGCGGCGACGCTCCACATCGCCCATCCGCAGAATCGGAACCAGGGGACGGTCGGCGGGTCGCTCGCGCATGCGGATCCGGCGGCCGAGCTGCCGGCGCTCGCGTTGGTGCTCGGCGCGGAGATGCGCGCGGTGGGCCCCGGCGGCGAGCGCACGATCGGGGCGGCCGAGTTCTTCGTCACCTACCTCACGACGGCGCTCGAGCCGTCGGAGATCCTGATCGAGGCGCGGTTCCCGACGCTGCCCCCGCGCACCGGCTGGTCCGTCACCGAGGTGGCACGGCGGCACGGCGACTTCGCGCTCGCCGGCGTCATGGCCACGGTCACCCTCGACGACCGCGGCCGCTGCGCCACGGCGCGTCTCGTGCTCTTCGGCGTCGGCGCGACGCCCGTCCGCGCGCCGCGCGCCGAGCAGATGCTCGCCGGCGAGAGGCCCGAGGCCGCGCTCTTCGAACGCGCGGGGCGCACGGCGGCCGAGGAGATCGACGAGCCGCTGTCGGACGTGCACGCGTCCGCGGAGTACCGCCGCGACCTCGCGCGCGTGCTCGGCCGGCGCGCGCTGGCCGAGGCCGCGGCGCGCGCCGCGTAGGGCCGCATGCCCGCGTCGCGCCACATCACCGTGACGGTCAACGAGCAGCCGTACGAGGCGGTCGTCGAGCCGCGTACTACGCTGGTGGACTTCCTCCGCGGCGAGCTCGGCCTCACCGGGACGCACGTCGGCTGCGAGCACGGCGTCTGCGGTGCGTGCACGATCCTGTGGAACGGACGCGCCGTCCGCTCGTGCATCATGCTCGCCGTCCAGGCCGACGGGGGGACGATCATGACCGTCGAGGGGCTCGGCCGCGAGGGTGCGCTGCATCCGATCCAGCAGGCGTTCCTCGAGGAGCACGGGCTCCAGTGCGGCTTCTGCACGCCCGGCTTCCTGATGTCGATCTACGAGCTCCTCGAGCGCAGTCCCGATCCGAGCGACGAGGAGATCCGGGACACCCTCGGCGGGCAGATCTGTCGCTGCACGGGCTACCAGGCGATCGTCGCCGCCGTGCGCTCGGCGGCGGCGAAGCTCCGCACGGGCGCGGGCGGGTACGGCTGAGGACCATGGCCGCAGACGTCCCGAGGACGATCGCCGAGCTGCCGACCAGCGCGCCGCGCTTCGTCGGCCGCCCGGTGGCGCGGGTCGAGGACCCCATGCTCCTCACCGGCCGCGCCGAGTTCATCGACAACCTCTCGCTGCCGCGCATGCTCCACTGCGCGATCCTCCGGAGCCCGCACGCGCACGCACGAGTCGTCGCGGTCGACACGGCCGCGGCCGAGCGCCTGCCCGGCGTCGTCGCCGTCGTGACCGGGGAGGACGCGAAGCGCTGGACGCAGCCGACGCCGACCGTGCCGCCGGGATGGGGTGCGCACTGCCTCGCGAGCGACAAGGTCCGGTTCGTCGGCGAGCCCGTCGCGGCCGTGGCCGCCGTGAGCCGCTACGTCGCCGAGGACGCGCTCGAGCTGATCGGCGTCGACTACGAGCCGCTGCCGCCCGTCGTGGATGCCGCGAAGGCCCTCGAGCCGGCGAGCCCGCTCGTCTTCGACGAGCGGGGCAGCAACGTCATGCTGCAACGGGTCTTCACCTGGGGCGAGGTGGACGCGGCGTTCGCCGCCGCCGACCACGTGTTCACCGAGCGCTTCCGCTGGCACCGCCTCGGCGCCAACCCGCTCGAGACGTTCGGCGTGATCAGCCAGTGGGATCCCGTCGACGGCAGCCTCACGTGTCACGGCAGCTTCCAGTCGCAGTTCCACATGGGGCTCGCGCGCGCGGCGGTGCTCGGGCTGCCGTCGCACAAGGTGCGCATGGTGAGCCAGCCACACGGGGGGAGCTTCGGCGGCAAGGGTGGCGCGCGCGGCACGGACATCACCGCGCTCCTGTCGCGGAAGAGCGGCGGCCGTCCCGTGAAGTGGATCGAGGACCGCATGGAGTACCTCGCCGGCGGCGCCAGCCAGGCGTGGGACCGTCACTACGAAGTCTCGCTGGCGGTGCGGCGTGACGGCACGGTGACCGGCCTCCGGGTGAAGCTGCTCGACGACCTCGGCGCGACCGCGGAGGGGTGGGGCGCCGTCAGCGCCGCGAAGCCGCTCGCGGCCTTCACCGGGTGCTACGCGATCCCCGCCGCGCAGTACGACCTCACCATCGTCGCGACGAACAAGCTCCCCGGGAGCCCGTACCGCGGCATGGGCCCGCCGCCGCACAACTTCGTGCTCGAGCAGATGATGGACATCGCCGCGCGCGAGCTCGGCCTCGATCCGGCGGAGATGCGGCGGCGGAACTACATCCCGAAGGACCGCTTCCCGTACACCATCGCGAGCGGCAACGAGTACGACAGCGGCGACTACGAGGCCGCGCTCGAGACGGTGCTCACGATGGGTGACTATACGAAGCTCCGCGCCGAGCAGGCGGAGGCGCGGAAGCGCGGGCGCTGGCTCGGCATCGGCCTCGTCAACACGATCGAGCCCGGTGTCTTCGACTGGAACGCCTACGCGATCGTCGGCCAGCCCGGGACGGGCGTCCCCGAGGGCGCGACGGTGGCGATCGACCTCTTCGGGAAGATCGTCGTCAAGGTGGGCTTCGCGCTCGAGGGCCAGGGGCAGTACACGGTGGTGTCGCAGGTGCTCGCCGACTACTTCGGCGTCGACCTCGGCGATGTCCGAGTCGTCCCGCAGGACTCGCTGTCGGCGCCGCCGCACTTCGGCCCGGGCGGGAGCCGCCTCGGCGTGGCGATCACCGGCGCCGTCCTCGGCGCCGCCGATCGGCTCCGGCAGAAGCTCGTGGCCGTCGCCGCGCGGCTCCTCCAGACGACGCCCGACGCCGTCGAGCTGATGGACGGGAAGCTCCGCATCCGCGGCGTGCCGGGCGCGGAGATGCCGCTCGCGCAGGTGTCGGCCGTGATGCTCGCGCGGAGCGACCTGCTCCCGCCCGACGTCGACCCGAACCCCGAGGCCACCTACGTCTGGACCGCGCCCGGCCGCACCACCGCCGACGACCAGGGGCGCGCGAAAAGCTACCTCACGGCCGCGAACGCCTGCCACCTCGTCCTCGTCGAGGTGGACGTCGAGACGGGGAAGGTCGAGATCCTCCGCTACTGGATCGCCGACGACTGCGGGACGCGCCTCAACCCGGCGACCGTCGAGGGCATGATCCAGGGCGGCGTCGCGCAGGGCGTGGGCGCCGCGCTCCTCGAGGAGTACGTCTACGACGACGACGGACAGCTCCTCACCTCGACGTTCATGGACTACCTCCTGCCGTCGGTCTACGAGGTGCCGATGACGGAGAAGAAGGCGTTGTGTACGCCGTCGCCGTTCACGCCCCTCGGCGCCAAGGGCGTCGGCGAGAGCGCGATGCACACCACGCCGGCCGCGATCATGTGCGCCATCAACGATGCCCTCGTGCCGCTCGGCGTCCGGGCGACGGCGGTGCCCGCGAGCCCGCATCGGCTGTGGAAGCTCGTCCAGGGCGCCCGAAAGGCCTAGCCGGCCAGCAAGGAGATTCCCGTGAAGACCGCGAGAGCCCCGCAGATGTCGAGCCGTCCGAAGGCCGCGCCGAAGGCAGTCAAGCCGGCGCGCCCCGAGGATCATTTCGTCGCCCTCTCCGAGTGCCACTTCATGAACGAGGAGTCGATGGGCGAGATCAGTTACTATCCCGGTTTCACGCGCTGGTGGCAGAGCATCGACGGCGTGATGCGCGCCTGGGCCGACCGCGACCTGCACGGGGGCGGCGCCATGCCGCCGCCGCGCGCGCACGCGCTCATCAAGTACATGGACGAGGCGGGCGTCGACGTCTGCTTCGCGCTCCGCGAGTCGATGATGGACGTGTCGGGCTACGCGACCTGCATGTCGACGAACGCGTTCATCATGAAGGAGATCGAGCCGTACCCGGAGCGCATGTACCTCGAGTGCAACGTCGGCCCCATCCTGCGTCGCGGCGTCAAGAACGCGATCTGGGAGCTCGAGTACCTGGTGAAGGAGCGGAACGCGAAGCTCTGCAAGGTGTACGCGCCCGAGGACGGCCCGCTCAACGATCGCCAGCTCTGGCCCTTCTACGAGAAGGCGTGCGAGCTCGACGTCGCGCTCACGATCCACACGGGCATGTCGTACGTCTGCCCGCAGCCGAACAAGTACACGCTCCCCATCCTGCTCGACGACGTGTGCCTCGACTTCCCCGAGCTGAAGATCATCGCGTACCACATGGGCTGGCCGTACCACGAGGAGCTGATCGGCCTCGCCGGCAAGCACAAGAACCTCTATCTCAGCCTCTCGGGCATCATCGGCTGGCTCGCGCGCTCGCCGTACCGCGGCTACCACCTGATCGGCGAGGCGCTGCAATGGGTGAGCGACGACAAGATCGTGATGGGGCTCGACCTCGCGTTCGACGACATGAAGAAGGCCGTCGACTACATTCGCACGCTCGAGATGCCGGAGGAGCTGCAGGCGAAGTGGGGCTACAAGCCGATCACCGACCAGACCCGCGCCAAGATCCTCGGCCTGAACCTCGCGCGGCTCGCGAAGATCAAGCCGACGAAGCGGCTGCGGAAGGCGAAGGCGGCGCACTGAGCGGGGCGTGAGAGACCGCGCCTGCATCGTCGGCATCGGCGAGACGAGGTACTGCCGGGCGCCGGGCTCCGGCATGAGCCAGCTCGGCCTGAACCTCCAGGCCGCGACGCGCGCCATCGAGGACGCGGGCCTCCGGCCGCGCGACATCGACGGCATCATGCCGTTCCCGAACCTCGGCAGCGCGGAGGAGCTGGCCGCGAGCCTCGGCGTCCAGGAGCTGCGCTTCGCCGCGACGCTGAACATGGGCGGCGCCGCGCCCGTGGCCTCGCTCCGCGTCGCGGCGGCCGCGGTGACGTCGGGGCTCGCCACGCACGTCCTCCTCCCGACCGGGTGGAACGGCTACTCGGGACGGCGGGCCCGCGAGACGCTGGTGACCGATCCCACCAACATTCCCGGCGGTGCCATCGCGCGCGACTACTACATCCCGCACGGCCTCGTCGCGCCGCCGCAGTGGTACGCGCTCATCGCGCGCCGGCACATGCACGAGTTCGGCACGAAGCCCGAGCAGCTCGGCGCCATCGCGGTCGCGATGCGCAAGCACGCGCAGCTGAACCCGAACGCGGTCATGCGCGGGAAGCCCCTGACGCTCGAGGACTACCTCGGCTCGCCGATGATCACCGCGCCGTACCGGCTCTTCGACTGCTGCCTCGAGACCGACGGCGGCGCGGCCCTCGTGGTGACGACGAGCGAGCGGGCCCGCGATCTCGGGCGCCGGCCGGTGTTCGTCTCGGGCGTGGGCGCCGCGCAGCCCTATCCCGCCGACGACATCGCGACGCGGCCCGACATCTTCGCGACCGGCCTCACCATCGCCGCGCCGGAGGCGTTCGCGATGGCCGGGGTGACGCCGGCCGACGTCGACTTCGCCGAGATCTACGACTGCTTCACGTTCGAGGTGCTGCAGCAGCTCGAGGAGGCGGGGTTCTGCGGGCGAGGGGAGGGCGGCGCGTTCGTCGAGGGCGGCCGCATCGAGCTCGGCGGGGCGCTGCCCGTGAACACCCACGGCGGCCTCCTCTCCGAGGCCCACGTCTGCGGCATGAGCCACATCGTCGAGGCGGTGAAGCAGCTCCGCGGCGACGCCGGCGAGCGCCAGGTGGCGGACGCCGAGATCGGCGTCGTCACGGGCTGGGGCGATTTCGGGGACGGGAGTATCGCCGTCCTCCGGCGATAGGCAGGATGCAGCCGTGACGACACCGCGCCCCCTCCCGGCGATGGACGGCCTCGCGGGGCAGTTCTACGGCTTCTGCCGGCAGCGCGAGCTGCGCTTCCAGCGCTGCACCGCCTGCGGCGCGTGGCGGCACGTGCCGCGCGAGCTCTGCGCGGCCTGCGGCTCGTGGGCGTGGGAATGGGCCCGCTCGAGCGGGCGCGGGACCGTCTTCACGTGGACGGTCGCCGTGCGCGCCATGCACCCGGCCTTTCAGGAGGCCGTGCCGTACGCCGCCGTGGTGGTCGAGATGGAGGAGGGCGTGCGCATCCTCAGCACGGTGACGGACTGCCCGCCCGGCGAGCTCGCCATCGGGATGCCGGTGGCGGTCGCCTTCGACGACGTGACGCCCGAGGTCACGCTGCCGACGTTCCGCCGCGGGCGAAAGGAGTGATGCCGTGAAGCCGACGCCCCCGACGATGCCGCCGACGATGCTCTACGAGAAGCGCGAGCGCGTCGCGATCATCACGATCAACAGGCCCGAGGCGATGAACGCGTTCACCGCCGAGATGCTGCGCGCGATGGACGCGGCGTTCGCCGACTTCAACGCCGACCCGGGCCTCTGGGTCGCGATCCTCACGGCCGCGGGGGAGAAGTCGTTCTCCGCGGGCATGGATCTGAAGGAGGCGATTCCACTCCTCGCCGGCGGCGACGAGCTCGGCTACGAGGACCACACCAAGCGGCCGTTCTCCGACGTGTTCAAGCCGATCATCGCCGCCGTGAACGGCTTCTGCATCGCCGGCGGGCTCGAGTTCCTGCAGGGCACCGACATCCGGATCGCCGCCGAGCACGCGACCTTCGGGCTCGGCGAGGTGCGCTGGGGAATCATCCCCACGGGCGGGTCGCACATCCGGCTGCCGCGGCAGATCCCGTGGGCGGTCGCGATGGAGCTCCTCCTCACCGGGCGGCCGATCGACGCGCGGCGGGCGTACGACGTCGGCCTCGTGAACCAGGTGGTGCCGGCGGGCGAGCTCATGGCCACGGCGCTCAAGTGGGCCGACGTCATCTGCAAGAACGGGCCGCTGGCCGTGCGGACGGCGAAGGAGATCGCCGTCCGTGCGCTCGGCCTCGAAGGGGGCTTCGTCCTCGAGAAGGCGCTCGGGGCACGCGTATTCGCCTCCGAGGACGCGGCCGAGGGCCCCCGCGCCTTCGGGGAGAAGCGTCCCCCGCGCTTTACGGGACGCTAGCAGGGCGCTAGCGGCTGCCCCGGGTATTGCGCGGCTTCCCAGCGGCCTGCTGGGATAAGGGCCTGTTCGGACGCCGGCGGTCTGCGCTTGAGACTCCCCTATGCCGGCGTTTACGGTGGTGACGCGCCATGCCATCTCACGGTGAACGTCTGCGCACGGTCGTCGAGTCACGAGCTCTCCTGCCGCTCATGGGTGTGTACGACTCCTACTCCGCCGCGCTGGCGGCGCGGCACTTCGACGGTCTCTTCCTGAGCGGGTTCAGCTTCGCCGCCGCGTTCTACGGCCTCCCCGATGAGGGCTTCATCACCTGGACGGATCTGGCGGCGGCGACGCAGCGGGTCCGCTCGGTAGCGCCGTCGTCGCACCTCGTGGTGGACATGGACGACGGCTACGGAGACGCGGTGGTGGCGGCGCACGCGGCCGCGACGTTCGAGGAGCACGGGGCCTCGGCCGTCGTGCTCGAGGATCAGCTCCGGCCGAAGAAGTGCGGCCACCTGAACGGCAAGCAGGTGATGGACCTCGAGGGCTACCTCGAGAAGTTGGCGCAGGTGCTCGCGGCGCGGCGGTCGCTGGTCGTCGTGGCGCGGACGGACGCCACGGAGCCGGCCGAGCGGCTGCGGCGCGCGAAGGCCTTCGACCAGACCGGTTGCGACGCGATCCTGGTGGACGGGCTCGGCGCCGACATGGACTTCCTGCCCGTGCTGCGCGCCGCGGTGAGGAAGCCGCTGGTGTTCAACCAGATCGCGGGCGGGAAGGCGCCGCCGCAGCGCTGGAGCGACCTCCATCGCGCCGGGTTCTCCCTCGTCATCCACAGCACGCCGTGCCTGTTCGCCGCCCACCAGGCGATCGAGGCGGAGATGCGGCTCCTCCACGAGCGCGACGGCCGCTTCCTCGAGCCCGGGGAGGGTCGCGTGGGCCTGGCCGACGTGAACACCCACCTGCAGGACAATCTCGCGGCGCGGCACGGCCGGCCGCCGGGCAACGGCCGATGCTCCTAGCCCCGCTCACCGGGGCGCTCGCCGAGCCGTTGACCGGACGGCGCTGGGAGCCCGGCGACGTCGCTCGCGAGGTCGGGCGCCGCGCCGCCTACTACCGCGCCCGCGGCATCCGTCCGGGCGAACGCGTGCTCCTCGGCTACGGCAACCGGCTCGAATTCTTCGCGGATCTGCTGGCGCTGTGGAACACCGGCGCCTGCGCCATCCCCCTCGATGCGCGCCTCACGCCGTTCGAGATCGAGACACTCGCGCGCGCCGCCAGGGGGAGGGCCTTCATCGCCATGGGCGACGTCGATGCCGCGTTGGCGCGGGCGCTCGAGGCGCAGGGGACGATGGTCCTCGACGCGGCCGAGGCGGGCGCGGCGCCGACCGCGGCCGCGGGCCCGGGCGCCTTCGCGCTCGAGGACGAGGCGCTCATCCTGTTCACGTCGGGCACGACGGGAAATCCCAAGGGGGTCGTGCACACGCATCGAACCCTGCGCGCGCGGTGGCTCGGCCTCCGGCAGAGCCTCGGGCTCGAGAAGTACCGCCGCACGCTCTGCCTGCTGCCGACGCACTTCGGCCACGGCCTCATCTGCAACGCGCTCTTCCCCTGGCTGTTCGGGCAGGAGCTGTTCATCCTGCCGCCGTTCACGGCCGACGCGGTCATGCGTCTCGGTTCCATCCTGGACGAGCACGCGATCACGTTCATGTCGTCGGTGCCCGCGGTGTGGCGTCTGGCGGTCAAGATGGCCAAGCCACCCCGGACCGGCAAGCTCGAGCGCATCTTCGTCGGCTCGGCGCCGCTCTCGGCCCATCTCTGGTCGGAGGTCCGCCGCTGGAGCGGCACCCGCGACGTGGCCAACGCCTACGGCATCACGGAGACCGGAAGCTGGGTCGCCGGGACGACGATCGGTGACTTCGAGCCCGAGGACGGCCTGGTCGGCGTCGGCTGGGGCGCGGCCGTGGCGGTGACGAAGGAGGGCAACGTCGACGCGCCGCCGGGCGTGGGCGAGCCGTGCGCTACCGGCGAGTCGGGCTACGTGTGGCTCCAGACGCCCGCGCTCATGCGGGGCTACCTCGACCGTGACGACCTGACGGCGGCGTGTATTCGCGCCGGGTGGTTCCTCACCGGGGATCTCGGCTTCATCGACGACCGGGGCTACCTTTATCTCCGTGGAAGGATTCGGGACGAGATCAACCGCGGGGGCGCGAAGGTCTATCCGGCCGACATCGAGGCGGTGGCGGAGAGGTTCCCCGGCGTGAACGATCTCTGCTGCTTCCCGGTGGACGACCCGCACTACGGGCAGAACGTCGGCCTGGCCCTCGTGATGGACGACGGCTCGCCCGCGACGCTGAAGGAGCTGCACGCCTGGCTCCGCCGGCATCTCGGCGAGCATCAGATGCCCGTCCAGTGGTTCCTGCTCGAAACCCTGCCGCGCACGTCA
>Ga0111538_10010890_pt1 | contig 12082 bp, 10 predicted proteins | sample SoiMethybrSBSTD1_FD_79669 | JGI IMG/M metagenome (GOLD analysis project Ga0111538, IMG submission 79669) | Bulk soil microbial communities from a Populus tree surrounding site in Tennessee, USA - Soil MetaG P. TD hybrid SBSTD1 (version 2)... | ecosystem: Environmental > Terrestrial > Soil >...
GAGCCGGTGGTAACAGACCTTGTTAAAGTAGTTCTCGTCGCCGGGCGCCACACTACCCGGTTCGGGAAAACGCGTGTAGTAAAAGCCGCTCCCGTCCTTGACCCACGCCATGCTTGCGAACTTCACCCAGTACAGTCGATCGGTCAGATCGGTGCCCTCGTCGACTCGGCGGATGAAGATTTCCTGTCGATCGCTGCCGCTCTTCGACAGCGCGTATGCGGCAAGGGTCCCTTCATCATTGATGGCGAGAGCTGTCAGTGCGACCGGGCCGTCAGCGGTCATGACATTTGGATCGATGAGCACCCGCCGCGGACCATCAAGACCTTCCTGGACGTACAACACCGGTTGATCCTGCAATCCTGTGTTGTGCGTGAAGAAGTAGTTGCGTCCGCGGCGTGCAGGCACGCTCGTGCGAGGAAAGTTGTAAGCCTCGGTCAGCCGCGTGACCAACGCGTCGCGTTTCGGTCCATCAACTATCGAACGTGTCAGCTCGTTCTGGGCCTCGACCCAGCCGACGGTTTCGGGGCTATCCGGATCTTCCAGCCACCGATATGGATCCGGCACCAGCGTGCCGTGATAGTCGTCGACGGTATTGGACAGTCGTGCCGCCGGATATTTCACGCGCCGACCGACATCTGTTGTGCGTGCACGGCGGCGCCAAGCAGGCCGGCATCCGGATTCAGAATCACAGCGACAGGAATCGTGGCGACGAAATCGGCCATCGGTTCCTTGGCGCGAAAGGCGTCAAGGAAAGTGCCCGACTCGAGCGCAGGAAGAATCTTCGGCGCAATTCCGCCGCCGACGTAGACGCCAGCCGTGGCAACGGTCCGTAACGCGATGTTGCCGGCTTCCGCGCCGTAAACGCCGACGAACATGTCCAGGGCCTCGACACAGCGATCGCATCGGCGTTCCATCGCCGCGCGGCTGATCCGAGCCGGAAGCTCAGCGGGATCGGAAACAGGACCGACACCTTCACACAAACGCGACGGAAGAACCGAACCGGCCATCCGTGTCCGATCCCCTGGTGAGTCGTGTGAAAACTGATAGATGGGCACGACGCCGGGATCAGTCCCGAAAGATTGATGCGTGAATTGGTAGACGTTGACGAGACCCGGGCCCGACAGGATCGCTTCGACGCTCACGCGGCCGTAGATGCGAGTCAGCTCGCGCAGCAGTTCAATCTCACGTGGAGTGCGTGCGCCAAAGTCTCCGTGACCACCTTCGGACGCGCCGGGGATGAAACGGCCATGCACGTTGAGCAGCATCGCCTCACCCAGACCGGTGCCCGCCGCAATCACCGCCGCGTTCCCGTTGGGGTGTGGCACGCCGCGCTGCAACATCGTCAGTTCGTCGGCCTCGAGGACGGTGACCCCGTAAGCGAGCGCTTCAAGATCGTTGAGGACCCGCGTCCGTCGAAAGTGAAGTCGCTCGGAGACGGCTGCGCCGTCGACACACCAGGGCACGTTGGTGAGCCGCGCGACCTGATCCGTAACCGCGCCGGCGACGCCAAAGCTTGCGGCCTCGATGTGCCGCGCTTCAACCCCGCGAGACTTGAGAAACGATTCGATTATCGGCTCGAGGCCGGAATGATCGAGCGTGGTGAACTCGCCGACGTCAATCGCGGACGGACGATCGGGCTCGGCGGCAAAAAGGCCGAGCAGCGTTTTGGTTCCCCCGACGTCTCCGGCGAGGAGCATGGAGCACATTCTAATCGCTGAAAATGCTGATTGCTGAATTCTGAATGCTGAATGAATTGACTTGCGGCGCACTGGGCCTTCAGCATTCGGCACTCAGCATTCAGCAATTCGGCTCATCTACCAATTAGCTTGACTTTCCCCCACCGTCTGTCCCATCGTCGCGAAGAATGGCGTCGGTCCCGTCATCGGCTGGCGGTCCCTACGGTATGCGCGAAATACGCAGCCTCTACCCCGTAGTCACCGACAATCATCTTCGCTATCTCGAGAAGTGGGGTCTCGTACGGAAATCGAACAGACCCCGCGACCGCCGGGAGTATTCCTTCGCGGACCTCACGACCATCAAGCAGGTTGCCAACGAACTCGAACGTGGTACCCCGTTACGGGTCGTCTTGCGGTCGATCCCCGCGGAGCGTCTCGGCCAACTCGAACTGAACTTCATGGACGTACACGCCGACGCGACAACACCGCGCGCAAAGGTGGTCAGCCTCGACTCGCACAAGCCAATCATCAACGCGACTACACCGCCGCCCCTTTCGGCATCGGCCCTGCCGTATGCGGCCGACGATCCGCAAGCGGCGCTCGCGTCCAAGTACTTTCTCGAAGGGTCACGTCTGGACGATGGGGAGGATCGGAATATGGAGGCCGCGGCAGCTGCCTATCGCCGCGCGCTGATTGTCGATCCGGATCTCGTACCCGCGCTGGTCAATCTCGCAAACATTCGCTACGCCCGCGATGAACTGATCGAGGCGCAGGCGCTTTACGAACGAGCGATTGGGCTCGATCCCGATTGCTTCGAGGCACACTTCAATCTGGGAAACATTCAGCATGACCTCGGCCGCTACGATCGGGCGCTCGGCTGCTACCTCCAGTCGGTCGCGCTCAACGGCGGCTACGCAGACGCGCATTTCTATCTGGCAGTCACGCTGGAAAAGCTTGGTCACTCGCAGGAGGCGAAGGCCCACTGGAGGGCGTATCAGGAACTGGCGCCGAAAGGAGAGTGGGTGGACTTAGCGAAAGAATTTCTCGATTGACGGCCTAATACGAAAAATCCAAACGTTCGCGCTTCTTCGGCGTGCGCCGCAGCTTGTAGAACGAGCATTCGGGGCACCACGAGTCGGCGGCGAACCCTTCCTTGCCGGCAAACGGCAGCACATCACGATGCGTGCAGAATTCACCGACGTCGGGTGTCGCACGCCAACGACAGGACTTGAATTTTTCTACAGCCGGCGAGGCGACGGTTGCGTCCGGCGGCAGCGCCTGCGTGTCGGCAGGAGCGGCCGGCAGTTCCGCCGGTTGTTCGGTGTGCGGCAAGGCCGCAATTGGTGCAAACGGGTTTGTGTCGTCCATCATCCCTGCAACTCGAGACCAAACGATTTCTGGAGAGCTTGAAGCGCGCGCGTCTCTTCGGGCGCGACCAATGTCAGCGCAGTGCCGGTCGCATCGGCGCGTCCCGTGCGGCCGACGCGGTGCACGTAGGTTTCACGATTCGACGGCACTTCGTAATTGACGACATGGGTGATGCCGTCGATATCGAGGCCGCGTGCCGCGACATCGGTCGCGACGAGCACGTGATGCACACCGCTGCGGAATCCCTCGACCGCTTGCGTGCGCTGTTGCTGAGTTCGATCCGCGTGAAGCGCCGCCGCTTTCAAGCCGAACGAGGCCAGTTTGCGCGCGAGCCGTTCGGCGCCAGACTTCGTGCGCACGAAGACCAGGACCGGACCATGGGTCCGCCGCAAGAATTTCGCGAGCCATTCCGTTTTTTCGGAAGCCGGGACTGATTCGACCGTATGCGTAATGCTCTTGGCCGGACCGCCTGCCGATCCGATCTGGACGTACTTCGCGTCGCAGACGACCTCATCGGCCAGCTTCATGACTTCTTCAGGCATGGTGGCCGAGAAAAGGAGCGTCTGACGCGCGGCGGAATCAGGGAGCACGTGAACGATCCGCCGAACGTCCGGCCAGAAGCCCATGTCCATCATGCGGTCGGCTTCGTCCAGGACCAGCGTATCCAGCTTGTCGAACGTCACTGCCTTGTTCCGCATGTGATCCATCAGACGGCCGGGGGTCGCGACAACAATGTCGACGCCCGACTTGAGTGCGCGTTCTTGCGGGCCCATATCGACGCCGCCATACACGGCAATGCTGGTGATGTCAGTGTGATACGTGAACCCCTGAACGTCGTCTTCAATTTGCCCAGCGAGCTCACGGGTCGGTGCCAGGATCAAGACCCGGGTGTAACCGCGCTCCTCTGGCGCCGCGGCTCGCGCGTTCAGCAGCCGATTCAGAATTGGCAGCAGAAATGCGGCGGTCTTGCCGGTACCGGTATCGGCGCAGCCGATCAGATCATCGCCGCTCATCACGATCGGGATGACGGCGCTTTGAATCGGCGTCGTCGCGGCAAACCCGCGTACGCGGACGCCTTCGATGAGCGATGATTCAAGTCCGAGCGTCTCGAACGGAACCGGCTTTGGGTCGTACTCTGCCTGTGGTCTGGTGACCGCACGCGTCGTCGGCGTGACATGAAAGTGAGCGGAGGACCGTGTCCCGCCTGGACGCGCACCTCGACGCCCTCGTCGTCCACGCGGCGCCCGTCGCTGTGCTGTATGTGAATTCAAGTCGTGACTGTTAGCGAGCGCGGAAGGTGATGATGCCTCGGACAGGATCGTAGGGCGACACGCCCACGGTTACGCGATCTCCCGGCACCACCTTGATTCGAAAGCGGCGCATGCGGCCGCTCAACTGTGCAAGCACTTCGTGGCCCTGATCGCACTGCACGCGGTAAAGACCGCCGCTGTGAACCGCCACGACCGTGCCCTGCACGTCAATTAGATCATCCTTGCTCAATTGCTATCCTTTCCAATCAAAGATTGTGCCATACCGGAACATGCTTTGGCAAACTCATCCGTTCCCCCTAATGGCCTCTTCGACCTGCCGCGCATTCAGCGCGTAATCGTTGCCCTTCAACGACATAGGAGCGAGAAACGTGACCCGAGCCGGTCCTCGCTGGGGAAATTTCCACGTTTGGTGCAGGACGTGGTCGAGCCCCTCGAGCCGGACCGGGACGACCGGGACATCCAGCCGCGACGCGATCATCCCGATGCCTGGCTGGAAACGGTTGATCTCCCCTTTTTCGGTCCGCTTTCCTTCAGGAAAGATGAGGAGTGAAAAACCGCCGGCAAACAAATCCCCGATGTACCGGAGCGTCTGTCGAGTGCCGGTTTCACGCTGTGGAAGTGGGAACGCATTGAAAAACGTGGATGCCAGGTAGTAATTCAGGCTGTTCGTGAACCAGGCTTTGCGACCGAACTGCTCGGGGTAAAAGTGCGCCTTGAAGAATTCCTTGGCCATCGCGGGGGCCAACCGATACCGCCACACGGGCGGCAATGCCATCAGGATGACCGGTGTGTCGAAGTGACTTTGATGATTTGCGGCAAAGATCACCGGTCCACTGACGCTCTCCAGATGTTCGAGGCCGCGGACCTCCAATTTTACGAACACTCGCGCAAGCGGCAGGATCCAGGTCGGCAGACTGATCCGGCGCAGTGCCTGGATCGGACCCGACCGATTCCATGACGGAAACGTGATCGCGTCGTGCTGCACGTGAACCGAGCCAGCGTCGTGCCCCTCAATGGGCCGCGTCAGCGCCTCGAGATCGCCGACGGTGGTTGCGGCAGCAAACTTCGACTCATCGACCGTGCACTGCAGTGACTCTTCGAGCGCCATCATCAACTCGACGCGTTCCAGCGAGCTGAGGCCGAGCTCGTCAATCGTAGTGGAAGGCTGGATCGTTCTCCCGGGAGCGAACCGCGCAACGACAGAGGCGGCGGTCGCGCCGCCGGCCTCACGGCGGGTGGTCACCGCGGCGGCGGGATCACGACTGTCGGTGAGCCACTGTTTGAGCTCACGACGCTTCAATTTGCGTGTGCCTTCAGTCCGCGGAAGGTCGGTCCCCGCCCACGCGACAGCGGCACGAACTTTCTGGTGATCCTGCAGCTGCGCATTCGCGTGACGTACGAGATCGTCGAGATCGGTCCCCGGTTTGACGACGACGACAGCTTGAACGCGCTCGGCTGACGAGCCTGACAGCGGTGCGCCAACCACCGCGGATTCGACGACGCCAGGCAGTTCGTTGAGGACACGCTCGACGTCTTCCGGAAAGACATTCAGTCCCTCGGGGGTGACGATCATTTCCTTCTTTCGCCCGCGAATGTGAAGCTGCCCGCTCGCGTCGAGTTCGCCGATGTCGCCGGTGTGAAACCAGCCGTCCTTGAATGACGCGCGTGTCTGTTCCGGCGCGTTGTAGTAGCCGGTCGTGACGTTTTCCCCCTTGACGAGAATCTCGCCGTCTTCGGCGATCCGCACCTCGACGCCGGCGATTGGCTTGCCGACGGCGCCGCGCGCCGCATGAAACGGATGATTCAGGGTCACAATCGGCGCGGTTTCCGTCAGCCCATAACCCTGCACGACCAGAAAGCCGAGCCGTCCCCAGAATGCTTCGAGCTCCGGGTCCAGCGGCGCGGCGCCCACGACCATCGCCCAGAACTTGAAACCAAACAGTCGATGAATGCGCCTGTACCTCCACCATTTGCGGAGCCAATGAATGCTTCCCGGATCCTGCGCGGCCTCTGGCGCGACGCGCAAAACATGGTCGCGAAGGACCTCGAGGATCTTTGGCACCGACACCAACACGGAAATGCGACGGTTCTTAATCTGCGAAATGATTTCCTCGGGCGTGAAGCTGCGTGTGAACACGACAACCCCGGGAAGCATCGGCGGCACGAACGTCGCCATGGCCTGGCCGAACATATGGCTGAGGGGGAGCAGATTCAGAAACCGAATCGGCAGAAAGGGGCGCGCGTACTTCTTGTACTTCGCCACCTCACGCTCGATGGGAACAATGTTCGCGAGAATGTTCTTGTGAGTGATGACGACGCCTTTGGGTTCCGCGGTGGCGCCTGACGTGAAAATGATTTCGGCTGTCTGGTCAGGTCGGATGTCGTGTGTTCCTCCTGTAGCTTCCCCCCTCCGTCTTCCCTTTTGATCGCGGAAGTCACGGAGATCCGACACGTGCCAGATTGGTCGATCTTTCCCAATCGCGTCCCGATCCACGGCATCGCCGACGAGCACAACGCGAGCGTTGACAATGCTCGACACCCGCACGAGAAAATCCGCTGATGCGCGATAGTCGATGGGTACGAGGACCACGCGTTCCAGCAGGCAACCCCACAGCGCGATGATCCACTCTGCCCGATTCTCGGCCCAGATCGTGAGCGCGTCGCCTTCGCCAATGCCTTCCTCGCGCAACCGCGCGGCAAATGCGCGCGCCGCCTCGGTGACATCGGCATAGGTGTACGCCCAGCTTCGGTAGCCATCGTCATACACAACAAATTCGCCTGGAGTGGAGGAAAGATCGGCGTAGAAATCGATCAGCGTACGACGGGGCATTCCGTGAATTATGATGGAAAACTCATGTCGCTCCCGCCCGTTTTTGCCGCCAGCGCGTTGTACGACAGTCTGCTGCAGGCAGCACTGCGTCAGTTTTTCGGGCGGGCCACGTTCGAGACCGAACCAATTCCTTCACTCTCGTCGGACGGACGGCTGGCGATCGAACCGACGCACGATCCGTCAGTCCTGTCGATTCGCTGGTTTGGATCCAGGCACGTGTTGCACGTGCCTGCCCGACGTCCGTTCACTGCGCACGAGGTGCGGCTGGCACGCGCAATCGGCGACGTCCTCGCGGCGCGGTATCGCGCGATCTTCGATCCGAAACAGATGCTCGAACGCGGCGAGTTGTTTCGAGGATCGATCGAGGATCGATACGTTGCGGCATTTCTCGACGGTGGAAATGGAGCAGCCGACAAGCCGCGCGTCGACCTGATTGCCACCGCGATTGAGGTGCTGCGTGTGGCGGCGCTCTCGAGTTACGAGAATCGCGCGATCTCATCCGGCGTGCTGATGCTCGAGGGCGAGGACGACGCGAGCAGGCCGCGTAATGTGGCGCCAGACCAGCTGTACGGCTATTCGCAGGCGCTCACCGCGATCAAAAGTTTTTATCGTCTGAGCGACGGCATCGAGACCGTATTCCTGGTCAACCGGAAAGGAGAAGTGCTCGATATCGTCGAAGTGGCCCGCTACGCCGACAGCGTTCCGCTCAGTGTTCCGTGCGCCGCCCGCTACCGTCAGCACGCGCTCGCGACCGCCGACAACGGCCAAATCTGCATCGTCCTCAGCCCGTCGCACGAGATCAAGGTGTTTGCCGAAGCCGTGCAGACGTTCAGCTTCCGCAACGCTCGATGGCACCTGCTGGATCTGCAGGCGAAGTACGACATGTGGCAGGCAGCGATCGACAACGCCGTTTTGTCCGAGCGCTTGTTTCAGACCGCGCTTGATCTCGCTGATTCGCGCGAAGGGGCGCTGTTCGTCGTGCTTCGGGACCCCGCGACGTCACTTTCGCAGCTTGTCGCGCCGGCGGACCAACTCGATCTGGTGCGACATACCGGCGGCGCCGTTCCGTCACGTGGTCAGTTGATGCACATGCTTCGCGGCAGGAGCGTCCAGGATTTGGACCCGCCGGTATTCCGAGGCCTCGCGCGAACTGACGGCGCCACCGTTCTCGATCGGAGCGGACGACTGCTGGCCGTTGGTGCAATTCTTCTCCACACCGAGCCGCCCGAACCGCACTCGAGTCTGGCCGTCGAGGGTGCCCGGACGACCGCGGCGATGGCAGCAGGACGATTTGGTGCGGTCCTCAAGGTCAGCGAGGATGGGTTGATTACGTTCTACGATCAGCAAGAAAGGATCTGGGATATCTGAGTCAGTTACCAGTTCCCGGTTACCAGTTTCCAGAAATTCTCGTAATTGAACTGGAAACTGGCAACTGGAAACTATTCATGAATCACCTCACCGAGATCCCTCCAACCCAGGACATGATGGTCATCCGGGGATAGCCGGGCCGAGTCGCGGTTGCGACTTGCGGATTCACGGCGTAGAAGCGGATATCGAATCCAACCGCGAGGTGTTTCTTGAAAAACCATCGCGCGCCGCCGCCGTAGTTGATTGTCTTGATCCCCGACTCCGGATCCGGCAGCGGCTGATCGACCGGCTCGGTTGTCAGGTTGGACCATCCAATGCCACCGCTGAGATAGCTCCATCCATCACGCGACCCAAAGTTGAACGAGACCTGCGGCGAGACGGCTGAGAACCTCGTGTTGACAGTCACGTTCACGGGAGCGGTTTCCGTGCCCGTGTTCTTCGTCTTGTCGCGCCCCGCTTTGCTGATTTCTCCTCCCAATCCAAGCGTCATCGGTCCGAGGCGGAACGGATACCAGTGCGCGCCAAACACGAAGCCGAAGCCGCGTGTCGGCAGGTTGTCGGTCGCTACGCCGAGCGATCCGGAAATGGATGGATCTTGTTTGAACTTCGGGAACGTCAGCCGTGCGTCCGCGACATACCGTCCGATCGGCAGATCCTGCGGCAAGGGATCCTGCGCGGCAGCGGTTGCCGGAAATGTCAGCGTCGTTGTCATGATGGAAAGCGCAAACAGAAGGGAAGCAGGCGTCATCAAGGTTTCAATGCTCACTGGAGGAAATCACCCAGAATCTCTCGTGCGAGTGCGATGCCGTCGTCAACGGTCGCGATTGAGCCGTCGAGCTGCTTCTCATAAATCTGCCTCAGGACGGCGCCCACCCGCGGTCCGGGCTCGAGACCAAGCGCAAGAAGATGTCGGCCTTTGACGATCGGCTGGGGCGGCGCATGCTCGACGCCGAGTGCTTTTGCGCGCTCGAGAAACCAGTCCATCGCCGAGCAGTCGAAGTTCCCGGTCCGCCCGAGGCAGTCCGACTTGGCCAGCCGAGCGAGCAGCTCCAGGTCCACTTTCGCCGCCAGTCGCCGAAATGCGCCGTCCGAGACGGGTGTCGGCGATTGGCGGAACATGCCGGGCTTCAGGTGATGCGCGACGATGCCAAGCACGTGTTTCCGAACGTCGTAGCCGTCGATGCTGTGAATGTTCAGGCGGTCGAGGACGGCGCTCGCGGGTGCGACGCCCGCCTGTTCGTGATCGATCGACCGAATCCGCCCGTCGATGAAAGCGGTTGTTGGCGGCTTCCCAAGATCGTGGCACACCGCGCCGAGCATCATGACGATCTGCCGAGCGCGATCGAGATCGTCGATTCTCGTCCGTGCCTGATCGACCACGAGCAGCGTGTGGATCCAGACGTCGCCTTCCGGATGCCATTCGGGCTCCTGCTCGCATCCGACTAGCGCCAGGACTTCCGGGAACAGGCGCTCGATGATTCCAAGCTCGAGTGCAAGCTGCAAACCAATGGATGGGCGCGCGGCGTGCAAGAGGAGTTTCTCGATCTCTCCCCAGATCCGTTCGGCGGGCAGATCGTCGAGTGGAATGGCGCGGCACAGGTCGCGCGTCGCGGCATCCAGCGCAAATTCGAATCGAGCCGCGAATTGGATCGCCCGCAGCACACGGAGGCTGTCGTCGCCAAAGGTTTGCAGATCCACGGCGCGCAACACGTGGCGCCCGATGTCGCCGCGGCCGTCGAATGGATCGACATACTCCTCGCTGAGTGGATCCCATCCGATGGCGTTGATCGTGAAGTCGCGTCGCCGTGCGGCTTCGTTGAAAGACAGGTTGGGATCGCCGGTGACCTCGAAGGCGCGATGGCCACGGCCAATCCGCGACTCGCGGCGCGGCAACGAAAAGTCGATATCTGCGACTTTGTAGACAGTGAAGCTTTCGCCGACGGTATTGACGTTACCGAATGCCGTGAGGAGAGACTTCAGCCGATCGGCGGGAATGCCGTAGACCTCTACGTCGAGGTCTTTGCAGGTGCGCTCCATCAATCGATCGCGGACCCAACCGCCGACGATCAACGCACGTCCCCCGGCGTCGTGGATGCGACGCGCAATGGCTATCGCGAGGTCGAAACTGGCGAGTGCGCCGGTGCCGCCTGCTTGCACTCACCGGCCCTCGCGCCGACGTGCGTATTTCCTGACCACCCTGTCGGTGAACCCCGGCGCGACCGCGTTTGCCACAGCCAGCGCGCGCGACGGCGCGTGCGGGTAGACCTCAGGCCTTGGCTTTCGTACGCAGTCGACGATCGCACTTGCGACGTGCTCAACCGACTGCTTTGGGCCGACGCCCGCCACCGAATATCCGTAGTCGCGTTGCATTGCCGATCGAAACTCCGTCTCGGTGGAAACAGGCAGGATTACGCTGATCGAGATGCCGGTGCCGCTGAACTCCGTCCGCAACGCCTCGGCGAAGCTCACCTGGGCGGCCTTCGTTGCGCTGTACCCGCTCATCAAGGGGATGCCGCGTTGACCGACAATTGACGACACGATGATCAGGTGACCGCGGCCTTGCGCGCGAAAGTGAGGCAACGCCGCGCGCGCACCGTAAAACGTGCCCATGAAGTTCACGTCCATCATCCGCTGCATGATTGGCGTCGGCGTTTCTTCCACCGTACCGTAATATCCGAATCCAGCGTTGCAGATCATGATGTCGAGGTTGCCGAATGTGGCCAACGCGTGTTGCACGAGGCGCTGCACGTCTCCCTCAGACGCCACGTCGGCGACAACCGACTCGGCGCGTCCGCCACGCCCCCGAATCTCGCGTACCGCCTCGTCGAGCCGTTCAGCGCGCCGGGCACCAAGCACGACGGCGGATCCTTCACGCGCGAGATGCTGCGCGACGGCAAGGCCAATGCCCGACGATGCCCCGGTGATCACGGCCACTCGGCCGGACAAATCCATCACGGAATAATAGCTGTAATTGCTGATTGCTGAATTCTGATTGATGATTGAAGTCCGCAATCAACAATTAACAATCAGCAATCAGCAATTTCAGTTACATCCATGACCGATCCCGTCATTTCACTCCTGAGCGATCTGGTTTCGATCGATTCCGTGAACCCATCGCTCGTGTCCGGCGCGCGCGGAGAAGCGCAAATTGCCGATGCGATTGACGCGCACATGCGCGCGATCGGACTCGAGGTTCACCGTCAGAACGTCGCCCCTGGGCGGCCAAACGTGATTGGCGTGTTGGAAGGATCCGAGCCTGGCCGATCCCTCATGTTATGCGGGCATATCGACTCCGTTGGCGTTGCCGGGATGGAGTCGCCGTTCACGCCGAATATCCGCGACGGACGGCTATACGGCCGCGGGTCGCAGGATATGAAAGCGGGCGTTGCCGCCATGATTGACGCCGCACGTGTCGCACGCGAGAAGGGTTTTCGCAAGGGTCGGCTGATCATCGCCAACGTGGTCGACGAAGAGTACGCCAGCATTGGAGCGGATGCGCTCGTACGAGAGTGGAAGGCGGATGCCGCAGTGGTCACCGAGCCGACGGATTTGCACATCGGCGTCGCGCA
>Ga0111538_10010891_pt1 | contig 12081 bp, 7 predicted proteins | sample SoiMethybrSBSTD1_FD_79669 | JGI IMG/M metagenome (GOLD analysis project Ga0111538, IMG submission 79669) | Bulk soil microbial communities from a Populus tree surrounding site in Tennessee, USA - Soil MetaG P. TD hybrid SBSTD1 (version 2)... | ecosystem: Environmental > Terrestrial > Soil > Tree...
AAGAGCAGCGCGGCGATCACCGCTGCGTCCGCGCCGCCTCTGTCGTAGGCCCGCCGGACGATGAGCGCCGCTAGCCCGGCGAGGAGTACCAGAACGAATGCGGTCAGCGCGCGTTCGCCCCCGCCGGCGTAGACGACGTAGAAGAAGAGGTCGCTCAGCCACTCGTAGTTGATGAACGGTCGGGCGTCTTTCGTGAAGAACGAGAAGGTGTCGAGCGCCGGGACATGCCCCAACTGCGCGATCTGCCGACCGGCCGCGAGGTGCCCGTACGTATCGGGGTTGTCCACCGGATACATGCCCGAAACGACGAACGCCGCGGCCGCGGCGACGCTCGAAAGCCAAAGTAGTCGTCGGCCGCGCTCCATCTGGGCGACTCTATACGCGATGCCGCCTTTGGAGGGTGGAAGAACAGAACGACTGGCCAGGAGGGCGAAAACTGGCGACCCTCCTCGAAGCAGTCTAAGACCGCGCTGCTTCCAACGCGGCCAGCGTGGTCGCACAGTGGTCCAAAACGAGAACCCGGGAGAAGACCGTCATGAAATCGGGCGGCTGTTTGTGCGGCGCGGTGCGGTACGAACTTCGAGGCTCCTCGACGAGCGTCACGTATTGCCACTGCTCGATGTGTCGCAAGTGGCACGGTCACGTCGGTGCCTACGCCGCGGTCGATCGCGCCGACTTCGTGCTCGCCGAGCAGCGCGGCCTCAAGTGGCATCGGTCGTCACCGAACGTGCAGCGCGGATTCTGCGCGGAATGCGGCTCGTGCCTGTTTTTCGATCACGCGGATCTCCCGAAGATGGCCTTCTGTGCCGGCACGCTCGACGAGCCGACACAGCTCCGTTCGAAGGCGCACATCTTCGTGGCGAGTAGGGGGGACTACTACGCGATACCGGACGACGGGCTTCTGCGGTTCGACGATGTTCCTCGAAGGAATTGAGCCGTCACCGAACGCGGCGAGGTGGCGCCGATCTGGGGCGCCCGTGCCACACGCAGCGTGGCGCGCCCAAACGACAGAGCATTGCTCTACGATGAGATGATGCGGAAACCGCGGCGTCCGTCGCGCTCTCTCTGGGTTCTCGTTCTGCCCATCGCCTTGCTGACCCTATTGCGAGAGGCGCGGGCGTCCGACGCCGACTGGCATAAAATCACGACGCAGCATTTCGAGCTCTATACCGACCTCGATGCGGAGGCCGCTGTCGACGCCGCGAAGGAATTGGAAGACGCGCGATGCCTTGATCACGGCCGCCTGGCCGAGGTTTGCGTTTCCCGATGTCGTGCGAACGCAGGTCTTCGTCTTGAGTAACGGCCTCGACTTCGAGCGCTTTTTAGGTCGTCGCCTCTGGGGGCTTTTCGTGCCGGGAACGCGCCCCGCGTTCTATCTCTACGGTCCGCCGTCCCGATGGGCTCCTCGCGCCACGATGAATCAAGTCGCCCCCTCATCGGTGTTGCGTCACGAGATGACCCATCAACTTGCCGCGTCCGTGTTCCGGCGAGCGCCGCGGTGGTTCAAGGAGGGGCTCGCCCAATTTCTCGAGACCGTTCAGATTACGCCGGATGGTCAGTCGATTATCGTTGGCCGCACCAACCGCGACGGTCGTGGGAAGTTCTATGCTGACCGAACCGTCACGTTGAGGCGCACGCTGGATTGGGACGAATCGATCGACGAGCTCGCGGAAAATGAGGTCCACGGACTTTATGGCACGAGCTGGGCCTTCTTCTATTGGCTTTACAATAACCGGCAAGAGCCGTTTTCCCGCTACCAACTTGCGTTGGCAAAAGGGGTCAATTCGAAAAGGGCGTGGGATATGGCATTTCCCGGATTCAATGCCGATGTGCACGACCCCATCCTTTATGACTACCTGGTGCACGGCCGGGCCGCCGTCGATACTTTGCCCCTTCGCACGAGCGCCTCCAGCGTCGATGTCAAGGCGCTGAGCGCCGCCGACGCGCATGGCGTGCGCGCGCGGATTGCCCTCACTGGCGCCGCGGGGGTCAAAGAGGACGAGCGCAAGGGGCGGCTCAGCGAAGCCAACGACGAGCTCAAGAAGGCGCTCGAGCTCGATCCGACGAGCGTCGAAGCTTTGCTCCTCGCGAAGCCAACGGAGTCGGACTCGCTGCTCGACGCGGTTCGCGCCGCCGCGAAAGCGCACCCCAACGACAGTCGAATCCACGCGCTGCTCGGTGACCTTCTCATCGACAGTGACGAACGTGAGGCGGCGTACCGTCGCTCGCTCGAGCTCGATCACGACGATCCGCAGGTCCTCGACTCGCTCGCGAGACTGCTTCTTGCATCGCGCCGAGCGGCCGATGCGTTCCCCGTCGCGCTTCGCGCAACCAAACGCGCACCGCACGATTTCAATGTTCTCACCACGTTCGCCGAAACCCTTCTCCAGAGGGGGCGCTGCCGCGACGCCGTCGAATACCAGCAGCGGGCAGCGGACCGCGCAAAGGAAGCCGAAGTGGTCGCCACCTCGCTCGTCCAGCGGCTCAAGGCGATGAAAGCGGCGTGCAATGTGTCGGGCGGATCGGTGCAAGGGGATGAGCTGGACGCGTCGAGCGCCGCCGACGACGGCTCGGGTGTCGCGGATTCGGGGGCCGCGACGCCGTCGGACGCTCCCAGGATTCGGCCTCATTACGAAGGGATCTTCGCGAGCGGTACCGTGGGGCTGGGATGGGGCTACGGATCTTACGAATCAAGCCGACTCGCGACGCCGAACAGCTCGTTCGACGGCGGCGGTCTCGAGATCTCGGCCGCGGTTGGGTACGGAGTCATTCGCGGTGTCGTGCTCGCCGCCGAGGTAGGGCTCTTTTCACATCTCGCGTTTTCGGAGCAAATCAGCTTCGGCTCCTCCGGCGCCTACGTCACCGACGTCACGACGGCCCGCATTGGCCTGCTCACGGACCTTCACCCCTCCGAGACCTCGCCTGTCCACTTCCAAGCGGGACTCGGCATCGTCCGCGCCTCTTGGGAGGGCTCCCCCGGAGTACCCGCCTTGGCACAGCAGCACTTGCCACAGCTGCCCATCGACGAGATCTCGGTCGGCTACTTTGCGCATGCTTCCTTGGGGCTCGCGTGGCGCGTGCACCATTACGAGCTCGGTCCTTCGCTACGTGTGCATTATGCCGGCCTGGGCAGCGAAAATGTCGACGCGAACCTCTATGGGTTCACGTTGCTCATGGGATTTTTCTTATGACGCATGTCGATGTTTCGCGAGGCACTCCACTTACCGCGGCATCGCTTCTTTGATGCCGCCGTCGACGGGGAGCGCGGCGCCCGTCGTGTAGCGAGCGCGCGGCGAGACGAGAAAGAGGGCGGCTTCGGCCACGGCTTGGGTAGGGATAGGGCCGACGTGCAGGAGGTTGCGCCGGCGATATTCCTCTTGTTGCTCTTCCGCCGAGACACCGCGCTGGGCGGCGCGCTGTTCGATGAGGGAGCGCATGAGCGGGGTGTCCACGAAATCGGCGTTGAGACAATTCACGCGGATCCCCGAAGGACCGAGCTCGGCGGCGAGATTGCGGCCGAGCGCCGCGACCGCCGCCTTCGAGCTCGCGTACGCCGCGTTGTCGACCGTCGGTGCGAAGGCGCCTTTCGAGGCATTGAAAAGGATGACCCCTTCGCCCTGGGCCTTCATGATCCTGATGGCCTCACGGGTCACGAGAAAATAGCCTTTCACGTTGACGTCGAAATGGCGATCCCAGATCTCGTCGGTGATTTTGTCGATGGGACCTGCCTGGAGAAAACCGGCATTTGCAACGAGGATGTCGAGGCCGCCGAAAGCGAGGACCGCTTCGCTCACGGCCGCCGCTGCGTCGGCGGGCCGAGTCGCATCGGCGGCGACAGCGCGTACGCGCTGCGGATCGCCACACGAACGACCAATGGAAGCGGCCGCGTCCTGAAGCGCACCCTCGTTGATGTCCGTGAGCACCACGTGAGCATGCTCGACCGCCAACCGTTCGGCGATCGCACGGCCGATCCCGCTGGCGGCGCCCGTCACCAGGGCAACCTGGCGGCTCAGCTCGCGTTCGGGCTTTTGGATCTTCGCCAGCTCGAGCGGCCAGTACTCGAATTCGAATGCATTCGCCTCGTCGAGGAACCGAAAGCCGCCGAGGGCCTCGGCCGCCTGCATCACGCGCATGACGTGGCGATAACAAGTATTGCCCAAGAGCGCGCCGGTCTTGTCCTTCATCGCCGTGACCAGCCCCAGTCCGGGGAGGATCACGACGCGCGGCAACGGATCGAGCATCTGTACGCCGCGGCCATGGCGCGCAAACGCCGCGCGGTAGTCGGTCGCGAATTGATCGAAGGAGGACGCGATCGTGCGGGCGACGTCTGTCGGATCGGTAGCTGCGAGATCGTCTTCGATGACCATGGGAATGCGGCCACAGCGCAGAATGTGCTCCGGCGTCGACATCCCGCGACCTGCGAGATCCTTCGTGCGAGGGTCGCCTGCGAAGGCCAATGCCTCGGGCGAATCGTCGTAGTGAAGGATCTGGCGGCGCGATTGCGCGAGGTGGCGACGTAAGAGCGGCAGGACCACCTGCGCGGCCGCTCGCCGTGATTCCGGCGAGCGCCCCGAGGCCGCGAAAAAGGGGCGCGCACCCGCCGACCGCTCGGCAACGTACGCTTCCGTGCGGTTGATGAGCCGATGCAGGTTTTCGTAGCATTCCTTGGCGGAATCACCCCACGCAATGAGCCCATGGTTGCCGAGCACCAGACCACGCGCGTGATCCGCTGGCCGGCCGAGCCGCGCGACCGCTCGCGCCAGAGGAAAACCGGGACGAGCGTAGTCGATGTACACCGCCTCGTCGCCGAGCGCTTCGCGCACGTGCGCTGCGGGGCGAGGGTTGTCGGTGAGCGTCTGCGTGGCGGCGTCGTGCGTGTGCACGATGAAGCGGTAGGGAAGGACCGAATGGAGGGGTGTTTCGACGGAGGGGGCCGGCTCCCGAGCGTCCACCATGGCGGCGGCCAGAAACTGCATCATTTGCTCGTCCGACATGTCGCTCGCGCGTGCCAGATACGCGAGGTCGGGAAGCTTGAGTCCGGTGAAGCCGGTGGCGCGTATGGTCGCCATGTCGGTACCCGAGCCCTTCACCCGCAGCACTTCCGTGGCGCGCCCGGCGAGATCGGTTTCGCACCGCTTGACCGAGCTATTGCCACCACCTGGTTGCGTGAGCGACGTATCGCCGCCTACGAGGTTCGATAGATAAACGAGCGCCGCGAGGTCGTCGCCGGCCGCCCCTTGGGCTTTGTCATCCCATGCGTATTTCACGGCGCGAAACTAACATTGCTGGTTGGAGCTTGGCTACTCGCTCAGCGGCGGGAGCTCATGGGGCCGCGTCGCTTCACGGCTACGCCAACTCGACGGTAACCTTGGGCGAGGTTTCCGCCGAGCGAATCATCCATTCAGCGATCAACCCATTGAGTATCCAGCTTGCCCAGGCGCAGATTTGATAGGCCCGAAGATACGACGCGCCCAGCGCGACGAGGATTGGCAATTCCAGGCGGAACATGACGATGGCCAGCGTTTGAGAATAGCTTCGCGTCATCCAGGCTCGGTGCGCTGCGATGCGGCGCCGCCGAATGGCAGCGAAACCACAGGTGGTCGAGATGAGCCAAAGTACGCCCAAGCAGCCCAGTCCGAGCCGCGCAGGAAGCTCTCCGTAGGCGACCGTCGCCATACGAAGCGCGCCGACTGCAGAAAGAAGCGAGGCCGTCACGTAGACTCTGCCAATCGTGCGGTGGACCGGCATGCGCTTGCGTAGCCCGTCGAGAAACTGAAACGGGCCGAGGACGACCGCGAAGATGCCTGGGAGCACGTGCGCGTAGATCGCCGGGGAGGTGGCTTCGTACGCTGCCCTGCTCGTGTCGGGGAAGACCTTGGGGTCGAAGGTCAAGTACCTGGCGGAAGCGACACCAAATCCCACCCCGAGCAAAGCGACCAGGGCCCAGGCTACCCGCTTGAGAACCCGCATTCGGCTGCTGTAGGGAAAGGGTGCCTGCCCGGCAAGAGCGCGACGGCGGTTTCTAAGGGGGCAGCGGAGTTGCTGCAACGAGCGCCGATCGCACGATGACGACCTGATCACCCGTGCTAAAGGCGTATCCGTAGCGTCCCCATTGGGTGAAATTGCCCCGCCCGGCGGCAATCGCGAGTGACTGCGTTTCAGATCCGGTCGGTAGGAACGTATCCATGTCGTAGGCGGATACGGTCGGTCCCTGTGTTTCCGCCAGAAAATATACGCGGCGCCTCGCCGCATCGGCAGAGACAAAGCCCCGGTCGGCAAACGAGCCCAGCGTGCTGCCGGACGCGATGTCGTAAGTGCCGCCGAATCCCGTGTAGATGACGTTCCGTACGAAAGAGAAGCGTCCCTGCGAAGCGCCGAACGCGATCCCCTGTTTCCAAAAGACGCCATTCGCATTGACGCAAGCGGCCGAGAGCCCGGGCGATGCCGCGGGCTCGTACCCGAAGACGAGCGCCGGTGAATAGGTCGTGATGGCGCCGAATGCATTGTCGTCGTATCCGGCGGAGTAAGGGCGAGGCACGCCGTTGTCGTAGACGACGAGACCGTCGCCCCCCGTGGAGAGCTTGCTGTAGCGGGTCACGATCACCGTATTGCGCGTTCCGGGCAACACCGTGACGTCCCGCGGGTACCACTGACCGCTGAAGGGATCGCTGCCAAGGCCGAATTGCTGTCCCGGTGTGCCGGACGCGACGTCCAGCAGTCGGACGCTCGCTGCCCCGTCGAGAGCGACCCATAGCGCTTTGCCGTCGTCGGACAAGGCGAGCTGCTTCGGCTCGCTGCCAATGAAGATCGTCTTGACGATGGTCGCGGTGTACGGGTCGATGATGGCGATCGCGTTTCCATTGGCGCCTTGTCGGCTGCCGACCGACGCATAAAGGCGGAAGTCGAAAGGATTGTAGACAAGACCATTGGCGGCCAAGGTCAGGATCGCGGCCGTTGTCGACATCGGTGCCGACTCGGCGGGCGGGGCTGGAAGCGTGGGCCCCTGGGCCGTATAGGCGGAGGCCGGAATGTCGCAGGTCTCGTTCGGTCCGGCGTCGAGACAAAGCCCACTGCAAATCAAGGCGTTTGGGGATCCGCACCTGAGGCGAACGCCGCATGGACCGCAAAGCCCATTGGGTGCACTGGGAACACCTCCCCAGAGGAGCGGGCCCATCCCACCGCATGCGTTGGGTTGAGCGATGTCGCCGAGATCCGAGGATGCGTCCACCAACGCGGCATCCGAAGAGGAATCGATTCCGCCGTCCGCGATCTCGCCATCGCGTCCAGCGTCCGAGTCGGTTCCACCGTCGCTCGTGACGTCGATGATGGCAGCTCCATCGTCGCTCGAGGCGTCGGCGACGCTCGTTCCATCGCTGCTATCTCGCCCACCATCGCTGCCATCGGGCCCAGTGCCTCCGCCATCGCGGCACGCGCTGGCGTCACTCGCCGCGACGCAGGCGACCACTTCGGGGCCCATGCAAATGGTCGTGCCATCGCCGCAGGGGCCGCACTTTTCGCCGGGGGTGGCCGGCGCGCCGTCGAGGAGGAGCTGCTTTTGGCCCCCACAAAGGTTGGTCATCGCGCCGGCGTCGGCGCACGATGCATCCCGACTTCCAAGACAGATCAACGCGCCCGTACCCGCGCAGACGAGCGCGCCGGTTCCGCAGGGGCCGCAAGCTTCGGCCGGAGACGCTGCGCGACCGAGAAAAACGAGCGGTGCATTGCCGCCGCACGCGTTTTTGGATTCCCCGCTGGCGTCGGGAGCGCTTTGGCTCGGAGAGGGGTCGGATCCACATGCAGACAAGAGGACGAGCCAAAGGCTCGGCATCCAGCGGCGGAGCGTCGTCCCCTGGCCCATCATGGAGTCGCCGCCACGAGCGCCGATCGCGCAATGACGATGAGTTGCGTATTGGCGACGCGAAACGCGTAGCCGTACCGACCCCACCGAACGAAGTTGTCCGGCGTCGCCCCGCTCGAGAGCGTGACGGGCACGGTCTCCGAACCCTGGGGAAGAAACGTGTCCATGTCGTAGGCGGAAACGCTGACCATCGTGCCCTGCGTTGGGCGAGGAGCAAAGTACACGCGACGTTTCGGCGCGTCAGGGGCAACGGAGCCGCGACCAGCGAAGGTGCCGATGGTGCTGCTGGTCGCGATGTCGTACGCAACGCCGCCGAAACCGGCATAAATGACGTTGTCGGCGAATGCGAACGACGAGCTGAAGCCGCTGAACGGCTTGGTCACTTGTTTGATGAACAAGCCACTTGCATTCACGCAAGCGGCCGTCAGGTCGTATCCCGTAGAGTGGTTGTTGTAACCGAAGATGAGCGCGGGCGAGTACGTCGGGATGAGGAATCCCGGGGTGACCGCGAACGTGCCCGTCGAGAACGGGCGCGCCACGCCGTCGTCGTAAACGATGGGACCGTCCGATGCCGATGAGGATTTTTGGTTCCGCGTCACGACGACGGATCCGTGTGTGCCAGGGAGCACCGCGAGACTCTCCGCGAACCAAGCTCTGGAAAAGCCGTCCTCCCCCAGGCTGAATTGCTGCCCCGCCGTGCCGGTCACCAGATCGACCTGGCGTACGGTGCCGGCACCGTTGAGCGCGACCCAAAGCACCTGCCCATCGTCGGACAAGGCCATTGCCCGCGGGTCGGTTCCGACGAAGATGGTGCTGACGATGCTCGCGGTGTAGGGATCGATGACGGCGATCGAATTGGCGCCCGTCCCTTGTGTGCTTGCTACCGAGGCGTACAGTCGAAAATCGAACGGATTGTAGACGAGCCAACTCGCGTAGAGCGGGACCGTCGTCGCGGTGGTGGTGGTTGGAGCCGTCTCCGCTGGAGGCGCCGGCCATGAGGGACGCGGCATGGTGTACGCGGACACCGGGATGTCGCACCGGTCGATGGCTCCTCCGTCGGGGCATTCGCTGGGGCCGCTGCAGACCAAGGTCGTTGGAGAAGCGCAACTCAGGTACCGGGAGCATGGACCGCAAAGGGCGTTCCGCTCGGCGGGCACACCTCGCCAGGTGAGTGGTCCTATGCCGCCGCACGCGTTACGCGCTGAAGCATCTTCGTCGCATACGTCACGCGTCGACTGCCCGGTGCAAGCAAGCGTGTTCGGCGTATCGCAGACCAACGTGCCTTCTCGACATGCGCCGCAGCGGCCGCCGGGTGCCGCGTCCATGCCTTGGTAGCGAAGCGGCCCGTAGCCTCCACATGCGTTGGCCGGCGTCGAATCTTCGGCGCCGGCGTCTGCAATGGCGTCGGACGACACATCGCGCGACGAATCGGTGATCGCGGTGTCGGCGACGGCGACGTCGGTGGTCACAGTGTCGGCGATAGCGACGTCATTGCCCGCGTCGCGGCATGCAGCGGCGCTTTTCGCGCCAACACACGCCACGATTTCGGGCGCAGCGCAGATCGTCGTCCCGTCACGGCAAGGACCACAAGGTTGTCCGGGCGTGGCCGGCATTCCTTCGAGGCGGAGAGGCTCGCGGCCGCCGCAGAGGTTCGTCGTGCCGCCGTCCGCGCAAGAGGCGTCGCTATTACCAATACAGACGAGCATGTCGGGCGTCGCACACACCAGCGCGCCGGCGCCGCAGGCCCCGCATGGATCGCCAGGCGACGCAGGGCGGCTGAGAAAAGCGAGAGGGCGCTCGCCGCCGCATGCGTTCTTGGCGTCGGTGCGCACGTCTTGCGGGTTCTCGACGGGGGCCGCGTCGTCCCCGCCGCAAGCTGCAGCAAGCACGACCGGCAAGATCGCGGCGACGCTCTTGCCCATCCAGAGACGGCACGTCCCCCTCATGGAGCCGACCCCACGAGGGCCGATCGAGCGACGACGATCGACTGCGCGTTGACGCGAAAGGCATAACCGTATCGACCCCACCGGACGAAATTTGTGAGGGCAGGCGTGTTGGGCGCGTTGGGTAGCGTCGCGGGCACGCTCTCCGAGCCTGCGGCCGCGAGCGTGTCCATGTTGTAGGCAGACACCGTGGACGAGGTCGACGGCGTCCCGAGCGCTACGAAGTACACGCGGCGCTTCGCTGCGTCGGCTGCAACGGGCCCGCGGCCGGCGAACGTGCCGAGGGTAGTGGCCGACGCGATGTCGTATTTGATTCCGGAGCTCGTGTAGACGATGTTTTCGGCGAACGAAAAGGACAGGTCGAAGCCAGTGAAAGGCACCGCCGTTTTCTTTACGAACACGCCGTTCGCATTGATGCACGTGGTCGACAATTGATAGCCAGTGGACCTGTTGTTGTATCCGAATAGGAGCTGGGGCGAGTAGGTGGGGATGAGCAGCATCGGGTTGTTCCCGCCGAGCACCGAATACGCACGGGGCACGCCGTCGTCGTACACGACGGGACCGAACGTTCCCGTGTTGCCGTGGCTGTATCGCGTCAGGACGACGGAGTTGTGCGTGCCCGGCAGCACGGCAAGGTCGTCGGCGTACCATGGGCCATAGCTGCCGTCCGTGCCGACGCGGAATTGCTGCCCCGCGGTCCCGGAAACGAGATCGACCTGGCGAACGCTTCCCGAACCGTCTAGCGCGACCCAAAGCGACTTCCCATCGTCGGACAAAGCCATCCTTCGTGGCTCGCTGCCAACGTAGATGCTCTTGGTCACGGTTCCGCTGTAAGGGTCGATGACGGCAATGGCATTGCCGCCGGTTCCTTGCAGGCTCGCAACCGACGCGTAGAGCCGGAAATCGAACGGATTGTAAACGAGCCAGTTGGCGCTCAGCGTGATGGTCGTTGCGGTCGTGGTCGCGGGCGCCGTTTCGGCCGGCGGAGCGGGGAAGACGGGGGCGGACGCCGTGTAGGCGGATAGGGGAATGTCGCAGTTGTCGTTCGGACCGGCATCGCAGCCGATAGTTCCCCCACAAATGAGTGCCGACGAAGAAGCGCATCCGAGGGACCCCGAGCAGGGCCCGCAGGCCGCGCCCTTCGCCGCGGGAGCTCCCCGCCAATAGAGCGGGCCCATCCCGCCGCAAAGGTTGGGCGTGGCGACGTCGCTATTGCACACGTCCGAAGTCGACTGACCGCTGCACGCGAGCGTGTTGGGCGAAGCGCAGACCAAGCTCCCGTCTTGGCAAGTGCCGCACCGCGCTCCAGGCAGCGCGTCCACGCCTTGATAACGAAGAGCGCCGTACCCACCGCATGGATTCAACGGACCCGAGTCGGCGCTCACGCCGGCATCGGGCGCGTCAGCGGATGCGTCGGAAAGACTGCCGTCGGACGACGTCATGTCGCTAGAAGCATCGGCCAATGCGTCGCTCGTTGCGGCATCGGGGAGGGCCGCGTCAGACGTAGAATCGCCGAGCGAATCAGCAGTTGCCACGTCAGTAACGGCGGTATCGCTCCGGGTGTCAGCAACGGCGGTCTCACCGCGCGCATCGGCAATGGTCGTGTCCCCAGGCGCGTCGGTAATCACACCGTCGCCGGCCGCATCGCGGCATGCGGCAGCGGGACTCGCGCCAAAGCACGTTACGATTTCGGGGGACGCGCAAATCGTCATCCCATCGCGGCAGGGCCCGCAGGGTTGGCCCGGAGGCGCGGGCCCCCCGTCGAGCGTGAGGAGCCCTCGACCGCCACAAAGATTCGTGGTGCCCCCATCCGCGCAGGAAGCGTCGGCGCCGCCCCCAATGCATACGAGAACCTCGGGAGCGGCACACGCGAGCGCGCCAATCCCGCACGCGCCACACGGATCGGCTGGAGCCGCCGCGCGACCAAGAAAGGCGAGGGGGCGTACGCCGCCGCACGCATTCGTAACGACGTCCGCACGCGCGTCCTTTGGGTTCTCGATCGGAGCCTCGTCGTCTCCCCCGCATCCGAGGACAACGAGGATCGGCACGATCGCGCTGACGCGCCTCGCCATGGAGCAACACTAGGCCATCGTCCCCAATCGGAAAATGGTGCGGACTTAACGGCAGTCGCGTTCGCAAACGACTCGGCACAGCACCCGTGCGCGTTTTGCCTACATTCGCGCAGGTTGCGAAGACAGCCCGCCGCGCGGACTTTCCAACCGGGCTCAGTCCTCGACGACGTTCAGTGCCGGCACGGTCGATGGGTCGAGAACACTACCG
>Ga0111538_10010892_pt1 | contig 12079 bp, 9 predicted proteins | sample SoiMethybrSBSTD1_FD_79669 | JGI IMG/M metagenome (GOLD analysis project Ga0111538, IMG submission 79669) | Bulk soil microbial communities from a Populus tree surrounding site in Tennessee, USA - Soil MetaG P. TD hybrid SBSTD1 (version 2)... | ecosystem: Environmental > Terrestrial > Soil > Tree...
ACCGAGGCGGCGGCGCTCGCCTGCGGCCGTTTCGTCGGCCTGGGCTACCGCGACGGCGCCGACCGCGCCGCCACCGAGGCGATGCGCCGCACCTTCGGCTACCTGCACATCCGCGGCCGCATCGTCATCGGCGAGGGCGAGCGCGACGAGGCGCCGATGCTCTACATCGGCGAGGAGGTCGGCGACGGTGACCCCGATGCGCCCGAGATCGACATCGCGGTCGACCCGCTGGAGGGGACCAACCTGTGCGCGAACGGCATCGGCGACGCGCTGGCCGTCGTCGCGATGGCCGAGCACGGGCAGTTCCTGAACGCGCCCGACACGTACATGAACAAGATCGCGGTCGGGCCGGTGGCGAAGGGCGCGATCGACATCCGCCGCAGCGCCACCCACAACCTGGCGGCGATCGCCGAGGCCAAGCGCGTGCGCGTCGTCGATCTCACCGCCGTCATCCTCGATCGCCCGCGCCACCAGGAGCTGGTCGCGGAGGTCCGCAAGGCGGGCGTGCGCATCCGGTTGATCTCAGACGGCGACGTGGGCGGCGCGATCGCGACCGCCGATCCAGCGACCGGCATCGACGTGCTGCTGGGCGTGGGCGGCGCGCCCGAGGGCGTGCTGGCAGCGGCAGCGCTCCGCTGCTTCGGCGGCGACATGCAGGGCACGCTGCAGTTCCGCAACGACGAGGAACGCGCGCGCGCCACGCGCATGGGCATCGCCGATTTCAATCACATCTTCGGGATCAACGAGCTGGCGAGCGGCGACGTGATGTTCGCGGCGACGGGCGTGACCGACGGCTTCCTGCTGCGCGGTGTGCGCTACACGGCGGCGGGCGCCGAGACCAACTCGATCGTGATGCGTTCGCGTTCGGGCACGATCCGCTACCTGTCGACGAAGCACCACTTCGAAGAGCACCCGATCTACGACCGGGGCGGCAATCTCCGCTGACGCCCGCGATCGGGCGTATGATCCGCAAATAGCTTTTTCGAGGTGGCTTATGCGGTTGATTCCATCGGGGGTAGTCTGCGTTTCGCTCGGCCTGTTGCTGACGGCCGGCTGCAACAAGAAGGCGAGCAACGGGACCGCCACCATCGGTGACGGTGGCCCGGGCGGCGGCAGCGGCGGCGGCAGCGACGCCGCGGTGGACGTCGGGCTGGCCGGCGACGGCAGCGGCAGCGACGCCGCGGTGGACGTCGGGCCGCGCGACGTGGCGTTCGAGCGCGCCCAATACGTCGACGGCGGGCCCGTCGGCGGGCGCGTGTTCGACGACTGCACCGCCTGCGATCCCGTCGGCAGCTTCAACCCTACGGTCGAATTTTGCGGCGAGAGCGACGCCTGCTCGACCATGAAGTCGTGCTTTCACGTCACGCCTGACATCGCCATGTGCGACTACGCCTATCGGGACGCGACCACCTGCGGCAACGGCCTGAGCAGCCACGCCGATGACTGCGGGTGCAACGGCCTCAGCTGCGCGGCGGGCCAGACCTGCATCGCGGTCAACGACAACGGAGGCGGCACGGGTCGCTACAACACCTGCGTGGACACGCCTTGCGCCAGCGCGTCCGAGTGCAGCGGGGGCCTGGCCTGCACGCCAGGCACTTTCATCCGCGCTCCCGGCCATCCGCAGCCCCGCCTGGCCGTCGGCCGCTGCTTCCGGCCGGCGTGCATGATCGACGCCGAATGTACCGACGGCGACGCCGGCCGCTGCGCCCTCGCGCTGCACAACACGGGAAGCGGGGGCCTGGACCTCGCGGTTCGCTGCGTCTACCGGAACCTCGGCTCGCCGCCGGCGGGGCCGGATCCGTCGTGGTGCGCGGGCACGACCGTCCGCCTGGTGCGGCGCCTTCCCCCGGGGGTCGGCTCCGACCATCACATCTGCCCGGACCTCGCCCACTGATCGCGCCGCCAAACAACGGCGCCCTCCCTTCGGCGGCGCGGGTCTGCTAGGCTGCCGCCGATTCAAAGGGCGCGTAGCTCATCTGGATAGAGCACCGGCCTCCGGAGCCGGGGGTAGTGAGTTCGAATCTCGCCGCGCCCACAAGTCGTAGGTCTTCTGAATGCTGTCCTGGGCTGGACCCATGCGGTCCATGGTGCGCAGGATCGTGAGGAGCTGATCGAGGTCGACCGGCTTGACCAGGTGCGCGTCGAAGCCCGCTTCGGCCGATCGTATCCGATCCCGGTCTCGTCCATACCCGGTGATCGCGATGGCGAGATACTTGTCGCCGTCCGGCAATCCTCGAATTCGCCGCGCGACTTCGTATCCATCGAGCCCGGGGAGTCCGAGATCGATGAGAATCGTATCGGGCGCGAAGCTGGCGACCGCGTCCAGCCCTGACGGCCCATCGAGCGCCGATGCGCAGGAGAGACCGGACTCTTCCAGGAAAGCGGACAGTGTCTCGGCGGCATCCTCGTTATCGTCGATGATCAGGACCTTTCGATCGCCGGGCGCAAGCGCCGCCGCCGGGGGGGCAGCGGCGGGCAACGGCGTGTTGGCCCCGGACGCGGGCAATCTGATCACGAATTCGGAGCCCGCGCCGAGGCCGCCACTGACCGCGGACACTGTCCCTCCATGTCGTTCGACGATCGATCGGACGATGGGGAGGCCGAGCCCGAGGCCACCCTCGCGGCGGTCGGGCGTCCTCTCGCCCTGCACGAAGAGCTCGAATACGTGCGGGAGGAAGTCAGCGGATATCCCTCGGCCCGTATCGCGCACGCCGAGCGAGATTTCCTCGCCGTCGCTGGTGACCGAAACGCGGATCGATCCACCAGGCTCCGTGTACTTCACGGCGTTCGTCAGCAGGTTCGTCAGCGCCTGGACCAGCCGTCGTTCGTCGCCCACGACGATGAGAGCGGGGGGCTGGATGTCGATCTCGAGGCGATGACGGCGCTCCTCGAGCATCGGGGCGACCAGGTCGAAGGCCTGCGCCACGATCTGGCGTGCGTAGAGCGACTTCTTTTCGATGGCCATCCGTCCCTTGCCGATCTCCGCGACGTCCAGCATGTCGTCGACGAGTTGAGCGAGATTGCGTACCTGCCGCTGGATGACGTCGCGCTCGCGCGCGCCGGCCTCGCCCAATCGCACGCGCAGCAATTCCAAGGCCGTCAGCATCGGCGCGAGGGGATTGCGCAATTCGTGGCCGAGCATCGCCAGGAATTCGTCCTTCGCACGATTCGCCTCTTGGGCCTTGTCTATCGCGGCCCGCAGCTCGGTCTCGCCCGCCTTGTCCGCCGTCACATCTCGCGCAGTTCCGATCAGTCGGAGGGACGGGCTCCCATCGGCCAGGCGCTGACCGGTGGAACGGATCCAACGCCCGGAAGAGTCGTCGCGACCGTGCACGCGGTATTCGATCTCGTAGGCGCCGCGGCCCTCGCCTGCAACGATCTGGCTAGCCGTGTGATGAATGTGTTCCCGGTCGTCCGCGTGGACGAGCTCGAGGAATGCTCGGTAGTCGATGCTTGCGCCAGCGGGAAGGGCGAGAATCGCCTTGCAACGATCGTCGAGGGCCAGGCTGCCTGACGCGAGGTCGACGTCCCAGATGCCGATGCCGGCGGCCGACAGGGCAACTTGAAGGCGCTGGCTGGCCGTTTCGAGCGCATGCCGCGTCTGCTCGGCGTCGAACCGGGCGGTGGCCTCTGCGTTCTGCGTGTGTCGAATGCGCTCGCTGAACTGCAGGAGCAGCAGCGAGGTCAGGATGGTGGCGGCCGGCAGCGCCGCCATCGCGATCACCTGCTGCGCCGCGGAGGGAACGGCGTCGCCGAGCGTCGAGAGGCGTGGGAGTGAAGCAATCGCGACCGACGACAACATGCTCGAGAAGACGAGCCACCGCAACGGACGCCCGTGGACGTACGGCAGGACGGACGCGACCGACAGGACCGCCGATACCGCGAGGGCCGGTGCGGCGAACGGGAACAGATAGGTCTGTACGATCGCGTGGGCGAGGCCTGCGCCCGCCAGGAGCTGGGCACCGAGCAGCAGCCGATCTGACGCCGCCAGTGCCAGCGCGATCAGCTGAAACACGAACACGGCGGCGATCACGCCTGCGCCCAGCAGCAAGACGTTGACCCGCAGCCAGACGCCTAGCCCCGCCAGGAGGACGGTGAATGCGGCTGCTGTAATTGCGCTGCAGGTCGTGAGTTGGCGGAACCATCCCCGCTGCAGCGCCGCGAACTCCTTTTCGCCCATTGCGCGCTACCCCAAAGGCGTGTCTGTTGCTCGGAAGACCCGGCGGTAAACCGGGCCTAGTCTCGCCTGTTACGAACACCCGCAGGGTGGAGTCGTTCCGCGCGGAGTCAAGGGGTGATCCTGAGATCGGCTTCGAGGATCCATGAGCGCGCATTGACGTCGCTTCTACGGGATCCAACTTAGCCTGCGTCGATGAGTGCGACGTCTCATCGGACGTCGTGAGCTGGAAAACCACCGCCATGACGACCAAACGGCAAGGGCGACCGCGACTCTCCGCTCCGCTTGCAGCGATTCTGACTGCTGTCGTCTTGCTGGCGCTGTTCGTCACCGACCTGCTCACGGTCGGCGGAATCATCTCCGGCCGCGATTCGATCAATCGCGCACGGCAGGTGCAAGCGCTGATCGGATCCGTTCGCGCCGAATTGTTCGACGCGGAGACCGGAGCGCGCGACTTCCTGCTGTCAGGCCGCGCCGAGTACCGGCAGGCCTACGAGACCGCAACGCGCGCGCTCCCGGCGAGGTTGACTGATCTGCGGCGCCTGACGGTGGATGATCCCGTGCAGCTCCAGAACGTGCGCGAGCTGGAGAGCCTCGTGAATCAAAAGCTGTTCGAGCTGGGCACGACGCTGGAGCTGTACGAGCGTGTTCAGATTTCGCTGGCGCTGGACGTCGTCCGCTCGGACGACGCCGCGGTTCGAATGCAACGCGTGCGGGAGCTGATCGCCGAAATGGGCACCCGGGAGGACAGTCGCCTCGAAGGGCGGACGGTCAAAGCCCGACGCAACCTCGACGCCGCGCTCTGGATCGATGTCGCGGCGCTCGCCGGGCTGCTGATCCTGGGATCGATGCTGTTCGCGATGAACCGGGACATCGGACGCAGGCAGGCGCTCGAGAAAGCGCTTCGTGACCAGGCGGCCGTACAGGAGCGGTTCATGGCCATTCTTGGTCACGATCTGCGCAACCCGTTGAACGCCGTATTGATGGCCGCCCGGCGCCTGAGGCAGGCGAACGTGTCGGAGCGCTGGGCCAGATCGATCGACTACGTGGTATCGGGCGCGAGACGGATGGCGCGGTTGATCGATGACCTTCTCGATCTCGCTCGCGCCCGCCAGGCCGGGGGCATACCCGTCAATCGCCAGCCGGGCACGGATCTGCGGGACATCGTCCGGGCCGCCGTGGACGAGTTGAGCGCCGCGCAACCTCGCGCGGAAATCGTCCTGAAGGCCGACGCGTCGATATCAGGCGCCTGGGATCCCGACCGCCTGGCCCAGGTTGCATCCAACTTGATCGGGAACGCCATCGTTCATGGCACCGGACGCGTGGAGGTCAGCGTCAGAGGGAACGGCCGGGATGCGATCCTCGAGGTGCAGAACGGCGGCGCACCTATAAGTCCCGACGTCGTCCCGCGCCTCTTCGAAGCGTTTCAGCGGCCGGCTGGGGACCTGGCCGCGCAAGGCGACGGGCTTGGGCTGGGGCTGTTCATCGCGGAGCGAATCGTCGCCGCGCACGGCGGCACCATTGCGGTGCGCTCGAACGCAGAAGAGGGGACGATTTTCGTGGTCACGATGCCCGCGTCTCCTTCGCAACCGGTGCCCGTGCCCGTGGGCGCGGAGGGCAAGGAACCGGCCCGCCTCGCCATCGGGTGAGGCGGCTAGAAGGGCTCGAACTTGAACTTCTGCCCGCCCAGGCTGGCCTCGAACATCAGGCCACCTTTGGCGCTGGTGAACACCGCGACGCCGTCCTTGAACTTGGCGTTGGCCGCGGCGCCCGACTTCAGCGCGACCGCGGTGGCCTGGGCGGAGAAGGTGAACTCGCTCCTCTTGAACCCGGCCAGCGCCTGCGGCGTCTCGAAGAAGATCACCTCGGCGTACTCCTGACCCCCCAGCTGTGCCCCCACCGATACCTGCGAAAGGCTGGCCCTGCCGGTCGGTCGGCCGTTCTCGAACAGCACGCCCGATCCGTGCGCGCCGCCGATCCCGACGCCGCCCTTGATCACGGATGGGAAGACCACATACGCGGCCGAGCGTTCGATGAACGACCTCAAGCCTGGGTCGGTCTTCTGGAAGGTCGCCAACGTCGCCTGCGCGTCGGCCACCAGCTTGGAATCGGTCGCGGCCTGGGCCGTCCCGGCCGCGGCCGAGATCGAAAATGCAAGAGCCACGATCGCCAGTCGTGCGTTGAAACGCGTCATCTCATCCTCTCCTTCCTCGCTTCAACACCGAAGCTAGTGGCGAACGTGCGCGCCGCGAGGTTCAGGGCGGATCGTCGCCGCGGGAAAGTACGTCCCGATGAGGTCTCGCCGCCACCAGGCCCCGGTTCGCCGCTGTGTCTCGAGGTCGGTCATTCGATAGTCGTAGAGCAACGCGCGAACGTAGCGCGGCGGGCGATCGGGAAATGGATTGGCTGCGAGGAGCTTCAGGACCTCCGGCGACCCTTCGAGCACGCGGGCCAGGAACGCCACGAACCAGGACGGCGGTCGCCTGCTGAAGGCTGCGAACCACATCTGCCAGTCCAGGCGCGGCTGGTGGGGCGCAACCGTGCGTGGCGCATCCTCGGGCCGCGACGGCTTGTAGCGGAACAGGTATTCGCGCCACGTGACGCCGTCGTTCGATCCTTCGACCACGATCTCCGGCCGCGCGGTCGTCATGACGGCGAACAGGCCGTACGCGTTCACCGAGCGAAACGGATCGATGAGCCGGTCCAGGGCGGTGAGGCGCGTCCGGAGCGGGCGGCGTCGCAGGTGAGCGGCGAACGTCACCGCCGACGCAGTGGCGAGCAGCGTGGAGAGCGCGCCGTAGGCGATCCGCCCGCAGACGCGAGCCAGCGCGCCGCGCCGCCGGCCCGGCGGGCGGCGGCCGGGGCGGGCCAACCGATGCAGGCCGGGAAAGCTGCCGTCGTCCAGCGTCCAGGCGGCCAGCGCGACGGTCAGGATGTTGAAGAAGGCATAGTTGCCGGTGGCGGCGATCAGCGCCTGCAGGCCGGCCAGCGCCGAGAATCCCAGCTTGCGCGCTTTCCGCGGCGCGAACATGAGGAACGGCGCGCCGAGCTCGATGGCCAGCGCCGCCGCGGTCGAAGCCCGTTGAATCGGCCGCGGCAGGTGGTGGGCATACCAGCCGAGACGCGTCGGCAGCGGCTGCGTCTCGTAGTGATAGGCGCAGGCTGTGAAGCGCCTCCAGGTCGCATCCTGCGATTGAAGCTTGGCGAAGCCTGACTGGAAATTGAGGCGAAAGGCGAGCCAGCGCATGAGGACGCCGCCGAGCCAGGGCGGCTGATCGGCGCGCGCGCCGCGCGTCGACCGCGTGGGGGTGAGCAGCGTCGCGTGCAGTCCCGATTCGAGCAGCAGCGCGTCCCACTGGAATGAAAGGAAATCCCGCCCGACGCTGACGAACGACAGATACAGGGCCCAGCTGGCGGCGCTCATCAGACCAGGAGCCACGCCGACCAGCAGCGCGAGCGCACAGACCTGGCCCGCCCGGCACAGCCTGACCAGGTCGCGGTCGGACGAGCCGAGCCACAACAGCGACGGCGCGAGCCGATACGCGCGGGGTCCCTCCTGTGCGCGAAGCGCGGCGAGCAGCTCGCGAATGGGTTGAATGCCGCGGCTGCCGTAGAGGCCGAGCACCTGAACGCGCAACGACGTGAACGCGATCAGGTACACGGCGCCCAGGGCTCGGAGGAAGAGCCAGTGAACGACAGCGCGCGACGACCGCGCCCTCCTTGCCTTGGCCTTGGCCCTGGCCTTGCCGATGAGGCTCAGCAAGCGCATGTCGACCCTCACCTCCAATCTTGCCTTTGATCGCGGCGTTTGCAGGTTCAAGTGAAGGGCTTGCCGCGGAGGTGGCTCGTGACAGCAGAACCAGTCAAGAGATTGGTCGTCGCGACGGATTTCTCGGACACAGCCGAGCGCGCGCTGGGTGTCGGCATCCGTTTCGCGAAGCTGATGGGCGCGGCGCTCGACCTCGTCCACGTGTATCCGCTGCCGACGACCGGGATCGTCTCGCCCATGCCCGGGGTTGTTCCGGCGCCGCTACCTGGACCAGACGAGCTGCAGACGATCGAGCAGCGACTCGCCGTGCTCGGCGCCAAGGTTCGAGAGGCAGGCGTTCAGTCCCTGCCCACCACTCTCGTGGGTGATCCCCCGGACGAGATCAACACCCACGCACGCCGGGTCGTGGCCGATCTCATCGTCGTGGGAACACACGGCAGAACGGGGATTCGCCGGGCGCTGCTCGGCAGCGTCGCCGAGCAAGTCGTACGCAGAGCGTACTGCCCCGTCCTCGTCGTGCCCGGCCGCAGCCCCGACAGCGATTGACGGCAGTGTGCGGACGCTCGCTCGGGACCGGGGGCCGGCTCAATGTGCGTCCGCGCCGGCGGGCATCCCGGGGTGGGTTCCAAGAAACTGCTCGAACCATTCGCGCGCCAGGTCGGCCACCTCGTCCAGCGCTCCGGGCTCCTCGAAGAGATGTGACGCGCCAGCGACGATCCGAAGATCCTTGTGCCGTGAAGCGAGCGATCTCGACGCCGCCTGGTTCGTCGCGATGACGTCCTCATCGTGTTCCCCGACGATGAACAGCGTCGGTGCCGTCACGTCGGTGAGCAGGCCCTCGGCGAGATCAGGCCGCCCACCTCGGGACACGATCGCGCCGACGGTCGCGGGCCGTTTGGCAGCCGCGACGAGCGCGGCTGCGGCCCCGGTGCTCGCGCCAAAATATCCGACGTGCGACGACGGCAGCAGCCGCTCAGCGAGCAGCCAGTCCGTCGCGGCGACGACCCTGCCCGCGAGCAGCGCGATATCAAGCCTCTGTCGTTCGTCGGGTGTCGACAGGTCGAGCAACAGCGTCCCGAAGCCGCCACGCCGCAAGATCGCGGCCACGAACTGGTCGCGTGGGCTGAGCCCGCTGCTGCCGCTTCCATGCGCAAACAGCACGATCGCCTCGGCCTCGTTCGGAACGGAGAGCGTGCCGCTGATGCGACCACCATCGACCGGGATGCCGACGTCGAGATCACGAGACATGGTTCCCCCTGCCGGCGCACTCAGTTCGTGACGGGCTTGCCGCCGCCCCGCGCCCCGCCCGGTCCCTCGCCGCCGCCGCCCCCCTCGAGCTCGAAGGGCAACGCGCGGGTCGGCTGCATCGACAGGACCAGGCGCGTGCCTTGACCGTCGATACCTCTGCGGACCTGCTCCATGTCGAGCGCCCAGATGGCGTCGATCAGCACCTCCAGGACCGCTTCGGGCAGCGCTCCGGCGCACACGAACACGAGTGTTCCATCGCGATACGCCATCAGCTCGGGCGCGCCAGGAACACCCCAAGAAGCAGCCAGCCCGGGGTCTTCGGTCACCTCGACGCCAGCGAAATGAACGTCGGGATGGCGCGCGGAGACGTTCTCGAACCCCGCGTCGAATACGACGGACATTGCCTCGCGATCGCTATGCCAGTTGAGCAGCGCGACACCGGGCTGGGCGACGTAGGCATCGATGCCTGCGCGGTCGAGATTCGTGACCATCTGGACCCTCCTCCTTCCGCGATCATCCTTCGATCTGATGATGCCGGCGGTGGACGGTTGGGATTCCGCCTCGCGCTCAGGAAGGCCGGATCTCGAAGGCCAGCTTACCGAGGTGGTGCTTTCCGACCTGTCGGTGCGCGGACGCGGCTTGTCCGAGGCGATACACCCGTCCGAGCTCGACGTGGAAGCGCTTGCGGCCAATCAGTCGATTGAGGCGCTCGAACGCTTCGCGGGCCGGTAGGCCATCGTAGCCCCGCACGTGAACGCCCTTCGGGGCCCGCGGCTCGGGCTCGACGCCGTTCGGATGTGCCACACGGGCCCCCTTCTTCATCGCCTTCAGCGCAGCGGCGAGCCCACGGCCGCCTGCCAGCACCAGCGCGGCATCGAGACCTTCGGGCGCGAACGCGCGGACGGCCTTCGCGACATCGTTCTTGTGGCCGTCGATCGCGGCGTCGGCGCCGAGGCGGCGGACGAGCGCCACCCCGTCCGGCTTGGACGCGACAGCGAGGACCTTCGCGCCCATCCGCTTGGCGAGCTGGACGGCGATGTGGCCGATGCCGCCGCTCGCGCCGAAGATCATCACCGTCTCACCTTTCTTGAGGTGAAGCGTGTCGTCGAGGCCAAGAAGCGCCGTGATGCCATCCGCGCCGAGGGCGCCCGCTTCCCTGGAGCTGAGGCCGGGCGGGACCCGGGCGACGTCATCCGCGGAGACCGCGACGTATTCGGCGTAAAAGCCTCCCTCGTACGCGAAGGCGTAGACCCGATCCCCGACCTTGAATCGCTTGACGGCGCTGCCAAGCGCGACGACGGTGCCGGCGCCGTCGTTGCCGATGACCTGCGGGAACCCCCGCTTCGGTCCAAGCTCCACCTCCCCCGCGCGCACTTCGGGATCCCAGACGCCGATCCCGGCCGCGTCGAGGCGGATGAGCACTTGCCCGGCCCTGGGCCGCGGCACAGGCAGCGACATGAGCTCGAGCACCTCGGGACCACCGAACCGGCCGATGGCCGCTGCCTTCATGGTCTGCGGAACGGATGTGTTCATGGCCAACCTCCTCGGGTCTCCCCAAGGAAATAATCTGTTCACGCGCAGGCCGAACGCGTCCACCACCCCGCCTATTAGAGGCAAATGAACGCGAAATCTTCGCGGCGACGCGGCCAATTTTTCGCACGACGAGCTGCCGCCGCGCATTGAGCCACGCCCTGGTGGATCGGACACCTCCTCGGCGCTTCGCCACAGATCGAAGCGCACAAGGAGAGGAACCATGCGTGGAGAATTCGTAACGGTGGGAATTGCTGCAGCGTTGGCGTCCGCCGCGTTGACCGGATGCGGTGAGCTGACGGCCGAGGAAGAAGACGACGCCTTCACGACCATTCAGTCGGCGGTGAGCAGCCCAAACGACCCGGAGTTCAAGAAGCAGTGGGCGCTCAACAACAGCGGTCAGTCGATCGTCATCGACGCCGAGGACGGGGACGTGCAGGTCGGTCGCAAGAACGTGGACATGCGCTTGCTGAGGGCGTGGGACACGACGCAGGGATCGAGCAACGTCATCGTGGCGATCATCGAACAGTTCGATGCGGATCTCAGCCACCCGGACCTGGTGAGCACGCGGTGGATCAACACCGGCGAGATCCCGGGCAACGGCGTCGACGACGACCACAACGGCTACCGCGACGACGTCTTCGGCTACGACTTCACCGACGACGAGGGTGATGTGTCGGACGACCTCGACGAGTCGGGGCACGCGACGCACATCTCGGGGATCGTCGGGGCGCGAAAAGGGAACGCGCTGGGAATCTCGGGCGTCGCCCCGGGCGTGCGGGTCATGCACCTGCGCGCCGCCGCGAACGACCCGCCGGCGATCAACGCCGCGATCGACTACGCGAAGAACAATGGCGCGCGCGTCGTCAACCTCAGTCAGGGCGGCGGGCCCCTCTACAACATCGCGGCGGTGCGGGACAAGATCGCCGCGACGTCGAGCCTGCTGTTCGTCTGCTCCGCCGGCAACAGCGCGGTCAGCAGCTTCAACTTTCCGTCGTCGTACCCGGCCGCGAACATCCTGGCGCTGGCCAGCGCCGACAACCTGGGCAACCTGGGGAGGAGCAGCAACTTCGGCGAGCAGCACGTGGACATCGCGGCGCCCGGCGTCGGCATCTTCAGCACGCTCCCCGGCAACGCCTACGACTGGAAGAACGGGACATCGCAAGCGGCCGCCAACGTCAGCGGCGTGGCCGCCCTGCTGCTGAGCAGTGAGCCCGGCCTGACGCCCACGGAGGTCATCGCGCGCCTCAAGGCGACCGGGATGCGCGTCCCGCTGTTCGCCAGGTTGATGCAGGCGCCGGCCATCGTCGACGCGGAGGCGGCGCTGTCGAACACGCTGAACGTCAATCTGACCG
>Ga0111538_10010893_pt1 | contig 12079 bp, 10 predicted proteins | sample SoiMethybrSBSTD1_FD_79669 | JGI IMG/M metagenome (GOLD analysis project Ga0111538, IMG submission 79669) | Bulk soil microbial communities from a Populus tree surrounding site in Tennessee, USA - Soil MetaG P. TD hybrid SBSTD1 (version 2)... | ecosystem: Environmental > Terrestrial > Soil >...
GATTGAAATGTCTGCTCGAGCGATGCGCGAACGGTGATGTCTTCGGTGATGGTGAAGATCTGATGCTCTGCGACAGGTGCTGTGGTCGTCATCGCTTCTCCTCCGCATGCGCTTTGATGCGCCGAAGTTGCCCGCGCCAATGCTGGGCGAACATACCGGACCAATCGTGAATCGTTTTGAGAGTCTGTGCGTTCGCTCGGTACATGATCCGCCGGCCGTCGCGTCTCAGAGTGACGAGCTCGACGTTTCGGAGCACGTTCAGGTGCTTGGAGACGGACGGCTGCGCCAGCTCGATCGCCTCGGCAATTTCGCCGACCGACCGTTCATCGGCCGCGATGAATTGGAGAATCTGTCGACGACGGGGTTCGGCTATGGCATTGAACGGATCCGACGTCGTCAAGGCGCGAGGCACACCCAGATCTATACATTCCCATATAGGAATATGTCAAGCATCGCCTCGACGGAGGGGCGGTTTTGACGTGTCGGTTAGCGTGTGCTAACCTCACGGACAAGATGACGCACAAGTCAGTGTTCTACGTGGGCGACGACGATCCTCCGGCCAAGCAGGAGATCCTCCGCGCCGCGATGAAGCTGTTCAGCGAGCGAGGTTTCGACGCAACGAGCATCCGCGACATCGCCCGGGAGAGCGGCTACACCAATCCCGCGTTGTACAAGCATTTCGCCAGCAAGGAAGAGTTGGCGCTGCACCTCTTCGAGACCTGCCACCGTCGGATGTGGGCGAAATGCAACACCGCGGTGGTAGCCGCGGACAGCTTCGAGGACAAGCTGGAGGGGTACATCGGCCAGTTTCTCCAGCTCGTCGACGAACATCCGGAGACGGTCGCCTTCCTGTCGGACAGCGCGCGCGTCCTCTGGCCGAAAGCGGGGCCGGCGGTCCGGCGGCAGACCATGATCGGCCTGGCCCGGTCGCTCATGATCAAAGCGCCGCGATCGCGTCGCGGCCGGTCGGGGTTCAATCCGGACGTCGCGGCCGCCAGCCTGCAGGGAACCCTCGCTGAATTGGCGCGAATGCTTCAGGTCGGAGTGGTTCCCGGACCGGCGGTTCGCTGGAAGAGCGAACTCGTCAGATTTTTTCTGAGGCTCGCCGGATGATTTTTTTTGCGTGCGGCGTTAGCGAACGCTAACTCCCACGCGGACCGCACTGCAACGAATGGAGGTCCCATGTTTGCCGTCGACCACGCCGCGACCGCATTGATCGTCAAGCGACGCTACCCCTCGGTCCCTCTCGCGCCGATTCTGGTGTCCGTGCAAGCCATGGAGCTCGCGTGGGTGGGGCTCAACTACCTCGGCATCGAACGGACGACGACCGAAGCAACCGTTCGGAGCGTCGCCGATGTCCACCTCGCCTATATGCCCTACTCGCACTCGGTCGTCACCGCCTCCGCCGCCGCGCTGCTGGCGTGGCTGATCCTCGAAAAGGGGTTCGGCCGGGTTGCGCTGGGCCGCGCCATCGGCCTGGGCATCGTGTCGCATCTGATCCTCGATCTGGCAACACACGCTCACGACATCGTGCTCTCGCCCGGGTGGTCCACACCGAAGCTCGGCCTTGGGCTGTACGAGGCGGCCCCCATCGTCGCGTTCGTTGTCGAATTCCTCTACGGAATCTTCTGTTGGTACGTCTACGGTGGGAGTTGGGGCCTGCTCGCCTTCATTTGTGTCGGGAATCTCGCCAACCTGTCGTTCCTGTCGCCGGGCATTCCCGGCCCCGAGGGCTACCTCGCCGGGCGTCCGACGCTCCTCGTGACGGTGATCTTCGTGCAAATCGTCGTCACACTGGTCGCGGTCGGCGCACTCGCCCGACGCAGGACCGGATCGACGACGAACGGTCAGTAGAATTTGGGCCGTTGTCACGCCAGGGCCTCCCCGGTCGTCTCATAGGCATGGGCCGAACATTCAGTCCCGGGAGCCGCTGGCTGACGGCGGCGGTCCTGACACACCTGGCCGTCTCATTCGTCCACGGCGCGGCACACGCCGGCGCGGATGTGCCGCTGTCCCCCGCGGCGAACCTGTTCGTGTACATCGTCATCCTGGCAGGACCGATCGTGGGGTTGGTTCTGAGCCGGCTGGGGTGGCGAGCCGGGAACTGGGTGATCGCGATCACGATGGCCGCGTCCCTGGTTTTCGGCGTAGTGAATCACTTCCTGCTTGCCAGTCCCGATCATGTCGCCCACGTTGCGCAACAGTGGCGGACGCTTTTCGCCACGACGGCGGTGTTGCTCACCCTGACTGAAGCGGCCGGAACCGGACTTGCGATCCGTTGTGCTCGAGAAAGGACTCACGTGCCATGAAGGTCTTCGTCGCAGGTGGATCGGGAACGATTGGCGTACCACTCGTGCGAGCACTCGTCGCGGCCGGGCATGAGGTCACGGCCCTGACCCGGTCAATGAGCAAGCGCGACGAACTGGTCGCCGAAGGTGCGTCCGTGGCTGTTGCGGACGCTCTGAATCGCGATGCCCTGATCGCGGCGGTCGAGGCCGCTCGTCCGACGCACATCGTTCATCAATTGACCGCGCTGCCGAAGGGAGGGCCGCGGCGTCCGAGCGATCTCGAGGCGACGAACCGGCTTCGAATCGACGGCACACGTAATCTCCTCGAAGCCGCGACCCGCGTTGGCACTCCGCGATTCGTCGTCGGCTCGTTTGCGATGCTGTCGGCTCGGGGACCTGTGGCGGCGGCGCCCAGCGATGACGCGGCGGCCGCCGTTCAATCGATGGAACGCCAGGTGCTGGAAGCGACCCGTCAGGGCTCGATTGAAGGTGTCGTCCTTCGGTACGGCTTGTTCTACGGTCTCGAGACGCCGTCCACCGTTACCATGATCGAGATGGTGCGAAGGCGCAGGCTCCCGGTCGTCCGCGGCGACGCGGGCCAACTGCCGCTGATCCACGTTCTGGACGCCGTCAGCGCGACGCTGCTGGCGCTCGACCGGGCGCCCGCTGGCGGCGTTTACGATATCGTGGACGATCGCGCCGTCAGCATGACCGAGATCGTCGAAACGATCGCGGCATACACGGGATCGCCCGCACCGCTCAGAGTGCCCGGTTGGCTGCCGCGTCTGATCGCGCCTTACATGGCGCGGATGACGTCGATTCGGATGCCGCTGTCGAACGCCGCAGCGAAGTCGGCGCTCGGCTGGCGGCCGAAGTACCCGACGATGCGGGAGGGCCTTGCGGACATGTTTCGAAAGGCAGCCTGAAAGATGGACCAGGACGTCTTCAACACCGATCGCCCCCTCCTCTTCTCCATCGCCTACCGGATGCTCGGCAGCGCATCCGACGCGGAGGACGTGTTGCAGGATGCCTGGCTTCGTTACCGCGGCGCCGAGCGCTCGACGATTCGGTCCCCGAAGGCGTTCGCAACGACGATCGTCACCCGTCTCTGTCTGGATCGGCTGAAGTCGGCCCGGACGACGCGCGAGGAATACATCGGTCCGTGGTTACCCGAGCCGGTGCTCACTTCCGAAATCGAGGGTCCCGACACCATGCTGCAGCGCGCCGAGTCGGTGACTCTCGCGTTCCTCGTCCTCCTCGAGAAGCTCTCGCCTGAGGAGCGTGCGGTCTTCGTACTCAAGGACGTCTTCGAGTACGAGCACTCGGAGATCGCGGAGATGCTCGGGCTGACGACGGAACATTCACGGCAGCTGCTGCATCGGGCGAAGGCCCGGCTTGCAGAGGGGCGTCCGCGACTGACCGGCACCGCGCAATCGAGGCGCGCCGCCGCGGAACGCTTCGCCCACGCGTTCTCGTCCGGCGACGGCTCCGGGTTGGCGGCGCTACTGGCCAAGGACGTCGGCGTCTGGAGCGATGGTGGCGGCAAGGCCTCCGCGGCGCGCCGCCCGCTCATCGGCCGCGACCAGGTGCTCAATTTCCTGATCGGCCTGCATCGCACCGCGCAGACAGCCCGGATCAGCGACGTGTCCGTGAGGATCGAAGACGTCAACGCCGAACTCGCACTGGTTGTTCGTGTCGGACCACGACTCGAGTCAATCTTCGTGCTCTCTATTGACGGCGATGTCATCTCGGGCATTCGAGTCGTCCGCAACCCGGACAAGCTCGCGCGCATCGACCGTCAGCTCACCACGGTGCACTGACGGGAACACGGTCGAACACTAGACCCACGCGAGCACGCCGATGATCCGCCGCGCGACGGTACAATGGCCGCCGGATGAAGCTCGCGGCGATTTGGCGGTATCCGATCAAGTCGATGCGCGGCGAGCAACTGTCGGCCGCCGAGCTCTCATCTGACGGGGTCTCTGGCGACCGGACCGTGCAGGTCTTCGACCGGCGCGACCGCCTGGTCACCGCACGAACACACCCGGCTCTTCTTGGTCATCATGGAACGCTGGGAGCGGACGGCGAGCCGAGGGTCGACGGCCACCTCTGGACCACGTCCGAGGCCGAGGCGCTCGTCGTCGCCGCGGTGGGCCCCGGTGCGCACCTCCGACGCGTTGACGACAGTCGGTTCGATGTTCTCCCACTGCTCGTCTGCACAGACGGCGCACTCGAGGCGTTCGGGCGTGATCCGAGGCGGCTGCGGCCCAATCTGGTTGTCGGCGGAGTGGACGGGCTCGAGGAACGCGAATGGGAGGGTCGGCGTCTGCAGGTGGGAGCCGCCGCCATCGCTCTCGACAGCTTGCGGGCGCGATGCGTGATGACGACCTTCGATCCGATGTCCCTGGCGCAGGACCCGGACGTGCTTCGTGACATCGTGCGGCGGTTTGACGGAACGATCTGCTTGAACGCTTCCGTGATCACACCGGGGCGGGTGGCCGTCGGCGATTCGATTGCTCTACGCTAGGCGCCATTGGCGCCATATACGAGCGCAGGAGAGAAGACCATGAGGATCGCACGGTTGGCTGGAGTTGTGGCCGTTCTCGCGTGTGGTGGATCCGACACGACTCGAGTCGCCGCGGCAGCACCCATCGCGTGCGACGCTCTCGCGAAGGTGCCGCTAGCAGGCGGGAAGATCCTCTCTGCAGAGTCGGTTCAGGCCGGTGGATTCACGCCGCCGGCCCCACCCAATGCGCCGGCGGCCGCCACGTTCAGGACGCTCCCGGCGTTTTGTCGCGTCACGGCACGGCTGACGCCGACGCCAGACTCCGACATCCGCGTCGAGGTCTGGTTGCCTCAATCGAACTGGAACCGCAAGTTTCAGGGTGTCGGCAATGGCGGACTCGGTGGGACGATTTCGTACCCGGCACTCGCGGCGGCGGTCACGGCGGGTTATGCGGCCGCGGGCACCGACACGGGACACGTCGGCGGCAACGGCGATTTCGTGCCCGGACATCCCGAGAAACTCGTCGACTTCGCCTACCGCGCGATCCACGAAATGACGGTCTCGGCGAAGACCCTCGTTGCCGCACACTACGACGCGCGCCCCGTGAAGTCCTACTTCAGCTCGTGCTCGACGGGAGGAAGGCAGGCACTCATCGAAGCGCAGCGCTACCCGGACGATTTCGACGGGATCGTCGCCGGTGACGCGTCCTGGGACCAGATGCGGCTCTACGCCGCCCGGGTCGCCCTGAACGTCTTCATGAATCGGGAACCCGCGGCGGTCATTCCACCGGGTAAATATCCGGTGATCCACGCCGCCGTGCTGGGCGCATGCGACGCCCTGGACGGCGTGAAGGACGGTGTCATCGAGGACCCGGCGCGCTGCTCGTACGACCTGGCCGCGTTGACATGCGCGGGTGACGATCGCGCCGATTGCCTGACGAAGCCACAGGTCGAGTCCGCGAAAGCGATGGCGTCACCGATCGTCGATCGACGAAGCGGCGCCGTCCTGCATCCGGGTCGCTACTATCCGGGGTCGGAACTTGGATGGGGTGCCGTCGGAGGCCCGGTCCCGTCTGGAGAATCGCTGGAAGGCATGAAGAAGATCGTCTTCACCGCGAATTGGGACTATCACGCGATCCGGGTTCCCGATGACGTCGAACGCGCCGTCCGCGCTGACAACGGATTGCTCTACGGCGGAGATCCGAATCTCACCCGCTTCTTCAGCCGGGGCGGCAAGCTGCTCATGTATCACGGCTGGGCCGATCCGCTCGTCACGCCTGACGCCAGCCTGATCATGTTCAAGCGCATCAACGAAGCGGTGGGAGCTGCGGCGTCGAACGCGCTGGCGCTGTTCATGGTGCCGGGGATGGGTCACTGCCAGGGCGGACCCGGCACCGACGTGTTCGACAAGGTGGCAGCGATCGATCGATGGGTCGAGTCAGGCGTCAAGCCGACGTCAATTCCCGCCTCCCACATGTCGGGAGGGGTCGCCGATCGAACACGGCCGCTCTGTGCGTATCCCGCGGTCGCGAAATACAGCGGTAGCGGCAGCACCGACGATGCGCGGAACTTCCGCTGCGAGGCGCCGCGTTAGCGGAAGCCTGTAATCAGGAATGCATCGCGCAGCGGGTTCGCCCGGACCGCGAGCAGGCTCCGGCCATCGGCAGACAGATCTCCGCGGCCGATCATGCCGTCCGCCAGGCCAGTCACAGCCGTCGCCGCTTCTCCGCTGAGCGGCTGCCGCCAGACGTTCATGCGATCCGCGTTGGTGTAGTACAACGCGCGGCCGTCGCGGCTCCACCACACGCCGCCATTGACGGTCGACACGCTGCCGGGAAACACCGCGCGCGGTGCGCCGCCAGCCCGGGGGAACACGGCGAGCGCCAGTGGCGCGTCGGGACGCGGCTGCCAGAAGCCGGCGAGCGCGCGCCCGTCCGGCGATTCGGCGGCGTGCATCAGCCCGCTGACGAGCAGCGACGGCTGTCCGCCATCAGTGGACACCGTCCACGTCGAGTCGACGCGATTGCGGCCGGGACTGGTGAAGAGCAGCGATCGCTCGTCGGCTGACAACGCGAGATCCCACGACTCCGGCGCCTCCGCAATGAGGCGTTGGCCGGCGCCGCTGCCATCCATGCGCCAGATCCCGGCGCGCGCACCACGATTCGAGACGAAGAAGATCGTGCGGCCGTCCGCGGTCGGGCGTGGTGAGGCATTCGATCCGTCCGTCGTGAGCTGACGCCGCTCCGAGCCGTCAGCGCCCATCGTCCAGATCTGCCGGGAGCCGCCGTCGAATGTGGTGAACACGATCGTGTTCGCGTCGAGCCATGCCAGTCCGGCGAGGCCGTCGTCCTTCTGGGAAGGGATGCGTTCGAGCCGATCGCCGGCGAGCGGGAGTCGCCAGAGTCCCGCGTTCTGCAGGCTGCCCACGCTGACCAGCGACGACCCGTCGGCGGAAATCGTCACGTTGCGGTATTCGATGACGCCCGTCGTGATGGGCCGCGGCTGGCCGTCGGGCAGCGGCTGAAACCACAAGTCGGAACCGAATTCCGCCGAGGTCTTGCGGTGCGGGGAACCGGTGAACACAAGGCCCGACCCGTCGGGCACCCACGACGCGAATGAGGCGCTCGCAAATGTCGTCGCCAGCCGGCGTGCGGCGCCGGTGGCCACGTCCACCGTCATCAGGCGCGCCGTGCCCGTGTCGGTGTTGCGGACCGCCGCCGCCAGTCGATCGCCGGCAGGCGACCACGCCGGCGCGATGAAGAAGCCTGGCGCGAGCATCTCGGGTGCGCTGACCGCCTTCACGGTTCGCAGACCGGTGCCGTCGGCGTTGACTGTGATCAGCGCGCTCTGTCCCGGCGCCGGATAGTCCGATCGCAACGACGCCAGGACCTTGCCGTCAGGCGAGATCACCGGATAGTGATCGAATGGCGTGCCCAGCCGACGCGGCGCCCCGCCAAGCGCCGGGATCTGAAACAGCATCCCGCCTGGGTGCGCCAGCGGCTCGGGGCCGCGCGCGACGTAGTAGATGGACGAGGAATCGGGGGCGAACGACATGCCGTAGAAGCTCACCGCTTCCGGGCCCACCAGCTGAATCGCATTCGTGCCGCGCAGTTGCCGGATCCACAGCGACTGGCGCCCTCGAGACGACCGCACGAACGCGACGTACCTGGCATCGGGCGAGACGATCGCGTCGATGACATCGCCGAACGACGTGAGCGGGACGATGTGCAGAGGCGCGGACGGACGCGTCGTTCGCGGCGCGGCCATGAGCCAGCCGACGAGCAATACCACCGCGAGAACACCGCCAATCGACGCGAGGAGGCGTGGGTCAACTCGCGCGCGCGGCTGAGACAACGGGTTTGCCGCCGGCGCGAGTGGAAGCGCCGCCGCGGCGTCGCCATTTGAGGCGACGGTCACGGGGGCGACGAACCGGTATCCGCGCTTCGTGATCGTCTCAATCAGCCTCGGATGCTCGACATCGTCGCCCAGACCCTTCCGGAGCTGTGCGATCGCGCGCGTCAGCGCGTTGGGCGTGACGAACGTGTCTTTCCAGACGCAGTCGAGGAGCTCGTCCTTGGTGACGAGGCGATCGCGGTTCGCGACCAGGTGGCGCAGAACATCGACCGCTTTCGGCTCGAGCAGGATCCGCTCGTCGTGTTTCCAGACGCCCATCCGGCGCAAATCGAGGCGGAATCCCTCGAATTCGAAAACATCATCGCTTCCCATCATTCCATCACGAGGCCATCACGACGCCCGACGCCCGCACGGCGCACAGTGCCGGCATGGGAGTCATCGACGGCCTGGCCCTTCTCCTCATCCATAGCTTTGCCGCAGCGTCGCCACCGGTTCCGCTGCCATTTCATTTGACGGCGCAGGGAGCCATTATCGTTCCTGCGATCGTCAACGGCTTCGGACCCGTGTCGTTCATGCTGGACACCGGATCGAACGGATCCGTCATCTCGGAGCCGCTGGCCTCGACGCTGGGGGCAAAAGCCGTCGCGAGGACCACTCTCATGTCCGCTTCCGGACGGAGAGACGCGTTATTGGTCAGAATCGAACACCTCGCGGTGGGTGGCGTGTCCGCACACGACGTACGGATGACGGTCGCATCGCCAGACGCGCTCAACCTGCCAGACCTCGCAACAAGCGGCCACAACGTTCAGGGGGTCATCGGACAGGACGTGCTCGGAGCGCTCCGATATACCATCGATTATGGCGAGCGACGGATCGTCTGGCATGACACGGCAGCCCTCGCTCCGGCGCATGCGACGGTGTTGGAGCTCGAGTCGCAAGACGATCGGTTCGTGGCGCGCGTCCCGCAAGACCACCGCGTGCTACGCCTGGTTCCCGACACCGGCGCGGAGACGCTGGTGCTGTTTCAACACGGCGGATCGATTCTTCCGGCCGCGAGTGTCGCGAATGAATCCGTTGAGCTGACCGGCCTCACCGGCAGGCGGGATGCGCGGCGCGCGGTCGTGCGTGTATTTCGCGTGGGGTCCACCCTGCTGATCGACGTCGCGGCGGTAGTCGTCGGGCGCGACTGTGACAGCGCGCCTCTGGACGGACTGCTCCCGCTCCATCTCTTCACGCGAGTCACGTTCAACGGCCCGGAGCATCAGTTGTTGATCGAGACTCGTTGATGCCGGCGATCGCCGCCCTCGTGCTAGCATCCGGCTTGGGTGCTCCTGGGGCGGCGCATGTCAACTCCCGCGGATTCGACCATCGTCAACCGGCCTGAGAAAGAGCCAAGCGCGTCCGTCACCTACGCCGTAGCAATCGCCGCGCTTGCGGCCGCCGTGCTCCTTCGCTATCTGCTCGACCGGTGGATGGGCAACACGCTGCCGCTGGTCACGCTGTTCGGCGCGGTTGCGGCGGCGGTGTGGACCGGCGGCGTCAGACCAGCCATCGTCGTCGTGATCCTGGGCTACCTCGTGTGTTCGTACTTGTTCATCGAACCGCGAGGCCACGTCGAGTTCACCGACGCCGCAACGGTGATCGGTGCGCTGGCGTACGCCTTCACCTGCACCCTCATCATTCTGTTCGGCGAGGCGATGCGTCGGGCGCAACTGCGTGCCTCCGAGCGTCGGGAAGTGTTGCGGGTCACGCTCCGCAGTATTGGCGATGCCGTCATCGCCACCGATGTGACGGGCTGCATCACCTACATGAATACGGTCGCCGAACATCTGACCGGGTGGACGGAACGCGAGGCGCAGGGTCAACCGCTCGACGCGGTGTTCCGCATCGTCAACGAGGAGACGCGCAGGCCGGTCGACAACCCGGCCCTGAAGGCGCTGCGAGCGGGCGTGGTCGTCGGCCTCGCCAACCACACCGTCCTGATTCGGAAAGACGGCCAGGAATGCCCGATCGATGACAGCGCAGCGCCGATCAGCGACGAGCATGGCCATGTCTCCGGCTGCGTCCTCACGTTCCGAGACGTCACCGCGCAACGGCGCGCTCAGGTGGACAAGGTCGATCAGCTGCTCACCGCGCGGCTGCTCGCGTCGATCATTGAATCGTCGGATGACGCCATCATCAGCAAGTCGCTCGACGGCATCATTCAAAGCTGGAACGCCGCGGCCCAGCGGTTGTTCGGGTACACGGCCGACCAGGCCATCGGCCGTCACATTTCTCTCATCATTCCTCCGGAGCGAATCGCAGAAGAAGACCACATCGTGTCCCAGCTGAAAGCCGGCAAGCGGATCGACCATTTTGAAACCGAGCGTCGTCGCTCCGACGGCAGGCGGATTCTGGTATCTCTTACGATTTCGCCGATCAAGGACGACGCCGGCACGGTGATCGGCGCCTCGAAGATCGCGCGCGACGTGACCGATCGCCGACGAGCCGAGGCCGAGCGCGAAAAATTTGTCACGCTGGTCGAGAGCAGCACCGACTTCATCGGCATGTGCGACCTGAACGGCGTGCCGTTCTTCGTCAACCGCGCCGGCCTGGACATGGTCGGCCTCGACGACATCGACGAAGCCCGCCGTGTACCGGTGGCATCGTTCTTCTTTCCGGAGGATCAGCAGAGGGTTCTCGAGGAATTCTTTCCCCAGGTCCTGAAGACCGGCCACGGCGAGATCGAGATTCGCTTCCGTCATTTCAAGACCGGCGCCGCGCGCTGGATGGCGTACAAGGTGCTGACGCTGCCGGACAGCGCGGGACGGCCGATCGCATTCGCGACCGTCAGCCAGGATGTCACCGAACGGAAGCGGCTCGAGGACGACCTGCGGCGGCTCGCGGCGGATCTGTCGGATGCCGATCGGCGCAAGAACGAATTCCTCGCCATGCTCGCGCACGAACTGCGCAATCCGCTGGCGCCGATCAGCAACGCCACCCGGGCACTCCGGTTGAGCGGCGGCGAGGCCGGAGGGCTGCAAGAGGCGTCCGCGATGCTGGAGCGTCAAGTCGGTCAGATGGCACGGCTGGTCGACGACCTGCTCGACATGAGCCGCATCACGCGCGGCAAAATCGAGCTCCGCACGGAGCGCGTCGAACTGGCGCCGATCGTCCACCAGGCCGTCGAAGCGGTGGTGGCGCAGTACCGGAGCATGAACCAGGAGCTGACGGTGACGCTGCCGCCCCACCCGGTGCAGCTGGAGGCCGATCCGGCGCGGCTGACGCAAGTGATCGGGAACCTGTTGAACAACGCTTGCAAGTTCACCGACCGGGGCGGTCACGTCTGGTTGACCGTCGAGCAGGAAGGCGCTCAGGCGGTGATCCGCGTACGCGACACCGGCATCGGCATCGCCCCGGACGATCGGTCCCGCCTTTTTGAGATGTTCGCGCAGGTCGATACCTCGCTGGAGCGCTCGCGCGACGGGTTGGGCATCGGCCTGACGCTGGTGCGGACGCTGGTGGAACTGCACGGCGGGACGGTGGATGTGCACAGCGAAGGACTGGGTCGCGGCAGCGAATTCACGATTCGCCTGCCGGTCGCCGCCGGGGCGGCCAGGCCCGCCTCACAGCGGGACGTCCGCGAGGCAATCCCGCATTCGGTCCGCCGCCGCATTCTGATCGTCGACGACAGCGAAGACGGTGCCGAATCGCTGGCGATGCTGTTGCGGCTCGCCGGTCATGACACCTACAAGGCGCACGACGGTCAGGAAGCGATCACAGAGGCGGAACGCCTCCGTCCGGACGCGGTGCTGCTCGACATCGGTCTGCCGATCATGAACGGCTATGAGGTCTGCCGCCACATCCGCAGAGAGCCGTGGGGGAAACATCTCACCATCGTGGCGCTGACCGGCTGGGACCAGGAAGAAGATCGCCATCGATCGCGAGAAGCC
>Ga0111538_10010895_pt1 | contig 12078 bp, 11 predicted proteins | sample SoiMethybrSBSTD1_FD_79669 | JGI IMG/M metagenome (GOLD analysis project Ga0111538, IMG submission 79669) | Bulk soil microbial communities from a Populus tree surrounding site in Tennessee, USA - Soil MetaG P. TD hybrid SBSTD1 (version 2)... | ecosystem: Environmental > Terrestrial > Soil >...
CGAGGTGTCGACCTGGATGAACGACTGCCAGAACAACGCGATGGCGACGGTGGTCAGCCCGCCCACGAGCAGGGGACGCGGGCCAATCCGGTCCGACAGCCTCCCCGCGACGGGCCCGAGCGCCATCACCACGAGGGTGATGGGCAGGAACCGGACGCCGGCCTGAAGCGGCGAGTAGCCAAGCACGTTCTGCATGTACAGCGCGAGGAACAGGAACATCCCGAACATCGCGAACGTGACCAGGAAGGCGACCAGGTTGGCGCCGAAGAACGTGCGCGAGCGGAAGTAGCTGAAGTCGAGCATCGGGTTCTTGACCCGTCGCTCGGTGATCGCGAACGCCACCAGCGAGACGACGGAGACCGCGAGCAGCCCGAGCACGCCGAGCGAGTCCCAGCCCCACGTGTTGCCCTCGACGAGCGCGAGCACCAGCGCGCCGATGCCGGCGCCGATGGTGAGCACGCCCGGGATGTCGACGGTGCGCTCGGCGGTGTCGTCGCGCGACTCGTGCGCGGCCCACAGCGTGATCACGACGGCCACGACGGCCACGGGGACGTTGATGAAGAAGATGGCCTGCCAGCTGAGGTGCTCGACCATCCAGCCGCCGACGAGCGGCCCGATGGCCAGCGCGATGGCGCTGACGCCGGCCCAGGTCCCGATCGCCTTGCCGCGCTCGTGGGGCGGGAAGGCATTCGAGATGATCGACAGGGTCGCGGGCATCATGAACGCGGCGCCGACGCCCTGGAGGGCGCGGCCGGCGATCAGCCACGCGTCGTTGGGCGAGAACCCGATGGCCGCGCTCGAAAGCGCGAACGTGACGACGCCGAACAGGAACATCCGGCGGCGCCCGAAGATGTCGCCGAGGCGCCCGCCGGTGACCAGGAGCACGGCGAAGGTCAGGGTGTAGGCGTTGATCGTCCACTCGAGCGCGGAGAGGCTCGTGTGGAGGTCACGCTGGATCGAAGGCAGCGCGACGTTCACGACCGTGTTGTCGAGCATGATCATGAACAGCGCGAAGCACATGGCGCCGAGCGTCCACCAGCGGCGGTTGGACGCAGTCGGCGCAAGGGAGCGAATCTTCTCGGTCATGGCTGTGTCCTCTTGGGGATGCAAGCGGCGACCTCTTCGCGCGCCACGATCGGCGCGAGCGCGCGGGCGAGGTTCTCCTGCTCGTCGGGTGTCAAAGATGCGATGAAGGTCTCGATGCCGGCCAGGCGGGCCGCGCTCAGGGTGGCGACGACCTCCTGGCCCGTGTCGGTGATGGCGATGCGCTTCTGGCGGCGGTCCTCGTCGTCCTCGCGGCGCACGACCATGTCGCGGCGATGCAGCCCGTCAACGGCGCGGCTCGCGGCGGGAAGCGAGAGCACCAGCTTCTCGGCGAGGTCCTTGAGCGGCTGCTCGCCGTCGCGCGACAGCACCATCAGCAGCTTGAGCTGGCTGAGGGAGAGCTCGAGCTCCCCGACCATGCGGAAGAAGTCCTCGCCTGAGTTCTTCTGGGCGTAGCCGAGGAACGCCATGACGCTGTCGGCAAGGCCGACGACGTCGGCGGCAAGATCTTGCGTGCGCGAAGATGTTGTTTGCACGCATGCAAGTATTGCGCATTGGGTGAAGATTGCAAGGGTGTATCGGGGCATTGGGCATTAGGCATTAGGCATCAGGCATTGGGCCACTAGGCGCCAGGCGTCAGTCGCTAGGCGTTAGGCGTTAGGCGTTAGGCGACTTGGATGTCGAAGCTCGCTGCGTCCTCCTCGACGAAGCGGAGCAGCTGCTCTCCCTCGCTCGTGAGGGCGTTGGTGTCCTTCTTGCGCAGCTTCTTGAACGGTTCTATCGCCAGTGATGCCTTCTTGCCCTTGCGTGTGCTCTTCCACGTCCCGGCGACGCGGCCGTCGACCAGGAACGTCGCCTTGACGCGCAGGTTCTTCGTCACCACGCGCGGGCGGTGCTCGTCGGCGAGCAGGCGCGTACGGTCGGCGTGGGCCAGCACGAGGTTGTCGAACTCGGGCAGGAAGCGGATCGGGGCGGGGACGTCGGCGTCGGGGCGCGGCGCGTCGGGCAGGTCGAACAGCGTGCGGCCCTGCCCGTCCTCGAAGCGCTCGAGGTCGTCCATCTCCTCCAGCACGCCGGCGACGCCGCGCAGGCCCGACCAGGTCTGCGCGTCGGCCGCGCTCGCCGGACCGAACGCCGCCAGGTAGCGGCGGACCAGCGGCTCGGGCGAGTCGTCGGCGCCGGTCTCGGCGAGCGCGAAGTCCGCGTCGCGCGGAAATCCCCAGCGGTCGTCGGTCGGCACCATCGTCAGCGGCAGATGCGTGCGAGCGGCGTACCCGAGACCGCGTTCGTTGGCGTCCGTGAAGCGCTCGGACAGCAGCGCGCGCAGCTCGTTGAACGTGCGGGGCTCGTCCTCGAGCAGCTCGCGCGCGACCGGCAGTACCGCGTCGACGTCGACGCCCTCACGGCGGCGCTTGTCGACCCCGGCGTACGCGGCCGACAGCACCGGCTGCACGGCGGGGCGGAAGGCGCGGAAGTCCGGCGCGCTGACGGTATGCAGCGTGGCGCGCATGAGCATCCCGCGCACGGCCGAGCCGTCGTCCAGCGCGCCGACCAGGTCCTCGCGCGCGAACCCCTCCACGCGCGACCACAGTCCGACGAACGGCGGCCGCGGCTCCTGCGCCTGCATGCCCGCCAGCCGCTCGATCGCCTCCACCGGTTCCACGCGTTCGCGCGCGAGGAGCAGCTGGCGCGCCAGCGTGGCCCGGCCGAGCTGGGCGGCGTCGAGCGTCAGGGCTGCAGCAGTTCGTTCTGCGAGGATCCGCGCGTGCTGCCGACGGCGATCTGCGCGGGCGTGATGGAGTCGTCGTGGACGCTGAGCCGGTAGTTGCCCGCGGTCATGTTGACCTGGAGCTGCGCGGTGCCGCCCTGGGGCACGATCGGCCCCGTCGATTGCTTGATGCCGGCCTTCTCGTTGAGCGCGCTGGTCTCGAGCGTGACGTCCTGGTTGCGGGCCGTCTGGTTGGTGATGATGAGGACGATCGGCCCGGCGCCGAACCCGGTCGGCGACACCGAGACCCGCTTGTCCGACACGTTGGCGGTGACGTTGATCGGCTCGGGCGGACGCAGCTTGTTCTTGTAGCTGTTGTCCGCGCCACAGCCCGCCAGCACGACGGCCCCACCGAGCGTCGCGACCGCGAGCACCCGTGCTCTAGGCATGAACTGACCGAACACCCTCTCCATCCCGGAAGCGTGGAGCCTAATGCTCGGCGGAGGCGCGCGCCTCAGTCGCGCCGCCGACCACCTCGGCCCGCTGCGCCTCGAGCTCGCGAAGCTTGCGCTGCAGCCGCTCCCACGACCGGTGCTCGGCCTCGTCGTAGTCGCGCCCGGCGAGATCGCGCAGGCTGTCGCGGTACGCCCCCCAGGCGCGTGCCCTCCGCTCGTCGAGCTCCTTGAGCTTCCGAGCCTGGATGCGGTTGGGCGTGAAGGTCGGCATGCCGCGCCTCCTGGTTAGCGAAGAGGTGCAAGAGACTACTCGCCACGTCCGATGCGGGCGCTATCTCGTGTTGGGTGAAGGACGCGCAGCTGGCCACGATGGAGTTCGTCGCCGTTGATACCGAGACGAACGGTCGCGCCGGCGAGGCGTGCGAGCTGACCGAGGTGGGCGCCGTGCTCGTGGGTGGCGGGGAGCTGCACGACCGCTACGAGTCGCTCGTCGCCACGCGCGAGCGGCTCGGCCGCGCGATCCAGCGCTTCACCGGCATCACGCAGGAGATGCTCGACGACGCGCCGTCGCCGGAGGACGTCCTGCCCGAGGTCGGCCATCTGCTGCGCGGGCGCGTGATGATCGCGCACTCGGCCTCGTTCGACCGCCGCGTGCTGCGGGCCGCGTTCGCGCGGGCACAGCTCGAGTGGCCCGACCCGCCCGTGCTGTGCACGGTCGCCCTCGCGCGGCGGTTTGCGCCGCTGCACCACCACCGCGCGCTCGCGCCGCTCGCGGCAGCACTCGGCATCGAGGTCGAGGTCGTGCACCGCGCGCTGCCCGACGCCGAGACGTGCGCGCGTGTGTTCTGCGCGCTGTGGCCCAAGCTGTGTGCGCATGCGCAGACGGTGGCCGAGGCGATCGCGGTGACCGAGCCGCGTCGACGGCGCCGCGCGCCGCGCACCCGGATCCCGATGCGCGGCGTCCAGCGCGTCGACGTCTCGCACCTGCCGCACGAGCCCGGCGTATACCTGTTCCGCGACGGCGGCGGGCGCGTCCTCTACGTCGGCAAGTCGGTGTCGCTGCGCTCGCGCGCCCGCTCGCACTTCACCGCCGCGGACGGCGAGCTGCCGGAGTGGACCGGCCAGGCCGAGAGCGTCGACTACCAGGTGACCGCGTCCGAGCTCGGCGCGCTCGTGCTCGAGAACCGCCTCATCAAGCGCGAGCGCCCTCCCGGCAACCGGGCGCTCAAGCGCGACGACCGCTTCGCCTATATGCGCTGCCGGCTGGACATCGCCTACCCGATCCTCGAAGTCGCGAGCGAGCCCGCGCCGGGCCGCGCGGTCAACGTCGGCCCGTTGCGCGGCCGCCGCGCCACCGGCGAGCTGGTCGAGCAGCTCAACTCGCTGTTCCAGCTGCGCCACTGCGGCCGCGTGCTGCGCCTGCGTCCCTGGGCCTCGGCCTACGGGCAGATGGGCCGGTGCCTCTCGCCGTGCCTGGGCGACCTCGACCCCAACGCCTACCGGGGCCGGCTGGACCAGGCGCTCGGACTGTTCACGGGCGCGGGCGAGGGCGGCGCGCGGCTGCTCGAGCACGTCGACGCGCAGATGCGCGCGGCGGCCCGCGAACGGCGCTACGAACGCGCGGCCTGGCTGCGGCGCCGCCACGAGCGGCTGGAGAACCTGCTCGGCCGGCTCGGCGGCGTGCTGCGCGCCACGCACGCGCGCTCGCGCCTCGTGCTCGCGCCGCACCCGCACGGAGCCTGCCGCTTCGACACGTTCTGGCTGGTGGCCGGTCGGGTCGCGGATTGGGTGCCCGCCCGCCCCCTCCCGCCGCACGGCGAACTACGGCACCGCACGCATACGGCACTCGCGACGGCGCCCGAGGGACGCGTCGGCGATCCGTCCACGGGCGCCTTCGTGCCGCCCGACGAGGTCGACGAGGTCCGCATAGTCGCCGGCTGGCTGGCGGCGCACGAGGAGGTGCCGGTGCTCGACCTCGAAGACGAGCCCGAGCCGGCTGCGCTTCACGCGTTCGTGCAAAACGCGCGCGCGAGCTACGGCGCGACGGCAGCCTGACAGCCGGCGCACAGCCCGACCACCGGGAAGTGCGCGAAGCTCGCGCGGTAGCCGAAGGAGGTGTGGATCGCCGCGCGCACGCCGTCGAGCGCCGCCGGGTCGACGGCGCGGAAGTCGCCGCAGCGCTCGCACGTGAGCCACTCGCGTTCGCCGTCGTGGTTGAGCGCGTAGAGGCCGGGCCCGTGCCCGAGGTGCACGTGGCTCACGAGCCCGACCTCCTCCAGCGTCTCGAGATTGCGGTACACCGACGTCAGGTCGGACCGCGGCACGCGGCCACCGATGCCGTCGGCGATCTGGTCGGCCGACATCGGTCCGTCGGCCACGAACAATGCCTCGAGGACGAGGCGCCGCGCGGCCGATGCGCGCCGGCCGGTGGCGCGAAGTGCCTCGACGGCGGCCTCGGGCGTTGCCACCGCCGAGGACGTCTGCGTCAGGATCGCTCGCGTACGCTCCATCACTCCTCGCTCGATCCCTTCTTCGTTTCGGCGGCGCGATTGGATCACGCAAGCTGGGGAACGGCTTTGGCGGTCATGACGACGCCGATGGCGACGATGCCCAGGCTCGACAAGACCGGCACCAGCGCGGTGATCCGTCCCGGCACCCGCAGGCGGGCGCTCAGGCGCTGGGCGTAGACGACGAGCAGGCCGAGGCAGGTCAGCGTCGCCGCGAGGCCGAGCGAGAACACGAGGATGAGCCCGATGCCGAGCGGGATCTGGTGCGAGGCGAGCGCCGCCAGCAGCACGACCAGCGCCGAAGGGCAGGGGAGCAGCCCGGCCGAGGCGCCCAGCGCGAGGATCGTCTTCTTCGACGGCGCCTCGTGCTCGTGGTGGTGGTGGTGCTGATGGTGCTGGTGTCCGTGGCCGCGCTTGCGCGCGCGCAGGCGCGACCGCAGGACGCTCGCGCCGATGCCGAGCACCAGCAGAGCCGATACGAGGCTCAGCCACGGGTAGAGCTGCTCGGGCAGGATGAACTGGGCCAAGAGCAGCGCCACCAGCCCGAGGGCGAAGACGCCGATCGTGTGCGTGATCGTCACCGTCGCGCCGAGGCCGAGCGCGTGCTTGGCCGTCCCACGCGTCCCGACCAGGTAGGCCGCCACCATGGTCTTGCCGTGGCCGGGGGAGAGCGCGTGGACGGCGCCCCACGCAAACGCGGTCAGGATGAGCAGCAGCAGCGCGCCCTTGCCCGCCGCCGCGTCGGCGAACACGCCGGCAAAGCCGTCGCCGGAGCGGTCGGTGGTGGTCGGGCCGCCGACCGCCCTGGGCGCGGTCAGCGTGCCCGTGCCCGGCGTCACGGTCAGCTTGGCCGTACGCTCGGCCAGCGGGCTCGACAGCATGTCCTGCGGGTAATGGCGCAGGCCGTCGGTCGGGTCGCCCGAGGGCGCCGTCGAGCGCACCGCGGTCCCCTTGCCCGGCTCCGCGACGACGGCCTTCCAGCCGACGCGGTCCGGGAACGTCTCGTCGTCGACCCGCACGCTGCGCGGGTTGTGCACGGCGGCGCTGAGCGGGAGCTCGACGCGCGTGAGCGGCAGGCCACCCTGGCCCGGCGGAGCCGACAGCTTGCCCAGCCCCTGCACGAGCGGCACGGCGTGACCGTTCACGGTGAGGTGCAGCGCCCGCTTGACCTCGGCCTGCTTGTGCGCGAGCACCTGGTTGCGCGGCAGATCGCGCTCTTGGAACGTTGGGATTTCGGCCTGGTCGAGCGTGTAGCGGAGGTCGACGCGATCGCTCGAGACGCTCACCGTCACCAGGTGGTTGACGGAGAAGTTGCCGAGGGGGTGCGCGCCGGCCGTCGCGGGCACGAGCAGCGCGAGCGCGACGACGACGACCAGGATCGCGCGCTTCATCGCAGCGCCGCCTGAGCGCGTGGCGCGTACAACGGCGAGAAGCGCGGGTTGTTGGCGACCGACTTGCGCAGCCACGCGCGCGCCAGCGAGGTGCGGCCGGCCGCCTGCGCGGTCATGCCGGCGTGGTACAGGAAGGTCGGGTCGACCGAGCCCAACCGCAGCGCCCGCTTGGCCCAGCGCAGCCCGGCCGCCGGCTGGCCCGAGCGCGTGAGCGCCCAGCCCAGAGCGTCGGCCGAGCGCACGCTGGGCGCCTGGGCCCAGGCGCGCCGCGCGAGCGTGACTGCGCGCGCGGGGCTGCCGTGGTTGGCCTCGAACAGCGCCAGGTCGACGTCGGTGTTGACGCCACTGGCCCGCAGGAGCTTCTCCTCCGCGCCGACCAGCGCGAGGTCGCGGCGCGCGTCGGTCGCCCGCCCGGCGGCCTGCTCGGTCTCGCCGAGCGCGACCACGTACTCGGGCAGCGGGAGCCGCGCGACGGCGTCGCGCAGGCGCCGGATCGCGCTCTCGAACCGGCCGTCGGCCGCGTCGACCTTGGCCAGCCCGGCGCCGGCGGGAACGTAGTTGGGGAAGCGCGCGATCGCCTGCTCGTAGGCGGCGCGGGCGGCGCGCAGGCTGCCGCGCTCGAAGAGGAGGTTGCCGAGCAGGGTCTGCACGTAGGCGACGTTCTCGGGGGCGCCGCCGCCGGCGGAGACGGCCAGGCGCATGGCGTAGAGCGCCCCGCCGAGGTCGCCGTGCAGCTCGCGGAAGTAGGAGATGCGCGCGTAGGACGCGAGATCGGGCTGGAGGTCGACCATGCGCTGCAGCGTCCGCGCGGCGTCGCCGTAGCGGCCGAGCTCGACCTGGGCGTCGACGATGACGCCGAGCGGTCGGGCGAGCCGGGGCGCGACGCGGTGGGCGGCGAGCCCGTAGCGGAGGCCGCCGCTGAAGTCGTGGCGCGCGAGCGCGAGCGTGCCGGCGCCGACCAGGCCCTCGAGGCCCTGCGGCTCGAGCGCGAGCGCCCGCTGCAGGACGCCGTCGGCGCGCGTGTAGAACGAGGCGTCGCCGGTCTCGCGCACCTTCTGCAGGTACGTCTCGCCCAGCTCGGCCCAGAGGCCGGCCTGCTTGGGCGCCTCGCGCACCTGCGCCTGGAGTTGCTTGATCTGCCCGTCGGTGGTCCGGGCCGGCGCGGCCCCGTCGAGCTGACGCTCGGGGGCCGGGCCGGATCCGGAATTGACCAGGGTCAGGACGGCGAAGGTGGCGACGAACGCCATCGTCGCGGCCGAGGCGAGGAGGAGGATGCCGCTTCGAAGACGTTTCGTCGCCACCATTGTCATTCGCCTTTCCGCCTACTGCGGCGGTTGGGGGACGGGGGCGTGGGTCGGCTCGGTGCGCTTCGGCTGCGAGTCGAGTCCCGCCGTCGGGGGTGCGAGGTACGGGAACGAATCCAGGAACGGCTTGTCGTTCTGGTCCACGCCGTCACCGAGCGGCAGGTTCTTGCCGATCAGTGCGCCGCCGACCACGCGCTCCTCGATGTCGACCACGTCGTCCGTCAGCCGCCGGCCGTCGGGGAACCCGGCGAGATCGCCGCCGAGGACGCCGAACCGGCTCGGGTTCTGCGACGGGGGCACGCCCAGGTTCAGCTTGAGCGTGTCGGCCGCGGCCGCGTTGGGCGCGATCTGCGTCTTGCCCGGGATCCCGGTCAGGAGGGCCTGGACGATGTCGGTCCGTCCGGTCTCCTTGACCCCGAGGTTGTACAGGGCGTTGATGAGTCGCGCCAGCTCGGGGTTCACGACGAACTGACCGAAGTTCTTCGCGTCGTCGCTGGGCTGCGTCGCGTTGAACTGGTCCTTCCGGCCGAGCGGGATGACGACCTCGTTGATGAGCGGGTTGCCCAAGCGGCTGACCTGGATGAAGTCATGCTTGTTGCCCTTGCTCGGGTCGTCGGACTGGGCCTTGCGACCCTTGTGGCTCTTGTGGCGCTTGTGCGCCTTGCCGGCCCGCGCCACCGAGGCGCCCGAGGCCTGCAGCCTCTGCCGGTCGGTCGACGACCACACGCCGATCACGGCGTTGGGGGCCGAGGGGCCCGAGACGGCCTTGCCGTCACGGGTGACCTGGCTCTTCGGAACCTGCAGGACGATCGAGTGGATGTTGTAACCCGCCACGTCGTCCTTGCCGCCACCGGCGTTGCCGGTGCCGTTGCGGATCGTCAGAGCGTCGAACGTCGCGCCCAGGTCGACGAAGAACGGATCGTCGCGCTGGCCGGCGAACACCTTGCCGCCGCCCTGCACCGGCGTGATGGCCTGGCCGGCCAGCTTGCCGTAGTCGGGCATGGTCTTCGGCCCGACGTTGTTGGGCGCCACCGGGACGTTGTCGGCGATGACGTTGCTGGACGTCATCTTGTCGCCGTTCCACGTCTCCTTCGTGACCGAGTAGGCCTGCTGGACGTTCAGGTTCGGCGAGTCGATCGAGTCGACGGTCGGCTTCGCGTACAGGAACGAGTTGGGGTCCACCGTCCGCGTCCTGAACTGGAACAGGTAGCGGATGTCCGGCTTGCCATCGCCGGTGTTGTCGACGTTGATGTAGTAGTGGGCCCGATCGTCGAACCGGTAGAAGTTCGGGCCTCCTGCCGGATCCTCGAACGGAACCCAGTTCGAAACCAGGGTCACCGCGTCCTGTGCGTCGTTGGCGACGTACGCGTAGACGTCGGTGTTGTCGGCCGTCGGATCGAGTGCCGTGAGCGGCGCCTCACGGTGACTCGACCCCGAACCGATGGCCACCGCGCCGAGCGCGGCGGCAAGCGCTGCCAGTACGGCAGCGGATATGAGGGTGAGTCGGCGGTGTCGCATACCCGCTGCTGCGCCGGACGGCTCAACCTAGATCACACAAAAGCCCAGCAAATGAACCGCTTTTGCGACCTCCCCGCTGTTGCGACCGACTGGCAGCTGGGCGCGGCTACCGGCGGCCGTCCGTGAACGGCAGCTCGACGACCCTCGCCGTGGCCTCGCCATCGCCGACGCTCACGGTCGCTCCGGGCTCGGCCTCGCGGCGCACGATCGCCAACGCCCGCTCCCCCGCGACCGTGCCCAACCGGCCGACGACCTTGTCGCCCAGGCGCAGCTCGGCTCCCGTCTGCGCCGGGCCGGAGAGCTCCAGGCCGCGCAGGTGGCGGTTTGGCTTGCCGCGATAGTGAAGGCGCGCGACCGTCTCTTGGCCGACGTAGCAGCCCTTCGTGAATGAGACCGCGCGCTCGTTGAGCCCGGCCTCCTGCGGGATGGTCGACTCGTCCATGTCGGGTCCGAACCGCGGGCGCCCGCGCTCCACCCGGAGCGCCTCGGCCGCGCTCTCGGCCACGTCGCGCGCGCCACGCGCGCGCAGCGCTCCGGCGACCTCCTGCGTGAGCTCGGCGTCGGTCACGACATCGACGCCCACGTCGGTGGCGATGAGCAGGACGGGGATCCCGTCGACCTCGGCGCGGGCATTGGCGTGCTCGGTTGCGGGGAGGCCGTCGGCGCCGGCGACCTCACGCGCCCGCGGCCCGATGAGCGACACGAGGCCCTGCTGCAGCGTGCGCTTGTGCAGCTCGACGTCGGCGCCGAGCTTGTAGCGGTTGATCATCGTGAACAGCGGCTGAAGGGTCTCGCGCTCGGTGTCCAGCCACAGCTCGGGGGTGGGTGGCCCGACATTCAGAATCCGCAGGTCGCCCAGCATCTTGCCCTTGTGGGTGAGGAAGGCCGCGTAGCAGCCCTCGCCCGGGGCGAGGCCCTCGACGTCGTTGGTCACCTGCCCTTGCAGGAACGTCTTGGCTTCGGGGCCGGTCAGCGCCAGCTTCCCGCGCTCTGAGCGGTCGACCAGACCGCAGCCGGCGCGAAGAATTTCTTGACCGGATTGAATCTCAGTTTTAGGCATGCCAAAATTTGTCCTGTGGAAGACGTATCACCTGCCGTCCAAGACTACGCGAAGGCCATCTACGCCCTGCAGACGCGCGCGGGCGGCGAGGCCGTCTCGACCAACGACCTGGCCGAGCGCCTGGACGTGACGGCGGCGTCGGCGTCGGGAATGGTGCGAAAGCTCGACGATCTCGGGCTCGTCACGCACGAGCCGTACCAGGGCGTCGAGCTCACGGACGCCGGCGAGAAGGTCGCGCTGGAGGTCCTGCGCCATCACCGGCTGCTCGAGGCCTACCTGGCCGAGTCGCTCGACGTCCCCTGGGACCGCGTGCACGACGAGGCCGAGGTGCTCGAGCACGTGCTCTCCGAGGACCTCGAGGACCTCATCGCGGCCAAGCTCGGCAATCCGACCCGCGATCCCCACGGCGACCCGATCCCGACCCGCGACGGCCGCATCGACGAGACGCCGTCCGAGTCGCTGCAACAGCTCCAGCCCGGCGACCACGGCGTGTTCGTGCGCGTCTCGGATTCCGACCCGGAGATGCTGCGCTACCTCGGCGACCGCGGCATCGCGCCGGGCGACGCGCTCGAGGTCATCGACAAGCAGCCGTTCGACGGGCCGGTGTTCGTGCGCTTCGGCGACGAGGTCCACGCCCTCGGCGGCGCGCTGGCCCGGGCCATGCGCGTGGACCTCGACAAGTGACCCCGCCGCCCCCGCCCAGCACCGCCGACGCGCTCGTCCTTCCGACGCCTGCACAAGTGAGCCCGCCGCCCCCGCCCAGCACCGCCGACGCGCTCGCCCTCCCTGCGCCGAGCGCGCTCGAGCACCTGCGCGCCCGCGGACGGGTCCGCACGACGCTGACGCTGCTCGGCCCGGCCTTCGTTGCCGCCATCGCGTACGTCGACCCGGGCAACTTCGCCACGAACATCGCGGGCGGGGCCAAGTACGGCTACCTGCTCCTGTGGGTGATCCTCGCCGCGAACCTGATGGCGATGCTGATTCAGTCGCTGTCGGCCAAGGTCGGCATCGTCACTGGGAAGAACCTGCCCGAGCTGTGCCGCGAGCGCTTCCCGCGCCCGGTCAGCTGGGGGCTCTGGGTCCAGGCCGAG
>Ga0111538_10010896_pt1 | contig 12077 bp, 10 predicted proteins | sample SoiMethybrSBSTD1_FD_79669 | JGI IMG/M metagenome (GOLD analysis project Ga0111538, IMG submission 79669) | Bulk soil microbial communities from a Populus tree surrounding site in Tennessee, USA - Soil MetaG P. TD hybrid SBSTD1 (version 2)... | ecosystem: Environmental > Terrestrial > Soil >...
GACTCGACCCAACCAATGAGTGGGCGCGTCACGGCATCGTCGAGGCGCTGAAGGCCCGATACTTCATCTATAGCATCATGCTGAAGTGGTTCTTGTGGATGAGCAAACTTCCGCCGAACATGCAGTGGCTCGTGATCGTCGGCGGTTGGTTCGGCGTCCGGATGTTGAGCGCGACAGCAAAGACGAATCCGAAACTCGCGCCCGTCATTTACCCGATCATCATCCTTTACACCGTCTTCGCTTTGATGACGTGGATCGCGAGCCCGTTGTTTAACCTGCTTCTCCGGCTTAATCGCTTCGGTCGCCTCGCATTATCGCGCGAAGAAACCGTCGCCTCGAACTGGCTCGGCGCGTCCGTGGCGCTTGCGCTGGGCATGCTCGTCTGGTGGGCCTTCACGCAAGAAGGCGTCGCACTGTTGGGCGCGATGGTGTTTGGATTTCTGGCCATCCCGCTGTCCGGGATCTTCTATTGCCAGCCGGGTTGGCCACGCTGGGCGATGGCCGGCATTACGGCGGTCCTGGCTGCGCTCGGCATCGGCTCACTCGCTCTTGCATGGACGCATATTCCGGGAACTCGCGACAGTGGCGCGTCGCTCTTCAGCCTCTTCCTCCTCGGCGCGGTGCTTTCGACATGGATCGGCAACGCCCTGCGCATGGTCCGTCCCAGGCGCTGACCGTTTGCGCTTGTCATGACGCGCGAATTGTCGTCTAACCACGCCCGTGCCTGACTGGCTCGCCGTCATCGTGCTCGGGATTGTCGAAGGGATTACCGAATTCCTCCCAATTTCTTCGACCGGCCATTTGTTGCTCGTGGATCAATGGCTTGGGCGGCACAGCAATGACTTGTTCGTCACGGTGATCCAATGCGGCGCGGTGCTGGCCGTGATGCTTGTCTTCTGGTCGCGAGTTGTCCAACTGGCGGTCGGCTGGCGCGACCCAAAGAACCAGGATTACATCCTCAAGCTTTTGGCTGCGTTCGTGATCACGGGTGTGGGCGGCTTGGTTCTGAAGAAGCTCGGCTTCAAGCTGCCGGACCACCCTAAGCCAGTCGCCTTGGCCACGCTTATCGGTGGTGTGCTGATCATCGCGATCGAACTATCGCTTCGCAACAAACCGTTGCGTGATGACGTGACCTGGCCGATCGCAATTCTCACAGGTGTCGCGCAATTGATTGCCGCAGTGTTCCCCGGAACGTCCCGCTCGGGCGCGACGATCCTTATGGCGTTAGCGCTGGGATTGAACCGCCCGAAGGCCGCTGAATTCTCGTTCCTGCTCGGTGTGCCGACGCTGCTGGCGGCCGGCGGATTGCAAATTCTGTCGGCGCTCAAGAAAGGTGAAACGATTGATTGGGGGATGGTTTCGCTCGGTATGCTGGTTGCCGCCATCACCGCGTTCGCTGCGGTTAAATGGCTGCTGCGCTTTGTGCAATCGCACACCTTCGTCGGCTTCGGTTGGTACCGCATTGTGCTGGGTGTGTTGATTCTGTTCTTTGCGTAGCCTACTATCTTCACGTGCTCGAATCGCTGACCCAGCAGCTTAAGCAATCCACTGCGCTCACAGGCGAACAAGTGGCTGCGGCGGTATCTGCTTTGGTGGACGAGAACGTTTCGGTGCCGTCGAAGGCCGATTTCCTGACAGCTCTTGCGCTAAAAGGCGAGACTACCGACGAGATCGCGGCGTTCGCGCGCGAGTTGCGCGACAAGTCTATTCGGCCGCCGTTCACCGGCGAAAGCATCGATGTTTGCGGCACCGGCGGCGACCATCTTAAAACGTTTAACATTTCCACGACAGTCGCTTTCATCGTGGCCGCTGCTGGAATTCCGGTCGCTAAGCACGGCAATCGCGCCATCACATCGCAATCCGGCAGCGCCGACGTCCTGGAAGCGCTGGGCATTCGCATCGATCTCGCGCCTGAACAAGCGGCGCAATCCCTGCGCGAGCAGCATTTCGCGTTTTTCTTCGCACCAAAATATCATCCGGCGTTCAAGCATATTGGCCCCGCTCGCAAGCTCTGCGCCGAACGCGGCCAGCGCACGATCTTCAATTTTCTCGGACCGCTATTAAACCCGGCGCGGCCGACGGCGCAGCTCATCGGCGTCCCGCAACCGCGTCTCTGCGAACCAATCGCGCGCGTGCTTCAAAGTCTGGGTATACGTCGCGGCATGGTGGTTTCCGGCTGTGTCAATGGCGATTGCTTTCTCGACGAATTGTCCACGCTTGGGGATACAACGATAGCTGAGTTTTATCAGGACCGCGGCTTCTCGACGTCCGTTTATAAACATCCGCCAACGGGTGGTGCATTGAAAGACCTGGCCGGTGGCAATGCGGCCGAGAATGCGGCGATTGTCGTCGCGATCCTGAGCGGCAAGGACAGAGGACCCAAGCGCGAGGCTGTGCTGTTGAATGCGGGCGCGGCATTGCTGGTTGCGGGACGCGCGAAGAGCATCACGCAGGGCGCGGAACTCGCGGCTGAATTGATCGATTCGGGTGCAGCGATGAAAAAAGTCGAGGCGTTGAAAAAGTATGGAGCGACTGCCGGGATTTCGTGATTTTTATCCGGAACCGTTGCCGCATGCGGATGTGTGGAGCGCCGATGCGCGCCAATACATTTTCGACAAGTGGCGCGAGGTCGCACAGCGCTACGGCTTCCGCGAATACGATGGCCCGCCACTGGAATCATTGGAGTTATACACCCTGAAGAGCGGCGAAGAGATCGTCGGTCAGCTCTACAATTTCACCGACAAGGGTGATCGGGCGATCGCGTTGCGTCCCGAAATGACGCCGACACTCGCACGCATGGTCGCGGCGCACGAACGCAACTACAGGAAGCCGATTAAATGGTTTACAATTCCGCAATTGTTCCGTTATGAGCGCCAGCAGAAGGGCCGGCTGCGCGAACATTTCCAGTTGAATGCGGACATTATCGGCGAGCCGGACATCGCCGCCGATGCCGAGTTGATCGCGTTGCTGATCGATTCGTTGCGCGTGTTTGGCCTTACCGAAAATGATTTCGTCATTCGCCTCAGCAGCCGAAATGCCTGGAGCGATTTCTATCGTCAACAGGGCGGGAATGAACAGAACGCGTATGCGTTCTATCAGGCCGTGGACAAGATCGAGCGCGAAACGCCGGACGAAAACCAGAAGAAGTTCAAATCGCTTGGCTTTTCCCACGACGCGGTTAACCAGTTCATCTCCAGCGGCAAGCCGACCGCTGAACTCGACAGCGTTCTTGGCAACTTGAATGCGCGCGGTCTTGGCGGCTTTGTAAAAGTCGATTACGGCGTGATCCGTGGTCTGGCCTATTACACCGGCGTCGTCTTTGAAGCCTTCGCCAAAGTCGAAGACCTCCGCGCGATCGCCGGGGGCGGCCGTTACGACAATCTGGTGAAACTGATCAGCGGCGGCAAAGTGAATCTGCCCGCGCTCGGGTTCGGTATGGGCGACGTCGTCTTGCGAGAACTCCTAGCTGTCCGAAAGCTCTTCCCAGCCTTTACCGCGGGCGTAAACGTCTTCTGCGTCATCGAGGACGAATCTCTTCGCGGCGAAACGTTGAAACTCGTTCAACAACTCCGCGATAAAAGTCTCACGGTCGAATATTCCCTAACTCCGTCAAAGCCTGACAAGCAGTTCAAACGCGCTTTGGAGTTGAATGCGGCGTTCACGCTGAAAATGGAGGGGGGCGGAATGGCTCGCGTGAAAAATCTCCGTACGCGGGAAGAGATGGTGCTGCCGCAAACGGACGTGGTGCAGAAGCTTCAACCGCGAACAGACGCGAGTGGGTCCGTGTAATTGGACAATTTAGAGGAATCTGGCATATAGAGCGGCATAGGGCGTCTCCTGGTACCAATCATCGTTAGTGCACTTCTGTTGGGCTGCAGTCACGAACGGGACTGCGATGTCATGAGCATAAAAGAGATGCCATCACCAGATCGACGATTTGTCGCGACGGTGTTCGAGGTATTCTGCTACGACACAACTGGTTACACTCCGCACGCGGACTTGCGACGAGCGGGTCAAAAACGAGGCAAGCGAGGCAATCTCCTGGTGGGCGCACCGACGGACGAATTTAGAGCGACGTGGACCGGGACCAACGCCTTGCTCATTGAGTTTCGAAGCGGCGGTGCTTACATTCATCCACCGCCAATGAGCACGAATGTCGATGGAGTCATTGTGACATTCAAAAAAAGTGCCCAAGGAATTGGATTGACAGGGTTCAATGGAGCCCTAGGGTACGTTAAAGCTGAATAACCGTTAGCGGCACCAGACGGGCTTCAATGAAATCGGGCATCAGAGCTTCGGGCAAGTTTTCGCAGAACACGCATGCAAACCTACGATGGGCTGCGTTGATGGTTCTCTGTCTGTCATGCGTGACCGCAAGCGCGCCGTTCGTGGCCGTGGAGTTCGGCGGGCGAGTAATCGGCAGTCCCTTCGGCTGGCCCGTGGGCGAGCGCGTGAACGGATATTTCACTTACGAGTCGGCCCTGCCTCCCGGTGGGCAGGGCAGCAGCCGGCCTAATCTGGTAATTCAGACGGAGGATGGCGGTCACTATGAGTACACTTCATACAGTTTTTACGTTTACAATAACCATTGGACGGAAACCCCTCCTTTTTCTGGCCATTTTGTTTACTGGGATGCGCTGGCATTGGAGTTTTGCTTCACGTCCTGCTTCGCAGAAGGCAGGGGCTGGCTGTCGCTTATGAGTAGCAACACCAGTTTGTTCACAAACGACCTGCTTCCCCCGACGATCCCCGCCCTGGAGCAGTTTGACATCGGCAGGATGTTGAGCCTAACCCCTGGAGATATTGAAGAAGGAGCGACCCTAATTCAAATCGACCGCCTTCTCAATGTGCCTGGGTCTGGACTCGGCCGGCCACTCATTTTTGGCGCTCGTCGTACCCAGGTTGGGGTAAGTTTTCAGTTTCTGACGGAAGCATCGACCCGTTACGTGGTCGAGTTCAAAAACAACCTGGCAGACGGCAACTGGGCGACCTTGACAAATATTGCTTCGGCGTGGGAGCCGATTGTTACGATCAATGACGAACCTGGATTGGGACAGCGGTTCTATCGAATTCGGAAGAATTAAAATCGAGATAAGCGTTTGTTTAGAAAGGTTAGTCATATGCGCAAGATTGAAGAACATGCCTCGACTCGGAGCCTGCGTCGCGCGGGCTCGAATGGAAGCCAAAACCGAAAGTGGGGGACGCTGGTATTCCTCTGCCTGTCGTGCGTGACCGTGAGCGCCGCCTTCGTGACGGTGGAGTTCGACGCGCAGATCACGGGCAGTAATGTTGACGCCTGGCGCGTGGGCGAGCGGATGATCGGTTATTTCGAATACGACTCGGATCTTCCTCCCGGGCGCCAGACGAACAGCCGGCCTGTTCTCGCGTTTGGAAAACCCGGGGCCATGAATGAGTTCTATTGGTACGACTTTACCGTCTACAATAATTTTGTATGGGACCCCTGGTCGAGCCCTCCTCCCATCGACGGGATCAGTTTGAGGTTTAACCTCTGCTGCTCGGAGGTGCGCTATGGTTACCTCTCGCTTACGACGAGCAATACCAGTCTGTTCACCAACAACTCGCTTCCGAAGACCATCCCGCCGTTGGAGCGATTTGACTTCAGATTTATCGGCATAACTCTCGAAGACATGCAACCGTATGGAACGGTGTCCATTCGAATCGAACGCCTTTCGGTCGTGCCTGGGTCTGGGCTCGGCCGTCCAGTCATTTTTGCCGCACGGCGCACCCAGGCCGGCGTAAGTTTTCGGTTTCTGACCGAAGCATCGACCGGGTACGTGGTCGAGTTCAAAGACAATTTGGCAGACAGCAACTGGCAGACGCTGATAAATATTGCCTCGGCGAGGGAGCCGGTCGTTACCATAAATGACCAATCCGGCTTGGGGCAGCGGTTCTATCGCATTCGAAAGGAGTGAAATCCGGGCCGGACGGTTTGGGTTGACGAGCCGATTTCCAATGCGACCAATGCCTCCGGACAGGAGCGTTGACCCTTTTCCCCGGCGGCGTAGTATCCACCAAAATGAACGATCGCTGTTAGGCTGCTATGGCAACACCAAAGTCATCGGTTTGGATGGACGCACCAGAGCTTGCAATTCCGGACCTGCCGGCGCTGTTTTGCGACTCCACTGATTTGTGGCTCTGTTATGCCATGGCTGAGCCGGCGGAGGAGCGCTACGCGATCGTTCAGTTCACTGGTGTCATTGACCACCGCTTCTCGCCCATCAATGACCAGGGTCTTGGCAAGCATCCATACGCCAGGGCTGGGTTGCAGGTCTACGCCTTCAACGAGATTACCGATTCAGCAGAGACTATCGAGTGGTCTGTTTTGCGAGCGCGCCATTGGGCCGTCACCTTCAAGGACAATACACTGGACGTGATCGCACGAGGCGCGAAAGTTGTGGAGCGAGACGTGGAGGCTGGCAGTCCAACATCAGCCTTGATTCGTCTTTTACGGCATGAGGGAGTCTATCGATAACCATCTCTGTTTATGAGTGAACCTGTTTTTATGTTCGATGGCGCTGATCCGGCAGTGCGGCAGGCGTATGAGGCGGCGCAGCGGTCATTCAAATACTTCTGGAGAGAGTTGTCGTGGGAGCAACGGAGGATCGTTCCGGGCCTGGATATGGCCATGGTGAAGTTGCCATTCACCGACGGTCCACGAACGGATGATAATCCTCAGTACGAGCACATGTGGATTGGGGAGGTGGATTTTGACGGCGAGACGATCTCTGGAGTGCTTCTCAACTCGCCGAACTGGCTGACTTCGGTCCAGGAAGGCGATGCTATCCAAGCGCCGTTTTCTGCTCTTGAAGATTGGATGATGACCGTTGATGGGCGGGCCTATGGCGGGTTCACGGTCAATCAGATGAGGGCCGGCATGAACAACCGGGAACGCAAGAAACATGACGATGCGTGGGGGCTCGAGTTCGGCGACCCCGAGGTCGTTCTAGTGGAGATCGAACGAGAGGGGGACACGACGATGCTAAGAGCTTCAGATGCGCAAGAGGCGTTCAGAGATCATCCGATGTGCGTGAACATGCTGCCGAAGGTCGAAGAGCATTTGGCGGGCGATCCGTCAGCCGTGCGCGAACCCGACGAAGCGGGCTGGACGTTGCTTCACCGCGAGGCGTTGGCCGGAAACCTGGGCGTTGTAAAGCTGCTGGTTCAGCATGGAGCCGACGTGGCAGCAAGGACCCCGTCCGGCCGCACCGCTGCTGACCTGGCACGAGGGATAGGCTGGCCGGAGATTGCGGAGTATTTGGATGCGCAAGGCAGCGGGTGATGTTGCTTTCGGCGAAAAGTTTGGGCAACGATGACGACGTGTTGAAACGTATCGCGGTCATTTCGTGCGGCCTGCTGCTTGCGTGCATCGCCGATGCGCGGGAGCAGTGGACCGTTGCGGAGGCGAATGGGTGGTATGCGAAGCAGCGGTGGCTCGTCGGATGCAATTTCTCGCCGAGCAGCGCGATCAATCAGCTCGAGATGTGGCAGGCGGATTCCTGGGACCCGGCGACGATCGATCGCGAGCTGGGCTGGGCGGAGGGGCTCGGGTTCAACAGTGTGCGCGTGTTCCTGCATCATCTGTTGTGGGAGCAGGACAAGGACGGGTTCCTGAAGCGCATGGACGCGTTCCTCGCCATCGCGGACAAGCATCGCATCGGGGTGATGTTCGTGCCGTTGGACGGCGTTTGGGACCCGCTCCCGAAATTGGGCAAGCAGCGCGCGCCGAAGCCGCACGTGCACAATTCCGGCTGGGTGCAAAGCCCGGGCGTGGAAATCTTGAAGGATCCAGCGCGGCACGATGAGTTGAAGCCGTACATCTCGGGCGTGATCGCGCGGTTCCGCGACGATGCGCGCGTGCATGCGTGGGACATTTTCAACGAGCCGGACAACGTGAACCGCAACGCGTATTTCAAGCACGAGCCTACGAACAAACTCGATCTGGCCACGGCGTTGCTGAAGAAAGCATTCGGCTGGGCGCGCGCGGCCGATCCGAAGCAGCCGATCACGGCGGGCGTCTGGCTCGGCACCTGGGGCGACCCGAACAAGCTGTCGCCGATGGAAAAGTTCATGCTCGAGGAATCGGACATCATCACGTTTCACAATTACGCGAAGCTGGATGAAGTGAAGCAATGCGTCCAGAACCTGCGGCGCTACAATCGCCCGATCCTGTGCACGGAATATATGGCGCGGCCGCGCGGGAGCACGTTCGATCCGATCCTCGGTTACTTCAAGCAGGAGAAAGTGGCCGCGTATAACTGGGGATTCGTCGACGGCAAGACGCAGACGATTTATCCGTGGGAGACATGGACGAAGACCTACACGAACGAACCGGCTGTGTGGTTCCATGATATTTTTCGGCGTGACGGAAAGCCATACGATCGGAAGGAAAAGGATTACATCAAGCGCATGACCGGAAAGATGGACCAACGCTGACGGCGTTACCGTCGCCCTCGTCCCCGAACTATCCACTGGAGTTGGCATGAACAAGGGAAACACCGTAGGGAAGACGCATTTGCAGTCGCCTTAAGGTAGGCGGAGTTTAAGGAAGGTGAGGAAAAATCACTTGATTATAGCCTCGGTGGCCAGCGCGCTCCTGGTCGGCATCAGCCTGTTCCTCGCGGCTCCGGGGAGCACATACCGCTGGTCATTTCTCCTCCTTTTGCCCCTGGTCTGGGGCGTTTATTTCTGGCGCGACCGATTGGCGCTGTTGCCGTGGCACTTTGCGGCTTTCTGCGTCGCCATCATCATCCATGACCTAGGCACGTTCGGCTTTTATAAGAAGATCTTCTTCGGTCTGCGGTTCGATTCTTACGTCCATTTTATGTTCGGTTTCGTGGCCGGTCTGATCCTCTTCCACGCGGCCGGCCAGAAGCTGCCGCTTTCGCGTAAGCTGCTGGCGTTTGCGATCCCGATCTTCATCCTCGGCATTGGCGGCATTCACGAGATGTTTGAATGTCTTACCACCATCCTCCTCGGCCCGGAGCGTGGCATGCTCAAGCTCCATCCGGACCAGCCGTTCGATACGCAAAAGGACCTCATGAACAACTTCCTGGGCGCGATTGTGGCCGTCCTTATCTCGCTTCGGCATCGGCGTCAGCCCGCCGAAGAACCATCCAGCGGCAGCGACGAATTCGAAGCCGGGCTGCGTAAAAAACATTTTGGCGAATCTGGCGATTGGCATTAACGTTTAGCAGGTCAGAATACGATAAATCAGAATAGGGTGTGAACGCGGAAAGTTGGCCAGTTGGGGATCCTGCCGATGCTGGACAAATTGTCCGCTTCATGCATTGAATAAGTAAGCACTATGAGCGATGACGCGATGAACAATTTCACGCCGCGGGCGCAGCAAGTTCTCGCCCTGGCGCGGAAGGAGGCCGACCGGTTCAACCATAACTTCGTCGGCACCGAACACCTTCTCCTCGGCCTGATCAAACTCGGCCAGGGAGTCGCCGTGAACGTTCTCCAGAAGATGGGACTTGATCTCGAAACGGTCCGCCTCGAAGTCGAAAAGCAAGTCGGCACCGGCCCCGACCAGCGCGTGGTCGGCAACATTCCTTACACGCCGCGCGTGAAGAAGGTTCTCGCGCTCGCGGCGAAGGAAGCGCGCGCCCTCAATCACACTTACGTCGGCACCGAACATATCCTTTTAGGTCTCCTTCGCGAAGGCGACGGTGTCGCCGCTCGCGTCCTCAAAAACCTCGATGTCGATATCGAGCAGACGCGCCAGGAAATCCTGAAAGAGTTGGATCCGAATTTCTCCTCGCAGGAAGAGCAACCCGCTGAGCAGCCGGCCGAGAAAGCGCCCGCTGAACGCAAAGGCGAGGTGAAAACTCCGGCGTTGAAAGCTTTCGGTCGCGACCTCACGGAGATCGCTCGCAAAGGCGAGATGGACCCGGTCATCGGCCGCAAGAACGAGATCGAGCGCGTCATCCAGATCCTTTGCCGCCGCACGAAGAACAATCCGGTGCTGCTGGGCGAAGCGGGCGTTGGCAAGACCGCGATCGTCGAAGGTCTCGCGCAGGAAATCGCCAAGGGCAACGTCCCCGAACTGCTTCGTGAGAAGCGCGTTATCACGCTTGATCTCGCGCTCATGGTCGCCGGCACCAAATACCGCGGCCAATTCGAGGAGCGCATCAAAGCCGTCATGGACGAGATCCGTCGCGCGAAGAACATTATTCTTTTCATCGACGAGTTGCATACCATCGTCGGCGCCGGTTCGGCCGAAGGCACGATGGACGCCTCTAATATTATCAAGCCGGCCCTCAGCCGCGGCGAAATGCAGTGCATCGGCGCGACCACTCTCAATGAGTATCGCAAGTACATCGAGAAGGACGCCGCGCTCGAACGCCGCTTCCAGGCCGTGAAGGTCGAAGCGCCTTCGATCGAGGAATCCATTCTCATCCTCAAAGGACTTCGTCCGAAGTATGAGGAGCATCACAAAGCCGAAATCACTGACATGGCGCTCGACGCGGCCGTGAAACTTTCGGATCGATACATCACCGATCGCTTTCTGCCGGACAAAGCCATTGACCTGATGGACGAAGCAGGTTCGCGCGCGCGCATTGGCGCGATGACTCGCCCGCCCGAGCTCAAGGAAATCGAAGCCGAGATCGAAGAGATCAAGCTGCGCAAAGAAAAGTCCATCAAGGAACAGGACTTCGAGGGCGCCGCAGCCATGCGGGACCGCGAGAAGCACGCGAAGGAAAAGATGGACTCCGTGATGACTTCATGGAAGACCAGCCGCGAAGAGAAACGCGTCAAGGTCGATGAAGATGACATCCTGCAAGTCGTCGCCAAATGGACCGGCATCCCCCTCAAGCGCATGGAGTCTGACGAAAAGTTGCGCTTGCTGCAGATGGAGAGTGAAGTGTCCAGGATTGTCGTTGGCCAGAAGGAAGCTGTCTCTGCTATCTGCAAAGCGTTGCGGCGTTCACGCGCGGACCTCAAAGATCCGAAGCGCCCGATCGGCACCTTCGCGCTGCTCGGCCCCACCGGCGTCGGCAAAACGTTGCTCGCCAAATCGCTGGCCGAGTTCATGTTCGGCGATGCGCGCGCGCTCATTCAACTCGACATGTCCGAATACATGGAGCGCCACAACGCTTCGCGCATGATCGGTTCGCCTCCGGGCTATGTCGGTTATGAAGAAGGCGGCCAATTGACCGAGCAGGTCCGACGTCGCCCGTATTCAGTCGTGCTCTTCGACGAAATCGAAAAAGCCCACCCGGACGTGATGAACATGCTCCTCCAGATTCTGGAGGAAGGTAAACTGACCGATAACGTCGGCCGCGTGATCAGCTTCCGGAACACAATCATCCTGATGACGTCGAACGTTGGCGCGGAAACGATTAAGAAAGGCAGCAATCTCGGCTTCACGCCCATCAAGGACGAGGCCAGTTACGAGCACATGCGCGACAAGATCATGGAGGAAGCCAAGCGCCTGTTCCGGCCAGAGTTTCTGAACCGTTTGGACGATATCATCGTCTTCCGTTCGCTCACCAAGCCGGACCTGGTCGAGATTCTCGATCTGGAAATCGTGAAAGTTATGGAGCGCCTTAAAGGCAAGAACCTGAAGCTCGTCCTCGACGAAAAAGCCAAGGACTTCCTCGTGCAAAAGGGTTACGACCCGACCTATGGCGCGCGCCCAATGCGCCGCTCCGTGGAACGGTTCCTTGAAGACCCGCTCGCCGAGGAAATCCTCAAAGGCAACCTCCATGAAGGCGACCCGGTCCAGGTGACAGTCGAGAACGACAAGCTCCTCTTCACCCAAAGCTCTCCGGCGGCGGGCGCGCTCTCGAGCTAAGGGAGCTGTGCCCGAAATGCTGGATGCGCGAAGAACCAAAGTTCGCGCGTCTCGGAGCTTGTCAGGAAGCCTTGGCGAAAAAACGTGCCGCCTTCCATGGAATCGTTACTAAACTGGAAGAACGCTCGCGGCGCCGAAGCCGCTGACGACGGCGCGCCGGCCAGGAAGAATAGATGAACGCCGGCCGGGCTTGTGAACGCCAGGCGCCTGTTATCCGTGGACAAATCTGCTCCGGTAACAGAACTATCCATCGGAA
>Ga0111538_10010897_pt1 | contig 12077 bp, 14 predicted proteins | sample SoiMethybrSBSTD1_FD_79669 | JGI IMG/M metagenome (GOLD analysis project Ga0111538, IMG submission 79669) | Bulk soil microbial communities from a Populus tree surrounding site in Tennessee, USA - Soil MetaG P. TD hybrid SBSTD1 (version 2)... | ecosystem: Environmental > Terrestrial > Soil >...
ACGACCCAGCGCACGGGGCGGCTAGCGCCGGGAGCGCAGGGGCAGGCGCAGCTCGAAGGTGCTGCCGTGCTCGGGCGAGCTCTCCACGCGCAGCGTGCCTTCGTGGATGGCCACCACCTCCCGGGCCAGGTAGAGGCCGATGCCGGCCCCGCTGTGGGTGCGGGAGGAGCCCGCGTCCACGGTGAAGAACTTGTCGAAGACCCGCTCCTGGTCCTCGCGCGAGATGCCGATGCCGGTGTCGCGCACCCAGGCCATCAGCTCGTCGCCGCGGTGGAGGAGCTCCACCTCCACCGCCCCGCCTTCGCCCGTGAACTTCACCGCGTTTTCGATCAGGTTGAAGAGCAGCAGGTGCAGCAGGCGCTCGTCGCCCACCATGGGCGGCAGGTCGGGCGCGATGCGCTCGGAGATGCGCAGGCCCTTCACCGCCGCCTCCGTGCGCAGCATCTTGAGCGCGCGGCGCGCGATGTCGGCCAGCTGCACCGGCTCCCACTCCAGGTGGCGCTGGGCCACGCCCTGCTCCAGGCGCGACACCTGCAGGATCTCGTCGATCATGCGGCCCAGGCGGTAGCAGTTGTGCAGCGCCACCTCCACCTGGCGGGAGCAGCCCTCGGGCAGGGCCACGCTGGAGAGCGCCTCCAGGTAGCCCTGGGTCACGGTGAGCGGCGTGCGCAGCTCGTGGCTCACGTTCGAGAGGTAGCTCTGGCGCTGGCGGTCCAGGTCGAGGATGCGCCGCAGGTGCAGCGCGTTGCCGATGGCGATGGCGGCCTGGTTGGCCAGCGTGCCCGCGAAGCGCAGGTCGCCGGGCTCGAAGGCCTCGGGCGCGGTCACGCTCTCCAGCACCATCACGCCCAGCTTCTTGTCCGGCAGCGCGATGGGCACGCAGAGCGTGCTGCGGCGCTCGGCCCCGCCGGCCGCCCGCTGGAAGGCTTCGCCGTGGGCGCCGTAGTCGGCGAAGGAGGAGCGGGCGAAGCGGCCCTGGCCGCTCACGAACACGCTGCCGGGCAGGCCCTCGTGGAAGGCCAGGCGCACGGTGCCCAGGGCCTCGGGCACGGCGTAGCCGTAGCTGGAGCGCACCACCAGGGAGTCGTCGTCGAAGAGCAGCACCGCGCCCATCTGGGCCGCCTTCAGGGCCTCCACGCTGCGGCGGGCGATGCGGCCCAGCACGGCCTGCAGGTCGAGGTCGCTGTTCATCACGGTGGTGATCTCCTGGAGGATCTCCAGACTGCGCACCGTCCGCACCTTGTCGTCGAAGAGGCGCGCGTTGCGGATGGCCGAGGCCACCTGGGCCGCGATGCCGTCGAGCGCCACCACGTCGCCCTCGTCGAAGGAGTCGAGGCGGTCGTTCTCGACGTTGATCACCGCCACCACCTCGCCCATCAGCCGCACCGGCACCGCCAGCTCGGACTGGGTGGCCTCCATGCGCGCGCGCAGGAAGCGGGGCTCGCGGCGCACGTCGTTGGCCAGCACGTATTCGCCGTTTTCGGCCACCCAGCCGATGATCCCGGAGCCGAAGGGCAGGCGGTGGCCCTTGGGCATGACGGTGGTGGCGGCCCCGGCCGCGCCGTAGAGCGTGGCCATGCGCGTCTCGGCGTCGACCAGGTAGATGGCCACGCTGTAGTAGCCGAAGGAGCGCTGGATGTAGCGCGCGATGGCGTCGAGCAGCCGGTAGACGTCGAGCGTGGAGGCGGCGATCTCGGAGGCGGCGGAGAGCAGGGAGAGCTGGCTGGAGCGCCGCTCCTCGGCCTCCCGGGCCCGCGTCTTGCCCACGGCCACGCCGGCCCGCTGGGCCACGGTGGCCAGCGGCCCCAGCTCCGGCTCGTCCCAGCCCTCCCTGCGCACGGCCAGCAGGCCCACGTGGCGGTGCGCGGCGTGCGTGGAGACGAGGGCCGCGTTGAGACGCTGGCCGTTCGACTCCAGGGGCAACACGTGGGGCGTGGTGTCACGGAGCAGGGCGGCCAGGGGCAGGCCGGCCAGGAAGGGCGGGTCGCCCACGGCCTCGCGGGCCAGCGGTCCGTGGGCGGCGGCCAGCCGCACCTCGTCGCCCTCCACCAGCAGCAGCGCGGTGTCGCCGCCGCAGAAGGCGGCCGCCTCGCGCAGCAGCAGGGCCAGCATCTCGTCGAGCGGCCGGTCCTCCATGAGGGCCCGGTCGATCTCCCAGAGCATGCGCACCTCGGCCAGGTGGCGGGCCGACTGGGCGGCCAGGTGCTGGTTGTCGATGGCCAGGCCCAGGATGGCGCCCACGGCCGAGAGGAGGCCCAGGTCCTCCTCGCTGATCTCGCGCTTCTGGAAGCTGCCCAGGGGCATCACGCCCAGCGCGCGGGAGTGGGCGTAGACGGGCACGAAGACGACCGTGCGGACGCCCAGCCGCCGCGTGGCCTCGCGGGCCTGGGGCGTGGCCGAGAGGTCGGGCACCACCAGCGGCTTCTCGCCCTGCAGCGCGCGGCCCATGGCCGTGTCCTCGCGGCTGAAGCGGGCCACCTCGCGCACGTATTCGGCGTTCACGCCGCGGTAGGTGGCCGCGTTCAGCTCGCCCGTGGCCTCGTCGAGGATGTAGACGCCGCCCAGGTCGAGGCCGAGGGCGGGGAGGAGCACGTCCACCGTCGCGTCCATCACGGACAGCAGGTCGCGCGAGTGCGCCATCGCGGACACGACCGAAGCCAGGATCCCGAGGCGTGAAGCGGCCGGGACCGGCACCGGTTCGGCGGGCGGCGTGTGCTGACCGATCGACATGCGACACCTTCGGCCGCTGGAGGGACCTCGAAGCTGCCGGATGGTAGCACGCGGCCTCTGCTATGCGGTCCGGGCGAAGCCCGGCCCGCCGCACTGGGGGCTTACCGGGCACTTCGTGCCCTTTGCCCCCAGACCCCCAAGTCCCCCGGGCTTACCTGGGGATCAGCGGCCGGACAAACAGTTCCGCGGCGCGCGGCGAGCGCAGGAACGGGAACAGCAGCACACAGGACGGGACCTGGAAGAGGCTCTGCACCACCACCGAGGCCGGGAACTGGAGCGGGGCGCCGAAAAGGGCCAGGCCGACCGCCACCACGTAGGTCACCACCGCGGCCAGGCAGTAGACCATGGCGATGGTGCGGCAGAGCGCCACGCGGTGCCACAGGCCGTACGCCACCAGCAGGGCCATCAGCCCCCGGCCGACCGCTTCCCACATGGCCCAGAAGCTGAGCGGGTGGGGGCCGTCCACGACGGCCAGGACCACCTCCAGCACCCCGGCCAGGACGAAGAACCCGGCGCTGATCCAGACGCCGGTCGGGGGCAGGGAGTCGCTCATGGCGGCCGAATCCTATTATGGGCTGTCCAAAGGCTAGAGTAGACCCAGCGGCGGTAGACCCTTGGGGGTCTGGGGGCGAAGGGCACGAAGTGCCCGGTAAGCCCCCAGTGCGGCGGTCCGGGCTTTGCCCGGACCGCATAGCAAGACGCTAGAATATGCTTTCTTGAAACCGTCCATTCCTCCACCGGCCACCCTGCTGACGGCCAGCGTCCGCAGCCAGCGCCGTGCTCCGCGCCTCGCGGTGGAGATCGAGGGCACGCTGGTGGGGCGCGTGACCCATCCCGTCCGCCTGGTGGACCTGAGCGCCACCGGCTGCCTGCTCCGCTGCGAGGCCCTGCTGGAGCCGGGCGTGATCCTCGACCTGGGCGTGACGCTGGGCGGGCAGCCCTTCGCGGCCAAGGCCCGCGTGGTCGACTCCTCGCTCGACGGCAGCGAGGGCGCGGCCGGCAGCCTGACCAGCCTGCAGTTCCTGGGCCTGGCCGCCCGCGACGAGGCGAGCCTCCGCCAATTCCTGGACGGCGAGCGGCGGCGGAGAAGGAGTGCGGACGCGCCCGCTGAGTGAGCTGAGCTCCCGCGACCTGCGGCCCCTCCTGCAGGAAGAGGTGGCCCACTGGGGACGGGAGCTGCGCTGGGACTACTCCGACGTCTGCACGGCGGTGGCCAGCGGGCTCGACCGGCGGGCCCTGATCGGCTACGCCGTCTGCGACGGCCCCCGCCCGCTGGCCTACAGCTACTACATGCTCGACTCGGGGCGCGCCATCGTGGGCTCGCTGTTCACCACCGAGACGCACCGCGGCCGGGGCCTGGAGGAGGAGCTGGTGGACGTGGTGCTGGCGGCCGCGCTCAAGGGCCGCACCAACGAGCGGGTGGAGTGCCAGACGCTCTTCTCCACCTCTCCCAAGGCCGACGCGCGCTTCGGGCAGGCCGGCTTCGCCAGCCGGGGCCGGCACTACCTGCTGCGCCCGCTGGCGGAGCCGGTGGCGGACGCGCCGTCCACCTGGCGGCTGCGCGGCATGCGCCGCGACGACATCCCGGCCGTGGCCCGCGTGATCCACCGCAGCCACGAGGGCAGCCTCGACGCGGCGCTGAACCTCACCTACGCCACGCCCTCGCACTGCCGCAGCTTCGTGGAGACCCTCGTGCTGCGCGCCGGCTGCGGTCGCTTCGACCCCGAGGCCTCGTTCGTGGCCGAGTCGTCGGGCTCGCTGGTGGGCGCGCTCCTGGCCAGCCACCTCTCGCGCGACAACGGCCACCTCTGCCAGGTGTCGGTGCTGCCGGAGGTGCACGGCCAGGGCCTGGGCCACGCCCTGGTCAGCGCCTGCCTCAAGGCGCTGCGCCAGCAGGGCCTGTCCACGGCCAGCCTCTCCGTCACCGAGCACAACACGCGGGCCTACGCGCTCTACGAGCGGCTGGGCTTCCGCCGGCACCGCACCTTCGCCGCCCATGCCTGGGTCCGCCCCCCGGCCCGCATCGCGCTGCCGGCCTGACATGGGGGACACGCGGCGCGCGCTGGGCCTGGCCGCCGCGCTGGCCGCCGTGATGGCCGTGGGCGCCGCGGCCGACGTGCCGCAGGCCACGCCACCCCCTCCGCCCGCGTCTTCGGTCGGCACCGCGCCGGAGGCGGTGCTGGTGATGCCGCCGGAGAGCGAGACGGCCGGCGCCGAGCCCAACTGGGTGGGGGAGCTGGTGTCGGAGCTCCTGCCGCGCGGCCTGCTGGCCCTGGGCGTGCCGGCGGTGGAGCGCGACGACCGCCTGCGCGCGCAGGCCGCGCTGGAGATCCCGGTGGCGCCGCTCACGCGGGCCACGTCGATCCGGGTGGCCGAGGCCCTGGGCGCGCGCCGCCTCGTCTTCGGCTCCTACCTGGTGAGGGACACGACGCTCACGCTGACGCTGCGCGTGCTGGACGTGGGCCGGGCCGGCACCGCGCCGCCGCTGGTGGTGTCGGCGCCGCTGCGCGGCGTGGGCGACCTGGCCCACGGCGTGGCCTGGGACGTGGCCGGCGCCCTGGGCCGCGCGCCCGCCGTCCCGCGCGAGGAGTTCGCGGCCCGCCGTCCGGGCGGCACGCCCGAAGCCATGGAGGCGCTGGGCAAGGCGCTGGTCAGCCGGCGGCCGCCCACCCAGACGAAGCTTCTGCGCCACGCGCTCCGGCTCTCGCCCGACCTGGCCGAGGCCCGCCTGGCCCTGGGCCGCGTGCAGGTGGAGACGGGCGAATATTCGGCCGCCCACGGCACGCTGGCCCGTGTGCCCGCCTCCTCGCCGGTCTCGCGCAGCGCGCGCTTCCTGCGCGGCGTGGCCGAGCTGCAGATCGGCCGCTACGCCGATGCCGCCGCCACCTACGGGAACCTGGCCGCGGAGCGGCCGACGCCGGCCGTGCTCAACAACCAGGGCCTGGCCGTGCTGCGCGATCCCCGCGCCCAGCTGCGCGCCTCCGACGTGCTCCGCCGCGCGCTGGACCAGGCGCCCGACTCCAGCGAGATCGCCTTCAACCTGGGCTGGGCCCTGCTCTACGAAAACGACCCGGCGGCGGCGGAGTTCTTCCTGCGCGGCCTGGTGCGCCGCGACCCGCTCGAAGGGCACGCGCGGGTGGTGCTCTCGTGGGCGCTGCGCAAGGCCGGCCGCGCCGACGACGCCGCCAAGGAGTGGCAGGGCGTGCTGGCCATGGCCCCCACCTATGCGGCGCTGGTGGTGCCCGACCTGGGCCGGCGCTTCGAGCGCATCCTGCCCTCGGAGCGCCTGCGCCCCGACGCCCGCGCCGAGCGCAGCGAGGCCGAGGTGGCGGCGGGCCTGGTGGGCCGGGCCGACCACCGCCTGGCCGCGGGCGACGCGGCCGGCGCCCTGCGCGACCTGGAGCGCGCGGCCTACCTCGACCCCTACGCGCAGAAGGTGCACCTCCTCCTGGCCCGGGCCTCCCGCGCCCAGGGCGACCGCGAGCGCGCGCTCAACGAGCTGCGCATGACGCTCTGGTCGCAGGACGACCCGGCGGTGCGGGCCGAGATGGCGCAGCTCCTCATGGAGATGGGGCGGCGCGACGAGGCCCGGCAGGAGGCGGAGAAGGTGCTGAAGCTCGACCCGGCCAACGAGCTGGCGCGCAAGGTGGCGGGGGGCGGCTAGGGAAAAGCGAGCGCGTGGCCGTCTCAACAGGAGCAGGCGCGCCCGGAGCCTGCGTGAGGAGAACACATGCCGACCCGAGGCCGACGTGACGACGGGGGCGCATCCGCCAGCGACCGCAAGAAGGTCGCGGACAAACACGGCAAGCAGCTGGCCGCCAAGGCCTCCGACGCGCTGATCCAGTCCCTGGCCCGCGCGCGGCCGCGCATGGCCGCCGTGGAGGCCCTGGGCACGGCCGGCACGGCCTCGGCCATCATCGAGCTGACCCCGGTCCCGCGGCCGGCCGGTCCGGCCGCGGGCGAGGACCTGGCCGCCGCCCAGCCCCAGGCCCGCGAGGCCGCCCGCTGGGCCGCCATGAACCGCCTGCGCGACGAGTGCCAGCGGCACGCCAGCGACGTACGCAGCCTCCTCGAGAAGCGGGCGTCCTCGAAGGCGGCCGTGGAGGGCCTGATGCCGGGCGCCATGCGCGGCACCGTGCAGCTGGCCTGGCTCATCGGCGCTCTGCGCACGCCGCTCGACCCGCGCGTGCTGTCCACCGTGGCCGAGACGGCGCAGGTCGAACGCATCGACCTGCCGCGCCGGCTGCAGGCCGACATCGACGGCACGGGCGGCCTGCTGGGCGCGCCCGCCCTGCTGGCCCTGGCCGGGGCGGCCACCGTGGACGTCGTGGTGGCGGTGATCGACAGCGAGGTGGACATCGACCATCCGGCCCTGCGCGGCCATGCCGTGCGGGCCGAGAACTACACGCTGGAGGCCTGGGGAAACCCGGCGCGCCACGGGACGGCGGTGGCCGGCATCATCGCCTCCACGGATCCCCGCTTCCGCGGCATGGCGCCGGGAGCGCGCATCCGCAACTACAAGGTGCTGGCCACGCGCGAGGACCTGACCGGCGACGACTTCTCGGGCGCGCTGGCCCTGCAGCGGGCCCTGGAGGACGGCGTGCGCGTGGCCAACTGCTCGTGGGGAGCCGGTCCCGCGACGGACGGGAAGTCGCGCGAGGCCCGGGCCTGCGACGCGGCCTGGGACCTCGGCATGGCCATCGTCAAGAGCGCGGGCAACCAGGGGCCGGGCGCGAACACCATGACCACGCCCGCCGACGCGCGGGGCGTGATCGTGGTGGCCGCCACCTCGCGCGACGGCAAGCGCATCCCCGACTACAGCAGCCGGGGGCCGGCCGGCAACGGCCGGCGGCCCGACCTGGCCGCGCCCGGCGGCGAGGCCACCGTGCCGATCCACAGCTGCCTGGTGGGGGGCGGGCTGGGCGACTGCGGCGCGGGGACCAGCTTCGCCGCGCCCCACGTGTCCGGCCTGCTGGCGTCGATGCTGCAGCACCAGGCGCTGCTCACGCCGGACGAGCTGAAGACGGCGCTGCTCAGGTCGTGCCAGCCGCTCGGCCACACGTCGGCCGACGCGCAGGGCACGGGCCTGTTCCGATTCTCCTAGTGCGCGAGGGGCGGCTCAGGCGCGGTCGAGCTGGAGGGCGTGTGGGACGTCGAGGGCTTTCACGATGTGCAGCTCGCTCAGCGCCCGCAGCGACTTCACGGGCACCTGGGCCTTGAGCGTGCGGTTGAGCCAGGCCGTGGCCAGCACCTTGCCCCCGGCCGCGACCACCGCCTGCTGGAGCGGCGCCGCCTCCTGGTCGAAGGCGCTGCGCCGGCCCTCGATCGAGGCGCGGCCGGAGCCGGACGCCTCGCCGGCGTCGAGCTCGATGACCACCTCGAGGTGCTGATCGTCGCCGGCGCTGGCCGCGCGGGCCGACAACTCGGGAGTCAACTTCGAGCCCGCGCCCATGAATCGAGGTTACGCCGCAGGGAAACCACCGTCAACGAGGAGGAGCCATGGCGGACGATGCGAACGCAGCCCGCCCCGGGTCTCCTACTCCGGCGCGGCCATCGTCAACATGATGGTGTTCGACACCGCCGGGAGGCTGGTCGCGTCCGACGTCCTCTACCGGCACTCGGGCTTCACGCAGATCTGTCCACCGTGGCGCGCGGCCAACACCGGCCGGAACTTTCTGAGCCTCGTGCGGTAGCATGCGCGCATGGCGACAGCGGCGAACATCCTGGTGGCGGTCGTGGCCCTCGCGCACGTGTGGTTCGCGGTGCTGGAGGCCTTCCTCTGGACCAAGCCGCTGGGCCTCAAGATCTTCCGCAACACGCCCGAGAAGGCGCGGGTCACGGCCGTGCTGGCCATGAACCAGGGGCTCTACAACGGCTTCCTGGCCGCGGGGCTCGTCTGGGGCCTGCTGGCCGCCGCTCCCTTCGCGGCCGCGCTCAAGCTGTTCTTCCTGGGCAGCGTGGTGCTGGCCGGCACCCTGGGCGCGCTCACGGTGTCGAGCCGCATCCTGGTGGTGCAGGCCCTGCCCGCCGCCGTGGCCATGGCTCTGGTGCTCGCTTCACGCTGATGCCGCGCGCCATCCACCTGGCCCAGGTCAACATCGCGCGCATGAAGGGCGCGTTCGAGGACGACGTGATGGCCGGCTTCCGCGCGCGCCTGGACGAGATCAACGCGCTGGCCGACCGCAGTCCCGGCTTCGTGTGGCGCCTGCAGACCGACGAAGGCAACGCGACCTACCTGCGCCCGTTCGACGACGACCGCATCCTCGTCAACATGTCGGTGTGGGAGAGCGTCGAGCACCTCAAGGACTACGCCTACCGCACCGCCCACGCTGAGGTGCTGCGCCAGCGGCAGGAGTGGTTCGAGAAGCTCGACCGGCCGGTGGTCGCGCTCTGGTGGGTGCCCGCCGGCCACCGCCCGTCGATGGACGAGGCCCGGAAGCGGCTGGCCCGGCTGGAGGCGGAAGGGCCGACTCCCTTCGCGTTCACCTTCCGCCAGCCGTTCCCCCAGGACGCCGCGCTCATCGACTCGACGGACTGGTCCGGCTTCGTCCCCTGTTCGGCCTGAAGCCGCCCCAAGCTCCCAGGATGCGATTTGCGGCACACTTGGGTGTGCCGCGCGCTAAGAAGTCGGAGCCGGAGGCGGCGCGGCGGCGCGACGGGCGCCACTGCCCGGTCTGCCTGGCCGTGCTGCCGCGCCTGGCCGGCCAGTCCGGGGCCGCGCGCAGGTGCCTGCAGTGCGGCGCCCAGCCGGTGGCCGGGCCGCGCTGCAAGAGCTGCGGCGGCGAGGCGGTTTGGGAAGGACCCACCATGGCCGGCTGCGCGTCGTGCGGCCACCACGGGAGCCGCGTGGCCGTGATGGCCGGGCACCGCTGGCTGGCCGGGAGCGAAAACGAATGACCCTGCAAACCCTCTCCTGCGCGGGCCTGCTGCTGTGTGCGCTGCCCGCCCTGGCCGCCGCCCCGCCGCGCAAGCCCGCGCCGGCTCCCTCGGCCGGGCCGGCCAGGCCCTGGAGGCCGGCCGGCATCTCGAGCCCGAAGTTCGAGTCACACGGGGCCTTCGACCCGCGCACCGGCGACTTCTACTTCGTCCGCAGCGCGCCCGACTTCACCGGCTGGCGCATCTTCGTCAGCCACTGCGGGCCCAAGGGCTGGACGCCCCCCGAGTCGCCCTCCTTCGCCGGCGACGGGGTGGAGGCCGATCCCTACTTCACTCCCGACGGCGCCTCCCTCTACTTCATCTCCACGCGCTCGCTGGACGGCGTGGCCCGCGCGGACCTCGACATCTGGCGCGTGGACCGCGGCCCCGACAACGCCTGGGGCGCGCCCGTGCACCTGCCCGCGCCGGTGAACTCGGCCGGTGCCGAGTGGTTCCCGCACCCGAGCGCCGACGGCTGGCTCTACTTCGGCTCCAGCCGGCCCGGCGGCCGCGGCGCCAACGACATCTGGCGTGCGCGGGCCGACGCGCAGGGCGCCTGGACGGTGGAGAACCTGGGCCCGGCCGTGAACACCTCGGGCCAGGAGTACGAGCCGCTGCCCTCGCCCGACGGCACGCGCCTGGTGGTGATGGCCGACGGGGGCCTCTACGAGACGCGGCGCACCGCCGACGGCTGGTCGCCGCGGGTGAAGCTGGGCCCGGAGGTGAACGCGGACGGCTCGGAGATCGGGGCCGTGTTTTCGCCCTCGGGCCGCTCGCTCCTCTACTCGCGCGACACCCGTGATCCCGATTCGGGCGAGTTCTTCGTCTGGCACGAGCCGCCGGTCGAGGACTGGCCGCCGGCCTGCCCGCGGCCGGCGGCCAGGAAGGCGCCCAAGGCGCCGCCCAAGCCGCGCCCGTGACGCCGGCGGCCCCCCTGACTTCGGTGCTGACCATCGAGGCCGCGCACACCCTCTCCGCCGAGGCGCGCCGGCTGATCGCGGAGCTGACCGGGGAGCTGGCCGCCCTGTACCCCGAGGAGGCCGACGGCATCTTCCCCTTTGGCGAGGAAGACGTGGCGGCGGGCCGGGGCGTGTTCCTGGTCGCCGCCAGCGGCGGCGCGGCGGTCGGCTGCGGCGGCCTGCGCCGGGTGGAGGAGGGCGTGGGAGAGATCAAGCGCATGTTCGTGCGGCCTTCCGCGCGTGGCCGCGGCGTGGCCCGGGCCGTGCTGGCGGCGCTGGAGGACGCGGGCCGCCGCCTGGGCCTGCGTCGGGTGATCCTGGAGACCGGCAAGCGGCAGGGGCCGGCGCTCGCCCTCTACCGCCGGGCCGGCTACTCCGAGATCCCGCTCTACGGCGAGTTCGTGGGCAACCCGCTCAGCGTCTGCCTGGCCAAGGACCTGCTCCGATGAGCAGCCGCGGCGGCAAGGTCGTGCTGCTGGCCCTGGCCCTGCTGACCATCGCCTGCGACCGCGTGACCAAGCAGGTGGCGGAGGTGGCCCTGGCCGGCAGCGCGCGCCGCTCGTTCCTGGGCGACACGGTGCGGCTCGAATACGTGCAGAACCCGGGCGCCTTCCTGAGCCTGGGCGCCTCGCTGCCCGAGTGGGCGCGCACCGCCCTCTTCACGGTGGGGGCCGGAGTGTGCCTGCTGCTGGGGATGGCCGTGAGCGCGCGCTACCGCTGGCGCCCGCGGGCCGCCCTGGGCCTCACGCTGGTCGCCGCGGGCGGCGTGTCCAACCTGATCGACCGCCTGCTGCGCGGCTCGGTCACCGATTTCATGAACCTGGGCGTGGGCGCGCTGCGCACCGGCATCTTCAACGTGGCCGACGTGGCCATCGTGGTGGGCGCGCTGCTGGTGGTGACGGCTGGCGAACGGTCCAGGGCCGACCCACCCGGCTGCTATAATCCATAGATCGTGAGGATCGCGTTTCTGGCGCTCGCGCTCGCTCCCGCCCTCACCGCCCAGGGCGCGCAGGCGCCGGTGCGCCCGCCGGCTCCGGCCGGCCTTTCCTGGGACGAGGCGGAGTCGCTGGCCCGCAAGGTGGTGGCCTTCGAGCAGCGGCTCCGGGTGCGCTCCACCAAGCGGGAGACGATCACCGTCACCCAGGGCGAGCTGAACTCCTTCCTGAACCTGACCTACGCGCCCAAGATGCCCAAGGGTGTGACCGGCGTGTCCATCCGCTTCGACAACGAGCGCATCGAGGCCCAGGGCACCGTCGACCTCGAGCAGGTGGGCGCCAGCCCCCAGCAGGCCCGGTCGCGCTACAGCCTGATGTCGCTGCTGTCGCCCTCGGTGCCCGTGCTGCTGCGCGGCCGGCTGGTCAACCAGGACGGGTTCGGCAGCTTGCAATGGGAGGAGATCCGGCTCTCCTCGCTGCCCCTGCCCCTGGGCGCCCTGTCGTCCATGGTGGCCGCGGCCACCAAGAGCGCGCGCTA